>Ga0208179_1001043_pt1 | contig 15094 bp, 16 predicted proteins | sample Malvired_Geostar_FD_184238 | JGI IMG/M metagenome (GOLD analysis project Ga0208179, IMG submission 184238) | Marine viral communities from the Global Malaspina Expedition - Malaspina viral metaG DeepMed_Geostar (SPAdes) (version 2) | ecosystem: Environmental > Aquatic > Marine > Oceanic | place...
GTTATCTCATTAACAATTACACCACCACCTACAGTTGAACCTGCAAACAGTAATGTCATGGCCATCTGTGGACTAAAGCCTAACGAAAGTAATAATGTGTATGGCATCTTAACTATCTTAAAAGCAGTTTTCCACTTAGCTGATTCTGATTCGAGATACTGTACCTTTGCTATGAAAGAGTCTCTGAACTTAACAATGGCTTTGTACGTGGTTACTGGAGACTTATACAGGGCTTTAGCACCTGATACTATTCCTCTCCATGCCATCCTAAACGGATAAGTAATAACAGAAACAATACCAGATAATAACCTCTTAAAGAAAGAAGGCTTCTTTACCTTAACCATCTTGTTTCGTTTATCTAATGCATTAGGCTGAAACTTCTTCATTGTATACTCCTATGGAGTTACTCGTTTTCTAGTACCTTTAATGAAACACCCGACATGAACCCAAAAGCAGATCCAATAATCGCCGTCAAAACTTCTGTAGCTTCCATCTGTAATCCTACCCATAACCCAAAGAGGCTAAGTATAGTTGCACAAAGTATAGCTACAAGTATCTGTGGTCTGAACTTTCCCATATTCATAGATTTGTCTCCGTAATTCTATATTAATATTCTTGTTCCACAGCCTTCAATAATGTCCACTGTGCTTTCATCACAGATTTTGGTATCCTGGTAAAATTCTTGTTCGTAGCTTTATACTCCCGGACACTTGATGCTCCAACCCTGATCAGCTGTGGCATGATAACAGTGTTGTCCATTACATATTCTATCATGTCCTTACGTTCTGAATAAAATTTCAATACTTTCTCTTCATCTTCTGTAACCTTCTTATATCCGAACATGATTGTCTCCTATAGTTAGCTTATGCTTCTGGCTATACACCAGTTGTTTACTAATGTTGTAACTTCTGCATTTGTCATATCTGAAATATTAGACAAAGTATCTGATTTTTTGATGGGATAACTAGCATGAACAGACAGTACATAAGTATTTAAATCTGCCTTACTAGCTATCGTAGTGCCACCACCACTGCCTATTCCAATTATAGTATTGTCAGCAGGGTTATAGAAATGTCCACCATCAGAAATATAACTAGGTACAGAGCCACTGTCTAAAGTGTATCTTATAACTGCCATTATTTTGTACTCCTGTATAAAAATTCTTGACGAACCAAATTATCTAAGCCTATGTGTTTCATCACGTTCTTATATTCCTCGCCAAATACCTCTACTGCTTTATCCAAGAACTCATAGAAATGATTAATGTTTGGAACTATGCCTTCCTCTAATTGCTTATCGCATGATGCAATATATTTGCCAATAACATCTGTTGCAGTTTGGATGTGTACACCATATTGTTCGAGATACTCTGCATTTCCTTGTTGGATTTTTCCAGAAAACATCATATCTCTATGTGATTGCCTAAAGGCTTGTCTCAGGTGATTTCTGATTTCATCCAACTCGACATCCATCTCATCCCATTCTTCAGGTATGTTATTGTTCTTTCTAATCTCATCATAGGCTTCTTGTAACACAGCTATCTCTTTTAATGCACCATCAATGTATACCTTTGCTCTAGGAATACCAGCTTCAGATTCCTCTGCCTTAACTAAAGATAACTCATCACCTGCCTCTTTCCACCTTTTGATCTTCACCTCGTTTTTACGCAAAGCATAATAGTTTGATTCTAATGCTTCTCGTCTTTTATTTATCTCTATAATACATTGTCGTAATCTTCTATAAGGTGAATCAGTTAACATATTTAATGTCATCAACTGAACAGTGCTTTGTGTATTCTTACGACCTAGGGTATTGATAGCCCTATCTATCTCAACCATACGTTCAGATACTTTAGCTATCTTGTCAGAGTCCATAGTAGCCAAGCCATTCATAGACTCATGTAGCTTTATGATCCCTTTATCTATACCCTGTTCATGTTTTTCTATATTGTTATCCATATTAAGTTCCTGATATAGAGGCATTGTTAACAATAGCAGCTAACATATTACCATTATCAGCAGCATCCCCTGTACTTGCAATAGTTATACTTTGTATATTATCGTTTGCTGCTCCTGTAGCACCTGTTCCATAGCCATATGCTTCAGCTTTAGTTGCGTTACCAGTTGCAGCACTTCCATCATTATTTGCAGTAACAGCTATCACATTTCCAAAATCAGACGAATTTCCAGTGGTATCTACAGTAATATATGCCATGTTATCGAGAGGCGTAGCATCAGTAGAACTTTCTCCTGAGAAAAATACACCCCTAGTAGTACTCTCTGCTCCACCAATACCTTGTGCACCCAACTGATCTCCTGATACAACCATATCCCCAAAGTCTGAAGCATCTCCTGTACTTGCAATAGTAAAATAATCCATTCTTCCAGTGCCAGAACCATCGGCAGCAGTAGCACCAGTACCTATAACAGCTCTGGTTGCATTATTTATAGAACCTACTTGAGAATATGAACCAGCATATAGATCACCAAAATCAGAAGCATTAGAAATACTTGCAATTGTAAAATAATCAACAATATTATTGAAAAATGACCCACCACAAGTTAACTGCCTAGTGCCATTGGTTGAACCTACGCACCATTTTCTTGCATCAGTTAAGTCAGCAGCGTCTGTGCTATCTCCTGTAGATCCAACTGTGAGATAGTAAATATTATTTAGAACAGCAGCGTTCTGAGTTTCGTCATCATTCCAGTTTGTACCATAACCACCCATGTGAACAGCTCTACTTCCATTACTACCTGTTGCAAGATGCACTATACCTCCATAGCTTCCATAGTTACCTATATCGCCAAAATCTGACATGTTACCAGTAGAAGTTATAGCTTTGTACTGTATAACTTCTTGATTAGAACCAGTAGAATAACCACCAATAGACAATCCTCTACTTCCATACCAGACTACCTCTGTAACATACTCAACATCATTAACTTTCTCTATGTCATCACCAGAGATATTCATAAGTTTTTCAATATCGTCTAAGGATATATTCATTATTTTTTCTATCTCAGCCATTAAGCTACCTCAATGATAGTTAAGTCAGGATTAATAAATGCACTTCGTACTCCAACTGCAACGCCCATAAGCTGAACGAAATCTCCGTCGTCTCCAGGTGCAGTAGCAGTTAACGTGCCAGGTGTTTCAGATGTATATAGATCAGCACCTACAGTCAGGTTACCACCAAACCCTCCATCATCTCTGTAGACTCCATGAGTTAATACTCTAACGGAACTTCCCGCTGATCCCTGTGCTTCAATAGCTATTCCAATAGCAGGGAGTTTAGCTGCGTCATTAGCATCAGCTCTACCAACCCTACCTGTAGTTGTACTTACATATACAGCATCGAAAGCAGTTATAGCTTCTGCTGCTAAGAACTCAACTACGATTCCCTGTACCTTATCGTCAGTAGCAGGAGTACCTGCTGCTGATGCAAAGCCTAAGAACGTACTGTCATTTAATTCAAGACCCTTGTCTGCGTCATGTGTAACTGTTACGTCACCATCTGCACCAAAGGCTAACACAGAAGAGTCACTTAATAATTTAACATCATCTCCAAATACAGCATCCTTAACTACACTTAATCCACCATCTGTCTGTAACGATCCGTCAGTTGTAGATGTAGCTTCAGTTGCATCATCTGTTTTTAATATGCCTGAGAATACTCCTGTACTAGCAGTTAATGCTGCTGTAGCAAGAGTTCCCCCTGCAACTGTCACAGTATTAGAGGAATGAGTTAATGTCATGTCACCATTGTTGAAGTTTATAACCCCACCACTAGCTACAAATAAATCTGACCACATCAAAGAACTAGTTCCTAGTGCAACACCATCAGATGTCACAGGAGATAATGCATTTTGTACTAATTCAACTTCATCCACACCTTCTACTCTTAAAATAATCTTATTGTCTGTGGTTGCAAAATCAACTAGGTTGTCTGCATCTCTACCCACTTTCAATGATGCGTTATAAACGCTTGTAATGCCTGTTTGAGCAGCATCTACAGTGATTGTTAAGTCATATGGGTCACCATCAGTACCATTGTCTGTGTCAGTCCAGTTAGTAGTAACACCTGATCCAATGATCTTTACTTCTTTAGCATTAGATATTGTTACCTCAGTTCCGTCATCATCTTCTAATTGGAATGAGGTCATTCCACCTGTACCACCACCAATATCAGATAATACCTCTGTTCCTGTTCTGTAATCTACATTACCTGAACCATCTAATACCAAGAACTTATCTGTGTCTGTACCTGCAGCAGCAACTGTTCCTAATGTTAAAGCCCCACCTATATCTGCAGCACCATCTATATCAACAGCACCAGAAATATCTAAGGTTGTAGCATCTACTTCCCCTGCAACAGTTAATACACCATCAGCTACAGTCATCAAGTCTGTATCGTCAGTATGACCTATAGTAGCACCATTGATAAGAACATTGTCTATATCTAATGATCCACCAGTTATAAGTCCTGTAGTAGTGATCGTACTAGAACCAGTATCAATAGTTCCGAATCCTGATGTTATCGAACCTGAGTTCAAAGCACCAGTTGTAACTATATTTCCACCACCAACATTATGACTTGAAAAATAAGTAGACACTGTGTCCACATTAGTCATACGCATTGTTCCAGCGTCATTGATTAAGATTCCGTCACCACTAGCAACGGCAGTAGTTCCTCTTGAAGTACCACCATCTATTAAGTTTATCTCTGCTGCTGTAGATGTTACTCCATCCATAATATTTAATTCTTCAGGAGTAGCCGAAATAGCTGTTGTACTAGCTACAGCTAATACAGGTAGATATCCACCCAGATTTGGGAAATATATTGTACGATCTGCTGTGGGGTCTACAAAGGATACAGTAGTTTCATATCCGTCTGCTGTAGCACCTTCAAATTGTAAAGCATTAGCACCTGCTAATGTACCATTGACTGTAATAACATCTGACGCAGCATCACCTAAAGTAACATTACCATTTAATGTAGTAGCACCAGTAACAGTTAAATCTCCTCCAACTGTTTCATGTCCTGCTATCGCTACAGTAGAACTTGCCACTGTAGAATTAGGAGTTATTGTTACATGGGTTACATATGTACCCTGAGAGTTGATGTCATTACCATATGTCATCACTCCGCCGTCAGCAACATTAATCTTCCACCTGTCACCAGCATCCTCACCTTCATCAGCAAACATATAGTATGCTGCCGCAGCTCCCTCATTACCCCTCACAGAGAGAACCTCTGCGTCAAGAGATGCTAGTTGGACTCCATCATCGAATTTAATACGCCTCTTTGAGGCTCCTGACGTTATCTGGACATCATATTCACCAGCTTCTCCTGATGCTGGAGTATGACTTATAGTCCAGTAACCAGAGGAGTTAGTAGTGGTGTCAGCTAAAGATGTTGTTGTAGCATTTTTGGCATACAGATTAATAGTAGCACCATTAATTGCATCACCTGCATCATCATATAAAAATCCTGCAAAAGTTAAACCTGGTTTAGCCATTATCTTCCTCCTAGTCGAGAACTGTCTCTAAATTGTAATGCCTCCCTAGTGACCCCTACTGGGTCTTGCTCTAAGTCATCCTCATCTACAAATATTAATGTTATTCCTTGTCCTGCTAAAGCTTCTCTGGCAAATATATCCCTTGCTGAGGTTTCAGCCCCCAACTCGTAGTGATAATACACTCCCTGCACATTCACCGCAAGTCCTGGTGGATTGTGAAAGACAAAGTCAATGATCCATCCACCTTTATCAAGTCTACCACCAAGTAACGGTGATTGATATATGAAATCATCACCTGGTTGATACCCTAATTGTATCAAACTAGCATAAAACATCCATTCTGGCCTACTTCCCTCCCAGCCTGAAGGAGGATTCATTATATCAGCTTTGGTAACCATTACCCATCCAATATCACTGCCCAGGAAACTTTATCACCATTAGTCGCTGCATCTACATATATGGTACTGAACTCAATAGTTCCACCTACATCTGCGAAATTAATCTCTATAGTATTCCCTGCACTTAATTCATATCCATTGGTAGCAGACACATCGCTTACACCAAAGTAAGTAATTCCACTGTTAGCAGCTAATGCTTTAGCCTTTATCCACCTTACTCTATTAGTAGTGTTAGATATCTGTACTTCTGTACCTGCTGTAGTTACTGTAGTTGTACCTGCATCTAATATCATTTACGGCTCCACTAATGTTATTCTTGATGTGCCTCGTTCATCGTATCCTGTGTACTCTATTCCTGTAGCAGACGTTACATCTACGTAGTAGTTGCGAGTACCACCATCATCATCTCTGAATGTAAATTCATTTAATGTATTAGATTCTATTGCAGAAACCAATGCACTTCTTAGTTGTTTGGGGCTTTTTCCCTTATAAGTCCTATTTAAATTAACCTCTACACTATGCCCATACTTAGCATCTAGTTTCTTCCTGTATTCTAATGATATAGAAACTACATCAGGAGTCTTTTTCATAATCGCTGCTGTAGTACCAGACTCCCTAGATAATGTTAACTTAAACTTAATTGATCTAAATCCAGTCCCTAAACTACTACCAAATGTATATGTAGTAGTTCCGTCAGAACTTATAGTACCCATAGTAGTATAACTATCGCTATAATCCGTAGCATATTGTACTGCTACAGTTTCATTAGAACTTGAATCTTCTACTTCCACCTTTAGTTTTAATGCCAACTTATCTACATCAGATTGCTGTGCATCAAACCATGGTGTCTCATGAAAGGCTGATGACTCATATTCATAATCTGTACCATCTTGAGCACTTAACTGTGAAGGGTTAGTCACATCAAAAGGAATCAATTGGTGATAGACCTTCCCGTCAAATCCCCACCATAGCCTATAATCACCTTTGCCAGCATTTGTAACCAACATTGTATTAATAGCCTTACCTGCTGCACCAGCTCCAGAAACCCACTTAGTTTCCCAACCTGTGTCGTTCCAGGCTACTATAGAAGATTGACCACTACTAGCAGCGATAACTGGAGAACTATGAGCAAACATACCTGCAGTTGCCCCATATTGATGAGGAATACTTGTGCTTGATACAGCACCAGGTGATGTAGTTGCATCTATAGCAGCTAACAATTCTGTGTGTGTACCTACTAATTTTTTAACAGTTCCTCTATATGTAGAAGGAATACCATCATCCCTGTCAGGCCCCATAACTGTCACAACGGCATTATTATTACCATTAATATATTTATAAATTCCTAGTCCACTAGGGTTGTATACAGCATCCCTCCATCTCACACTACCTACTCCATTAAAATCATGAAAAGGCAACTGAAACTGAGTCTCAACCCATCTGGCATTAGCAACGTCATGTGCATATAAGCCTACCTTAGTAGCAGCATATAATATCTGATTACCAGCAGCATCTCTGCCAACAAACAAGTCTGTTACAAATCCATCCTGTACAGGCAATTTAGCATCATTAACAGGTGTTCCGCTTATAGTAAGTGTATACCATAATTGTCCTGCTGAATCTATCCCCCATAATCTGTCATCCCAAAAAGCTAAATATTTTGCATCTGTACCCTTGTTGTAAACAGTAGTGAATGTATCCTTCTCGACATAGCTATATCCACCAGTATGAGCAACTACGATATAATCAGTACCTCCCATACGAACAGTAATAGAATCAGTAGGTGTGTCAGGAAAACTATAAGGATCTCCTCCATTTGTGAACTGCGTCCAATTGTCGCTAGCTTCTGAGTAATAATACGGTTTTACACCCCATCCTGCACACAAGATAGTTGCTAGATCCTGTATAAACGATATTATTCCTGTAATACTGTCACCATCAGCATCTGTAGCAGCCGTAGCCGTAGACTTAGCAGGCAATACTAGATGATGCCTGTGTCTAAGATTACAGGTTGAATACCAAGCTCTATCAGCATCAGATGCTCCCTGCATCCTTTCTACACCTATACCGCCCCTCCAGTCACTCCATGCAATAACAGAACTTCTTAAACTAGAATCCTTAGTAGTATCTCCTATAACAACCTTAGACGGATATATAGAAGCTAATACACTTTGTACTGGCCTGCTTAATGGATAATATGTTCCACCAAGAGATATCTCATTTTTTGATACTACCTTCTCTGCCATTATTCAACTATCCTCACATTCATAAGGATAGGGAACCGTCTCTTGGCTTGTTCTGACAAACCAAACTCGAAAGATGCCTGTTGCCTTAATGCATCAGGATCAGTAGCTGGGCCCTTAGAAGCTGCCAATAATGCTATTGAGGTAGCCCTGGATATAACATATGAATCATCTATTTCGCTAGTATCAGTTTCTGCCGAGAGTAATGCAGGCTTATCACCACCTACTAGTTTTAATAAACCATACCCAACCTCAAACTTTCCCGCTTCTTTCAACACCAAATCCCTAGCATCTTTGTCTATAGTCCATAAATGCTTTGGCAACTTCTCCCATACAGCAGTGTCATTTTGCACTACCTTAATATCATCTAACCAAACTGTACATGCACCTAAATCGGCATCATACTCTAACCCTACTGAAATAATAGCTGTATCAGTTTCAGGGTTAGCTAATGCTACCCTTACATATGTCCATGTGTCTGCACTTAATGCAGGAACACTTAGTGTCTCTATAGGAGTTGCACAACTTGCGGTATCATCTAATAATATCTTTAAGTTGCCAGCAGAAGTTGCTACTGTGCTTTTAACCCAACACTCTAAATAGTCATACTTACTTATATCTTTGCTATCTATAGAATCAGTAGCTATATCTCCAGCAGAAGCCCCTGCAGCTATCACAAACTTGTTAGCCCCAGTACCTTTCTTCTTATCCTCCGTATCAACACTGGCAGTAAAATCCGAATCTACAGTCTCGTCAAATACCGCATTACAACTATGAAGTAAAGTAAAAGAAACTGCACTCCTGTAATAAACATTGTTTACCATTGATATGTTAGAAGGTATATCGTATCTAAGGCTTGATCCATCAGCATGTAAACTGAGATTCTCTATCGAATCATAAACTAACCCTGTAGCCTCCATAATAGACTGATTAATAAAGTCGTGTATTTTTGTAGGCGTATAAGGCTCACTCCATAATTCATATTCATCACTACTAGCTACTGTGAAGCTAGCATTTTGTTGAAACTGAATAGTATTATTACTAGCTGTATAATCATTAACATATTGTGTGGTTTGAGAACTGTCACTAGCATCAGTAACTAAGGCTAGTTTACCAATATACTCATCATCTCCACCTCTAAAAGTATTAACATCTATCAGGGTATTGTTAGTACCCCCTGTAGCTGTTCCTACTTTCAAAGCACCTAGTCTATAACCTATAGATTGCCTAAGTTGTTTCCTTGTCCTTGCTTGTATCGGCATTATTAATCTCCTGCAATTTTATTACAGTTCTTTTTAAAGCTGATACTTGTAGCTTGAGATTAGTGTTTGTAGCTATCTCTACTCTAAGTAACTCAGCATAATCATCTTGTGTAATATTAATTTCAGTATTATTTGCGACCATTATGTACCTCTATAATATATCCTGTTATTCGTACTCTCTTTTCGCTTAGAATTATAAACCCTAAACTCCTCTATCTGTCTGCCTATTTCTTTTCTTTGATCCTCTGTAGGTTTCTTCGTATCATTAAAACCCTTACATTCCAGAAGAAAATTCTCCAATGCTTGAGCTGCCATATCCTCAACATGATCCCTAGACACTTCAGGGTCAGCAGGTATTTTAACCATTTGCCTTCTGTCTGTCACAGGATCATGGAACTGGAACGTATGGATAACTATGGACACTCCTGATTCACTATTATAACCAGCGAGTTCTTCACCAATATAAGTAGAGCCCTGAGGTGTCCATAGTTCAACCATTTTCTTACTGCCTAATGTTTAACATACACCATTGGTTGTCTGAGTCTACCGCAGGTATACCCATTGCAGTACCAATGTTAACAATGTCTGCTTCATCGGAGTAATCAGTTCTTTCTGCTTCTCCATCTTCACCGCTTGCCTGTGACCATGTTATTGCGTCACCAACAACACCTACCTGTGCCCCTAATCTTACAGAACATGGCCCTGCTGTCTGTACCCAACAGAAATAATCTGCTGTTACAGGTATAACAGTTACACCAACAACTCCAGTAGTCATAGTTCCATCACCATCAATGATCTTGATGTCTTTGTAAGGACTGTACATCAATCCAAACAAAGAAGATGTGGTTAACGCTGTTCTGAGTCCATCTGGTTCGTCAATAGTAATTGATAAGCCAGTTGCACCAGATACCGCAGTATTAGACTTAACCCTGTAAGTTTCACCTTGTCCTGGGCCATCGTTAAAATAAAGATATCCATCTTTATACTGGTCTTTAGTAGTAGTAAGAGAAGTGCCACTAGTAAACGTAGTATTCCCTGCTGACGTAGCAGCGGCTGCTACATCCATGTCGTGAGCTGCAACTGCAGCAATACCATCTACTAAGTAACCACCATGAGTAATAGCTGTACCGCTATTTTCAGCATAGTAAAACACTCTACCATCTGGGGTAGTTGCTCTTGTACCTAGCTTCTGTTTTTGCTCAGAAGTCTCTACTTTTTCTTGTCCATAAGACAAATTTATTGTTAATGGAAATGCCATTTCAAACCTCCTTCAAGGTTATTTATTTAAGCAGGTTCAAAGCCCTGCGATAAACCGATGTTGTTTTTAAAGGACTCTGGAAGGCTCGGTCTATCTTTACACCTTCCAGAACCCTATTAAACTACTGTGTTTCGTGTACCTTGCGTCTGTGTGACTTCATCTTTGGTGCTAAACCAAAGGCTGTCTTAGCCTCACCAACGTAATCACATAAGTTACAAGCCTCAGTAACCATGTCTGGCTTCTCGGCTAGCTTCTTAAAAGATTCAGCACACCATCTACAACTACAATCAGGCCCAGGTTTCCATGTAAACAAACCTATCCTAGCCTTCTTTTGCACATAGTCAGGATTACCAGGTACATTATCCATGTAAGTACCTACTTCATCCATGATCTCACCTTCTACATTATATGAAGCTTTATGCCTATACAATCTAGTTTTAGGAGTCCATTCGTCTATGTATTTTAAAGAATAACCTAAACCAGCTAATTCTTCTTTTAACTTGTTTCGTTCAGTTATGTTTGTTGACATGATTTACCCCTGCCTAAGTTTAGTTATTAGTTGCCAAAGCAGCTACATCAAAAGTAACACCAGCACCTCTGGAATCATCTAATTCAAAAACTCCATAATCGGCTGTCATAACTACTTCAGTTGCCCGAAGCGATGCATCTCTTTGTCGTTCAGTTCTGGTATCTACGCTACTTAATGTAGCCATAGCACCTTTATCAGCTATTACACCAATACCATCACCAGAACTATCTTCTGTAATGTTTCCATCTTCAAAGATAGCTACGTTATTCATTGGTCGTAATCCACTCCAGAAACTACTGAGTAAGTCTTGCGACCAACCTTCAGGTATAGGAGATGACCCTGATGAAGCTGCAACTGCTGACTCTTTTGAAAGGTAAGCTACTGCGTTTGGATGATGCAATATATATAACTGCGATCCAAAGTTATTAGCTTTCGCATAAGCGATAATACCCTGTACGTTAGAAGCTTTCATAAACTTAGTAGCAGCACCTAATTTAGTACCACCATTTAAGTTTGTATATAAAGCAAGAACGTCTTTGTCCTTCTTTCGAGCCATACCATCACCAAGCTGTCTCCCAATAATTGAGAAAACATTTGGTGCTGACTGTCGTACTAACTTGTCAGTCAATACTACTTTAGCTCCAACTTCTGCTGCTGTTAAGTCAACAGTAGACATTCCGATATCTTCTTCATCAATGATGTCTTGTCCGTCAACCAAATCAGACATTGTCATCTGTCCAACTTTAGGAACGGTTACCTGCTTTGCACCTTTAGGCAGACTAAACTGCTCTGTAAGTGCCATAGCTGGTGCGTTATGCTCCTCAGTATATCGAGCAGCACTAATTATTATTTTCTGGGCATTTTCTAAACTCCCAGTTGTGGCTGTCTGAGCCATGATTTACCTCGCTTGTTATTATTTAAATTATTTATATCAACCTAAACCAGCAGCCCTTCGTGCTGCCGCTGATGCTTGTTCAGAACGATCACCTTGATTGTACTTTTCAAGCCACCTATCCTCATCATTAGAAGCAGCAGGCGTACTTTGACTGTCATCAAAGTCCTGCGAAGGAACCAACTGTGCCCTCAGCCTAGTTAATTCTGCATCCTTGTCTCTATCAGACTTGATGCGTTTCGCAGCTTCTTCCATGCTTTCAGGAGTGGTGTGTTTACGCAACTCAGATAAGTCTGCTAATTGCAGACTATATGTTTTAGCAAAATGTTCTGCTGCATTGGCTTGACCCTGTACGAATCTTTCCCTTTGCAGACTGTCTTGCTGAATTTTAGATATATTGCTCTGGGTAGCAGCCCAATCTTCAGCTAATTGAGTTGCCTGTTCTGGCAAATAGCCAGCACCCTCTAGTTGAGTTCTATATGTTTCTTTCTGCTGTATCAACTCTGATTGCTGCTGTTGAGCTCTATACTGTGTATTTTGTTGCTCAATTTCCTGTATACGCTTTTCCAAATCATCAGTTGGCGGTGGCATTACAGGAGCCTCAGCAGCAGGCGGAGGTGACTCAGCAGGTGGCGTAGCAACATCATCTGCTACAGGAGTCTCAGTTGAAGAAGCTGTCTCTGGTGTCTCCACCGAATTTGTTTCAACAGTTTCCCCAGGTGGTGTATCTACACCTGTGAACTCCTCAGTTATGTCCGTAGTTGTATTAACTGAATCTTGTGTATTTCCTTGTGGTTCTTCTGCCTTATTTACCATGATATACCTCTATGTTTAAAATTAATTATTACCATTATACAATACATTTATCCATATAACTTAGCGAAGAAAGATCTGCCTTCCCTTGTTACTGGACTTCTATAATAATCCTCACCATGCCAAAAAATCAACGTGGTTTCTAAAATAGCCTTGTTATCATTTTGCAAAGCATCTTGAATTATCATGTTTCTCCTCATTGCTTTTCGCCTACTGACCATAGCCTTTATGTACCTGTTAGCATTTCTCAATCTCTCTTTTGTAATATTATCTGCATTCAAATACTCGTTCCACATATTCTGAAACTTTTCAACATCCTGTTGTAAGCCAGGATATAAATCAACAACATTCCTGCCAACATTCCAGTAAGCAGACATAAGCCTCCTTGCCTGAATATAGCTTTTCACAGTATCAGAATCATTAGCCTCTCTTCTTCTAATAAAATTAGCATAAACATCATTACCTCTAGCCTCAGAAGAAATCCTTGCAGCTTCTGCATATTCATCCAGAGCCTGAAAATACTGCCCCCATTCAACATTAGTAGGATCATCACTAGGTGGTTCAATAGCATAATATCCAGCAAGTAATACATCTGCAGCATCCCTCATGTCAGCAACATTACCTGCTATAGTATTTATAGACTGATAATAAGCCTCTCTAGCCTCTTTAGGCTGTGCATAGATAGAACCTGGATATTGTTCAGACAGCTTATCAACATCATGCCTGTATAGTTTCCAGTTATCAGAACGACTCTCTATCCATTCTTTAGGAGTCATCCCTTTTCCTCTACCCTGAGATACAAACAAACTTAACTTCTCATCATCTTTGTCCTGTTTAAACTTTATTGCCTGTCTGTCTTTAGCAGCTTGTCTTCCTGCTTCATAAGTGGCTTCTTGGTCTATTTCAGGATATAACTTCTGAGTCTCAGACCTAGCTATCTCTCTTAATCCACCACCTCTTTGAGGATAGTAAGATCGCTTTAAAGCATCAAAAATAAAAGTGGCTGACTCGGCCTCTTTCATTTCCTTCTGAAATTCTTCATAATCTTCTTCAGATAAAGCTGCTATAAACTCCTTACGTTCAGTAGGTGTCATGTCCTCCCTAAACTCCCTGACATTCTCTTCCATAGATCTGGGCTCTATACCACGTAATGATCTAAAAGTATCTATAGTCCAGTCTGACGCATTTAAAGACTCTCTGCCCATAGTTCCAAATATGTTTTCATATAAATGTTCTAACCTCTGAGGACTAGTAACTAATTCTTCAAAAAACTCAGGTACTGGTAACCAATCAGGTAATACATCATCAATAACACCAGCAGCATTTCTAGCAGTTTTAGATGTATACTTACTGTACTGCTGATCTACAGGTAACTTTTGCAAATCTGGATCAACTATATCTCTATCGAAAAAATGATCTCGACCCCTAAGTTCTTCCCAAGCTACACTCATAACTTCTGGCATAGGCATTATATTATCTAAATCCAATGGGTAAACACTCTTGAAATACTCTCTGAAAAACTTCTTTTTATCCATAGGAACATCTTCGTCAGTAGCCTCATCTAAATAAGTAGAAGCCTGAAATAATATGTTCCATTCACGCAACTTATGAGGTGCAACTATATAATTAGGAGTTGGCCTTCCTGTTGCAGGATCTATAATAACATCTCCATTTTCATCTTTGTCAGGAGGTAACATGAATATCAAAGAGTTATATCGGATGTATGAAGGTATGTCATAATATAAAGGAGTTCCATTATGTTCAAATTGCTTATTCCATCCACTCTGAATAGCCCAATATGTACTTAAAGCAGCACCCATACGGAAAGCAGCGGCTTTAGGGCCACCAGAAACATGATCAAATACCCTACCAGTTACCCCTGTGGTACGCTTACCTAAAGCACCAAAACTCAATATTCTAGTAGCTTCGTTTATATAATGATCCATTTGTTCAGTAGGGCTCCCCCATTCAAAGATATCTTCTCCTCCTTTTCTCCCTGGCTTTCCCATTGCTCCCCTAACCCTTGGTTTGATTATTGGAAATAAATTAACCCCTAATGACCTGAACGGCATCTTGAAAGCCTCCATAGATGCATTTAAAAACAAAAAGTATTCATTCCACTTTCGTATTTGAGTTCCCCCTCTGGCAAAGTCCAGTGATGCTTCTATACCATTAGA
>Ga0208179_1001044_pt1 | contig 15091 bp, 15 predicted proteins | sample Malvired_Geostar_FD_184238 | JGI IMG/M metagenome (GOLD analysis project Ga0208179, IMG submission 184238) | Marine viral communities from the Global Malaspina Expedition - Malaspina viral metaG DeepMed_Geostar (SPAdes) (version 2) | ecosystem: Environmental > Aquatic > Marine > Oceanic | place...
GTCCAGGATCTTGCAAACGGGCGGATCCGCGTTGGGCACGATCTCCACGAGATCGAGGCCAGCTTCCGCGGCCGCTTCGAGAGCGGACGACGTGGGCATCACACCCTGCTTCTCACCAGCTTGGTCGATCAGCAGGACGCGCGGAACGCGGATGTCCTCGTTGATGCGCGGCCCTTCCTTTTGGGGCGGCGCTTGCATGGGGCGGCGAATAGGCAAAGCTCCTAAGTCTGTTTCAGTGACGAACGTCGTGGGCGCGCACCGGCGCGCTCACCGAGCGACAGACTATATGACGATGGCGCCGGAGGCGATCAAGCATTCGCCCCGCTTGGAAACCGCGTCAGGGCGCGGACGGCCTGCATCACCTGGGCGACCGGCATGTCGGCCAGGTCCGGAGCCTGAAGCGCGGCCACATGCCCACGGGGCGCCGAGAGGATCGGATCGGAGGCCTTGGAGAATAGCACGATGGTCGGCGGCCCGGCCGCGGCGGCCAGGTGAACCGGCCCGGTGTCATTGCCGATCACCAGGGCGGCGCGGGCGCCGAGCATGGCGATTCGGGCCAGGTCGGTGCGCCCGGTTAGGTCGCGGGCCTTGTCCACCGACTTCTGAATGGTGCGGGCCAGGGCGCTTTCCTGAGGGCCGCCGATCACGACGATATCGAACCCGACGTCATAGAGCTCGCGGGCCAGCCGGGCGTAGCTCTCGACGGGCCAGCGCTTCTCCGGTCGATGGGCCGAGCCGCCCGGCGCCATCAGCACATAGGGCCTCGCCTCGATGCCGCCGGCCACGGGGCGAGGCGCCTCGACCTTGCGCAGAATCCAGGAGACGTCGGGGCCGGGCGCCGAGCCCGGTTCGGTGGGCGCATCAGGCCATATGCCGGCCGCCTTCAACTGATCGGCGTGCCGCTCCAGGGTGTGCATCTGGTCGCGGCGGGGGTTGCGATGGGGCAGGGCGCAGCCGGCGGCGATCCCGGACCACTCCGGGGCGAAGGGCCACAGGCCATAGAAGATCATGCTCGACCGGGACGAGGTCTGCAGGTCGTAGACCCGGTCGTAACGGGCCTTGCGGAGGCGCCTCACCAGGGCCAGCCACTCGCCGACCCCCTCCGGCCGCCCGTCGGTCTCGACGGCGTTGAAGTACGGGCAGAGCCTGGCCAGTCCCTCGAAGGGCGGGGTGGTCAGCAGGGTGATCTGCGCCTTCGGATGGGCCTGGCGGATCTTCTTGGCCGCCGCCAGGGCGAGGATGAAGTCCCCCATGGCCGAGAGCTTGATGACCAGGACCTTCTTGATCTCGCGAGGGGCCATCAGGCGCGCGCCTCCAAAACCCTTTGATAGGCCTCAAGGGTGGCGGCGCACATGGCGTCCACCGAATAGAGCTGGCGCGCCCGGTTGGCGGCGGTCGCGCCCATGGCGGCCAGGCGGGCGGGACCGGCCTCGATCGCCCGGGCCAGGCCTGCGGTCCAGGCGTCTACGTCGCCGGGGGGAATGAGCCAGCCGGTTTCGCCCGGAATCACGGTCTCGATCATGCCGCCCAGCTCGGAGGCCAGGACCGGCCGACCCATGACCTGGGGCTCCACGGCCGTGCGGCCGAAGGACTCCGGCACGATGGAGGGCAGGATGGCCACGTCGGCCAGCAGATAGGCCGCCGGCATGTCGTCGCAATGACCGACCAGCCGCACCTGTTCGCCGAGCCCGGCGGCCTCGATCTGAGCCTCCAGCTCGGCGCGATAGGCCGTCCGGCCCTGGTCGTCGCCGACCAGCAGCAGGCGGAAGTCGTCGCGCCCCTGGGCCTTCAGCCGCGCGCAGGCCTCGATCACCGGACCATGGCCCTTGATCCGGGTCAGGCGGGCGGCCAGCAGGAAGGTGGTGCGACCGGGGTCGGGCGCGACATCCCAGGCCTGGCGCAGGGCCGCCACTCGCTCAGGGGTGACCCAGTTGGGGTTGAAGCGCTCCAGGTCGACGCCGCGGGGGATGCTGACGATCCGGTTCGGATCGATCTGGTGTTCGGCCAGCACGTGGTCGCGGGTGAAGTCGGAATTGGCGATCACCAGGTCGCCCCGGGTCATCACGGCATTGTACCAGCGCTTCAGACTGGAGCGCGCATTATAGACCCCGTGATAGGTGGCCACAAAGGGGGTGCCGGTGGCCTGGGCCGCCCACAGGGCCGAGAAGGCCGGGGCGCGGGACCGGGCGTGGATCAGGCTCACCCGCTCGCGGCGGATCAGGTCCGCCAGCCGGGCGGCGTTGCCCAGCATCACCAGGGGATTTTTGGTCTGAACCGGCATTTCAGCCAGCCGGCCCCCGTCCGATTCCAGCCGCGCGGCCATGCGGCCGCCGCGGGTCGCCACCAGCGCCTTGCCGCCGGCCCGCACAACGGCGTGGGCGACATCAATGGTGGTCTGTTCGGCTCCGCCCGTGTCGAGCTCGGGCACGACCTGCAGAAGCGTGAAGTCCGGGGGCAATGTCACGGCGCCCTCCATAACGCAGAACACGGCCCGGTAAACCCCGCACCACCCTGGGAAGGCGCCGTCACTGGCGCTATAGACCCTCATGGGCGAAGAGATTGGCATGCTGAAGCGGCCCGATGGGGCCAGCCTGGCCTGGCGCCGGGTGTCCGGCGCCGGCCCCACCGTAGTCTGGATGGGCGGCTTCCGCTCCGACATGGCCGGGACCAAGGCGGAGGCCCTGGCGCAGTGGGCGAGCGCGACCGGCCGGGCCTATGTCCGCTTCGACTATTTCGGCCATGGCGAGTCCGAGGGCGACTTCGCCCGGGGCACGATCACCCGTTGGCGGGAGGACGCGCTGGCCGTCCTCGACCAACTGGCGCCGGGGCCGGTCATCCTGGTGGGATCCTCCATGGGCGGCTGGATCGCCTGCCTCGCGGCCATGGTCCGGCCGGAGCAGGTTCAGGGTCTCGTCCTGGTCGCGCCGGCGCCGGACTTCACCGAAAAGCTCATGGGGCCTGAGATCGACGCCGCGGCCCGTCAGTCCCTGGAGGAGACCGGCGTCTGGATGCGGCCGTCGGACTATGGCGAGCCCTATCCGATCACCCGTAGCCTGCTGGAGGACGGCGACCGGTGGTCGATCCTGCCGGGTCCGGTTCCGGTGAGCGCGCCGGTGCGCATCCTGCAGGGCGGGGAGGATCCGGATGTGCCGTGGCGCCACGCCCTGGAGCTGGCCCAGGGGCTGAACAGCTCCGACGTGGTCTTCCAGCTGATCAAGGACGGCGACCACCGGCTGTCACGGCCCCAGGATCTCGCCCGCCTGATCGCGGCGGTGGAGGAGCTGGTTCAGCCCCCGGCCTGAAGGATGGCGCTCAGGCCTTCGCGGTAGGTGGGATAGGCCGGACGCCAGCCCAGCTCGGCCTTGGCCCGGGCGTTGGAGACCCGCTTGCTCTCCGCATAGAAGCGCTGGGCCGGCCCGGCCAGGTTCGCCGCCTCGACCGGGATTTCGGGGGGCGCAGGCAGGCCCAGCAGCTCCGCGGCATAGGCCACCACCTCGCTGTTGGGGGCCGGTTCGTCGTCGCAGAGATTGTAGATCCCGCCGGCCCGCGGCCGGGCGATGGAGGCGGCCAGGCCGGCGGCCAGGTCGTCCACATGGATGCGGGAAAAGACCTGGCCCGGCGCGACGATTCGTTTGGCCCGGCCGGCCCGCAGCCGGTCGAAGGTCGACCGTCCAGGCCCATAGATGCCGGGCAGGCGGAAGATGGTGGTGGTCAGGCCCATGCCCTTGCCCACGTCCAGCCAGTCCCGTTCGGCGGCGACCCGGCGGGCGCCTTCCATGGACTGGGCGGCCAGGCGGCCGGTCTCGAAGACCCAGCCCCCCTGGCGATCCCCATAGACCCCGGTGGTGGAAAGATAGCCCAGCCAGTCGGGAAAGGCGCCGGCCCGGGCCATGGCCGGGACCAGGGCGCGCAGGCCCGGGCATCCCTCCGTGTCGGGGGCCGCAGTGACCAGGACGGCGTCGGCGGCCTTGAGCTGCGCCGCCAGCCCCGCCGGATCGTTCACCGAGACGGCCTCGACGCCCAAGGCTTGGAGCCGCCCGGCGTCTTCAGCCCGGCGGTAGGTGGCCACAAGGCTCCAGCCCTGGGCCTTCAGCCGCGCCCCCAGGGCCTCGGCCGAAAACCCGTAGCCGAAGGTGAAGAGCCGCACGGCCCTGGCCCTACTCCGCCGCCACCGCCTTGCCCGGCGCGCTGGCCGCGGCCGCCCGCTCGGCGTTCCAGTGGGAGTGGCAGGGAATCTTGCTCAGATCGGCGCGATCGGCATAGGCCCGGGCGATCTCGGCGACCTCCATCAGCAGGCCGTCCTCCAGCCGGATGGGGTTGAGGCCGTAGTCCAGCAGGCACTTGTTCTCGACCACGAGATCGTTCTCGTCGGCCTCGGCCCGGGGATTGGGCAGATGGGCGACCTCGGCGTCGGTCAGCCTGGCGATCATCTGGGCCAGGTCCCGGACCCGCCAGGTCTCGGTCATCTGGTTCATCACCTTGACCCGGTCTCCCCGCTCCGGCGGGTGGGCCAGGGCCAGCTCGACGCAGCGGACGGTGTCCTGGATATGGATGAAGGCCCGGGTCTGGCCGCCGGCCCCGTGGATGGTCAGCGGATAGTTCACCGCCGACTGCATCAGGAAGCGGTTCAGCACCGTGCCGTAGTCGCCGTCATAGTCGAAGCGGTTGATCAGCCGCTCGTCCTTGCGGGTTTCCTCAGTCTGGGTGCCCCAGACGATGCCCTGGTGCAGGTCGGTGATCCGCAGGTGGTCGTTCTTGGCGTAGAATTGGAAGAGCAGGGCGTCCTGCGTCTTGGTCATATGGTAGATCGAGCCGGGATTGGCCGGATAGAGGATCTCCCGCTCGACCCAGCCGTCCGGGGTCTCGATCTTGACGGTCAGATAGCCCTCGGGGATCGCCGCGCCGGCCGTGCCGTAGCCGTAGACGCCCATGGTTCCCAGATGGGCCAGATGGATGTCGAGGCCCGAATCGACGATGGCCGCCAGGACGTCGTTGGTGGCGTTCAGATTGTTGTCGACCGTGTAGCGCTTGTGCTTGGCCGACTTCATCGAATAGGGCGCGGCGCGCTGCTCGGCGAAATGGACGACGGAGTCCGGCCGCCAGGTCTTCAGCAGGTCCAGCAGGGCGTCATAGTCCTTGCCCACCGTGATGTCGTGGAAGCCGATTTCGTGACCGGAGACCTCTTTCCAGGCGGCGATCCGCTCATGGATGTCCTGGACGGGCGTCAGGGACTGGACCCCCAGTTCGCCGTCGATCCGGCGCCGGGACAGGTTGTCGACGATGGCTACGTCATGGCCACGGGCCGAGAGGTGGAGGGCCGTGGGCCATCCGCAAAAGCCGTCGCCGCCGAGAATGAGTACGCGCATCGCCGCTCCGATCCGTACGGGTTTCATCTTCGCCAGGGCTAACAAACGCCGGGGCGTTGGGAAAGCGCCGTCGATGAGATCGAGCTCAAGAGGTCAGGGTTCAGACGTTCCGCGGGTTGTCATAGCAGGCCCGTAATCGCCTCGCGTGCAGCGCCGCCAAACGTCGGGTGGCGCAGGGCGAAGGCCACATTGGCCCGCAGGAGACCGATCTTGTCCCCGCAGTCATAGGTCACGCCCTCATATTCCAGGGCGTGGAAGGGCTGAACCTTCATCAGTTCGGCCATGGCGTCGGTCAGCTGGATCTCGCCGCCGGCGCCCTTTCCCTGCTTTTCCAGCAAGGGAAAGATGTCGGGCTGCAGGATGTAGCGGCCGCTGATGAACAGGTTCGAGGGCTCGGTTCCCGGCGCGGGCTTTTCCACCATGCCCCGCATGCGGTTGATGCGGCCCTTCCGGCTCTCCAGATCGACGATGCCGTATTTGTGCGCTTCGCCCTCGGGGGCCGGCTCGACGACGATGATATTGCCGCCCACCTGATCATAGGCGGCCACGGCCTGGGCCAGGGTCGGGGTGTCGGCGGCCATCAGCATGTCCGGCAGAATCACGGCGAACGGCTCGTCGCCAATGATGTCGCGGGCGCACCAGACCGCATGGCCGAGACCGAGCGGCGCCATCTGGCGCACGAAGCTCATCTGGCCCGGCTGGGGCAGGTCGCGGCGCACCTCGGCCAGGATGTCGGCCTTGCCCTTGGCCTCCAGCGCGCCCTCGATTTCCGGGGAGGCGTCGAAATAGTCCTCGATCGCCCCCTGGCCGCGCCCCACCACGAAGACGAAGTGCTCGACGCCGGCGGCGCGGGCCTCTTCGACGATGTAGGACAGGATGGGTCGGTCGAAGACATTGAGCATGTTCTTCGGCGTGGTCTTGGCGCCGGGGAGGACCCGGGTTCCCAATCCCGCCACCGGCAGCACAGCCTTGCGAACCTTGGTGCTCATCTCGTCCTCCGTCACTGCCGTCCGGACTCGCCTAGACGAGGCGCCGCGCGAAATCCACCGCCGATCGGCGAAACGTTCCCGGTTCCGGGCGCCTTCGAACGATTGGGATCACAAAGCTGGGAACACGACCTTGTGATGCGACGTTTCCTTCCGGGCAATTCGCCTCAGGGAGCCATAAACGTGAACATCCGCACCTATTCGACCTTCGCCGTCGGCGCGCTCGCTGCGCTGACTCTCGCCGCCTGTTCCGACAACGATGCGGCCGACACCACCGAGGTGACGCCGGCCCCGGCCGACAGCATGGCCACCACGCCGGCCGAGCCCATGCCGTCCACCACCGCTGATCCGGCCATGTCCGCCGACGGCATGACGCCGCCGCCGGTCAATGATCCCGCGGCCATGGATCCGGCCGACACCTCGCCGGCCACCGACACCCCGCCGGCGCCCTGATCCCGGTATGTCGCCAGGCGGCCCCGCTTCGGCGGGGCCGTTCCGGTCTGCGCGCTCGGCTCAGAGCCTTGGGCGCCTTCAGACCTTCTCGCTGATCTTGATCGCCGTGCGACACCCGGCGCGGATCACCGCCGACAGCAGGCCATAGCCCGGCGCGTCATGGGCGCCTTCGTCCACCGCCAGGTCCCGGTGGGCCAGCTCTTCGTCGCGGAAGCGGGAAAGCTCCGCCGCCAGGTCCGGTTCGCGCTCGGTCAGTTCCGCCACCTGGCCGGCATAGTGCTGCTCGATCACCGACTCCACGGCCTCGGTGCAGGCATGGGCCGCCTTCTCGCCCATCAGGGCCGTGCCGGCCCCCAGGGCGAAGCCCGCCAGGCGCCACAGGGGCGTCATGACCGTGGGGCGCACGCCGTGTTCGTTCAGCAGGGCGTCGAAGCGGGCCAGATGGACGGCCTCGTGCCCCTCCATCTCCTCCAGCTGGGCGGCGATCCGCGCCTTGTCCTTGGCCGCGCCCAGGACCGCCCGCTGGCCCTGATAGATGTGGACCGCGCCCAGTTCCCCGGCGTGGTCGACCCGCAGGATTTCCGCCAGCCGGGCCTGGAGGGTTCCCGCCCCCGGGCGGGCGGGAAGGGGCTTCTCGCTCATCGCTTGCCTCTCTCATAAAGCGCGGCCGCCAGGCTCAGCCCCGCCAGGGCCAGGGAGATCAGGGCGTTCCAACCGGCCATGGACAGGCCCGCGAACACCCAGGGCGCCTCGTCGCAGGCCGGAGCGCGGACCGCGGCGCCTTCCAGCAATCCCGACAGGGCCTCGAGACTGACGGCGCCGCCGGTGGAGGCGCAGGTCGAGGGGCCCGGCCACCACTTCCACTCCGCGCCTGCATGATAGGCCGCGACGGCGAAGCCCACGGCGAACACCACGGCCAGGGCAAGATTGAAGGCCGGGCGGAATTTGGCGCCGCCCTGCAGCCGCGTGAGCACCATGCCCGCCAGGGCGAGCCCGACGGCGACCCAGTAGACCTCCCGCTGGCGCAGGCACAGGGCGCAGGGGGCGAGTTCGCCGAAGGTCTGGAATCCGTGGGCGATGGCCAGCATGCCGGCGGAGGCGACCAGCGCCGAAAGCCGCCAGCGATGAAGGATCGGGTCGAGACCTTTGATCATGGAGTCCGATTGAACTGCATATTCGGCCTGTACGCCACGGGGGACTGAAGAAAGCGCATGGCCGGCTGGCGCGCGACCCTCGTCCACTTTGCTAGCAGGGTCGCGATGGCTTGTCTCTCGCCGCTGCGGGGTTGATAGTTGCATCTGATACTATCTGCCAGGCAGGAGACTTCCATGACTGCGCTTGCGCCCAAGCCCACGGCGACCCCCGACCTGTTCGAGAACCCGCTGGGCACCGACGGCTTCGAATTCGTCGAGTTCACCTCGCCCGAGCCTGAGCGGCTGGGCGGCCTGTTCGACCTGATGGGCTTCACCGCGGTGTCGCGGCACCGGTCGAAGAATGTGGTCCGCTATCGCCAGGGCGACATCAACTTCCTGCTCAACATGGAGCCCTCGGGCCAGCCGGCCGACTTCCGCAAGGTGCACGGTCCCTCGGCCAACGCCATGGCCTTCCGGGTGCGCGACGCGGCCAAGGCCCTGGCCCTGGCGATCGAGCGTGGGGCGACCCCGGTGCAGGGGCCGGTGGGGCCCATGGAGCTGAACATCCCGGCCATTGAGGGCATCGGCGGCTCCAACCTCTATCTGGTGGACCGCTACGGGGCTCAGGAGATCTACGACGTGGACTTCGTCCCGATCCCCGGGGCGGCGGAACTGGAGGCCGAGCTTGGGGTCGGCCTGACCTATCTCGACCACCTGACCCACAATGTGTTTCGCGGAAACATGGCCAAGTGGGCGGACTTCTATGAGCGGATCTTCAATTTCCGCGAGATCCGCTATTTCGACATCGAGGGCGCCCAGACGGGCCTCCTGTCCAAGGCCATGACCAGCCCCTGCGGCAAGATCCGCATTCCGCTGAACGAGAGCCGGGACGACCACTCCCAGATCGAGGAGTTCCTCAAGGACTACAAGGGCGAGGGCATCCAGCACCTGGCCCTGGGGACCGACGATATCTACGCCGCCGTGGAGACCATGCGCGAACGCGGGGTCCGGTTCCAGGACACCCCGGAGACCTATTACGACCAGCTCGACGCCCGGGTGCCCGGTCACGGGGAGAACCTGCAGCGCCTGCGAGCCGATCGTATCCTGGTGGACGGCGCCCCGACACAGGGCCAAGGTCTGCTGCTGCAGATCTTCACGGAGAACATGATCGGACCGATCTTCTTCGAGATGATCCAGCGCAAGGGCGCCGAAGGGTTCGGCGAGGGAAACTTCAAGGCGCTGTTTGAGTCCATCGAACTCGACCAGATCCGCCGGGGCGTGCTGCCGAAGAAGGACTAGGGACGTTTGAGTATGCGGATAGTCGGTCTGGCGTTGGCGCTGGCGAGCCTGATGGCGGGGAATGCGATGGCGCAGCCGAAATGGGCGATCGTGGTTCATGGGGGCGCCGGCGTGATCGAACGCGCCGACCTGACGCCGGAACAGGAGGCCGCCTATCGCGCCGCCATGAGCCGGGTGACGCAGGCCGGCGGCGAGGTGCTGGCGGGCGGGGGTTCGGCCCTGGACGCCATCGAGACGGCCATCGGCCTGCTGGAGGACGATCCCCTGTTCAATTCCGGCCGTGGTGCGGTGTTCACCGCCGAGGGCCGCAATGAGCTCGACGCCTCGATCATGGACGGGGCGACCCTGAAGGCCGGGGCGGTGGCCGGCGTCACCCGCACCCGTCACCCGATCTCGCTTGCCCGGGCGGTGATGGAAAAGTCCCCGCACGTCATGCTGATGGGGGCCGGCGCGGACACCTTTTCCCGTGAAGCCGGCCTGGAACAGGTGGAGCCGGCCTATTTCTACACCGAGCGCCGCTGGCGGTCCCTGGAGCGGTTCCTGACGCAGAACAACCTGCCGCTTCCGGCGCGGCCGGACGGCGCCGCAGCGCCTGACGAAGCGGCGGGCCTGGCCCATGACGAGGGCAAGTACGGCACGGTCGGTGTGGTGGCGCTGGATCAGGCCGGCCATGTGGCGGCCGGCACCTCCACCGGCGGCACCACGGGCAAGCGCTGGGGCCGGGTGGGCGACAGCCCGATCATCGGCGCCGGCAACTACGCCTCGGACGCCTCCTGCGCGGTCTCGGCCACCGGAACCGGCGAATACTTCATCCGCCTGACCGTGGCCCGGGAGGTCTGCGCCCTGGTGGAGCACAAGGGCCTCTCCCTGCAGGCCGCCGCCGACGAGGTAATCCAGACCAAGCTGACGGCCCTGGGCGGCGACGGCGGGGTGATCGCCGTGGCGCCCGACGGCCAGATGGCCTGGAGCTACAACACCTCGGGCATGTACCGCGCCCGCCTGGCCGACGGCGAGCCCCTGAGCGTGGGGATCTACAAGGACGAGCCCTGATGGCGACCCGCAACTGGATCCCGGTGCGCGGCGCGCAGGGGACGCATTCGCGCCAGGCCCATGCCGACCTGCCGGCCGGCACCTATGAGCGTGAGATCTCCAAGGAGGGCTTCTTCGGCCCCGCCGCCTTCCTGCATCACCCCCGGCCGCCCACCGGCTGGACCCGTTTCGAAGGCCCCCTGCGCCCGCGGGCCTTCGATCTGGCGCGGCTGAACGCACCGCAGGCCTCGCCGTGGGATGCGCCGGTGGTGCTGCACAACGCCGCCACCGAAATCCGCTTCTGGAAGCTGGATGGCCCCATGCCGGGCCTGGTCCGCAACGCCGACGGCGACCAGCTCTTGTTTGTCCACCAGGGCGCCGGCGACCTGTTCTGCGACTATGGCCGCATCGGCTTTGCGGCCGGCGACTATCTCTACCTGCCGCGGGGGACCATGTGGCGCCTGGCGCCGGCGGAGCCCAGCGCCCTCCTGATGATCCAGGCGACCAACGGCCACTTCACCCTGCCCGAGCGGGGCCTCCTGGGACCTCACGCCATCTTCGATCCGGCCCTGCTGGACACCCCGGTGATGGACGCGGCGTTCCGCGAGCACCAGGCCCAGGACGACGAGACCACCGTCGCCATCAAGAAGCGCGGCCAGGTCTCCACCGTGACCTATCCCTACAACCCCCTGGACGCGGTGGGCTGGCACGGGGAGCTGGCGCCCGTGCGCCTGAACGTGGCTGACATCCGACCGGTGGCCAGCCATCGCTACCACCTGCCGCCCAGCGCCCACACGACCTTCGTGGCCGATCGCTTCGTGGTCTGCACCTTTGCGCCCAGGCCCTTCGAGACCGATCCGGGCGCGCTCAAGGTGCCGTTCTTCCACAACAATGACGACTATGACGAGGTGCTCTTCTACCATGCCGGGGACTTCTTCAGCCGCGACGGCATTGATGCGGGGATGATGACCTTTCACCCGTCCGGGTTCACCCATGGCCCGCATCCCAAGGCGTTGAAGAACATGCTCTCCCAGCCCAAGCCGGCCACCGACGAATATGCGGTGATGATCGACACCCGCGATCCGCTGGAGGTGGGCGAGGCCGCCGGCCCGGTGGAGAACCCCGCCTATGTCGACAGCTGGAAGGCCCGATGAACGCCGCCGTCCATGACGACCTCGAAGCCGCGGCGCGGGAGGAGCTGGTCCAGGCCTGCGATCTCGGCTGGCGGGCGCTGGCGCCCTGCACCCCCTGGGGCGACACCTTCGAGGGCTTCAGCCCCCAGGGCCGGCCGGTCTGTTTCGAGCGCAACTACATGTGGGAGGCCGCCCCGGGCGGCGACATCCGCGTGGAGGTGCATGTCTATGAGGCCAAGGCCTTCGAGGCCGGCGTCCGACTGGTCCAGACCCTGATCCAGGAACAATCCTGAGCCCCAAGAAGCGGAGACCTAGATGAAGCTCGCCTCGCTGAAGTCCGGCCGTGACGGCCGTCTCGTGGTGGTCTCCAACGACCTGGCCTGGTTCACCGATGCGGCGACGGTGGCGCCCACCCTGCAGGCCGCCCTCGACGACTGGGATCGGTGTGAGCCCCTGTTGCGCGCCCTGGCCGAGAGCCTGGAGCACGGCGGCGTGCCCCGGGAACGCTTCCACGAGCATGAGGCCGCCAGTCCTCTGCCGCGGGCCTATCAGTGGGCCGACGGCTCGGCCTATGTGAACCATGTGGACCTGGTGCGCCGGGCGCGCGGCGCGGAGATGCCGCAGACTTTCTGGACCGATCCGCTGATGTACCAGGGCGGCTCGGACGGCTTTCTGGCGCCCCGCGACCCCATCCCGCTGGCCGACGAGGCCTGGGGCTGTGATCTGGAGGCCGAGGTGGCGGTGATCACCGGCGACGTGCCGCAGGGGGTGAGCGCCACCGACGCCCTGGACCATGTGCGCCTGGTGCTGCTGGTCAATGACGTCTCCCTGCGCAACCTGATCCCGGACGAGTTGGCCAAGAGCTTCGGCTTCTTTCAGTCCAAACCCGCCTCGGCCTTTTCCCCGGTGGCGGTGACGCCGGACGCCCTGGGCGAGGCCTGGCGTCAGGGCCGCCTGCATGGCGCGATGGACGTGGAGCTGAACGGAAAGGTCCTGGGCTGCGCCGACGCCGGGGTCGATATGACCTTCGACTTTGGGACGCTGATCGCCCATGCGGCCAAGACGAGGGCGCTTGGCGCCGGCACGATCATCGGCTCGGGCACGGTGTCGAATCGCGGCCCCGACGGCGGTCCAGGAAAATCGGTGGCCGAGGGCGGCGTCGGCTATTCCTGCCTCGCCGAGGTGCGGACCGTCGAGACCCTGGCCCATGGAGCGGCCAGAACGCCCTTCCTCAAGATCGGCGACACGGTGCGGATTGAAATGCGCGATGGGCGCCGACACTCGATATTCGGCGCCATCGAACAGGAAGTTCAAGCTCCATGACCCTACAGACGCGGCCAGAACCGGCCGACGCCGCCGGCCTGCAGCTGGACGCCTATCTGCCCTATCGCCTGTCGGTGGCGTCCAACGCCGTCAGCCGGCTGATCGCGCGGGCCTATGAGGACCGTTTTGGCCTCACCATCCCCCAGTGGCGGCTGGTCTGCGTGCTGGCCGAGGACGGGCCCATGAACCAGAGCGCCCTGGTCAGCCGCACCGGCATGGACAAGGTCACCGTCAGCCGCGCGGCCCAGGGCCTGGCCAAGCGCCGCCTCGTGGAGCGTTCGGAGAACGACCGGGACGGCCGCTCCCATGTGGTGGCGCTGAGCCTGGAAGGCGTGCGCCTGCACGCGGAGATCGCGCCCCTGGCCCTGGCCTATGAGGCCGCCCTGATCTCGGGGCTCGCCCCCCACGAGGTGGCCCTGCTCAAGCGTCTGCTGCTGCGGCTGCAGGGCGCCGCCGGCGTGCTGGCCGGCGAGGCGCCGAGCCCAGGCCAGGCGTCGGCCTAAACTCCAAGTCTTGGGCGCGTTTTGATCCGATAGCCGGGCTCCACTTATCGGAACGCTCTAGCCCCAGCCCAGCGCCACGGCGCCATGATAGACGCCCATGGCCGCCAGATAGGCCAGGGTGACCATGTAGGCGAACATCACCGTGGGCCACAGCCAGCTGTTGGTCTCGCGCTTGACCACGGCCAGGGTCGGCGCGCACTGGGGCGCAAAGACGTACCAGGTCAGGAAGGCCAGCCCCATGGCCAGGGACCAGTCGGCCGACAGGGCGCCGGCCAGGGTGCCTACCTGTTCCTCGGCGTTGGCCACCGCATAGACGGTGCCCAGCGCGCCGACGGCGACCTCGCGGGCGGCCATGCCCGGGATCAGGGCCACGGTCATCTGCCAGTTGAAGCCGATCGGGGCGAACAGGGGGTGGATCAGGTGGCCCAGGCGGCCGGCGAAGCTGTAGTCGATGGCGGGGCCCGTGGCGCCCTCCGGCGGGTAGGGGAAGGTCGACAGGACCCAGATCAGCACCATCAGCGGCAGGATGATCCGGCCGGCCCGGTTGATGAAGATCTCGGCCCGCTGCCACAGATTGCGCAGGACGCTCTTGGGATCGGGGGCCTTGTAGGTCGGCAGCTCCATCAGGAAGGGCTCGACCTGGCCGCGCCAGAACAGCCGCCGGGCGATGAACGAGATGGTGAGCGCGCTGGTGATGCCGGCCACATAGAGGCCGAACATGACGACCCCTTGCAGGTTGGCGAACCCCCAGACCGTCTGGTTGGGAATGAAGGCTGCGATGATCAGGGTGTAGACGGGGATCCGCGCCGAGCAGGTCATCAGCGGCGCCACCATGATGGTGGTCAGGCGGTCGCGCTTGGAGTCGATCACCCGGGTGGCCATGACGCCGGGAATGGCGCAGGCGAAGGACGACAGCAGCGGGATGAAGGCCCGGCCGTGCAGCCCGGCCCCGCCCATGATCTTGTCCATCAGGAAGGCGGCCCGGGCCATATAGCCGAAGTCTTCCAGCAGGATGATGAAGAAGAACAGGATCAGGATCTGGGGCAGGAAGACCAGGACGCTGCCGACCCCGGCGATCAGGCCATCGACGATCAGGCTCTGCAAAAGGCCGTCCGGCAGCACCGTGGCGACCAGGCCCCCCAGGGCGCCGACGCCGGCCTCGATCCCGTCCATCAGCGGTCCGGCCCAGGCGAACACCGCCTGGAACATGACGAACAGCAGGGCCAGCAGGATGGCCAGGCCGGCGACGGGATGCAGCAGCACCGCGTCGATCCTGCCGGTCAGGGTGTCGGGGCGTTCAGCTGGCCGCACATGGGCCTTCATCAGGCGCTGGGCTTCGGCGTGCGCCCGGCGGATCTCGGCGGGGCTCGGCTCATGCCAGGTGTTGGGGACGTCCAGTTCGCCCGCGGCGGCCAGGGCCTCCACCTTGGCCTCCACCTGGGCGACCAGGTCCTCGATGCCGCGCTTGCGGGTGGCCACGGTGGTGACGATCGGCGCGCCGATGTCGCGGGCCAGCCCCTCCAGATCGATGCGCAGCCCCTGGCGCTGGGCGATGTCGAACATGTTGAGCGCCAGAACCATGGGCCGGCCCACCTGGCGCAGTTCCAGGATCAGGCGGAGCACCAGGCGCAGATTGGTGGCGTCGGCGACACAGACCACCACGTCCGGCGGCGTCTCGCCCTTGAGCTGCCCCAGGACAGCGTCGCGGGTGACCTCTTCGTCCGGGCTGCGGGCGCGCAGGGAATAGGTGCCGGGCAGGTCGATCACCGACAGGGTCCGGCCGCCGGGCGTGGTGACCAGGCCCTCCTTCTTCTCCACCGTCACCCCAGCATAGTTGGCCACCTTCTGGCGGCCGCCGGTCAGGGC
>Ga0208179_1001046_pt1 | contig 15057 bp, 17 predicted proteins | sample Malvired_Geostar_FD_184238 | JGI IMG/M metagenome (GOLD analysis project Ga0208179, IMG submission 184238) | Marine viral communities from the Global Malaspina Expedition - Malaspina viral metaG DeepMed_Geostar (SPAdes) (version 2) | ecosystem: Environmental > Aquatic > Marine > Oceanic | place...
GCCTTTTGGCAGCCCCTTTTCGGAATAGTGGTGGGTCGTGCTGGATTCGAACCAGCGACCAATTGGTTAAAAGCCAACTGCTCTACCAACTGAGCTAACGACCCGCCGAATGAGGCGCAAATAATACGGATTTATTTCGCCGTGACAAGGCCTGAGGGCCATTTTTTTCGTTAAGACTGGTAGATCGTGGGATCTTTGATCAAAGCCTGTTCAAAGCCCTCGCGGCGCAGCCGGCAGCTGTCGCAGCGGCCGCAGGCACGGCCTTCGGCGTCGGCCTGGTAGCAGGACACGGTGAGACTGTAATCCAGGCCCAGCTCGGTGCCCCGGCGGATGATCTCCGCCTTGGAGAGCGCCATCAGGGGCGTGCTGATGCGCACCGGGTGCCCTTCCACGCCCGCCTTGGTGGCGAGCCCGGCGAGGTGCTGGAAGGCGTCGATGAATTCCGGGCGGCAGTCCGGGTAGCCGGAGTAGTCCACGGCGTTGACGCCGATAAAGATGGCGTCGGCGCCGACCACTTCCGCCAGGCCCAGGGCCAGGGACAGGAAGACGGTGTTGCGGGCCGGCACATAGGTGACCGGGATGCCGTCGCCGCCGTTCTCGGGCACGTCGATGGCGTGGTCGGTGAGCGCGGAGCCGCCGATGCCGCCCATGCCGAGCTCTATCACCCGGTGTGATTCGGCGCCCAGGGCGGCGGAGACGCGCTCCGCCGCTTGCAGCTCGGAGCGGGTGCGCTGGCCGTAATCGAAGGCGATGGTGTGGCACCGGAACCCTTCGGCGCGGGCCATGGCCAGGCAGGTGGCGGAATCGAGTCCGCCGGAGAGCAGTACCACCGCGGTTTCCATGGTGTCTCCTGTTTACCTCGGGTTGATGGGGGCCGGATCAACGCCCGCGGGCGTCGTTCCAGAGCAGTTTGTGCAGTTGCAGCTGGAAGCGCACCGGCAGGCGGTCGGCGAGGATCCAGTCGGCCAGTTCGCCGGGGGGCAGCTGCCCGTGCACCGGTGAGAACAGCACCTCGGAGACCCGCCCCGTCAGGTTTTGCTGGTCCAGCATAAAGCGGGCCCAGTCGTAGTCGCGGCGGTCGGCGAGCACGAACTTCACCTGGTGGTGCGGGCGCAGATGGGGGATGTTTTCCAGGCGGTTGTTGTGCTGTTCGCCGGAGCCCGGCGCCTTGAGGTCCATGACCACCGAGACGCGCTCGTCGACATCGGCGATATCCATGGCGCCGCCGGTTTCCAGGCTCACCTGGTAGCCCCGGTCGCACAGTTCGGTGAGCAGCGGCAGGCAGTTGGGCTGGGCCAGCGGTTCCCCGCCGGTCACCGTGACGTAGCGCGCGGAGAAGCCGTCCACCTGCTCGAGAATCGCGTCCAGGGACCGTTTTTCGCCGCCCTGGAAGGCGTACTCGGTGTCGCACCAGACACAGCGCTGCGGGCAGCCGGTGAGGCGCACGAATACGGTGGGCACGCCCACGCTGCGGGATTCCCCCTGCAGGGAATGGAAGATTTCGGTAATGCGCAGTTCCACGGTGGACGCTCTAAACGCTGAGGGGCTCAAGATGGCGCGGATTCTAACACCTTGACGGCGTCGGGTGGGAGCGGGCCCGTGGGCCCGCCTGCAATCAGTCGCCGTTGAGCTGCTTGAGCATGCTCTTGGCCATTTCCGCCTCGGAGGCGTCGGGGAACTGCTTGATCAGCTTGTGCAGGGAGACTTCCGCTTCGCCGGTGTTGCCGGCCTGGGCCTGGAGGCTGGCCAGTTTGTACAGGCTGGTGGGGGCGCGGCTGTGGTTCGGGTAGTCGTCCACCACGGTCTGGAACTGCTTGCGGGCTTTGTCCAGCTGCGGGCTTTTCTGGTTGGTGTAGACCTCGCCCAGCCAGAAGTGGGCGTGGGCCCGGAACTGCCCCTGGGGGAAGTCCTTCAGGTAATCCTCGAAGGCGGTGGCCGCGGCGTCGAAATCGCGCTCGAGCAGCTTGCCGCGGGCGGCGGAATAGGCCTCGCGGTCCGCTTCCGGGTCGGCGGGCGTGTCGCTGTTGCCGCCGTCGTCGCCGGCTTCGGCGTCGGTCTTGGGGGCGCTGTTCACTTGTTCGACCAGCGCGTTAATCCGGGTGTCCAGGTCCAGGTAGCGTTCCCGCTCCGCGCCTTTGAGCTGGTTCAGCTCATGGCGAAGCTCTTCCACCTGACCCTGTAAATTCTGAACTTGCTTCTGGTACTGCTCCATTTCCTGCATCAGCAGGTAGATGCCCTCTTCGCCGCCACCGTTGCCGGTGGCGGACGACGAGGCCCGGTCGCCGCCGGAGCCACGCTCCTCGACGACCAGGGGGCCGGTGCTCTGTGCCTGGGCACCGAGCACCGGCCCGCCAAGCAGGATAGCCAGTAAAAAGCGCTTGATTACCTGCTTGGACCGCATGGCTTACGGACGGCCGGCGGTGTAGTTCAGAACCGCGCGACGGTTTTTCGCCCAGTCCATTTCGCTGTGGCCGAAAGCAGCCGGCTTCTCTTCACCGTAGGCAACCACTTCCACCTGGGAAGAGCTCACGCCCTGCACGCGCAGGAACTTCTGGACCTACGCGACGGTTCTTCGCCCAGTCCATTTCGCTGTGGCCGAAAGCGGCCGGCTTCTCTTCGCCGTAGGCGACGGTTTCCACCTGGGAAGAGCTCACGCCCTGCACGCGCAGGAACTTCTGGACCGCTTCGGAACGACGCTCGGACAGAGCAACGTTGTACTCACGGGTGCCACGCTCGTCGGCGTGACCTTCCAGACGCACCTTGGCATTCGGGTTGTCTTTCAGGTAGCTGGCGTGGGCGCGCAGGGTTTCGAAGGCGGCCGCCGGCACGGTGTTGCTGTCGAAAGCGAAGTAAATCACTTTGGTGTCGGTGGTGCCGTCGTAGTTGGACGGGTGGTTGTGGAAGTTGTCCGCGGTCACCGGAATGCTGCTGGTGTCCGGCTTGGACGGCGCGGGACGCTCGACGGGCTCAGCCGGGCTGCTCTGGCTGTCGGTCGGTTGAGTATCGGTCGCGGAGGTGTCCTCCTCGGTGGGAGTACTGGAACACGCAGCCAGCAAGCCGGCCAGAAGCACGGCGAAAAGCGGGTTAATGAATGAACGCATACTAAAAACTCCTATTGATGTCCTGGATTGGAACTCTGAGATCCGTTCAGAGGAACGGCGACCAGGCCGGTTCCCTGACTTCCCCTTCCTTCGACGGGAGCTCTACTTTCACTCTCCCATCGATGGAGACGGCTTGCAGGACCCCTGTACCCCGGTGTTGCGTCCCGTAAATTATCATACTTCCATTGGGCGCAACACTGGGCGATTCATCCATATTGGTCTGTGTCACAATATCGAATGTCCCGCGCTGGAGGTCCTGCACACCGACGTTGAAACTGCCGTTACGCCGGTGTACGTAAACCAGATACCGACCGTCCGGGGTAACCTCCGGGCGGGCGTTGTAAGCCCCTTCGAACGACACCCGGCGCACCGATTTGTCGTCCACGTTCAGCTGGTAGATCTGCGGCCCGCCGGAGCGGCTGGAGGTGAACACCAGATGGTCGCCATCGGGCATCCAGCGCGGCTCGGTGTCGATGCCGTAATGATCGGTCAGCTGCTCCAGATCCCCATTGTTGAGGTCCAGGCTGTAAATGTCCGGGTTGCCGTCCTTGGACAGGGTCAGCGCCAGCTTCTGGCCGTCCGGTGACCAGGAGGGGGCGCCGTTGATGCCCTTGAATTGGGCCACCACCCGCCGCTCGGCGCTGCTCAGATTGTGCACATAGATCTTGGGCAGCCCGTTCTTCTCGAAGGAAACATAAGCAATCTTAGTGCCATCCGGCGACCAGGACGGGCTCATGATCGGCTCGCGGCTGCGCAGGATGGTCTTCACCCGGGCGCCGTCGGCGTCCGCGTACTGCAGCTGGTAGGGCCGCTCGGCGCCCCGGTTGTGGGTGACGTAGAGAATCTTGGTGGAGAACGCCCCGGGAATGCCGGTGAGCTGCTCGTAGATGCGGTCGGAAATGGCGTGCGCCACGTCGCGCAATTGCGACTCCGGCGGCCGGTAGGTTTCGGAGATCAGTTCCTTGCCGCGGGCCACGTCGTGCAGCGCATAGCTCACCTCATAGGAGCCGGTACCGGTGGCCTTGAGCTTGCCGATCACCACGTACTCCTGATTGAGCACCCGGAAGTCCCGGTAGGAAAGGCCTTCCTTGCTGGTGGGCCGGCTCAGCATGTCCTTGGGCGACAGGGTTTTGAATTGACCGCTGCGGTGCAGGTCGGCACGCACGATGTCGGACACGTTCTCCGGTGCGTCGCCGGCGCCGGCGAACGGCACCACCGAAATCGGCACCGCGTCCGTGCGGCCTTCGGTGATCTGAATCAGCAGCTCGGCGCGGGCGTTGACCGCCAGCAGCGAGAGCATCGCGACGATGAAGGGAAAGGCTAAAACTCGCATCATTTAACATCCGTGGGGCTGAATACGATTACAAAGGTCCGGAATTGCTCGAACAGCTTGCCGTCCGGCACCGGTAGCGGGCTGGCCAGTTCGACCGCGTTGACCAGCGACTCATCGAAATTCGGGTAGCCACTGGACTTGTCCACCTCGACACTGACCACTTCACCTCCCGGAATCACCCGGAGACGCACGCGCACGCTCAGATCGTTGCGGTTCCGGTAGTTGCCCGGAATACGCCAGCGCTGCGAAATAGCGTTGCGGATGGCGTCCGAGTAACTGGCCGTCTCTTCCTCAACGTCACTGTCGGAGGCGCCGCTGCCGGGCTTCTCGGCGACTTTTTCGCGCTCCTTGCGCGCCATCTCCAGCTCTTCCTCGGCCATCAACTCTTCCAGGCTCTGCTGCTCGAATTCCGGGGCCGGCGCCTTTTTCGGTTCCGGCTTGGGCTTGGGCTCGGGCTTCGGTTCCGGTTTGGGCTCGGGTTTCGGCTCGGGTTTCGGCTCAGGCTTGGGCTTCGGCTCGGGTTTGGGTTCCGGCTTCGGCTCAGACTTGGGCTTCGGTTCCGGTTTGGGTTCCGGCTTCGGCTCAGGCTTGGGTTCCGGCTCGGGCTTGGGCTCCGGCTTCGGCGCCTCCTCCTGGGCCTGCTTTTGATCCTTTTCCTCGCGGGCCGGCGCGGTGTTGGCCTCCGGCGCGCGGCGCGTCTCTTCCATCACCGTGGCCATCACGTGGGGCGGGATTTCCGGCGGCCGCCGCAGCTCCGGCTCCGAGGACCAGGTAAACACCATCAGCCCCAGCACCAGCAGATGCAGAAACGCGGAAAACCCGACCGCAACGCCACGATCGCTCATGAACGCCCCGGCGGCTCCGTAACCAGCCCCAGGTTGGTGACGCCGGCCTGCTGCAGTTCGGACATCAGGACCACCACTTTGCCGTAGGGCACGTTCTGGTCACCTTCCACCAGGAACAGGGTCTCCGGTTTTTGTTTCCGGATCGTGAGCACATGGCCCTTCACCGTTTCCAGGCTCGCCGACGACTGGCCGTCGCCGCCCACGTTAATGTAGTAGCTGCCGTCCGGGCGCACCGTGATCATCACCGGCTCGTCGTTGTTGGTGATCGCCGCGCTGTCGGTCTGCGGCAGGTCCACGGACACGCCCTGGGTCATCATCGGCGCGGTGGCCATGAAGATCACCAGCAGCACCAGCATGACGTCGATGTAGGGCACCACGTTGATGTCGGCCATCGGCTTCTTGCGCAGCCGGCGGCCGCGGATCGCACTCATGGACGCACTCCCTCGGCTCATGCGTCGCGTCCGTGGGCCTGGCGGTGCAGCACCGAGGAGAACTCCTCGGCGAACAGTTCACAATCGCCCACCAGGGATTCGGACAAGGACGCGTAGCGGTTGTAGGCCATCACCGCGGGGATCGCCGCGAACAGGCCCATGGCGGTGGCCACCAGCGCTTCGGCGATACCCGGCGCCACCACGCTCAGCGTCGCCTGGGTCACGTTGGCCAGGGCGCGGAACGAATTCATGATGCCCCAGACGGTACCGAACAGGCCGATATAGGGGCTGGTGGAGCCCACCGTGGCCAGGAACGGCAGATGCTTGGTGAGGCGGGATTCCTCGCGCTGCAGGGCCACGCGCATGGCGCGCTGGGCGCCTTCCATGATCGCTTCGGAGCCGCGCGTGCTCTTGGACAGCCGCACGAACTCCTGGAAACCGGCGCGGAAAATCGCCTCGCTGGCGGAATCCGGGTTGGGCTTCTTGCGCACCTGGTTATAGAGACTGGAGAGGTCCTCGCCGGACCAGAATTTCTCCTCGAAGGCATGATCGGCGCGCCGCGCGCGGCCCAGTACCCGAAAGCGGGACACGATCATGTACCAGGAAATCATCGATGCCAGCAGCAGAACCAGCATCACCAGCTGGACCACCGGCCCGGCGTTGGTGACCAGCGAGAGGATCGACATGCTGGACGAAGCGTCTTCCATTTACCCCAACTCCTCGAATTCAGCCTTGAACTTGTCGTGGAGCGGCCCGGGCAAAGCCACCGGCTTGATGCCGTCGGCGCTGACACAGGCCACCTTGATAGTAGCTTCGCACAACACTTCCTGGTCACGGGTGACACGCTGCGCGAACACCAGGGTGGCACGTTTAAGCGCCACCAGTCGGGCACTGACCCGCAAATCGTCGTCGATCCGGCCGGGTTTGCGGTAGTTGATCTGGGCGGAATGCACCACGAACTGGAAGTTTTCCTCGGCCAGCGCATAGTGCTGGTAGCCCAGCGACCGCATGTACTCAGTGCGCGCCCGCTCCATGAACTTCAGGTAGTTCACGTAGTAGACGATGCCACCGGCGTCAGTGTCTTCGATGTAGACGCGAACCGGTAGGACAAATTCCGAACCTTGAGAAAATTTTTCACTCATTAAACAAATCCCCGTCCCGCGCGGGCTTGACCAGGCCGAAATGGCGCCAGGCGTGGTTGGTCACCTGGCGTCCCCGGGGGGTGCGCTGAATGAAGCCCTGCTGAATCAGGTAGGGCTCGACCACCTCTTCCAGGGTGCCGGCGTCCTCGTTGAGGGCGGCCGCCAGGGAATCCAGCCCCACCGGCCCGCCGTCGAATTTGTGCATCATCATGTTGAGCAGACGGCGGTCGGTGCCGTCCAGGCCCAGGCTGTCCACCTCCAGCATGTCCAGGGCGCTCTGCGCCACCGCGCCGGTGAGCCGGCCGTCGCCTTTCACCTGGGCGTAATCGCGCACGCGGCGCAGCAGGCGGTTGGCGATGCGCGGCGTGCCGCGGGCGCGGCGGGCCACTTCCCGGGCGCCCTCTTCATCGCCCGGGATCGCGAGGATCTCGCAGGATCGCGCTACGATACGCGCCAAATCGTCGACGTTATAAAACTCCAGCCGCTGCACGATACCGAAGCGGTCACGCAGGGGCGCGGTGAGCAGGCCGGCGCGGGTGGTGGCGCCGACCAGGGTGAAGGGCGGCAGATCCAGCTTGATGGAGCGCGCCGCCGGCCCTTCGCCGATCATGATGTCGAGCTGGTAGTCCTCCATCGCCGGATAGAGGATCTCCTCGACCACCGGGGAAAGGCGGTGGATCTCGTCCACGAACAGCACATCGCCCTCCTCCAGGTTGGTGAGGATGGCGGCCAGATCGCCGGCCTTTTCCAGCACCGGCCCGAGAGGATCTCCTCGACCACCGGGGAAAGGCGGTGGATCTCGTCCACGAACAGCACATCGCCCTCCTCCAGGTTGGTGAGGATGGCGGCCAGATCGCCGGCCTTTTCCAGCACCGGCCCGGAGGTGGATTTCAGCTGTGAGCCCATTTCCCGGGCGATGATGTGCGCCAGGGTGGTCTTGCCGAGCCCCGGCGGGCCGAAAATCAGGGTGTGATCGAGCGCCTCGTCGCGGCCACGGGCGGCGTCGATGAAGATTTCCAGCCGTTCGCGCACTTTCGGCTGGCCGTTGTAGTCGGCCAGGCTGGCCGGGCGGATGGCCCGGTCCTGCTGCGCTTCGCCGGCGTCGGAAGGAAGCGGGGTGATCAAACGATCATTGTCCATGGCGTTTTACCTTGCCAGAGTTCGCAGGGCACGGCGAATCAGCTCTTCACTGCTGGGGTCGGCGCCGGCCTCTTCGGCGGCGCGGCCCACGGCGGCGGCGGCTTCCTTATTACGGTAGCCGAGCGATTCCAGCGCGGCGATGGCGTCGGCGCGGCCGTCCGGCGGGCCGTCCAGGGGGCGCGGCCCGGGCCGCGCGGCCGGCGCGCCTTCCAGCTTGTCGAGCCGGTCGGACATCTCGATCACCAGCCGCTCGGCGGTTTTCTTGCCGATGCCCGGCACCTTCACCAGCGAGGTGGTGTCCTGGTCGCGGATGCAGGCGGCCAGCCGGTCGGCCTCGATGCCGGAGAGGATCGCCAGCGCCATTTTCGGCCCCACGCCGTTCACCTTGATCAGGCTGCGGAACAGCTCGCGCTCGTAGCGGCCGGTGAAGCCGTACAGCAGCTGGGCGTCCTCGCGGACCACGAAATGGGTATAGAGCGTCAGCTCGGCGCCGCTTTCCGGCAGGTCGTAGAACACCGTCATCGGCGCTTCCACTTCATAGCCGACGCCGGCCACGTCCACCAGCAGCCGCGGCGGCTGCTTTTCCAACAGGGTGCCTCGTAATTGTCCGATCATCGTATCCGTCTTCTTCGTACCGAGGTGGCGCCGCCCATGCGCGCCAGGGAAACACGGGTGTGAGCATGACAGAGGGCGATCGCCAGCGCATCGGCGGCGTCTTCCTGGGGGCGCTTCTCCAGCCCCAGCAGGTGTTTGACCATCTCCGCCACCTGCACTTTTTCGGCGCCGCCGCGCCCCACCACCGCCTGCTTGACCTGACGGGCGGAATACTCGAACACCGGCACGCCGCTCTGCACCACGGCGGTGAGCGCGGCGCCGCGCGCCTGGCCGAGTTTGAGGGCGGAATCCGGGTTGCGGGCCATGAACACCTTCTCGATGCTCACTTCCTCCGGCCTGTGGGCGCTCATCACCTCACAGAGGCCGGCAAAAATGGTGCCCAGCCGGGGCGCCATCTCGGCGCCGCTGGTGCTGATGGTGCCGAACGCCAGGGCCCGGCTGCGGTTACCGACCTGCTCGATCACCCCATAACCGGTGTGGCGGGAGCCCGGATCGATCCCCAAAAGAATGGTCATAGTGTGCTTCCAGGGCCAGAGTCGCGCCCATATAAAAAAGGCAGGTTATATCTAACCTGCCTGCTGTTCATATGTCCAGTATAAGAGAGACCGTTCTTATTCTTCCGGCCACCGGGCGTTGGTGTAGACGTTCTGCACGTCGTCGAGATCTTCCAGCAGGTCGATCATCTTGCCCACCGTCTCGGCGGTCTCGGCGTCGATCTCCGCCTCCGTGGAGGGGCTCATGGTCACTTCCGCGTCGGCCGGTTCCAGCCCGGCTTCCTTGAGCCCGTCGACCACTTCGCCGAAGCTCTTGTCCGGGCGGGTGATCACCAGGAAGCTGCCGTCCTCGTTCTCTTCCACGTCCTCGGCGCCGGCCTCCAGGGCCGCTTCCATCAGCTTCTCTTCTTCCACGCCCGGCTCGAAGAAGATCTCGCCGCGCTTGGTGAACAGAAACGCCACCGAGCCGCTGGTGCCCAGGTTGCCGCCGAACTTGGAGAAGGCATGGCGCACCTCGGACACGGTGCGGTTGACGTTGTCGGTCATGGTTTCCACCAGCACCGCCACGCCGTTCTTGCCGTAGCCCTCGTAGGTGATCTCCTCCATGTTGGCGCCGTCGTCATCGCCGGCGCCGCGCTTGATCGCCCGGTCGATGGTGTCCTTGGTCATGTTGTTGCTGAGCGCCTTGTCGACGGCGGCGCGCAGGCGCGGGTTGTCGGCGATCTCCGGGCCGCCCATGCGGGCCGCCACGGTGATTTCACGAATCAGCTTGGTGAAGATCTTGCCCCGCTTGGCATCCTGGGCCGCCTTGCGGTGCTTAATATTGGCCCATTTACTGTGACCCGCCATGGTGTCTCCTAACCTGTCCGCGTTATCTCATTGCTCTTCTTTGCGTACCGCCACGCCCACTTCGCGCAGCTGCTGATTATCCACCGGCGACGGCGCGTTGGTCATCAGGCAGGCGGCGGTCTGGGTTTTCGGGAAGGCGATCACATCGCGGATGGAATCGCCGCCGGTCATCAGCATCACCATCCGGTCGAGACCGAACGCCAGGCCGCCGTGCGGCGGCGCGCCGTACTTGAGGCCGTCCAGCAGGAAGCCGAATTTCTCGTCCGCTTCCTGGTCGCTGATGCCCAGCGCCTCGAACACGCTGCGCTGCATGTCCGGGCGGTGAATACGGATCGAGCCGCCGCCCAGTTCGGTGCCGTTGAGCACCATGTCGTAGGCCCGGGACAGGGCGCCTTCCGGGTTGCTCTTGAGCTCCTCGGGATTGCACTTGGGCATGGTGAACGGATGGTGCAGCGCGTAGTAACGGCCGTCCTCTTCCTCGAACATGGGGAAGTCCACCACCCACAGCGGTGCCCAGTCGCCCTGCGCCAGGCCGCGCTCGTGGCCCACCTTGACGCGCAGCGCGCCGATCGCCTCGTTGACCACCTTGGCCTTGTCGGCGCCGAAGAAGATCAGGTCGCCGGTGGCCGCCTCGGTGCGCTTGAGGATGCCCTGGATGGCGTCCTCGGTGAGGAACTTGAGGATCGGCGACTGCAGCCCCTCGGCGCCGGCGTCCAGGTCGTTGACCTTGATATAGGCCAGGCCCTTGGCGCCGTAGATGCCCACGAACTTGGTGTACTCGTCGATTTCCTTGCGCGACAGGTCGCCGCCGCCGGGCACCTTCATGGCCACCACGCGGCCTTTCGGGTCCTTGGCCGGGCCGGCGAACACCTTGAACTCCACGCCGTCCATCAGATCGGCGATGTCGATCAGCTCCAGCGGCACGCGCAGGTCCGGCTTGTCGGAGCCGTAGCGGCGCATGGCCTCTTCATAAGTCATGCGCGGGAAGGCGGGCAGGTCCACGTCGAGCATGTCCTTGAACACGCTTTTCACCATCGACTCGGTGATCGCCATGATGTCGTCCTCCTCCACGAAGGACGCCTCCAGGTCAATCTGGGTGAATTCCGGCTGACGGTCGGCGCGCAGGTCCTCGTCGCGGAAACACTTGGCAATCTGATAGTAGCGGTCGAAGCCGGCCACCATCAGCAGCTGCTTGAACAGCTGCGGCGACTGCGGCAGCGCGAAGAAACTGCCCGGGTGGGTGCGGCTGGGCACCAGATAGTCGCGGGCGCCCTCCGGGGTGGCGCGGGTCAGGATCGGCGTTTCCACGTCCATGAACCCCTGGCCTTCCAGGTGGGCGCGCACCGCGTGGGTGAGCCGCGAGCGGAACTGGAAGCGCTTCAGGGCTTCCGGGCGGCGCAGGTCCAGGTAGCGGTACTTGAGCCGCACTTCCTCGCCGGCGGCGGAGTACTCGTCCAGCTCGAACGGCGGCGTCTGGGCTTCGTTGAGGATGGTCAGCGACAGGCCCAGCACCTCGATGTCGCCGGTGTCCATGCGCGGGTTGCGCACCGACTCGTCGCGCAGGCGCACCCGGCCCTCAAGCTGCAGCACGTATTCGCCGCGTACCTTGTCGGCCAGGGCAAAGGCCTCCTCGGTGTCCGGGTCGAACACCACCTGCACCAGGCCGGTGCGGTCGCGCAGGTCGAGGAAGATCACCCCGCCGTGGTCGCGGCGGCGGTGAACCCAACCGCACAACCGCACTGTTTCCCCGTCGTGGGAGGCTCGCAAATCACCGCAATAATGGCTTCGCATGTGTTCTGTCCGTTCCTGAATCCGATGAAGCCGCCGTCGGGACGGCCTGGGTGGCTGAAAAGGCGGCCTAGTATAGCGATTCGGGGTTGGGCCTGCTAACCCTTGCCGGCCTGACCGCCGAGAACGTCGATTCGGTGCCGAAACACACAAAAAATAGGGGCTGCACGCCTTGTACCGCGCATATCCATGGCATATAACTGGATGCGCACTGTATCAGTCGTGCCTCTGAGGCCGCAGTACAGGGGTGCCCTGAGAGGGACACGCAGCGCAGTTTCTTTATTCCAGGAAGTCACCAACAAAAGGGGTAAGCAATCCTATGGCTGCAAAGAAAAAAGCGGCAAAGAAGGCCGCCACGGCAACCACCACGCGTCGGGTGAAGGCCATCGCCGATCCGATGACCAAATCCCAAATCATCGCTCAGATCAGCGATTCCACCGGCCTCACCAAGAAAGACGTGAACAGCGTTTTCGATGAGCTGACCGATATCATGGAAGGTCATCTGAAGAAGCGCGGCGCCGGCCAGTTCACCCTTCCCGGTCTGTTCAAGGCAGTGACCCAGAAGAAGCCGGCCACCAAGGCTCGCAAGGGCATCAACCCGTTCACCGGCCAGGAAACCACCTTCGCCGCCAAACCCGCTCGCACCGTGGTCAAAGTGCGGCCACTGAAAAAGCTCAAGGACATGGCTCAGTAAGTCCGCGTCCCGCCCTCCGGGCCGGCGCGGTCGCCGGTCCGGAGAGCTCCCGCCCCCTCCTCCGCGGCCGTTCCCTCTTTCCGAGGTTTCTCAGCGGACCGCCAAAGCCCTATAATCCCCGCCCCTGAAATCCCGACCGGTCCCAACGGGCCGAGCGCGCGGCGCGAGCAAACAACGTCAGAGGTGGTCAATGGCAGAGCGTAAAGACAAGAAGAAGGTGGTCGGTGAGCCGATGACCGACGAACAGATCAAGGTCTTTCTGGACTTCCCGCCGGAAGACGGCGAGAACCCGGACTTCCACGTCCTGCTCAAGGCCTACCGGGCCCTGCGCGCGGAAGATTTCGAACGCTTCGTGGCGTTTTTCCAGGCCCAAAACCGCGACATCCGTGCCACCGACGACCGGGGGCGCACGCTGCTGGATATCGTCCGCGGCCACGGTAAAAGCGAACCCTTCGTCGCCATCCTGGAAAAAGCCGGCGGCTGACTGACCGTAGAGCCGCCCACCCCCGGCTGGTGAATTCTTGTTCGACCCGCTCTTCCCATGGCAAGGTTCGGCTTCCTTTTTGGTTTGCCCGAGCCATGCCGGCCCTGCCGGCGACGTCCAGATAAAAAAAGAAGAGCATCGTCATGAAAGTGGAATTTCACCGAGGCCGCGCGGGATGGCGCTGGCCCCTGCTGATCGTATTGTGCCTGACCAGCCTGGGACTGCAGGCACAGAAAACCCCGGATATCGACCCGGCCCTGCTGATCGACGAGGAGGAGCAGGTCACCCAGGAAGAGCTGGAGATGGAGAACATCCCGGTCGATGAGCGCATCTTCATCGAGCCCTGGAACGAAGTCCCCTACAACCGCGCCTACTTCACCTACACCGACGCCGAAATCCGCGAAAAATGGGACTACCTGATGCGCGGCCTGCGCATGCCCTACCCGTCCGCGGACTACCTGCGCCGGCAATTTGAAAAGTACCCCTTCCTGCGCGACGGCCTGGAGGATTTCGACGGCGACTTCCAGAGCCTGGAGGGCCGCTACGTAAACGTCTGGCGCCACTTCTTCGCCGGCAACTTCCAGACCGCCCGCCGCCTGGGCCTGGAACTGGGCCCCATCGGCGAGATCCCGGCGCTGTTCGCGCAGCTGCTTTACGCCATCTATCTGGCCGACCGGCAAAGCGTCAAATACATGATGCTGCAGGACATGGCCAACCGCACCGAGCGCTACTTCGACCTGATGGAGCCCGCCGAGGACGACCCGGAAATGGAGCCGGTGGTGGCCGTGGTGCGCCTCGGTTACGCCTACGCCATCGCCCGCATCGCCGAGGAATCGCCGGTGCCGATCATTGTCGCCCGCCGCTATATCAGCAAGATCAAGAACAACGCGGAACGGGTCCTGGAGATCATGCCCGACCACCCGCTCGGCCACGCCTTCCTGGCCGGCGTGGACGCCGGCATCATGCGCCGGGTGGGCAAGTTCACCGGCCGCATGACCTACGGCGCGCGCACCACCACGGTCCAGGACTCCTTCGACGAGGCGCTGACGCTGGCCCCGGACATTCCCATCGTCCACTACGAGTACGCCAACGCGCTGATCTACATGAACCGCAAGCGGGACCTCAACGAGGCGATCAGCCACCTGGAGACCGCCATGCAGCTCAAGCCGCAGTTCTCCATGGACGCGCTGGATGTGATGTACTCTTACCAGCGGCTGCGCGAAGTGCGCCTGTACGCGCTCAACTTCCGCAGCTTCCGGCTGTTCGAGAAGGCCCGGCGCACCTTCAGCAAGCACACCGATCGCAACCTGACCAGCGTGATCTCCGGGCCCCTGACCACCGACATGCTGGAAAACCCGGACGACTACGTACTGCCCGAGCGGCAATAGCCGCCACAACAAGGAGCTCCATGCGCTGGTACCAGGACCGTCTGTTCCCGAAGCTGCTGGACTGGGCCACCCGTCCGCTTTACCGCGACCGCCAGCGCCTTCTGCAGGGCGCCCGCGGCCGCGTGCTGGAGCTGGGCATCGGCACCGGCGCCAATCTCGCCCTCTACGGCGACGCCGTCAGCGAGATCCACGGCCTGGAGCCGGAGGCGGCGATGCTGGCGCTGGCCCGCCGCCGCGCGCGGGAAGCCGGCATCCGCCAACCGCTGCACCTGCTGCAGGGTGACGCCCGCCGGCTGCCCTACCCGGACGGCCACTTCGACACCGTGGTCGCCTGCCTGGTGTTCTGCACCATTCCAGAGCCCGAGCTGGCCGCCCGCGAAATGCACCGGGTGCTGGCCCCGGGCGGGCGTCTTCTGTTGCTGGAACACATCGCCAGCGGTCGCCCACGCACCTTCCGCTGGCAACGGCGGGTGGACCCGCTCTGGCATCATCTGGCCTGCGGCTGTCATCTCACCCGCCCCACCCCGGATACCCTGCGCGACGCCGGCTTCGACCTCAGCGACACGCGGGTTTTCCGGCACCGCAAACTGCCCGGGCTGATGGCCGAGCTGCTGCAAGGCAGCGCCCGGCGCGCCGACTGACCGGCGCGGCAAAACGCCACCTGCCGTTCTCCGCCCACCGGGGGTACAATCCGCGCCCATGAACTCAACCCTGCAACGCGTCTGGCGCCGCCGGCTGATCGGCCTGCGCAGC
>Ga0208179_1001048_pt1 | contig 15054 bp, 13 predicted proteins | sample Malvired_Geostar_FD_184238 | JGI IMG/M metagenome (GOLD analysis project Ga0208179, IMG submission 184238) | Marine viral communities from the Global Malaspina Expedition - Malaspina viral metaG DeepMed_Geostar (SPAdes) (version 2) | ecosystem: Environmental > Aquatic > Marine > Oceanic | place...
GGCAATGTCGTGCCGCTGCCGGCCGCCGACGTCGAGGTGGAGGAAACCCGCGGCGAGGCCTTCGCAACCCTCACCTGGCGGGCCAACCCGCGGCTGAGCGTCGAGGCGGGCCTGCGCCAGGAGACCTCCTCCATCTCCTCAGAAGGCGACGTGGTGCTGGAGAAGTCCCTGAACTTCACCAAGCCGCGGCTGGCGGCGGCCTGGTCGCCGGGCGGCGGCCGGCAGGTGCGGCTCCGCCTGGAGCGCGAGGTGGGCCAGCTGAACTTCGACGATTTCGTCGCCGCGTCCTCGGCGGTCAGCACCGGCGCGGTCCTGGCCGGTAATCCCGACCTCAGCCCGCAGCAGGCCTGGGTGGGCGAGGCGACCTTCGAGCAGCGCTTTGATGGCGGGGCCGTCCTGGTGGCGACCGTGCGCCGCGCCGCCCTGACCGACGTGATCGACCGGGCGCCGTTGTTTGCCGGCGGCGTGGCGGTGGCCGACGCTCCGGGCAATCTGGGGGATGGGACCAAGGACGAGGCGGTCCTCAATCTCACCCTGCCGCTGGACCGCCTGGGCCTGCGCGGCGGGCAGTTGAAGGGGCAGGGGACCTGGCGGCGCTCGGAGGTGGATGATCCGGTGCTGGGCGGGAGCCGCGAGATTTCCGGCCTGCGCCCGGTGGAGTGGGAGGCCCACTTCACCCACGACCTGCCGGGGCTGCAGGCCAACTGGGGGATCGACGCCACCGGGGGCTATCGCGAGAGCTATTACCGCCTGAGCGAGATCGAGACCCGAAAGGCCGGGATCTGGGTGGTGGCGTTCGCCGAGTACAAGCCGCGCCGGGACATCATCCTTAGGGTGGAGGTGCAGAACCTCGGCGCGCGGAACGTGCAGCGCATCCGCGAGGTCTATATCGGCCCCAGGTCCGACGGCCGCCTGGCCTATACTGATGTGCGCGACCTCGAATATGGCCGCGCTGTCTTTGTTCGCCTGCGAAAGACCTTCGGCTAACGGCGGTCTGGAGCGCGCCGGGCCAAGCGGCGCCCCACGCTCCAGATTGCGGCGTCTTGGCCACAATTCGCTGTCTTGTGCGGTGGGCGGCGCACGGGCTGGCCAACCTTCATGGATTTGTCGCCGAACCCAGGCAGGGCGCTGAAGTGAGCGCGATCCTCCCATCGCGACTCTCGTGTTCTTCAGGATCACAGGGGATCGACATGACCAATTCCACCGCGCGGCTGCTGGCCGCTGCGAGCCTGTTCGCCCTGGGCGCGGCCAGCGCCGCCCAGGCCCAGAACGCCACCCTCCTCGAGGAGATCGTCGTCACCGCCCAGAAGCGCGAGCAGCAGTCGCTGGACGTGCCGCTGGCCCTGACGGCGTTCGGGGCTGACCGTCTGAACGAGCTGGGCGTCCAGGATTTCGCCGACCTGTCGGCCTATACGCCGGGCTTCGAGGTCCAGGACCAGTCGCCCAACAATCCCGGCTTCGTGATGCGCGGCATCACCTCGGACTCCACCGACGCCTCGGCCGAGGCCCGCGTCTCGGTGTTCCAGGACGGGGTGTCGATCTCCAAGGCGCAGGGCTCCTATGTGGAGCTGTTCGACCTGGAGCGGGTCGAGGTGGCCAAGGGGCCGCAGTCGACCCTGTTCGGCCGCAGCGCCCTGATCGGCGGCGTCAACATCATCCAGCGCAAGGCCCAGCCCGGCGTATTCGAGGGCTATCTGACGGGGCAGGCCGGCGACTACGGCCACCGCATGGCCGAAGGCGCGGTGAACATCCCCATGACCGACGCCGCGGCGATCCGCGTCTCGGGTCGTATTCGCCAGCGGGACGGCTATGTGGAGAACGCCCTGGGCGGCGAAGACTTCCAGTCGGTGGACACCGTGGCCGGGCGCCTGGCCTTCAACCTGAATCCGTCCGATCGGGTGAACTTCGACTTCATCGTCAACTACCAGGAAGACAAGGCCGCCGGCACGGCCTTCAAGTCCGGCGGCTTTTCCCCGACCGATCCGACGACGGGCCAGGTCCTGGCCTCCCGCGATCCGTGGGACGCCGCAGCCCTGGCGGCGCCGGCCAACTTCCAGGGCGGCATGTCCCTGGGCGTCGATCGCACGGTCTGGGGCGTGACCGGCCTGGCGACCATCGAACTCAGCGACGCGGTCACCCTGACTTCGACCACGGCGGCCCGCCGCTTCGAGTCCGAGGAGGTCTATGATCCCGACGGCCTCTCCCTGCCGATCCTGACGGGCCTGAATGACGCCATCGGCGAGCAGTTCAGCCAGGAAGTCCGCATCAACTTCGACCAGGGCGGTCGGGTCCGCGGCTTTGTGGGCGCCGGCGTGTTCCGCGACGACGGCCGCCAGCGCCTGCCACTGCAATTTGACGAGCGCATGGGTCTGGCCGTCCTGACCGGGCAGCTCAACGGCGGCTTGGCGGGTACGGGCCTGCCGTCCACCACGCCGGCCCCGGCCGCCCTGTTTGGGGCCACCGCCTTCACCGGCCCCCTGATCCAGGGGCTGGTGGGACAGCTGAGTGGCGGCAATGTGCTGCTGTCGTCGGCCCAGGCCGCCGCCATAGCCGCCAACCTCCGCTCCAACCACGTGGAGGAGGCGACCAACACCAGCGAACTGACCTCCTATGACCTGTTCGGCGACGTGACCTTTGATGTCACCGACCGGCTCGAGCTGTCGGCCGGCCTGCGCTACACCCGCGACGACAAGACCACCGGCTTTTCCTCCCGCGTGGTCGGCGGACGCAGCGTGCTCGGCGGCGCCATCGGCGCGGCCCAGCTCGCCGCAGCCGGCACGCCCCAGGCCATCGGCCAGGCCCAGGCCATCCTCGGTGCGCTCGCCCTGCCGATCGTCCAGCAGATTCCGTCCAGCCAGCTGCCGCTTTTCGGCCTGACGTTCCAGCCCACAGCCGGCAATGGCGGGCTGACCGAACAGGATCTTGAGAGCGATGGCTTCACCTGGCGCCTGGTGGGCCGCTACGCCCTCAGCGACGACGCCAACCTCTACGCCTCCTACGCCCGGGGCCGTCGTCCCGAGGTGCTGTCGGCCGCCGGTCCCGCCGCTCCGGAAGGGGCCAGCCGCTTCGCCCAGGTCGAGGCCGAGACGGTCGACTCCTACGAGGTCGGCGCCAAGGCCGAGCTGGGCGGCCGGGTTCGCCTCGACGGCTCGGTCTATTACTACGACTACGACAACTTCCAGACCGTGGAGCAGCAGGGCACCCTGTTCGTCACCACCAACGCTGGCAAGGCCAAGGCCTATGGTTTCGAAGGCCAGGCCGAGGTCTCCGCCGCGCCGGGCCTGACCCTCTATGGGACCTATGCCTACAGCCACGCCCGGTTCGACGGCGGCGCCTATGACGGCAACAGCTTCCGCCTCTCGCCCGACCACATGGCCAGCCTCGGCGCCAAATGGGAGGTCGACCTGATGGGCGGCCTGTTCAGCCTGCGGCCGACCTATGTCTGGCAGTCGGAAATCTTCTTCGACGACAACAACGACCTGCCGGCCTTCCAGCAGCCGCCGTCGGTCTTCGTGGCCGACAATCTGCAGGACGAGCGTCAGGACTCCTACGGGACCCTGAACATCCGGGCCTCCTGGACGCCGGACTCGATGCCCCTGACCCTGGAAGCCTTCGTCAACAATGTGACCGACGAGAGCTACATCATCGACGCCGGCAACACCGGAGACTCCCTGGGCCTGCCGACCTTCATCGCCGGGGCGCCCCGAATGTGGGGGCTGGGGCTCACATACCGGTTCCAGTAGGCCCCAGTCGCAGGGCTAGCCCCAATCCGCTGAAAGATCTGGTGCGTCGCTGTATCCAGAGCGCGCGCCAGATCCGGCCGGTCACCGCACGGGGGCCGGCGCCGCCGCCTGAGGCGATACGGCGGCCGGCGCGACCCGCCAGACCGCGCCGCCGGCGTCGTCGGTGACCAGCAGGGCGCCGCGACCATCGACGGCCACATCCACTGGCCGCCCCATGGCCTGGCCGCGCCCATTGAGGAAGCCGGTCAGGAAGGCCTGGGGCTCGCCTTGGGGCATGCCGCCGGCGAAGGGCACGAACACCACGCGATAGCCGCTCAGCGGCTTGCGGTTCCATGAGCCGTGCTGGCCGACGAACACCCCGCCCCGATAGGCTTCGGGGAAGGCCTCGCCGGTATAGAAGGTCAGGCCCAGGGACGCGGTGTGGGGGCCAAGGGCGTAGTCGGGCGTGATGGCGCGGTCCACCAGGTCCGGGCGCTGGGGCTCGACCCGCTCATCTACGTGATCGCCGAAATAGGAATAGGGCCAGCCGTAGAAGCCGCCCTCCCGCACCCGGGTCATGTAGTCGGGGACCAGATCGTCGCCCAGCATGTCGCGTTCATTGACCGCGGTCCAGAGCGCGCCCGTGCCCGGCTCATAGGCCATGCCATTGGGATTGCGCAGACCCGACGCATAGAGTTTCACCGTACCGGCTGTGGGATCGACGGCCAGGATCGCCGCCCGGTTCTCCTCGGCCGCCATGCTGTTCTCGGCGATGTTGGAGTTGGAGCCGGAGGTCACGAACAGCCGCTGGCCATCAGGGGCGGCGACGACGTTCTTGACCCAATGGTGGTTGATGGGGCCGGCGGGCAGATCCACGACCTTGCGTGGGATGCCCTCCATCCGCAGCTGGCCGTCGCGATAGGGGGTGGCGACCAGGGCGTCGGTATTGGCGATGTAGAGGGTGTCTCCCACCAGGGCCATGCCCTGGGGCCGGTTGAGGCCGGACGCAAAGACCTCGCGCATTTCGGCCAAGCCATCGCCGTCGGCGTCGCGCAGCAGCATGATCCGGTTGGGGCTGAGCTTCAGCGCGCCGGCATAGGCCTGGATCCGCTGGGCGATGCGATCCATCAGCCCCTCCGGATCCTTGGGTTCGGAGCTGGCTTCCGAAACCAGCACATCGCCATTAGGCAGAACCAGCAGCCAGCGGGGGTGAGAGAGATCGCCGGCGAACCGGGTGACGACGAAGCCCTCAGGCGCCGTCGGCGCCGCCCCTGCCGGCCAGCCCACCGCCTTGGCCGGGTTGATGCGCGGCAGCAGATCCTTCTCTGGCGACGGGATGTTCGGGTCTGCGCCGAAGCCGACGAAGGGTTGTTCCGAGCCGGCCGAGCATCCGGCCAGGACGAGAAGGCTGGCGGCGACGATCAGGGTCTGGCGCATGTTCGAACCTCGTTATCCAAGACCGCGACCATGGCGACGTCACGTGGTCAGGTCCAGGCTCAGCTGATCAGATCGTCGGAGTCCTCAATGAGGATACGGGCGGCGTCGCCGGCGGGGTCCTCGTACTGGCCGCTGCGCAGGGTCCACCAGAAGGCTGCAAGGCCCGACAGGCCGATCAGGACCGAGATCGGGGCGAGGATCAGGATAATGCCCATCAGCGGCGCCCCTCGCCATGCATGCGCAGGGCGTTCAGCGTGACGATCAGCGACGAGCCCGACATGGCCAGGGCCGCCACCAAGGGATTGACCAGGCCCAGCATGGCCATGGGCGCGGCCGCGACATTGTAGAGGGCCGAGAAGCTGAAGTTCTCCAGGGCGCGGCGGCGCGCGGCTCTCGCCACGTGGATGGCGTCCGGAACCGCGCCGAGACTCGCGCCGGAGAAGACGAGATCGGCGGCGTTCTGGCTGGCGTCCAGGGCCGTGCCCGGCGCCATCGCCGCATGGGCGCGGGCCAGGGCGGCGGTGTCATTGAGTCCGTCGCCGACCATCAGCACCTTGCGCCCCCGGGCCGTCAGGTCGTCGATGGCGGCGGCCTTCTGCTCGGGCGTCAGGCCGGCCCGCCAGTCGTCGACGCCCAGGGCGGCCGCGGCCTGAGCTACAGGTCCCGCCAGGTCGCCGGAGAGGATTTCCACCGTCAGGCCCTGATGGCGAAGGGCGGCGATCGTCTCGGCGGCGTCGGGACGGAGCTGGTCGGAAAAGGCGAAGCGGATCTTGGTGTCGCCGTCGAAGGCGAACCACAGCTCGGTCTCCGATCCTGCCCGGCCTTCGAGCCCGACAAAGCCGGCCCGGCCCAGGCGCGCGCGTCGGCCCTCGATCACCCCCTCGACGCCCTGACCGGCGGTCTCGACGACATCGACGGCGCGGGCGCCGGGACCGGCTTCGGCCGCCAGGGCACGGGCCAGCGGGTGGGCCGAGGCGCGCGCCAGGGGGGCGGCCAGGGCCACGGTGGCGGCCGGGGCGTCGATCAGCCGGGGCCGACCTTCGGTCAGCACGCCGGTCTTGTCGAACACCACGTGATCGACCTCGGCCAGCCGCTCCAGGGCCGCGCCGGACTTGACCAGCACGCCCTTGCGGAACAGCCGCGACGAGGCGGTGATCTGGACGGCCGGCACGGCGAGGCCCAGGGCGCAGGGGCAGGTGATGATCAGCAGGGCTGCGGCCCGCAGCAACGCCTCCCGCGGCCCAAGGCCCAGGGCCAGACCGCCAAGAAAGGTCAGGGCTGCGAGGCTGTGGACGACCGGCACATAGATGGCCGCCGCCCGGTCGGCCAGGCGGACATAGAGCGACTTGGTCTGGGCCCCGGCCTCCACCAGGCGGGCGATGGCGGCGACGGCGGAGTCCTCGGACCGCGCCAGGGCCAGCAGCCGCAACGGACCCGACAGGTTGACCGCGCCTGCTCGGCAGGTGTCGCCCGGCCGCACGGGCGCGGGCGCCGTCTCGCCGGTCAGCAGGGCGTTGTCGAGCTCGGAAACCCCGTCCTCGACGAAGCCGTCCACGGGGATGCGCTCGCCAGGTCGCACCAGCACCCGCTCGCCCACCGCCACCTCGCTCAGGGGCTTGATCCGCTCGACACCGTCGGCGCCCAGCACCGAGGCGGCCGGGGCCTGCAGGGCCAGCAGGTCGGCCGCGGCGCTTCTGGCCCGGGCGCGCAGGCGGTGATCGAGCCAGCGGCCGATCAGCAGCAGGAAGAGCAGTGAGACCGCGGCGTCGAAATAGGCGTCGCGCCCGTGCAGGAGGGTTTCGACGAAGCTGATGAACAGGGTGAGGATGACGCCGATGGAGATCGGCACGTCCATATTCGCCCGGCCGGCCTTCAGGGATCGCCAGGCGGACTCAAAGAAGGGCAGGCCGGCATAGATGGCGCAGGGCGTGGCGACGATGGCCGAGAGCCACAGCATCATGGTGCGGGTCGCCGGCCCCAGCTCCTGGCCAAACAGGCCCGCCCAGACCGGCACCGAGAACATCATGGCGTTGCCGGCGCCGAAGCCCGCCACGGCCATGGCCAGAATCAGCCGGCGGCTCTCCTTGTCTTGGGCCTCCACCGCCTGGGCTGGATCGTAGGGGGTGGCGGGATAGCCCAGGCCTTCCAGCGTGGCGATCACTCGGCCCGCATCCCCCTGGCTGGTGGCGAAGCGGACGATCAGGCGGCCCTCGGTCAGGTTGAGGCGGGCGGCGGCCACGTCGGGCAGGTCGCCGAGGGTCTTTTCGATCTTCGACATGCAGGCCGCGCAGCGGGCGCCCTTGACCAGCAGGTCGAGGCGGGCAGGGCCGCCTTCGGTCTTCTTCAGAAAGGCCGACAGATCCGGGACGTTGGCCGGGTTCAAGGTCAGCGCCATGTCAGTCTCCGCTCGGCCTGGAAGTCGAGGCCCTGGGCGGCCTTGGCCTGAATCGTCAGGTCCCAGGCGCCGAGGATGGCGGCCAGCGGCGCCTCGTAGCGACCGGGCGCAGCTTCGGTGAGGATCAGGTCCAGCGCGCCGGCCTCGGTGGCTGGACGCTGCAGCCGCCCCTGGACCGACAGGCCTTCGACGGGCCGTCCCTGGGCGTCGGCGATCTCGACCACCACCGAGGCGCGCTCAGCCCGGGCCGCCGCCCGCCAGCCCAGTTCGGCCTGCCTGGCCTGCTGGGCCAGCTGGCGGTTGAAGGCCAAGCCGTCCTCATAGGGGGTGATGGAGACTTCGCCGGGATAGGTGCGCAGGGCCGCGGTGATGAAGACCGCATTGACCGCGATGATCACGCCGAAGAAGGCGCACATGGCGGCCAGCACATGCCAGCCTCGGATGCGGAAGCCGTCTGGGGAGGGGAGGTCGCTCATCGGGTGTTCGCCGCTCCGGAGAGGAAGGTCGTCTCGACGCTCTGGTCCGCCTCACCGGCGCGCACCACGAAGGCGGCCGGGATGTTAGCGTGGGGCAGGGCAGTTGGCGGCGCCGTGACCAGGACCCGCACGGCACGGATCTGGTTGGGCTCGACCGTAACGGTCAGGTCGCCTGTGGTGGCCTCGACGCCGGGGGTCTTCAGGCTGGCGCCGGCCACGCCCTTGAAGGCGATGCTTGCGCGCATGGGCTGGAAGGTGCGGTTGGCGATCTTGACCGTGTAGCCGTTGCGGATATCGCCATCCTGCATCCGCACGAAGGTCGGGTTGCGGTCGCGCAGGACATGGACGTCCATGGGGCGGCGCCCCATCAGGCCCCAGATCATCAGCCCCGAAACAAGGACCAGGGCGGCGGCGTAGTAGAGCGTGCGCGGCCGGATCAGCCGATAGATGGCCTTCTCCCCCGTGGCCCGGGCGGCGACCGCAGCGTCGGTGTCATAGGCGATCAGGCCCTTGGGGCGCTCAACCTTGAGCATGATCTCGTCGCAGGCGTCGATGCACAGGCCGCAGTTGATGCATTCCAGCTGGGGCCCGTCGCGGATGTCGATCCCCATGGGGCAGGCGACGACGCAGGCGTTGCAGTCGATGCAGTCGCCGCGGCCTTCCCAGGCCGCGCCCTTCTTGTGCGGGCCGCGGGGTTCGCCGCGGTCGAAGCGATAGGTGACCTGGAGGGAGTGCTCGTCGAGCATGGCGCCCTGGATCCGCGGCCAGGGGCACATATAGGTGCAGACCTGCTCGCGCATGGAGCCGGCCAGCACATAGGTCATGAAGGTCATGATCGCGCAGGAGACATAGGCGGTCATCGGCGCCTGCCCGATCCAGAAGGTGCGGATCAGGGTCGGCGCATCGTGAAAATAGAAGATCCAGGCGCCGCCGGTGCCAAAGGCGATCCCCAGCCAGACGGCGTGCTTGCCGCCCTTGCGCCAGGCCTTGTCGAAGGACCAGGGGGCGGCGTCCAGCTTCATGCGGGCGTTGCGGTCGCCCTCGAACAGCCGCTCGACGTAGATATAGAGGTCGGTCCAGACGGTCTGCGGGCAGGCATAGCCGCACCACAGCCGCCCGAACAGGGCGCTGGCCAGGAACAGGCCAAGGGCTGCGATCACCAGCAGGCCGGTGATGAAATAGACTTCCTGCGGCCAGAGCTGGATGAAGAAGAAGTAGAACCGCCGCCCAGCGAAATCCACCAGCACCGCCTGGTCCGGCAGATCGCCCGGCCTGTCCCAGCGGATCCAGGGGGTCACGTAGTAGACGGTGAGCGTCATGATCAGCAGCGCCCACTTCAGCCGCCGCCACGCCCCGTGCACCAGCTTGGGATAGATGGGCGTGCGGCGCTTGTAGAGACCGCCATGGGCGTCGCCCTTCTCCCGCGCCCGGGCCGCCGCCGAGCGCGGCGGCCCGGAAGCCTTGTCGTGGGGGCCCTTCTCCTCGGGGGGCTTGGTGCGGTCGATGACGACGGTCATGGCGTACTCACTGACCGCCAGCGTTGGCGTGGACGTAGACGGCCAGGGCCTTCAGGGTCTCGTCGTCGAACCGACCGGCCCAGGACGGCATGACGCCGTTGCGGCCCGACCAGATCTGGGTGCGGATCTCCTCGCGCGAGGGGCCGTAGAGCCATTCGCCGTCGGTCAGGTTCGGCGCGCCCTGGGCCTGGTCGCCCGTGCCCGTAGCCCCGTGGCAGGAGACGCACTGGGCGGCATAGATGGGCGCGGCGCGCTCCACGGCGGCCTTGTCAGCCTCGCGGCCCGACAGGCTGACCACCAATTCGGTCAGGTCGTTGATCTGCGGCCCGGTCAGCATCTGGTCGCGGCCGAAGGCGGGCATCTGCGAAAAGCGCGCGTTCTCGGCGCCGGACCGCACGCCCACCTGCAGGGTGTGGTGGATGTCAGGGAGGCTCCCGCCCCAGAGCCAGATGTCGTCCACCAGGTTGGGATAGCCCTTGGCCCCGCCGCCGCCGGCCCCATGGCAGGTGGCGCAGTTGTCGCCGAACACCGACTGGCCTACGGCCATGGCGTATTCCTGCAGGGCCGGATCGGACTCGATCTCCTCCAGGCTGGCGTGGGTCAGGCGAGCGGCGCCTTCACCGCGCAGGTCCCGCAGGGCCTGAAGCTCCTGGGCGACATTGGCGCGGTCGGACTGACCCATCACGCCCTTGGTGTAGCCGTTGATCCCCGGCCAGGCCGGCAGCAGCACCCAATAGACGATCGCCACCACGACGCTGGCCCAGAAGACATAGAGCCACCAGCGGGGCAGGGGATTGTCGAGCTCCTTGATGCCGTCCCATTCGTGGCCGGTGGTCTCGACGCCGGTGACCTCGTCGGCCTCACGCTTGGACATTGTTGTCCTCATCCTTTTCGAGGGGCAGGTGGGCGGCGCGGCGGAAGGTCTCTCTGTTGCGCGGCCAGAGGGCGTAGACGACGCCCGCAGCGAAGATGGCGGCGAAGTAGAGGGTCCCGCCCTGCTGGGCGAAGCGGGCCACCGTCTCGTAGGTGAGCGCGCTCATCGCAGGCTCTCCTCGGCTTCGTAGGTGGAGAAGTCGACCAGCGTGCCGAGCATCTGGAGATAGGCGATCAGGGCGTCCATCTCGGTCAGCCGGGCCGGATCGCCGTCGAAGTCCCGCTGCAGAACGGCCTCGCCATAACGACCGCGGAAGTCCCGCGACGAGGCGAACGGATCGGCCTGGGTGCGCAGATCGGCTTGGGCGGCGTCGATCATGTCCTGGGTATAGGGGACGCCGACCTTGGTCATGGTCGCGAGCTTGGCCTGGACGTCCTTCTGCTCCAGCTCCTTCTGCGCCAGGAAGGCGTAGGGGGGCATGACCGACTCCGGCACCACCGAGCGGGGGTCGATCAGGTGGTCGCTGTGCCAGGCGTCGGAATACTTGCCGCCGACCCGGGCGAGGTCGGGCCCGGTGCGCTTGGACCCCCACTGGAAGGGGTGGTCGTACATGCTCTCGGCCGCCAGGCTGTAGTGGCCGTAGCGCTCGACCTCGTCGCGCAGGGGACGGACCATCTGCGAGTGGCAGGTGTAGCAGCCCTCGCGGATATAGATGTCCCGGCCGGCCAGCTCGAGGGGGGTGTAGGGGCGCACCCCGTCGACCTTCTCGATGGTGCTCTCCAGGTAGAAGAGCGGGGCGATCTCCACCAGGCCCCCCACCGACACCACCAGCAGAATGGCCACGGTCAGGAGGATGGAGCGGCGTTCGAGGACGCCGTGCTTGTTCCAGACAGACTTCATCAGAGCCCCCTATTCGGCCGGGATCAGCGCAGGGGCGGTGACCGCAGGCTGCGAGGCGGGGCTCGGCAGGCGGATCGTACGCCACAGGTTGTAGGACATGATCAGGGCGCCGGAGAGGTACATGAGGCCCCCCACGGTGCGGATGATATTCTCGACGTGCTTGGCCGCCACGGTCTCAACAAAGGCGTTGGCGAGGAAGCCCTGCGACGTGTATTCGCGCCACATCAGGCCTTCCATGATGCCTGAGACCCACATGGCGCAGATGTAGAGAAGGATGCCGGTGGTCGCGATCCAGAAGTGCCACTCGACCAGCTTGTTCGAATACAGGCTGTCCTTCTTCCAAAGCCACGGAACCATGCAGTACATGGCGCCGAAGCTGATGAAGCCGACCCAGCCCAGCGCGCCGGAATGCACGTGGCCGATGGTCCAGTCGGTGTAGTGGGACAGCGAGTTGACCGCCCGGATCGACATCAGAGGACCTTCGAAGGTCGACATGCCGTAGAAGGCGATGGCCACCACCATCATCCGGATGACGGGGTCGGTGCGCAGCTTGTCCCAAGCGCCCGACAGCGTCATCAGGCCGTTGATCATGCCGCCCCAGGACGGCATCCACAGCATGATCGAGAAGGTCATGCCCAGGGTCTGCGCCCACTGCGGCAGGGCCGTGTAGTGGAGGTGGTGGGGGCCGGCCCAGATGTAGATGAAGATCAGCGACCAGAAGTGGACGATCGACAGGCGGTAGGAATAGACCGGCCGCTCGGCCCGCTTGGGCACGAAGTAGTACATCATCCCCAGGAAGCCGGCGGTCAGGAAGAAGCCGACGGCGTTGTGGCCGTACCACCACTGGGTCAGGGCGTCCTGGACGCCGGCGAACAGGGAATAGCTGCGATGATGCAGGGCCCCGACCGGCATGGCCAGGTTGTTGATCACATGCAGCAGGGCGATGGTGACGATGAAGGCCAGGTAGAACCAGTTGGCCACATAGATGTGGGGTTCCTTGCGCTTCCACAGCGTGCCCAGGAAGACCAGCAGATAGGCGACCCAGACCACGGTCAGCCACAGGTCCACATACCATTCCGGCTCGGCATATTCCCGGCTCTGGGTGATGCCGGCCAGATAGCCGGTGGCCGCCAGCACGATGAACAGCTGGTAGCCCCAGAAGACGAACCAGGGCCAGGCGCCGCCGGCCAGGCGCGCCTTGGAGGTCCGCTGGACCACGTAGAAGGAGGTGGCGATCAGGGCGTTGCCGCCGAAGGCGAAGATGACGCCCGAGGTATGCAGGGGCCGCAGCCGCCCGAAGTTCAGCCAGCCATGCTCTGGGAAGTACAGCAGGTTGGGCCAGGTCAGCTGGGCGGCGATCACCACGCCCACCAGCAGGCCGACCACGGCCCAGAACATGGTGGCGATGACGCCGGCTCGGACCACGCCGTCGGAATAGTGCGTCTCCGAACTGCGCAGGCGCCCCGAATTCAGCGCCACGGTCAGGACGCCAAAGGCCAGGACGAAGGCGCCGATCAGCAGATAGCCGTGAAAACGGAACAGGCGATCATCGGAGAAGGCCGTCGCGAATATCGCCCCCAGGGCGGCGAACCCGGTGAAGGCGTAGAGCAGGAGCGCATCGAGCGGCGCCCGATCCTGCCCGGCGATTGATTGATTCATGATCCCCAGCGACTCGGTGCGAATGACGTTCGCCACCTCTGCCGTTCGGGCCGTTCGCCGGCCTTGATCCATCTCAAGGCCCGAGGGGCGAAGCCTGAGCGATCAAGGGCCAAAGAGGAGTCTGATCATGCGCGCCCAAACCCTGGCCGACCGGGAAATCCGGCTCATTGCGGGCCTGACGGCCTGGGTCGCCGCCGCGCTCAGCGCCGAATACGCCTGGCTGCACGCCCGCTCGACCGAGGCGCTCTATGGCGCCATCTGCGGCGAAGGGCCGCTGGCCCACTGCGCCGCCTGCTACGCCGCTCCGATGCTGGCCCTGGCCGGCGCCGGCCTCCTGGCGCCGGAGGGCTTACGCGCGCTGCGGGTGGTTGCGGGCTCCGCGCGCTGACCTCCCGCCGGCTACGGTCGAAAGAGGCGCGCTTCCGGTGTATAGGGCGCTCGACATCGCCCCCTGACCCCGCCTGACCCTCCGAGCCCTTGCCCCCTCAGCCCGCCTTCCAAACCCGCCGATTGTCCGTCGCCCCCATGATGGACTGGACGGACCGGCATTGCCGGAGCCTGCATCGGGTGCTGTCGACGCAGGCGCTGCTCTATACCGAGATGGTGACCACCGGCGCGGTGCTGCATGGGGATCGCGAGCGGTTGCTGGGCTATGACGGCGCCGAGCATCCGGTGGCCCTGCAACTTGGCGGTTCCGATCCCGCCGATCTGGCCGCCGCAGCCCGCATCGGCGCCGACCTCGGCTATGACGAGATCAACCTCAATGTCGGCTGTCCCTCCGACCGGGTGCAGAGCGGCCGGTTCGGCGCCTGCCTCATGCGCGAGCCGGCCCTGGTGGCCGAATGCATGGCCGCCGTCGGGGCGGCGGTGGACGTGCCCGCCACGGTCAAGTGTCGCATCGGGGTCGACGACCAGGACGCGGAGGAGAGCCTGTTCACCCTGGTGGACCTCTGCGCCCAGGCCGGCGTGAGCACCTTCGTGGTCCATGCCCGCAAAGCCTGGCTGAAGGGGCTGTCGCCCAAGGAGAACCGGGATGTGCCGCCGCTGGACTATGAACTGGTCTATCGGCTCAAGCGCGAACGGCCCGACCTGACCATCGTGCTGAACGGCGGCGTTCCGGACCTGGCCGCGGCCAAGGTCCACCTGGAACGCGTGGACGGGGTGATGCTGGGCCGGGCGGCCTATCACACGCCGGAAATCCTGGGGGCGGCGGACGCCGAGGTGTTCGGGGCGGGTGAGGTGATCGACTCGGCGATGGCGGTGGAGCTCTACCGCCCCTATCTCGCCGCGCGCCTGGCGGAGGGGACGCCTCTGGCGGCCATGAGCCGGCACATGCTGGGCCTGTTCCACGGCCGACCGGGCGCCCGGGCCTGGCGTCGCATCCTGACGGTGGAAGGGGTCAGGCCCGGCGCCGGTCTTGAGGTGGTGGACGCCGCCCTGGCCGCGGTGGCCCAGGCCCGCGAGGCCCGCGACGCGGCCTGAGGCTCTATAGCGCCGCGATATTTTCGCAGGTCATGAACACCGCCGAAGGACCATAGCCACCGACCTTGGCCGCCAGGTCCGGGGCGATGATGGCGGGCAGGCTCCAGCCCTGCCGCCGCCAGAAGGGGGCTGCGCCCTCCACCGCGATCAGTTCCGAACGGGTGAGGCCGAGCGTCAGGGCCGCATCGCGCCCGGCGATCAGCAGCCGGCGGGCCAGGCCCAGGCCGCGGGCGGCCTCGGCGACCGACAGATCGTGGACATACCAGCAGTCCTGAGGCGCCGCGGTCGGCAGAACGGAGTCCACCGGCGGCGGTGACCCCGCCGCCCAGGGATGGCTGATCAGATAGGCCTGCAGGTCTTCACCCTGGTGGGCGACGAGGTTGAGCGCCGGCGCCAGGGCCATGCGGCTGAGGAAGGCGTCGGCGGAATCGTGAAGGGTGGCGGGATAGCCCCGGGCCTGCAGGGCCAGGACCTCGCCCAGGTCCTGCGGCGTCATGGGGCGCAGGACAAGGTCCGTCACGGTCGCAGGATCAGGGAGGTCTGGGTGGCTTCGAACCGATTCAGCCGGCCCAGATAGCTCATCCCCAGCAAC
>Ga0208179_1001049_pt1 | contig 14990 bp, 17 predicted proteins | sample Malvired_Geostar_FD_184238 | JGI IMG/M metagenome (GOLD analysis project Ga0208179, IMG submission 184238) | Marine viral communities from the Global Malaspina Expedition - Malaspina viral metaG DeepMed_Geostar (SPAdes) (version 2) | ecosystem: Environmental > Aquatic > Marine > Oceanic | place...
GCGCTGGAATGGCCGGATGCTGCTCCGCCAGCCAGTCCTTCAAGATCGAGATCCCGCCCTCGTAGCCGCGTTCGCGAAGCTCGCGCAGATACACCGTCGCCGGCTGACGGCAAGGTGGTGGTGACGCCGGCGCAGCTGGCCATGCTGGTCGAGGGGATCGACTGGCGGATGCCGCGGCGGACTTGGCGCCCCGAGTTGGCCGGATAACTGCGACCGATTGACTCACCGGGACCCCAGTGGCCTGCTGGGCGCATGCCAGGCGCAAGTTCCATGATGTCTATGCCGCCAAGCAGAGCCCGGTCGCTCAGGAAGCGCTGGAGCGGATCACGGCCCTCTATGCGATCGAAAAGGCGATCCGCGGGCGGCCGCCGGATGAGCGCCGCCGGATCCGCCAAGAGCGCAGCCGGCCGGTTGCAGAAGACCTCTTTGCCTGGATGGAGAGCACCCTGCCCAAGCTGTCGGGGCGGTCCGACCTGGCCGCGGCCATGCGCTATGCGCTCGCCCGGCGGGAGAGCCTGCTGCGCTATCTCGACGACGGCTGCCTGGCGATCGACAACAACCCGGCTGAGCGGGCCTTGCGCGGCGTCGCCCTTGGACGCAAGAACTACCTCTTTGCCGGCTCCGATGCCGGTGGCGAGCGTGCCGCCGCCATCTACTCGCTGATCGAGACGGCCAGGCTCAGCGGCATCGACCCGCAGGCCTACCTCGCCGACGTCATCGCCCGCATCGGCCCTCATCCCGCACGCCAGCTCGCGAACCTGCTGCCCTATAACTGGCAGCCCGCATCCTGAACCGCGTCCCGCGCCGGACGCTTACTCATCGCCGATCTCCTCTCTGCGAAGACCAGCAGACACCGAACCCGTAGCTTACGTCACTGTCCGATTTCCAGGGAGTAGCTCAGGGGGCGGCGCCGAACATCCCGCCCAAGGTCAACCGGCGATGGAACGGCTGCTTCTCGACCGTCCTCTATCGCGACCGCAACGCCATCGAGCGCATGTTCGGCAGGATCAAGGACTTCCGCAGGATCACGACCCGCTACGACAAGCTGGCACGAAACTTCCTCGCCGCCGTCTGCCTCGTCGCTACAATCTGCTACTGGTTATGAGTCCGGAGCCTAAGGCGCCGACGGCAGCCATAGAGAGATGACGGGGAATGCAATAATGAGAGCAAGCGTGAGCATATCGGATGCGAGAAAGCCAAATGTGCCCTTGAACACTTGCCCGAGGGTAACTTGGTTCCCCAGTGCGCCCTTAAGAACGAAGATGTTCATGCCCATTGGCGGCGTAACCATGCCCATTTCTAGAAGCTTTACCGTGATCACGCCGAACCAGATCGGGTCGATGGCGTACGCATCCATGATCGGCATGAGGACAGGCAGCGTCAGAAGCATGATCGACACAGCATCTAGAAAACAGCCCATAATGAGATAGAGAGCCGCAATGGCGAGAATGATCCCGAGCTGCGTGTGAATATAGACCGAGATGAAATCTACAAACATCCCGGAGATCCCTGTTAAAGCCAGCAGACGCTGAAACAAGGCGGCCCCAACCACGATTATGAAGATTGAAGCTGTCCCCTTGGCGGTGTCCATAATGGCCACCCGGAAGGCCGCGACTGTGAAGGAGCCGCGCGCGACCGCCACCAGAAGTGTCATACCTGCGCCGACGGCGCCGGCTTCTGTTGGGGAAAAGAAGCCACCAAAGATGCCCCCGATGACCGCGATGATGATCACCGGCAGCGGCCAGACATCTCGGAAGGCCTCGCGACGATCTTCGCGGCTAGCCTCCTCGAGTGCCCTCGGAGCGAGGGCGGGATTCAGGCAAACCCGAATGGTAATGTACAAGATGAAGATCGCAGCTGAAAGGATGCCAGGCAAAAGACCTGCTAGGAAAAGGCTGTTGATCGATTCCGAAATTGTGATGCCGTAGACGATCATCAGGACTGACGGCGGTATAAGCGCCCCTAGAGTACCGGCTGCCGCAACCGAACCCGTGGCTAAGCCCGGATGATAGCCGGCCTTCAGCATCTCCGGCACGGCAGTTCTGGAGAACGCCGCTGTGGTCGCAACGCTCGATCCGCTCGCTGAGGAAAAGAGCGCGGCAGAAATCACAGTAGCAGAGGCCAACCCGCCAGGAAGCCACCCAAGCGTGATCCTGGCCGAACGAAATAGGTTCTTCGTCAAATCAGCCGAGGCCGCGATATAACCCATAAGCAGAAACATTGGGATAGCAGACAAATTCCAGTCGCCGACCATCTCGAACGGAATAGCCGAGAGCATGCCAAAGCCCGCGCTTTGACTGGTGGCTACGGTGATTCCACCGAAGGCGACGATAGCCATTGCGATGCCAACGGGCACACGCATTGCGACGAGTAGAAGGACGAAACCGACGCTGAGAATTCCAATCGTTTCGCGGTCACTCATGCCTGCGGGCCTTCACTATGTTTATGCGGCCCCTTGGACGAGCCGGAAGCGAGTTTACCAAGAACTACGATCCCCTTGGTGACTGCGGCGATGACTCCCACGAAGAGCCCAAAAGGCATGATGAGGCGAGCGGGCCAAATTGGCACGTTCCAGGTTCCCGATACGAATTCCCGGATCTCGATCGCCTCCACCGCTACGTGGTAGTAGAGATAGGCGAGCAGGCCATAGAAGATGGCAGTCAGAAGATGCCCAACGAGGTCGAAGACAAGCTGCAGCGGCACAGGGACTAGGTTGGCGATCACCTCAACAGAGATGTTTTCTTCCTGCAGCTGCAGCATGGCTAGCGGCAGAAAGATGATGGCGACCATGAGATAGGACGCGACGATGGTCTCTGTGCCGGGTATGGCGATATTAAACAGCAACCGACTCAGCACGTCGCAACTGACTAGGGCCAGCATCATGAGTGTGCCGACACTCGCTAGGCCGGTCATCAGCCGAGCCATTTGGGCAACTGCAGCTGCCAACACTACACGTCTCCTTCAACCATGCGGAAATCAACCCTTCGGTCCTCCCGCAGCTGGAGTGCTATGCCGCTGTTCTGCCTCATCACCATGATGGAGCTTTGAGGGGTTCCGCTCCCTAGTCTGTCCTCAATGCAAAGCTGGACGCCTCTCGTCCAGCGCCCGTTTTTCCAATTCTGCACGAGCATCATTCGCCTAGGCTTTCGGGGCTGCGGTAGTGCGTCATCGTCCAGCCGCCGTCGACCGCTAGCACCTGCCCGGTTATGAAAGCCGACATCGGCGAACTGAGAAAGGCGATCGCATTGGCGACATCTTCCGGCCGCCCATATCGCTCCAGAGGCGTCCCGTATCCGAAGCTATGCTTGAACAGCGCGTTCGAGTTGATCCGTTCCTGTGTCGCCGGGGTCGCGACGAGACCCGGCGCCACGGCGTTGATCCGAATTCCGCGTGCCCCGTAGTCTGCTGCCATCTGTCGCGTGAGGCCCACAATACCAGCCTTAGCTGCCGAGTAGGGAGCGCTGCCTCGGAATCCGGTCAGCCCGAAGACGGAGGAAACATTGACGATGCTGCCGTCAGACGTAAAGCAGCTGATGGCCTCCCGTGACATGCGGAACACAGTCGTCAGGTTCATCTCGATCCACTTGTGCCAAGCGTCATCATCCGTTTCCTCCGCCGATCTAGCGTTGCCGAGACCTGCGTTGTTGACGAGGATCGAGGGCACAGCACCGAAAGTGGCACGGGCGGCGGCGAAGATGGCCTTGGGCGCGTCCTTCTCCGTCAGGTCAATGGCGTAGGCGGCGGCTTTGAAGCCCGCGCCGGTCGCAGCATCGCTCGCGGCCTGGACGCCTTCGCCGTTGCGGTCGACGTAAAGCACTTGGGCACCCAGGCGCGCCAGCAGGCCTGCCGTCGCCGCCCCAATGCCGGAGGCGCCACCGGTGACGACCGCAATCTTTCCGTTGAAGTTCATTGTCATCTCGACCTGCCTTTCTTTCGTGGAACGCTGGTATGTCAGACGCCGCCAATCCAATCCGGAACTCTGCGGTCGAGCGTGGCTCTGATGCCGCGCCGCATCTCCTCCGACTCGAGACCATCAACGGCAAACTGCCGAACAAACCTCATTTGATCGGACAATGGTCCTTCGGGCAAATCGGCGAGCAGGCGTTTGAAGGCTCGGGTGGCATTGGGTGCGTTCGACAGAAGCACCTCCACGATAGCGTCGACGCGGGCATCAGCCTCCGGCCCCAGCACGACATAATCGGCTAAGCCGATCTCCACCGCGCGGGCGGCATCGAATTGTGCTTCGCCGAGGCACGCCCGCCGGAGGGCCGCACGACCGATCCGCGCAACCAGAACCGGGACAACCACAGTCGGAACCATGCCGAGCTGCAGTTCGGGCAGCATGAACCGGCAGCGCTTGTCCGCGACGACCACATCGGAGGCGGCAGCCATGGCAAGCCCCGCTCCGACGACTGCCCCCGACAGGTGGCAGATCACGGGTTTATTAAATTGGGCGAAGCGAATCAGCATCCGGTCGAGGGCCTCATAGGCCTCCATCCATTCATCCGGGCGACCTTCGTCGACGGCACGGAGCCAGGCGAGGTCTGCGCCGCCGCAAAAGCTGCGTCCTTCACCCAAAAGGACAACGACCCGCACATCCGGGGCGGCTTCCAGCCGTGTCCAAGCATCGTCAAGCGCCCGGATCATGTCGAGATCTAGGGCATTGCTGGCCTCCGGCCGCGCCAGCCTGAGACGGGCGACCGGACCGGTCTCCTCAAGGACGACTCGCGTTGCATCCGTCATGTCTCCCCCCTCCATCAGTTGACCCCAGCTTCAGATTTTTCCAAACACCCTGTCCAGTAATCACGGTGTCTCCGCTTACGGACAAGGTGCCTTGCATGAAGACGACACTGCGCGTGGCCCGGATTGGCTGCGCGGCAGATCACAAGATCTCCGGCCCGCACTGATTTCAGAAAATGCGTATCGAACTGGATAGTCACGCTATCCGATCCGGCGTGACGCATCGTCTCCCAGCCCATGCATGTTTCCAGGAAGGTGATTAGGCACCCGCCATGAATGACGCCGACCGGGTTCAGATGCCGAGCCTCGGCGATGAAACCGTATTCGATCAATTCGCCAGCAAACCGCTGCATATAGGGCCCAACATCGCTGATGAAGCTTTCTGTGGTGATGATCCGCCAGACTCGATCCATCGCCGCCGGCCCATCAACGCCCATGACGGCCGCGCCGCATCGCGCCTGACGAGCGTGCTCTTGTTTCCGGTGCCCAGCGGGACAATGTCGGCCCTCCCCAAAGTTGGCTCACTCTTCCCGCCAGTCTGGTCCAGAGATCAAGAAATTGGTGGTAAAGAAATTTACCGGTTAGTATCATTGGGTTCCCGGTCGGTTGTCAAGCCGCCTGGCGCCCCGATACAAGGACACGTGCCGGAGATGTCGCGCCGCTTGCTGCGGTCGGCACGTCCGCTCGGCAGCCACAAGAATGGAGGAGGGTCACGTATGATCACCAAAGAAACGGCCATAGAGATCGTCAAAGCCCGTCGGCAAGAACAAGGCGCCGCAATTCTTGAGACACTCGCCGGTCTGAAGCCCATGACCTACACATCCTTCCTGCGGCATCGGGCGGAGGCTTACATGGAACGCCCGGCACTGACCTACGGCGACCGTACGCTCTCGTATGGGCAGATGTTCGCAGCGATCGGCAGGACCCGCGCTGGGCTGGCAGCAAGCGGCGCGGCCGCGGGCGATACTATTGCCCTGCTACTCGATAACAGCGACGCCTATGTCATCTGGTATCTCGCGGTGCTTGACTTGGGGGCGATCGCCGTACCCCTTAACACGAAGCTAGTCGCCCGCGAGGTGGAATACGTCCTCGACCATTCCGGCGCAGGACTTATTGTCTTTGACGAGCTCTTCACTGACCTGATCCGGGAGGTGTCGGCCACACGTCCGAAGCTTAACAGCCTGCCGGCCGCACTGGACGTCAAGGGGCACAGCAGTCAAATCACGCCGCCGAGCCACCAGCCGACCAGTCTCGAAGCTCCCTGCGCACTCTACTACACCTCTGGCACGACCGGCTCGCCGAAAGGCGTGGTGCATACTCATCGCAGCCAGATCGCCTCTACGCTGCAATGCCCGCCTGCTTGGGAATACGAGTTGGACCCGCTGACTGCGCTCGCCGTGACTCCGCTGTTCCACATTGCCGCGCATACGATCTTTCTGCCTGTCCTTGCCTTGGGCGGCGAACTTATCGTTCAGCCATACCGGACCGAGACGGCAATTGAGACGTTGAGCGAACGCAACGTGAATTCCTTCTTCGCCGTTCCATCGATGCTGCTACTCCTGCTGGATAGGGCACAGGCCGATGACACGACATTTCCAGCGATGCGCAGCCTGCAATTCGGCGCCGCGCCGATGCCAGCACACAAGTTGGAGCAGGTGCAGGCGCTGTTTCCGAACGCGGCGCTCATCCACGGGATGGGGCAGACTGAGAGCTCCGGCACACTGGTGACCCTGCCGAGCGAACTGGCCTTCGATAAGGCGGGTTCCGTCGGTCTTGCCATGCCAGGGACCGAGATTTCCATCTTCAATGAGATGAGTCAGCCGGTCGGGCCGGGGGAGGTCGGAGAGCTTGTTGCGCGCGGCCCCAATATCATGACTGAGTACTACAAGAACTCCGAGGCCACCGAGGCCGCGATGCGAGGTGGCTGGCTGCATACCGGCGACCTTGGCTATCGCGACGATGACGGGTTCACCTTCCTCGTAGACCGCAAGAAGGACATGATCATACGCGGCGGCGAGAACATCTATTCGACGGAGATCGAGGACGTGCTGCTGTCCCACCCAGACGTGTCACTCGCCGCAGTTCTGGGGAAGCCGGACCCCCTCTTTGGAGAGACCGTCAGCGCCTTCGTGGTCCTGCGAAGCAGAAGCGAAGCCGACACGGCAGCCGACTTGACCGCCTACTGCCGCCGCAACCTGGCGAAATTCAAAGTGCCCGAAGAGTTTCGCTTCGTCGAGAGCATGCCGATGACCGCGACAGGAAAGATCAGGAAAGAGGAATTAAAAAAGCTGTACTTTCAGAAGCCGGACGGGTGCCTCAGGTAGGTCCCAGAAATTGCTAGTGCCTCCTGGCCCAGTGGATAAGGCACGCGGGCGAAACGCCGAGGAAGCGGATTTCATGGCTGAACAGAAAAGATCAATTAACGACGACGTGCGCGCCTTCAAACGCGATGCGATCCTGGATGCTGCATTGGAGCTCTTTTATGAGCGTAGCTACACCGGGACCACTATGGATGCCGTCGCAGAGCGGCTGTCCGTCACAAAGCCCTTTCTCTACGGCTATTTTCGCAGCAAAAGCGACATTCTTGCAGCGATCTACGAAATCGTAATGAACCGGATCATCGTGCTGCTTGAAGACGCCGGCGCGGCGGCGATGCAGCCATCCTCACGCTTGGGCCGGTTCCTCTACGACTTCGCCGTAGAGAACATGGAAAACCAAATGATCGCAGCCGTTTTCATACAGGAAGAGAAGAATCTCAACGAGGAGAACGCTGCCTCGATTCGGCGCCGTCAGGGCGAATTCGACCGAAAGCTTGCTGCACTCATCGCGGAAGGCATTGCTTGCGGGGAGTTCGACGAGGTTGATCCACAGATCGCGGCCATGGGTGTAATCGGCATGGTTCGCTGGATTCAGCGGTGGTACCGCGATGACGGCCGCCTAACAGTCGATCAAATTGCTCGAATATTTTCCGACATGGGCCTGAAATCGCTGGGTTTCCGCCCCTGAAGTGCCGCCCCCAAGACGCGATAGGTCCAGTCCGGACCCGGCGCTGAGAACCATCCTCTGCCAGCTCGCGATAGGCTCAAGGAAAGTGTTGATACCGCCTAGTATCTGATGCTAACGTCCAGTTGTTGTGCTTGGGAGGATGTTACGTTGGAGCGCCATAGGCTGGCTGAGGTCACACATCTCCGGCCTCCGGCCAGTCGGGAATGCGACCAGAAGGACATGGCGCAGCATACAACGGTTGCCAGCCGGTCTTTCGGATAACAGTGGGGGAGAACGAAATGAGACTGCACGAGACAATGACGATCGCCGGGAGCGTGGGTATGGCTCTGGCTCTGGCTGTCGTTCCCGCAATGGCTGAGACATACACGGCAAGCACTTGGCTGCCACCTACGTACGAACTTTCGTCTGAAGGTTACGACGATACGCTCGGCCGTATCGCGGAGGAATCCGGCGGCGAAATTGCCTTCGACATCCACTATTCCGGCGCTCTGCTGCCGGCGCGGACCACCTTGTCGGGCATCAGGGACGGGGTTGCGCAGGTGGGGCTCGTCTACCCCCCGTACACGCCCGCCGAACTGCCGGTCGCCAATCTTCTCAACAGCGCCAGCTTCCTGAGCGAGGATTCTCTGGTCGCCGCCCTAGCGTATACGGAGATCTCCTATACCAACGACACCGTTAGGTCGGAATGGCTGGATAGCGGTGTCGTCTTTGGCGGCGGCTACTCGACCCCCGTGTACAACCTTCTCTGCAATGCAGAGGTCACAACGCTTGACCAAGCCCAAGGGAAGCGGCTGCGCACCGCCAGCAGCGCCCATTCCGAGATGGTGGGTCAGTTTGGCGGATCTCCGGTCTCGGCACCGATCGGAGATGTCTATTCAGGAATGCAACGCGGATCGCTGGAATGCGCTGTGGCAGACCCCACCAACCTAGTGACGGCCTCTTTCAACGAGGTGGTCAAGAATATCACGGAGGTTCCGCTCGGGGTCGTGGTCGGGGCCACCTGGGTCTACAATGCGGGATTCTGGACTGAACTGACGGCGGATCAGCGCTCCATGCTGATCGACGAAATGGCCCTCGGCTTGGTGCGAACGCAGCGCGCCTACCACGACAACGTTGCCAACGCTCTCGCGGATGCGGAAACCCGGGGCATCGCGATCACGGCCCCGGCGGCGGATCTCGAAGCCTTCGTCGATGACTTCAAAAGCGCCTATCTCGAGGAGTTAACCTCGAACGGCGTCGGCAACCTGGACGCGGCGGCGGTGAAGGCGCTCGTCGAGGAATATCTCGCCTTGCAGGACAGGTGGGCAGCCACACTAGAAGGCGTGGACCGCACCGACGAAGCCGCCCTGCAGGCGGTCATTAAGGAAAATCTAGTCAGCAAGGTCGACCCCGAAACCTACGGCATATTGAGTGCTCGTTGAGTGCTCGAGGCGGAGCCCTCTTCAGGCTCCGCACACCACCAACAATAAGCCTGAGGATACCATGGCTGACAGAGAAATAGCTGTTGTGACTGGCGCCGCGCAAAACATTGGCTTAGCCATTGCGCAACGCCTGTGTCGGGCCGGATACTGCGTTCATATTTGGGATCGGAACGGGGAACTGGCGAAAGAAGCCGCGGCGGGGCTGCGGAAGAACGGTTATGAGGCGCGCGGCCGGAGCATCGATGTGACCAAGTCGGCGATGATCCGCGAGGCTGTTGCCGAGATCGGTTCGATTGACCTTCTTGTGAACAACGCCGCCGTCTTCTACGCCAAGCACTTCTTAGAGCTGGAGCCTGCTGATTACCGGCAGACGCTGGACGTTAACGTAGTCGCCTTGGCGGAAGTCTCACGCCAAGCTGTACGAATAATGGCGCCGGGCGGGCGGATCGTCAACATCTCGTCGCGGTCCTATTTGGGCGCTCGTCACTACTCACACTATGCCGCATCAAAGGCCGCTGTCGTCGGACTTACTCGGTCGATGGCTCTGGAACTGGCCGGGCAGGGCATTCGGGTAAATGCGGTTGCCCCCGGCGCGATCAACTCTGGCATGTTCCGTACACTGGGTGCGGCGGCGCAGCAGGCCATGCGCGATTCTCAGCCAATGGGCGAGATTGGTCAGCCCGAGGATGTCGCATCAGCTGTGAACTTTCTCGGCTCGACGGAGGCGCGGTTCATCACCGGTCAGGTCCTTCTGATCGACGGAGGCAGATCACTCTGACTCGGCGCAGACCAGATCAGGACAATAGACTATGGAGGCACCCCCAGGGCCTCCACCACAACGGAGACGAGCAGATGATTCAGCACCCCGCGAACGAAACGGAGGTCGATGCGATTGTTATCGGCGCAGGCATCACGGGCATCTATCAGGTTTACCTGCTGAAGAAGCTAGGTCTTTCGGTCACTGGGATCGAGGCCGGAACCGATGTGGGCGGGACCTGGTACTGGAACCGCTACCCCGGTTGCCGGCTCGACACCGAAAGCTATGCCTACGGGTACTTTGCTCTGAAAGGTATTATACCAGACTGGACATGGAGCGAGAGATTTGCCGGGCAGCCGGAACTTCTGCGCTACGCCAGAGCTGCGGCAGATCGGATGGACGTGCGCAGCAATTTCCGCTTCAGCACAAAGGTGACGCGGGCCAGCTATGATTCTACGACGAACGTCTGGACCGTGACGCTCGATGGAGGAGGGAGCTTGACGTGCCGCTACCTTATCTCCGCAGTTGGCCCGCTGTCGGCCACGCGAATGCCCGACATTGATGGAATTTCCAGTTTCGAAGGCGAGGCCTACCACTCCTCCCGCTGGCCGTCCGGGCCCGACGGAGGCCCCAAGACAGTAAATTTCAGCGGCAAGCGTGTCGGTGTGATCGGAACTGGGGCAACCGGCGTACAGATTATTCCCGAAGTGGCAAAAACCGCTGATGAAACGTACGTCTACCAGCGCTCGCCCAACTGGTGCACGCCCTTGGGCAACCATCCCCTCTCCGAGACGCAGATGACAGACATCCAGAGCCGCTACGACACGCTTCTGGAATATATCAAGACGACGCCGACGGCTTTCCCGTACAATTGGCACCCCCTCAAAGCATCCGAGGTGTCGCCTGAGGAGCGGGCCCGGCATTTCGAGGCGCTCTACAGCCAACCGGGGTACGGCATCTGGTTGGGCGGCTTCCGCGATCTGCTCGTGAACATCGATTCCAACCAGTATCTAGCGTCCTTCGTCGCCGAAAAGATCCGTCAGCGGGTCAAGGACCCCGAGACGGCGGAGAAACTGATCCCAAAGGATCATCCATTCGGCGCCAAGCGCGTTCCTATGGAGACCGATTACTACGAGACCTACAATCAGAAGAACGTGCATCTGGTAGACATCAAGGAATCGCCGATCACGAGGATTACGCCAACCGGAATCGAAACCGAGGCGGAGTCCTACGAGCTGGACGTCATCATTTACGCAACGGGCTTCAATGCCGTGACCGGCGCGCTGGATCGGATCGATATCGTGGGGCGGGACGGCACCACGCTCCGGGACGCTTGGGCGGATGGTCCTGTGACCTACCTCGGGGTGCAGACCCGTGGCTTCCCGAACCTCTTCATCCTAGTCGGGCCCCACAACGGTGCGGCTTTCTGCAATATCGGCGTCTGCGGCGGAATGCAGGTGGAGTGGGTGACGCGGATGATCAAATACATGAACGAGCGCGAGCTCACCTGCGTGGAGCCTTCGGAGGCCGCACAGGATGCCTGGACTGACGAAGTCTATCGCGCCTTTCAGCGGACGTTGCTGTCGGCATCCGATGCCTGGTGGGTGCGCACAGTTAAAAAACCGGACGGATCAATAAAGAAGCGCGCTCTGATCCATGTCAACGGTGGTGCGGAATACCGAAAGCGGTGTGAAGAGGTCGCATATCACGGCTATCAGGGCTTCGAACTGGCCTAAGCCAAATCAACGACGACAAAAGGGCTGTCTTTCGGCGTGCAATTTTGGCTCTGACTCAATTTTGATGATATTTGCTGCTTGAGTTGCGTTGTTTTCTACGTTGGGAGCACCGCTATGCAGCGAGCGCTTCGAGCCTCATCCATGATACCGCCGGGCTTTGCCGTTATAGGCTCGTCCATCACCGATGACGGTGCGACAATCTTGATTCGCAGCACCGCGCCCTCAAGCCAATGCCCGAACTGTGGGACAGCCAGTTCCCGTGTACACAGCCGTTACCGCCGTCAAGTCTCCGATCTGCCGCTGGCCGCTCGATCCGGTTTACCCGCTGGTCTTCTTTGACGCTCTGCGGGTCAAGAGTAAGCGGTGTTCTGGCTCCACCTTCCGGCGGGCTGGCAGGCATGCGATGCCACCTTGATTGATATCTGTGCGGGAGTTTCTCCATGGACGCTCCAATGGAGCTTCTCACAAGTGGCGGGAGGCGTCGTCGCAATCGTCAGTGGCCGGATGAGGTGAAGGCGCAGATTGTTGCCGAGACGCTTCGGCCAGGGGTGAGCGTGGTTGAAGTTGCGCAGCGGTATGGGCTGAAGGCCAACCATGTTTCCTCGTGGCGGACACTTGCCCGGCAGGGGCAGCTGGTGCTGCCGGCACCGGAGGATCCGTTGGAGTTTGCGGCACTGATGGTCGCTCCGGTTGCTGAGGCGGTAACGACAGCGGCGCCGGTGCCGTCGGCAGGGCCGGAGATCATGGTGGGGGCAGTGACCATCCGATTGGAACCCGGCGCTTCTGCAGCCCGGATTGCTTCGGTCGTCCGGGCACTGTCAGCAGCCTGATGATCTTGCCCTCGAACCGGGGGCGGATCATTGTGGCGACCAAGCCGGTCGACTTCCGCCAAGGCCACGACAGTCTGGCGGCGATGGTGAAGAACGAGCTGCACAAGGACCCGTTCACCGGCACGGTGTTTGTGTTCCGTGGCCGCGAGATCGATCGCCTGAAGCTTCTCTACCGGGATGGAACCGGACTGGTCATGGCCTAAGCGGCTGGAAGAGCACAGCTTCACCTGGCCTGCGGTGAAGGATGGACTGATGACGCTGAGCCACGCACAGTCCGAGGCGCTGTTCGCCGGACTTGACTGGCGGCAGGTTCGGGCTGTGGAGGCGTGGGTCCCGGAAGCCGTGGAATGACTGCGTCAGGATGACTCAGGGCTTGTCTTTTGCGGGAATAGCGGGGACAGATCTGTTAGGTTTCGACCATGCTCTAGATCGCTCAACTTCCCGACGATATTGCCACCCTCACGGTGATGCTTGTCGCCGCGCAAGCGCGTAATCAGCGCAAGTTTGAGCGGATTGCACAGATGGAAAAGCTGGTTGCCGTGTTCAGGCAGGCGGCCTTCGGGCGGAAGTCGGAAAAGGGCGATCCGGGCCAGTTCGAACTGGTGCTGGAGGATCTGGAAACGGCCATCGCGGCGGTCTATGCCGCAGAAGATGCAGAGGACCGCGCTGCCCGGCGACCAGTCAAACGGCGCAGCACCAATCGTGGTTCGCTCTCCGGGCACCTGCCGCGGGTCGAGGAGATCATCAAGCCGGAAAGCCTGGTCTGTGGCTGCGGTGGCGATCTACACTGCATTGGCGATGACGCCATCGAGCGGCTCGATGTGATCCCGGCGCAGTTCCGGGTGATCGCGCCGGGTCGCGTCGGTTCGGATATCCAACTGGCCTATCGCTGGGCCCATGCGCGCCGCAAGCTAGTTGAGATCACCCGCACTGGTCCTGCGCCGATAGCCTAAGAGGGTGTACGGCTGATCCGCGAACTTTATGTCATCGAAGCCGATATCCGAGATCTCGACCCCTATGACCGCCTCGCCGCGCGTCGGGAGCGGTCGGCACCAGCCGTCGCACGGGTAAAGGAATGGCTTGATCACCATCGCGCTCGCGTCTCCGCGAAGACGCCCCTCGGGGAAGCATTGAGCTACATCGCCAGATTACTGGGCAGCGCTCGAGTTGTTCCTGATTGATGGACGCATCGAGCTCGACAACAATGCCGTCGATCGGGCCATCCGGCCTATTGCGCTCAACCGGAAGAACGCGCTCTTTGAAGGGCATGACGCTGGAGCTAAAAACTGGGTTGCCATCGCCTCGCTGATCGAGACCTGCAAGCTCAACGCGGTCGACCCCCATGCCTGGTTAGGGTCGACCCTCAGCACGATCGCCAGCAGTCATCGGCAGGACCAGATCACCAAACTACTCCCGTGGAACTATACTGCAAGAATCGCTGACTGACTCGGAAAAACGAGGGCGCCATCGCCTTCATATGCGGCAAGAACGGATACCGTTCCACCGATCTTGATGCCTACGTAGCCGCAAAACATCGCTTACTGGCAACCACCGCTCCCGGCACAAACGACGCCATTACAATCTCTTCCCGCTCCGCCGGGCTCCAGCAACGCCGTCGCTCGACACCCGAAATAAAAAGTCATGTGAACCATGCCGCGCTCTTAGCTGCTTCCTTATGAGCGCAGTATCAGCCTCAAGCACTCCTATCGCAAGGCGACCGCCGCTGGAGGGGGACGAAACGGGAGATTGAGTTGGAATTTATATTTTTTTAATGAATATGGTCCATAAATTATCTCACCGCCTTTTGCACCAAAGCGGCTTGCCTGTCTAAGAACGGCAACATGGTGTAACTGCAGATTTTGCTCTCGTTTTCAAACACTCCATCGAGAGAGCACGATATTCGCATTCCCTTCGGAAGACTCATATGGCTCTGCTAACAAATGTAGCGCTACTTGGTTCTGCATCTTTCTTTCTACTTTTATTTCTTAACTACTACGATATTCAAAAGTACCGAGTTCAGAGCGCCGCAGCCATTGGAACAATATGTGGTGTGCTTGCGGCTCTTGTGGTCAGCCTGCCGATGCACATTGGTCTGGGTGCGACTTTCGACACGAGAGCCGGCCCAGCGGTAATCTCCGGGGTCCTTGGCGGGCCCTTGGCTGCTGTCATAACAGCAATCATCGGCGGTTATGCGAGATATGCAGTTGGAGGTCCGACGGCAGTTGGCGGGGCTGCAAGCTTTGCCTTGTATGGCGTTGCCGGCGCCTTAGTCTGGTGGCTAATGAAAAGGCTAAAAGCAAGCGAGCTTGCGTTATGGCACCTGCCTTTTATTGCCGCTTTTTCCACTCTTCTCGTCCTCCCTTCGTTCTTCATAGGCCAGTCATTTTCAGCCGGTTTGAATATCCTATCAACTGCATGGTCCAATCTGCTGATTGGAAACTTCTTTGGTGTCGTTCTGTGCGGCCTTTTCTTCTCGGCGGCGCAGGGGATTGTCAGAAGA
>Ga0208179_1001051_pt1 | contig 14932 bp, 14 predicted proteins | sample Malvired_Geostar_FD_184238 | JGI IMG/M metagenome (GOLD analysis project Ga0208179, IMG submission 184238) | Marine viral communities from the Global Malaspina Expedition - Malaspina viral metaG DeepMed_Geostar (SPAdes) (version 2) | ecosystem: Environmental > Aquatic > Marine > Oceanic | place...
GCACGGGAAACTACCCGTACAAGGCGCAGTACTTGGCAGGGTGAAGGTGATTATGGAGACGATACGTCTGCGGCAGAACAAGGCGGCGGAAGCAGTGGAAGTAGTGGAGGCGTAAGCAGAGATGGAGGCTCTGGAATGGGAGGACGAGGCGGGAGAACGTGGTGAGTCAGGTATTTTGTGACTGAATCACTTCCGCCCGTAGCACCCAACGCCCTCATCTACCACGGTGAGATAGGGATAACCGTTCTGGATAACTTCATAACAGAAGCCGAACGATTAGAGGTGTTGTCATTTTTCGATGGCATGGAAGATTCTACCGTTTGCACAGACGATGGAGACGGCGAACTCCATGATCAGCGCACCGGACAAAGGAAATGGGTTGAACATACTCAGTCCCGTCTTTTTTACGACTTATGTACGAGAATTTCTTTATTTATAGGATTCAAATTAAGTCACGCTGAAAAAGCACAACTCCTAAAGTATGAACTTACTGAGAAATATGATCCGCATTTCGATGCGTTTATAAAAGATTCTCCGCAATGGGAACACTATTCCAAAGGTGGGCAACGTATATATACCGCAATGGGGTATCTCAACGATGTTCCAGAAGATGGTGGCGGCGAGACAGCCTTTCCAGTTTTAGGCTTTAGCGTCCGCCCCCGCGCTAGGCGCTTACTTGTTTTCAGTAATGTGGGAGAAGACAAGTCAAAGCCGCATCCCGATTCTCTACATGGAGGGATGCCTTTAATTGAGGGGACAAAACAATGCTTCACAATCTGGTTTCGTGAGAAACCCCTTAATGAAACACAATGAATTTATTGAACGTGCCAAGGATTACCTTCCTACTGCCTCTCTTCAAGAGGCTGGCACTTTTTACAAAAATCTCCTTGAGAAAAATTACGACAAGGGATTAATAAAAGAATTAGCTAAAGTAGACCGCTGGTTTCTTCTTGTAGTTCTTCTCAACCGTAAGGATGCGGTTCATCCATGGTTATACGACCGATGCAGAGAAGTTGAGAAGTCTCCAGACGGTATGCTTGATTTATGGGCTAGGGGTCATTACAAGTCCACGCTGATTACTTATGCTGGAACAATTCAGGAGATATTGAAAAACCCCAATATCACCATTGGGATATTCAGTCATACCAGACCAATTGCGAAAGGCTTTCTCAAGCAGATTAAGCGTGAATTTGAAGTCAATGAATTTCTTAGAGATTTATACCCAGATGTTTGCTATAAAAATCCTAGACAGGATTCGCCGCAGTGGAGTGAAGACGCTGGGATCATTGTTCGACGCAAATCGAATCCCAAAGAAGCCACAGTTGAGGCTTGGGGACTTGTGGATGGTCAGCCAACTTCCCGGCACTACGATCTCAGAATATACGATGACGTTGTTACTAGAGATTCCGTCAACACCCCAGATCAGATATCAAAAACAACAGAGGCTTTAGACCTCAGTCAGAACCTTGCCGGTGGCCAGAGCCGAGAATGGTATATCGGAACACGTTACCACTACGCCGATACATACCGGGACTTAATAGAGCGTGGAACTAAAACCCGCATCTACCCCGCTACAGACTCAGGCACCCCAGATGGAAAGCCCATTTTATTTACAGAGGAAGAATGGGATAAAAAGAAAACTTCGATGGGCCAATATGTGCTGGCCTGTCAAATGCTCCAGAACCCGATAGCAGGTTCTGAGCAAGTATTTGATCCAGAGTGGATAAGACGATTCGAGATACGCCCAAGGGTGATGAATGTTTACATTCTGTGCGATCCAGCCCACTCAAAGAAACAAACTTCCGATAGAACAGCAATAGCTGTTATTGGAGTAGACCCTCAGTTTAATAAATACCTGATTGACGGTTTATGCCATAGGTTAAATCTGAAGGAAAGATGGCAAGCATTATCCAAAATTAGGGCTAAGTGGATTAAACAGCCCGGGACAATGACTGTAAAGGTTGGGTACGAAAGATACGGAAAGGATTCCGATATCGAGCATTTCAAAGAAATGATGCGTATCAGCAATAACTATTTTCCAATCGAGGAACTGGCTTGGCCAAGAGAAGGGCCGGGTTCTAAACGGGATCGCGTACAACGACTTCAGCCCGACTTTGAGAACTGGCGCTTCTTCTTGGCCCCCTCCTCAGATTTTATGACATCAAGGCAAAAGAAGGCTTTTGAGCAGGGTGATGCGTCGTTAATTACACGCCCTATAAAACAAAAAGATGAAAATGGAAGGATGTACGACGTTACCCAGAGAATGATTGATAACGAATACAACCTATTCCCTGCGGTTCATGTAGATATGTTGGATGCTATGTCCCGTATCTACGATATAGAAGCCGCCCCTCCTCAATTTCTTTTTTCTGACGATTTAGAACCAGAAGCATTACCTGCTTATTAAGGAATAAGAATGGACGAAATAATGGAAAACGAAGTAAACCCACACCAATTGGCGGTTATGTTTCTTTCTAACTTCATCAATGCTCCAGACGATGAATTGGACAAGATGGATATCACTTTCGCGTTAAGCGGATTAATAGCGAAGGTTGTTAGCGAAACAGTTGATATTGTTAATAAAGATAAGAGGGTTCTGCATTGAGTGATAAATTCAAAAAACCAAAAACACGCAACTACAGTTGGCGTGAGTTAGTGGAAAAATTGGCCGGGCCAGAAGAACCTGTCCCTGTTTACATATTTCCAGAGAGGAAATTTTTTCAAAACCCCCACCGCCCATACGGGCCAAAGAGATAATAATGTTTGAGAGGATAAAGGAAAAAGTGATGAAGAAGCCCATAATTTTTGGTGCTATCGCTGTGATTGTTGTTATTGCCATCTATGTTCAATTCTTTGGCGGTGGTGCCGCACCTGCCCTGTAATGAAGGTAATAATTGACGAAAGCCATCGTGGGATGATGCATGAAGCAACGATAACCTCTCTGGTCAAAAACGTTGCGGACTCTTTATACAAACATTATCCCGGCCATCTTTGGGCTGTTGGGCCGTCCAATGATTACTCAATGCTGGCTATCTGGAATGAAGACCTCTCAACAAGGTATGGGATGTGGATCAGGGTTAAGGATATTGATCCTGATTATAAGAACATACAGAAATGGGCTGGTGAATTGTTAGAAAGAGCGAGCGTGTCTAGAGGCCCAGCTAATCTAGAAGAACTGGAATCTTTAGATAGAGATATCCGTGGGGAAGTGAAATTCGATGATTAATGATGTCCCTATGAATGACGGGTTTTCTGACGAAAAATCTTCTTGGCTAACTCTAGCTAGGGAAGCATATGAATCGTCTACGATGTACCTGAATACCAACTACAGGCGGCAGTGGGATCGAAACCTTAAACTGTTTCAATCTGAACATCCTAGCGGTTCAAAATATGGAACGCCACAATATACCCACAGGTCTCGCCTGTTTAGGCCTAAAACGAGATCAGCTATACGGACTAATGAAGCCGCGGTAGCGGCGGCGTTTTTTGCAACAGAGGATGTTATGTCTGTGTATCCACAGAACGATTCTGATCCAGATCAGAGGGCGTCTGCGATTATATTGAAACACTTGCTTCAATATAGGCTCACGAAAACAATACCTTGGTTCCAAACCGTTATAGCGGCCTATCAGGAAGCAATGGTATTCGGGTCTGTAATTTCTCACCAGTTCTGGGATTACAAAGAGGAAATAGTAAAAAGCGAAAAGGACATTGTTGACGATTTACAAAATCCAGTTATCAATGAAGACGGAACTCCAGCAATAGATATTGAGGAAAATACAAGAGTCCTCAAGGATTGCCCAAGCGTCCGATTAGTGGCCTCAGAAAATTTTAGGATTGATCCAGCGGCAGATTGGAATGATCCCATTAACTCATCCCCATTCGTCATTGAAGTCATACCGATGTATGTTCAAGACGTGATGCAAAAAATGAAAGATGTGGACGCTAAGACTGGAGAGCCTAAGTGGAAAAAACTTTCTGAAGCCGAACTTCTTATGTCATCTAAGCGGTCAGAGTTTGACTCAACAAGAGCGGCTAGACAGGGTAAGCGCCAAGACCCGCTGGCAGATCGTCAGGAAAATATTAAGGAATACGACACTGTATTTGTTCATAAAAACATCGTAAGGAAAAAGGGCCGAGATTATATTTTTTATACCTGCGGCATTTACCATATGTTGTCTGACGTAAAGCCTCTCACTGAAGTTTATCCGCACCTCAGAGAAGGGGAACGTCCTTACGTTATGGGCGGTGCTAGTATTGAGGCTCACAGAATTTATCCAGCATCTCTTGTTGAGATGACACAGGATTTACAGACAGCCGCCAATGATATTGCCAACCAGAGAACAGACAATGTCCAGTTGGTTCTGAATAAGCGCTACCACATTAGACGCAGTTCAAATATAGATATCAATGCGTTGAAGAGAAGCGTTCCCGGTGGCAGTGTAATGATGGATGATCCCATAGGTGACGTGCAGGTAATTAATACCCCTGATATCACTGCTTCAGCGTATGAAGAGCAAGATCGTCTAAACGTTGATTTTGATGACATCGCAGGGACTTTCTCGCAAGGTACAGTCCAGTCTAACCGCCTAATGAATGAAACGGTTGGTGGAATGGAAATGCTGTCTGGTCAGGCGAACACCATGATCGAATACATGATCAGGACGTTTTCAGAGACATGGATAGAACCCGTACTTTCCCAGTTAGTAAGACTAGAGCAGTTTTACGAGACAGATGAAGTTGTTCTGGCGGTTGCTACGAATAAAGCCGAAGGGGAGAACGTTGAAGAGCCGGGTTTTTTCCAGAAGTTTGCTGGGGATATCGATAATCTTCTACGCCATGAGATGACGGTAGGGGTTAATGTTGGCATAGGCGCTACCGATCCAGTCAGAAAGATTGAAAAATTGTTGATTGGTATTCGCACGATGGCTGAAGTGAATCCCGATGTCATCATGTACCTCAACCAGCCTGAAATAACGAAAGAAGTATTTGGCGCGTTGGGTTACAAAGATTCTAAGCGGTTCGTTAAGGAAGAAGAGCAACCACGTCTTGATCAGATGATGGCTCAGTTAGAGGAAGTCTCTGGCGCAGTCCAACAGCTTATGGAACGTGGAGCGGCTAAGGAACTTGAAGTTCAGGGACGTATTCAGTCTGCCCTTATTAAGGGTCAGTCTGATATTCAAGCGGCTAAAGAAAAGGCAATGGGCGATATTACTTCTACCCAGATTGCCTCTGAATCAAGAGAGCGTATGGATACGACGAGACAGTCCATCGCTATGATTGATTCCAGAATAAAAGCCGAGAAAAACGACATTGCTAGAGGCGAACTACTTCTCCAAAAAGAAGCGCTCGTACACAAGATGCTCCTTGAAGAGGAAGCCAATATTGGGGTTTCTCCGGGGAACGACGAAGGAAAGCAGATGTCTGATGTCTTAATGAACGACAAGTACGGGAACATTCCCGGCGCTGAGGGTTAATGGACGAAACTGAATTGTTAGTAGCGGAGGCAAGACTTGGCCTCCAAACAAGGGAATTCTTGGGTTCCCCATTAGGTAGATACATCTCAGGTAGGGCAGATAAAGCCAGAGAAGAGGCCTTTGAGGCTTGGGCTTCTGTCCCTCCAGATGATGTTGAAACCATACGGGAACTTCAATTCCGTGCGAGGTTACCTTCTTTAGTTATGACATGGCTAGATGAGGCAGTTAACCAAGCAAACCATGCAGAGGCATCTCTGTCAGAAATACAGGAGCAGTAATGGACGCTATCCAAAAGGACGTGGACTTAGATGTAAATCAAGAACCGCAAGAAGATCAATCAGCCCCACCAATCGTAGCGGAACATGATTCAGAAATAGAAAGAATTGCACAAATGGTGCAAGAGGGGGTTATTCGTGATGACGAAGAAGATCATCAAGAAGTCCCCACAGAAGTACAGGATTTTAGCAACCCGCTTACAAAGAAAAGTGACGAGTGGTATGTCACCACCAAAGTAGACGGGGAAGAGAAAGATGTGCTGTGGAATGATGTCCTTACCCAGTATCAGAAAAACTCTTCTGCTGACAAAAGACTTCAAGAGGCCTCAGAGCGCCAACGAGAGTTGGCAGAATATGAGACCAAATTGAATGCCTACAGGTCTCATCTAGAGGCCCAAGCACGACAGCCATCCTCGGACGCTGTTGAAGAAGAATCGCCATCCTCGGACGCGACTGACGCTCTATACGAGCAATACCACGATGCCCTCTTTCAAGGCGATGAAGTTAAAGCAAGCGGTTTGCTTAAAAAGATTCGTGCCGCAGATAGACCATCCACCCCTGAGATCGATGTTAATAGCATCGTTGAAAGGACGAAGGCCGAGATGCGAGAAGAGGAGAAACAGGCCAGAGAACGCGGGTACGAAACCCGTCGCCAAGATGCCGTGAAGATGTTCCATAATGAATATCCCGATATCTCAGGTGACCCTTCGTTACTTGCTGTCGCTGACCGACGTTCTGCTGAACTTTACTCTGAGAATCCTACCCGTGATCCTTGGGACATTATGCAAGAGTGCGCTGAGTATTCACGCGCTTGGATTAATGCCTATGTGGAAAAATTGGGCGGAGGGCCAGCGGAAGAACGGCGCACACAGCGCAAGCAGAACATGGATGAGGTTGTACCAAGAAACGTCAAATCCTCTATAGGTGAAGACGAAGTGGAACAATCTTATTCCGACATCATAGCGGAGATGAAACAAGGCAGGGGACAACCCGCCTAGTTATCTCTTAATTTCACTACTGTCTAAGGAGATATTGCAATGGCAGGTCAGGTATGGGGAACATCTAGCCTTGGTGGCTATATGTATTCTCTAAATTTGTCCAAGGAATTGCGGATGGCCCTACGACCAATTGTGAAATTTCGTCAGTTCGCGGACGTTAAAGATGCGGCACACCAAGGCCTGAACAAGGGCGATACGTTTCATTGGAACGTATACTCCACTGTTTCTGGCGCAGGTGCGGCGCTTACTGAAAACACCGCGATTCCTGAGAAAAATTTCACGATAACTCAAGGGACGATGACAATTACCGAGTATGGTAATTCAATTCCTTTCACCTCCAAACTGGATGATCTTTCAGAACATCCTGTGAAGGAGATAATTCACAAAGTCTTGAAAGTTGATACCGCTGAAGTATTGGACGGTTTGGTCGCAGATCAGATCGATACAACGCCTCTGCGTGTAGTTCCGGCTGGCCCGACAGCGGACGCCACTACAACCGATGCGGTTGTGTTGACGACCAATGGTACGGCTACGTCCACGAACGGTGTCGCACTTGGTAAAGATCACATCAAAGCAATCGTTGATGTGATGAAAGAGCGCAACATCCCAGCTTACGAGCGCGATGACTACTTCTGTCTCGCATGGCCCACAACTTTTCGCACACTCAAGAACAACTTGGAGTCGATCAATCAGTATGTCGAGTCTGGGTTCCAGTTGATCCGTAATGGTGAAACCGGTCGTTACGAAGGTGTCCGCTTTGTAGAGCAGACGTATCGCGCTAAAGGCGGTGGAGCGACTGGTATGGGTACAGCGGCGGCGGCTTGGACTAAAGGTAAGTCCGATTGGGCTATATTCTTTGGTTCAGACACTGTTGCAGAAGCAGTCGCAATCCCTGAAGAAATTCGGGGCAAAATCCCGTCCGATTACGGTCGTGCGCGGGGTATCGCATGGTACTACCTTGGTGGTGCCGGTTTGGTTCACCCAGTCGCCGCACAGGCCCGAGTGGTCATGTGGGACAGCGCCGCTTAGAGGAGATTAAGTTATGGCTCAGTCAACTCAAGGTGTAGGTGTCAAGTCTGGTCTTTCTGATCAACAGAAGATCACGTCTTCGATGAAGGAACTTGGTCTTGCTTCAAAAGGCCCAGCCCAAAAGCCGGAAGGCGTTGGCACTGCATCTAAAGCCCCTATGGGGACTACTTTGGATTACAGTCCCAAGGGATAAACCACAAATAAGGAACGGGGGGCTTTGGCCCCCTTTTTCTTTGGACAAAGAATATGGCACATAGAAATTTAGTACAGACACCTCTTCCTAAAATGAAAGAGGTTGACACTTGGAAAAACGTTCCAGACATTGATAAGTCTGACATTGCGTTTCGGTCTAGGGACATAGGAACTTCATCTGATGTATATGAATATGACCCCAAGCCATTACCGGCACATCATGTCGAAGGTAATGAGTGGGAGACGGGCGTTGTTGACCCGAAAGATATTCATTTGCCTGAGTATATGGAGTGGAGTTGGCCCACAAACCCGTACCCAATTCGTTTCGGAAGATAAAGTGAGGACGCTCTAATGCCAGAACCGGGAGCAACAGGATCAGGTACATCCGGTGGGATGGGCGCTGGTGAACAAGATGTAGCCGGTGATCTTGATTTATCTAGAGCCGATGATGCAGTTGAAAGAGATGTAGAAGAGAGAAACGAAGGTGGGCGTGAAAGCACTAGGACATCTTTCACCAAAGACTCCACAGCAGACCAATCCCTAAGCAACTACGACAACTTCAGCGACATGGATTTCTCTTTTGAAGCACAGAGAGTTGGAAGAAGAGATGCTAACTCTGCTATAGGTGACTATGTCGCAAGGGTTGCTGGAGTAAGTCTTGACGCTAGGGTCGGTCAAAAACGGGCCGATGAAGCGGCGCATAGAGCGTCAATGGAAGCAACACGCGACGCTATGGTATTGGAGAAACATAATGCTCAGTTGGCGTCTCGCGAGAATGCTCTCGCGGCGGCAAGGTTGGATCGAACTCAATTCTCTGACTCTTCTACCTACGCCGCTGATTGGATGGCCAGAGTGGAGGCTGAAAATGAAGCGGAGAAGGTGGCCGCAAGGATAGATGGGAGTACCCCCTCTCTAGTAGATGATTGGGGTATGACTGAATTTGGATATAGAAGCAGACTTGGCAGAAAAGGAGCGCTCAGTGATGAAGATTTAGCTGAGTTGACCCGGGTCTCTGAGCAAGATCGCTATGGTTTATTAGGTTCAGAAGGAGCATTGGATGCGGCTAGGCGTGCAAATGCTGTAGCAAGAACTCAAGCGGCGGAGTCAGCAGAACAGGCCACCTTAGAGTCTCAACTAGAAGCGAGTCGTAGTTTAGATGCTCAGATCGCCCAGAAGGAGGCAGAAGAGAGGGCTATAGCAATAGGCCCAGACTTCGGTTTACGCGATGCCAATGTGCAGGTGCAAATAAATAATGCCGCTATTAAAGAGGCCGATGCTGTACTAGAAAGTGAAGATGCTACCGTAGAGCAAAAGAGCGCGGCGATCTCAGATAAGAACAGGTTGATGATGAATCAACGGCGCATGAGAGCGCGTCAAGAATACAACGCTGTTACAGACCCAACAGCAAGCGTATACAGTAAAGATGTCCACACAAGAGTGGGGTTTGACAAACTTACTGACTATATTGATTCAATCGCTAACAGACCTTTTTTCAATACTGGGCTGACTTACACCAAGCATGATCCAGCAACCACAATGAAAGTCCAAAAAGCTATAGAGCGATATGACGATATATATGGCTCTTGGCTTAACGACATGGGCAAGAGAAACTCTAAAGAAATTAACGCTAAAGGTTTTGATCTATCGAAGGGTTTGAGTGGATTTAATATGATACAGGGTCTTATGAATAAGATTGGCTGGGCATACCACGCTACCGAGACTGAGAAACTACTTAGAGCGCTAAAAGAGAAGTGGGGATTAGGCCCAGATGATCGAGATGACCCCGATATTGAATTACTCAAGAAAAGATGTAACGAGAGGTCTGGTTACAAGTGGGATGAGGAATCAAACAGTTGTGTCCCGATTTCCAACCTTAACACTGATTATCAAAATTATCTTCCTTGAAAATAACGCATATTCCTCCTAAAAATTGGCAAGGACTTACAGACAAGGAGTTTGGTGGAAGGAGAGAAAATTCTGTTCTCGTGATCCGTTATGGTGGTTACGGAGATGCGGCTCAGTCTAGTTCTCTATACCCATTACTCAAAGAGAAGTGGGATAAGGTCTGCGTTAACGTAAATGAAACGGGATTAAAGATACTCAAAAGCGATCCCAATGTAGATGAACTCATCTACCAGAAAGAAGATCAAATACCCAACGATGAGTTAAGCCCTTACTGGGATAGGCTCGGTAGCTTCTTTGATAAGGTGTATAACCTCAGTGGCGTTATTGAGGGCAACCTTCTCTGCGTCGAACAGCTTAACGAGATATTTTCCGCGCCACACGAAGATCGTCATCAGAAGTTAAATAAGAATTATTCTGAAGCCATACATGACGCGCTAGAGTTGCCGCATAAATTCAATTCACATTTCTATGCGATTGGTTCTGAGCATAAGTGGGTAAGGAAACAGCGTCGAAAGATGCATATACGAGATCATAATTTCGTAGTTGTCATCGGACTATCTGGTTCCTCAGTCCACAAGGCTTACCCGCATATGGACTCAGTTATCTCTGAACTATTAGTTAATTATCCAGAGGCAAGGATTGTTATGACCGGAGATGGTCTTTGCGAAATCCTTGAATTAGGGTGGGAGAAAGAACATCGCGTTCATAGATGCAGTGGGAAATGGTCGATTAGACAAACCATAGCGTTTGCCCAACAGGCCGATATGGTAATAGGCCCGGAAACAGGCTTACTCAATGCCGTCAGCATGGACGATGTTCCAAAGGTTTGCTTGTTGAGTCATTCGTCTAAGGAAAATCTTACAAAACATTGGGTGAATACATCGACTGTTGAACCAGTAAATATTCATTGTTTCCCTTGTCACAAATTGCATCTTAGTGGATTCAGAACCTGCAACAGAGATGAAGAAACTGGCGCGTCTATATGCGCGGCCAGTATTGAACCCCACACTGTGTTCAACGCAGTCGTGGATCACAAATTAGAACTTAGGAAGTCTGCATGACATTTTTAGAACTTTGCCAAGCCGTTAGACAAGAAGTAGGCGTGTCTGGTACAGGCCCATCAACCGTCTTGAGCCAAGAAGGCCAATTGAAGGTTATTGTAGACTTCGTTGCGGCATCTGATTTTGAGATTCAGATACTATGGGAAGATTGGGATTTCCTGTGGGCGCAATACAGTTCTACTTTAGCGACTGGCGTAAAAGAACCTGTTCTGCAAAAGCCAACAGATTTAGGAACGTGGGATACGAGATCGTTCTATCTAAATTACACCACTGATGACTCGACCCATTTATCGTATTTGTCTTATGTTGATTGGCGAACAGATTTTAGGCAGGGGACTCAAACCAATACAACTCCTTCTTACGCTGTTGTTCAACCAGACCAAAATATATTTGTTGATCCGCCACCTGATGGCGCTTTTACCATTACAGCGGATTACTGGAAAACTCCCACATTGATGGCGGCAAACGCCACGGTATCTCCAATACCCGTGCAATTCCATAGAGTAATTATCGCAAGGGCAAAGACTATGTGGGCTGAAAGAGAGGAAGCCCCCGATATATTGATCTCAGCTTCCGCTGAATACGCAGATATTCTAGACAAATTAGAGTCATCGCAATTACCAGCCCAAAAGGGGAGGCGATTGGCTTCCAATGATCAGGAATTAGTTATTCAACCACAATGAGTAGCATATACAACGACATTATAGGTAGGGCTAGAATACCCGGCGCTTCAGTGCTGGCGAGGTATTTCCCTTTTGAGGGGGGAGAAGTATTAAGTGACCCAGCGCTATCCCAATCACCCGGTAGCTTACTCTACGGTAAGAACTACGAGGTATACCCGGAAGGTGGATACAGAAGAATCGATGGTTATGAACGTTTCGATGGAAGGACTAAACCATCAGAGAGTCTTTATTGGATACTTGAGTTCAACGCTGGTACTACGGCCACAGTAGATACAAACGTAATTACAGGGGCTACCTCTAGCGCTACAGGGGAACTTATCGTTGATTCGGTAGTAGAGAGCGGCTCTTATGCTGGCAACGATGCCGTTGGTTATATGGTAGTGGCTTTGTTAACAGGGACTTTCGCAGTAGGGGAAAATATTCAAGTTAGTGCATCTACTGTAGCAGTCGTTAAATCTGTAGCTAACGTTTTGGGCGCAACCACTGACGCCCTTGATACAACCTACACAAGAGCGGCAATAGAAAGGGCTAGGAGCAAGATAGGAACTGTAACCGGCTCTGGAGCGATACGCGGAGTGTGGACGTATGGTGGACTTACTTATTGCTTTCGGAATAATGCTGGTGGCACAGAATGCAAGATGTATAAGTCATCCACATCTGGCTGGACTGCCGTTGATCTAGGAACCTACATAAAGTACAGCACAGGAACAGCAGACGTAAGTGAGGGCGCTACTATAACTGGTGCCACCTCTAGTGCTACTGGAGTTGTCAGGCGCGTGACCACGCAAACAGGGACTACCGGAGGAAGTGATGCACAAGGAGTTTTTGTACTATCTGGAGTAAGTGGAACGTTCCAGAATGCAGAGAATCTACAGGTAAGTTCATCAACTGTTGCTGTATCTACGTCAGCATTAATAACTATAGCTTTATCCCCTAGTGGAAAGTATGAATTTGTTAACTACAACTTTGGTGGTAGTACAGCTACCCACAGAATGTATTGGGTTGATGGCATAAATACCGCATTTGAATTTGATGGTACTTATACAGTTCCTTTAATCACTGGGATGACGCTTGATACGCCAAAGCATATAGCGGCCCATAAGAAACATTTATTTCTTTCATTCCAGAAAGGCTCTTTACAACACTCTTCAATAGGCGATCCTTATGGCTGGAGCGTTGTTACTGGAGCGTCTGAAATAGGGACTGGGGACGAAATCACTGGATTACAGGTGATGATCGGAGATGCTTTGGCTATTTTCAACAGGAATAGAATTTACATCCTATATGGAACGAGTTCGTCCGATTGGAATTTGAAAAACTTTTCCGCTAGTTCTGGAGCGGCAGAATATACGATTCAGAATATTACAGATACCATGTTCTTGGATGATCGTGGAGTCACTCATATGCAAGCGGTAAACGCTTACGGTGACTTCTTGATGAACTCTATAAGCAGAAAGATTAAGCCGATTATAGATGAGAAGAAAGGGTTGTCTATAAATTCTGTGGGAGTAAAAAGTAAAGGCCAATACAGATTATTCTTTAATGACGGTACTGGTATTTACGCAACATTTGCTGGGAACAAATTAGCTGGTTTTCTCAGGGTCGATCTTGGGAAAGTGGTATATGCAATATGTTCAGCAGAAGATGCTCTCGGCGATGAGATTTTATTTTTCGGATCAGATGACGGGTATGTGTATCAACTTGATAAAGGAACATCATTTGATGGCGGAGAAATAGAAGCAATTCTAAGGTTCTCTTATTACCACTACGATACACCCACTAGAGATAAGAGATTTAGGAAGATTCAATTTGAGATGTCTGCTAATTCAGATGTGCAGATTAAGTTTCAACCTGATTTTTCGTATGCTGATCCAGATGTACCAGAGGCTAGGACTAGAGATTTATCTATTGACGGTAGTGGGGGTTACTGGAATATAGCTTATTGGAATAACTTCAATTGGTCAGGACAGATCATATCAACGGCGGAAGATAACTTAGATGGGATTGGCACAAACATGGGCCTCTTAATACTTTCTGAAGCTACTTACGAGCAACCGCACACATTGCAAGGCGCTACGGTGCATTACTCGCCACGGAGGATACGTCGCTAATGGCGAATGACTATTATACAAGGCAAGGCTCTTATACAAAGGGTACTCTAGCAAGAGGGGACGTTGTTAAGTCTGATTTTGATGCGCTGGTAACTGCATTTGATTTAGCGCAAACCAACATCAAACGGGCAATAAAACTCCCTAATGAAGGTAGTCCTCAGACTGACTTTGAATTCACAGAAAATGCCGCGAGTCGAGCCGGTAAGGTTATAGGCTTCGATTCTCTCGGGGTGCTGGAACTTCAGACAGGCGTTGGTGACTGGGAAGGCACATGGGCAACGGCTACAGCTTACACATTACGGGATGTTGTAGTTGATGGTGCCGCAGGTGCCAACACAGAAAACATCTATATATGCATCGTCGCAAACACCTCTGGCACATGGTCTACTGATCTAGCCGCCGCTAAGTGGGAGTTGATGGTTGATGTCGAGGAAGCTAGAAACTGGGCGAAAAAGACGGATGGGATTGTTGATTCAACAGACTACTCATCCAAGGCTTGGGCTATTGGCGGCACCGGCGTTACGACCACTGCATCTCGTGGCGCAAGTAAACAGTGGGCCGTCGCTACTGGTTTAGTCGATACGGCCAGCTACTCCTCGAAAGAGTACGCACAAGGAACTGCGGCTTCTACTGGGGGTTCTTCAAAGGATTACGCTCAAAAGACTGATGGCGGTGTTAGCGGTGCAACATCAGACCATTCAGCTAAAGCGTGGGCAGTTGGCGGTACTGGAGTAACGGATACCGCATCAAAGGGTGCATCGAAGGAATGGGCTATTGAAACTTCGGGCAATGTTGATGGAACCTCTTTTTCGAGTAAAGAATATGCACAAGGCACCCAAGCATCGACAGGCGGTTCAGCAAAAGACTACGCGCAGAAGACTAATGGTGGAGTATCAGGAGCCACTTCTGACCACTCTGCAAAGGCATGGTCGGTGGGTGGTACAGGCGTCACCACGACAGCCTCTAAAGGTGCATCAAAAGAGTGGGCGACGACTACAGGTGGGTACGTTGATACCGCTGAATACTCCGCAAAAGAATATGCGATAGGAACTACGGTAGCGGCTGGTTCATCTAAAGATTGGGCAATGCAAGCCAGTGGGACAGTTGATGGTTCATCCTACTCTGCAAAATATAATGCGGATGCCGCCGCTACGAGTGCAACAGCTTCTGCATCGAGCGCGACAGCGGGTGCATCAAGCGC
>Ga0208179_1001054_pt1 | contig 14918 bp, 11 predicted proteins | sample Malvired_Geostar_FD_184238 | JGI IMG/M metagenome (GOLD analysis project Ga0208179, IMG submission 184238) | Marine viral communities from the Global Malaspina Expedition - Malaspina viral metaG DeepMed_Geostar (SPAdes) (version 2) | ecosystem: Environmental > Aquatic > Marine > Oceanic | place...
CGCTGGACGCGATGCTCACCTACCCGGACTTCTACAAGGTCGGCATCTCCGAGAGCGGCAACCACGACAACCGGAGCTACGAGGACGACTGGGCCGAGAAGTGGCAGGGGCTGGAAGTCGTGGACGCGGAAGGCAAAAGCAACTACGACGCGCAGGCCAACCAGAACCGGGTCGGGAACCTGCAGGGCAAGCTGCTGCTGGCGCACGGGATGATGGATGACAACGTGCCCCCTTCCAACACGATGCTGGTGGTGGACGCGCTGATCAAGGCGAACAAGGACTTCGACCTGCTGCTGTTCCCCAATGCCCGCCACGGCTTCGGCGAGGACACCCCCTACATGACCCGCCGCCGCTGGGACTACTTCGTCGAGCACCTGATGGGCGCGACGCCGCCCCGGCAGTACCACATGAAGGCGGACTGATCGCGCCATCCGACCATCCGTACGACACCTTCGCACCACCTCCCTTCAAAAACAGGCAAGAGCAATTCAATGGCCGATCCCCGCACGACCGCCGTGTCCCGCAAGGACCCGAGCACCTTCCTTCCGAAGCTGATCTTCAGCTCGCGCTGGCTGCAACTGCCGCTGTACCTGGGGCTGATCGTCGCCCAGTGCGTCTACGTGTTCCTGTTCGTCAAGGAGCTGGTGCACCTGGTCAGCGACGCGCCGGGCATGAGCGAGCAGATGATCATGCTGCTGGTGCTGGGCCTGATCGACGTGGTGATGATCTCCAACCTGCTGGTGATGGTGATCGTCGGCGGCTACGAGACCTTCGTTTCGCGCCTGCGGCTGGAGAACCACCCCGACCAGCCGGAGTGGCTGAGCCACGTCAACGCCAGCGTGCTGAAGGTGAAGCTGGCGATGGCCATCATCGGCATCTCGTCCATCCACCTGCTGAAGACCTTCATCGAGGCCGGGGCGATGGAAAGCGGGCTGCCACTGTGCGGCACGGTGGAGGCGCTCGCCGCCGCGCAGCAGGCGGCCGAATTCGCCGCCGCCAACGCCGGGATGGTGGCCACCAAGGTCTGCACCAGCGCCACGTCCGCGGGTGTGCTGTGGCAGACCATCATCCACTGCGTCTTCATCCTGTCGGCCATCGGCATCGCCTGGACCGACAAGCTGATGCATCCCGCGAAGCCGGCGAAGGCGGCCGCGCACTAGCCCCATGAACGCCGGTTCCGGTACCTGAACCGGCCGGCGTTCGAGCCACTTCTTCCGGCGGACGGTAAGATGTGCCCCCGATGACCTCGAATCCCGCCCACCGGCACCTCCGCCAAGCAACCGCAGATGCCCACGCGCGGGTGGACGCAGTTGTCGGCGGAAGCCTGGACAGCGTCGGCGGCTACGCCGCGTACCTGCGCGGCATGCATCGCTTCATCGCCGCCAGCGCGGAAGCGCTGCCGCCCGGCAGCCAGCACGTCGTACTGGCGCCCCGTATGTGGCTTGAAGCAGATCTGGCGGCCTTGGAGCTGCGGCCGATCGACGCCTTCCCGGTCCCCCCCATGGCCAGGGACCGTGCCGCCCAGCTGGGATGGGAATACGTCGTCACCGGCGCCTCCGTCGGCGCGCGCTACCTGCTTCGCGGGGCGCAGGCATTGGGTTTTGCGGCGGGCCGCGGTGCCAGCTTCCTGGACGGGCATGCGCGCAGCCGCGCCTGGCCCGACTTCCTCGCCACGCTGGAGCGGGAGGCCCTGGCAGGGCCGCTGCTCGAGCGGGCGTGCCACACCGCCCAGCTCGCGTTCGAGACCGCCGAGCGGGCCTTCACCACGGCCCGCAGGGAGGCCACGCGATGACCGATACACAGAACCCCGTGGTGGAGGACTGCCTGCGCGAGCCGATCCACCTGTCAGGTGCGATCCAGCCACACGGATACCTGGTCAGTTGCGATGGGTCGGATTGGACGGTGCGCCACGTATCGGCCAACGTGGAGGCGCTGTTCGGCGTGCCGCCGGAGGAACTGCTGGGCAAGGCGCTGTCGGAGTTCATTCCGGACGACGTGCTGCATGCCATCGACGATGTCGTCGCTGGCGAGGAGGCCAACGGCGTCGCCCAGCGTGCATGCACTTCCAACATCGGGCCGCTGATGACCGTGTGCGACGTCACCGCCCACGTCGCCGACGACCTGGTCCACGTGGAGCTGGAGCCGCAGCCGTTCCGGGTGCAGGAGCGCGCGCCGACCTCGATCGCGCAATCGATGGTCGCGCAGATGGGCATTGGCGACGATGGCAGCGGCTTCTTCCAGCGCACGGCGGAACAGGTGCAACTGCTGACCGGTTACGACCGGGTGATGGTCTATCGCTTCCGCGAAGACGACTCGGGCGAGGTCATCGCCGAGACATGCCGCGACGGCATGGAGCCCTACCTCGGCCTGCGCTATCCCGCCACCGACATCCCGCCGCAGGCCCGCCACCTGTACCTGCGCAACCGGATCCGCGTGATTCCCGATGCCACCTACGCGGCGGTGCCGCTGGTGCCGCCGTTGCTGCCCGACGGCCAGGCGCACGACCTGAGCCAGCACGTGCTGCGCAGCGTCTCGCCGATCCACCTCGAGTACCTCGGCAACATGGGCGTGGTCGCTTCGATGTCGATCTCGATCGTCAGCGGGGGGCGGTTGTGGGGCCTGATCGCCTGCCACCATCGCAGCCCGCGGCCGCTGACGGCGGCTGTCCGTGCCGCCGCGGACCTGTTCGGCATGTTCGTGTCGATGCGAGTGGCGGCGCGGGAGCAGGAGCAGACGATGGAACACTACGAGAGCGCGCAACGGGTCCACGAGAAGCTCGCGCAGCGGCTGTCGCGGGCCCCGGATTTCGATGGTGCGCTGATCGGCGAGCTCGAGTCCCTGCAGGGCGTGCTGGCGTGCGACGGCTCGGCTGCCTGGCTGGGCGGTCAGTGGCATACCTGTGGTCGCGCGCCGGCATCGCGCAACCCGCAACCCCTGCTTGAGTGGCTGCGGCGCCAGGGGCATCCGGCCGTGGCGACCGCCGACGCGGCAGCGGAGTGGAACGTCCCGGCACTCGGCGCTCCCGGGTTGGCCGGACTGATGGCGATCAACCTGGGAACGCCGCGTGACTGGCTGTTCCTGTTCCGGGTCGAGCAGGTCGAGCAGGTGCGTTGGGCGGGGGAGCCGAAGAAGGCGCTGGTGGTGACGGACGATGGCGAGCGCATCGCGCCGCGCAAGAGCTTTGCGATCTGGCGGGAGACCGTGCGCGGGCGCAGCGTCGGCTGGTCGGCCAGCGACCTGCGTGGCGCGCAGCGCATGCAACGCGTGCTGCGCGACCACCGTTCACGCGTACTCGCCCATGGTGATCCGGGCCATCACGAGCACCGCCAGGTGCGACAGCGGCTCCAGGACCAGAAGCTCCGCCTGGATGGTGCCGCCGCCCTGCTGGACGGACTGGTGCATCTGGAGGAGCGCGACGCCGCCCGCATCAGTGACAGGATCGACCGGCTGGAGGAGGACCTTCGCATGCTGATGGGACGTTCCGCCGCACCGGCCGGCTCCGCGATCGACCCGACCCGCGACAGCGCCGGCGCGCTGTCCTAGCGCCGGCAGCGCCCGGTGCCCGTCGCGGCGGGCGCGACCGGCACCGGTAGAATGCCGCCATGGATGTTTCCCACCTGCTCGACGCGCTGAACCCGGCGCAGCGCGAGGCTGTTTCCGCGCCTCCCGGCCACTATCTGGTGCTCGCCGGCGCCGGCTCCGGCAAGACCCGCGTGCTGACCCATCGGATCGCCTGGTTGCACGAGGTCTTCGGCGTGCCGACCCACGGCATCCTCGCCGTCACGTTCACCAACAAGGCCGCGGCGGAAATGCGCCAGCGCGTGGACGCGCAACTTGGCGGGGGCACCCGTGGCATGTGGATCGGCACCTTCCACGGCCTGGCGCACCGGTTGCTGCGGCTGCACTGGCAGGAAGCGAAGCTGCCGGAAGGTTTCCAGGTACTCGATTCCGACGACCAGCTGCGGCTGGTCAAGCGCGTGGTGCAGGGCCTGGAGCTGGACGAGAGCCGGTTCCCGCCCCGGCAGATCGCCTGGTGGATCAACGCCCAGAAGGATGAGGGCCGTCGTCCGGAGCACCTGCAGCCCGAGCCGGGCGACCAGTGGACCGACGTGATGCAGCGCTGCTATGCCGGCTACCAGGAACGCTGCGACCGTGCCGGCCTGGTCGACTTCGCCGAGTTGCTGCTGCGCGCGCACGAGCTGCTGCGCGACAACCCGGGGTTGCTGGCCCACTACCGCCACCGTTTCGGCGAGATCCTGGTCGACGAATTCCAGGACACCAACGCCATCCAGTACGCCTTCGTGCGCGTGCTCGCCGGCAACAGCGGGCATGTCTTCGTGGTGGGCGACGACGACCAGTCGATCTACGGCTGGCGGGGGGCCAAGGTCGAGAACGTGCAGCGCTTCCTGCGGGATTTCGAAGGCGCGCAGACGATCCGGCTCGAGCAGAACTACCGCTCAAGCGCCAATATCCTCGACGCCGCCAATGCGGTCATCGCGCACAATCCCGACCGCTTGGGCAAGAAGCTGTGGACCGACAGCGGCAGTGGCGAGCCGGTCGATCTCTACGCGGCCTACAACGAGATGGACGAGGCCCGCTTCGTGGTCGAGCGCCTGCGCCAGTGGGTGCGCGATGGCGGCAGCCATGGCGAGGTCGCGATCCTCTATCGCAGCAATGCGCAGTCGCGCGCCTTCGAAGAGGCCCTGCTTTCGGAGCAGGTGCCGTATCGCGTCTACGGCGGCCAGCGATTCTTCGAGCGCGCGGAGATCAAGGACACGCTCGCCTACCTGCGGCTGGTGGCCAACCGCAGCGACGATGCGGCATTCGAGCGCGCGGTCAACACACCCACCCGCGGGATCGGCGAACGCACGCTGGATGAAGTGCGGCGTCGCGCCCGGGCCGACGGGGTGCCGTTGTGGAACGCCGCTCGCGCGCTGGCCGGCGAACCGGTGCTCGCTGCGCGCGCACGCAACGCGCTTGCCGGGTTCATCACCCTGATGGATGACCTGGAGGCTGAACTGGCCCCGATGCCGCTGCAGGAAAAGATCGACCATGTGCTGGCACGGTCGGGGCTGCGCGAGCATTACGCGCGCGAGAGCAAGGGCCAGCTCGACTCGCGAACCGACAACCTCGATGAGCTGGTCTCCGTCGCCTCGCGCTTCACCCGCAACGATGAGGAAGACGCCGAGGCGATGCCCGAGCTGGTGGCGTTCCTCAGCTATGCATCGCTGGAGGCCGGTGAGGGCCAGGCGCAGGCCGGTGAAGACGGGGTGCAGCTGATGACCCTGCACAGTGCCAAGGGCCTGGAATTCCCGCTGGTGTTCCTGGCCGGACTGGAGGAGGGGCTGTTCCCCAACAACCGTTCCATCGAGGAGTCCGGGCGTCTGGAGGAGGAGCGTCGGCTGGCGTACGTCGGCATCACCCGTGCCCGCGAAAAGCTGGTGCTGAGCTACGCCGAGGCCCGGCGCATCCATGGCATGGACATGTACGGGGTGCCCTCCCGGTTCCTGCGCGAGATCCCGCCGGCGCTGCTGCACGAGGTCCGGCCCAAGCTGCAGGTCTCCCGGCCCATGGCGGGTGCCGGCCAGCGGCGCCACCTCGGCCATGCCGCGATCGAGGCGCCGGCACTGCCGCTGGGCGCCAACGTGCGCCATGCCAAGTTCGGCACCGGGGTGGTTACCGATTTCGAGGGAAGTGGTGCCCACGCGCGGGTCCAGGTGAACTTCGACGATGTCGGCAGCAAATGGCTGGTGATGGCCTACGCCAACCTCCAGCCCGCCTGAGCAGGGGCGGGCGGATGGATGCGGGTTCGCGGATCGTGCGAAAGTCGGTTCGCAGGAAGCGCTGAAGTCCGTCCGATGGCGGCCGATAGAGAGGGATGATGGACCAAGACCCCACCCGTTCTCCCGTGGCCGCAGGCCCGGCGCCCGCGGACCTGCCGGCGCTCGCTGCCGCGCTGGCCGACGAGGCGGCGGACCTGGCGGGCGTGGATGCCCGGGTGCACTGGTGGCTGGAGGATGGTCGTGCCGGCAGCCGCGGCAACTTCCCGCCACGGGCGGACCTCCTCGAGTCGACGCCCGTGGAGCTGCCGACCACCCTGGCGCTCGTTCCCGCCGGCTGGAGCAGCAGCAGCGGGGCCACCCTCGAGCTCGTCCTCCCTCCCGAGGGTCCGGTGCGCCGGCGGGTCGAGGCCTGGGCGGGCCGCGTCGCCCCGTTCGTCGCCGCCGCGCTGGAACGTGAGCGGCTTGATCGCGAGGTAGAGCGCCTGGCCAAGGCGGAAAGCATGCAGCGCGCGCTGTTCGAGATCTCCGACCTGGCCAGCGGCTCGCTGGAGTTCCAGGAGATGCTCCGCAGGCTGCACGCGGTGGTTGCGACGCTGATGTACGCGGAGAACTTCTTCATCGCCCTGCACGACGCGGAGCGCGACACCATCCGCTTCGTGTATTTCGTCGATACCGCCGACGAAGTCTGGCAGTCGCCCGACCTCGAAGAAGAGTCGCTTGAATCCATCCGCCACAGCCTCACCTGGTACCTCATACGCGAAGGGCGGCCCTTGCGCGGCCCGACCCAGGCGTTGATCGACCAGGTGCCGGGGCCGCTGAAGGTGGTCGGCCCCCACAGTGCGGACTGGCTCGGCGTGCCGATGCTGGAGGAGGGCCGGGTCCGCGGGGTCATGGTGGTCCAGCACTACGACAAGTGGCCCTGCTACAGCGACGAGGACCAGGCCGTGCTGTCGTTCATGGGCAGCCACATCCTGGCCGCGCTGGATCGCCGCGAGGCGGTCGAGACCCTGGAGCGCGAGGTTGCCCGCAGGACCCAGGCATTGACCGAGGAGGTGCGCGAGCGGGAGCGTGGCGAGCGCCTGCAGGCAACGCTGTTCCGCATCGCCGAACTCTCTCAGACCGCCACCGGGCCGGACGACTTCTATCCTGCGGTGCACGAGGCGGTGGGCCAGCTCATCGCCAGCGAGAACTTCTACATCGCACTGCTGTCGGACGACGGCACCGTGCACTTTCCCTATTTCGTCGACGAGCGCGGCACTGCGCCGCCGCCGCGGCCGCTGGGCCACGGAATCACGGACCACGTGCTGCGGACGGGCATGCCGCTGTTGGCCGATGCCACGACCGTGGAAGGTCGCGCACGGATCGCGGCGCTGGTGGAAAGCGGCGCGATCGGTCCGGATCGAAGCGGCTCGATGACCTGGCTGGGCGTTCCGCTGGCATGCGACGGACGCACTGTTGGCGTCCTGGCCGTGCAGAGCTACCAGCCCGGGGTGCGCTACGAACCGCGCGACCAGGAACTGCTCACCTTCATCGGTTACCAGATCGCCAACGGCCTGACCCGGCAGCGGGCCGCGGCCGCACTGAAGTCCGCCTACGCGAGCCTGGAGTTGCGGGTGGTGGAGCGTACCCAGGCGCTGCGCGAGCAGATCGCCGAGCGTGAGCGCATCGAGGAACGGCTCAAGCACGAGGTCCTGCACGATTCGCTGACCCACCTGCCCAACCGTGCCTACCTGCGCGAACAGCTTGAGCGGGCACTGGCGCGCAGCCAGCGCGATCCGGCACACCGTTTCGCCATCCTGTTCATGGACCTCGACCGCTTCAAGGTCATCAATGACAGCGCCGGGCATCTGGTTGGCGATGCGCTGCTGGTCGAAGTCGCCAAACGCTTCGCGTCGTGTGCGCGTGGGCCCGACCTTGTGGCGCGCTTGGGCGGTGACGAGTTCGCCGTGCTGATGGACGGCATCTCCACCGACGATGCGCCAGTGCGGCTTGCGCAGCGGTTGCTCGACGCACTCGCCGAGCCCGTGCCCGTGGAAGGCCGCGAGCTATTCAGCTCGGTCAGCATCGGCATCGTGCTCAGCCATGCGCGTTACACGGCTGTCGACGAGCTGCTGCGGGACGCAGACATCGCCATGTACCGCGCCAAGGCGGGTGGCCGCCACCGATTCGAGCTCTTCGACGAGACGCTGCACCAGCAGGCCACCGACCAGTTGAAGCTGGAGTCGGACCTGCGCCAGGCGATCACGCTGGACGAGTTCGAGCCGTTCTTCCAGCCGATCCTGAAGCTGGGCGACCGCACCGTCGTGGGCTACGAGGCCCTGTTGCGCTGGCACCACCCGGTGCGTGGCTGTCTGGCGCCGGGGGCGTTCCTGCCGGCGGCGGAGGCGGGTGGGCTGTTGGAGGCGGTGGACTGGCGGATGTACGAGTCCGTCTGTCGCGCCGTACCGGCACTATTGCGTCCGGGCCAGTACGTCAACGTCAACGTCTCGCCCCGGCACCTGCTGATCGACGAATTCGACACCCGCCTGCTCGCGCTGCTCGCCAAGCACGACGTCAAACCGGCGCAGCTGCGCATCGAGGTGACCGAGTGGGCACTGATGGACGACCCGGTGCGTGCGGGCCAAGTGCTGGACAAGTTGCGACGATCCGGCGTGGTGGCGGCGCTGGATGACTTCGGTACCGGGCAGTCATCGCTCGGTTCCCTGCACAGCCTCAACCTTTCGGTGGTGAAGATCGACAGGATGTTCGTCGAGGCACTGCGCTGTGGGGGCGGTTCAAGCGCGTCCACCGCGGTCGCCGATGCCATCCTGACGCTGGGGCGCGCACTGGGGCTGGAAGTGGTGGCCGAAGGCATCGAAACCGACGCCCAGCACCAGGCGTTGGCAGGGCTGGGGTGCGAACTGGGCCAAGGTTACCTGTTCGGCAGGCCCGCGCCCCTGGCCCAGATCATCCGCGAGCGCGGTACGGGCGAGGGCTGAGTCAGATGGCGCAGGGGCACGCTATTTGGCGTGCCACTTGTCGTCGTCGCCCTTCTCGTACTTCTGCTTCACCGCCGACCACGCCACCTTGTGGGCGGTTTCTTCGCGGGAGGCATCGCCGCGGCGGTCGTCGGCATCCTCGTACTCGTCCCAGGCGCTGTTGAACGCCTCCTTGTAGATCTCCTGCCCGTGCTTGGGCAAGTTGTCGCGCACCTGGTCGGGCAGCTTGCTGATGCTGTCGTACGGCATGGCGGTCTCCTGTCTGGTCCAGGGACGCCGATGCTGGCTGGGCACGGGTTAATCGCGGGCGAAGGCGCCGTGATGCGGCCCTTCCACCGCGCTCTCCCGGGCCGGCCGCACACATGGAAACGGCGCCACGCGGGCGCCGTTTCCGGGGTGCGACGGGCGAGGCTCAGGCCATCGCCGGAACGCCACCTTCGTCGGACTTCGGATCAGGACCGAAGCGGTTCTCGCCGCGCGTGCCTTCCATCACCATGAAGACCAGCAACACGATCGCGCCGACAAAGGGCACCAGGGCGATCAGCAGCCACCATGCGCTCTTGTCGATGTCGTGCAAGCGGCGGAAGCTCACGGCCAGGCTCGGCAGCAGTACGGCCAGGCTGTACAGGCCGCTGAGCAGGCCGAAACCGCCCTCGTTCATCGAACCCATCGCGCCGTCGATCAGCATCAACACGATCGATACGATCAGGTTGAACAGCGTGAACATCCAGTATTCCTTGCGGCGCGCGCGGCCGGAAAAGCCGACGTAGTTCTTCAGGACCTTCAGGTACCAATCCATGTTTCATCCCCAATTCTGTTGAGTGGTTGTTTGCCCGGCACGGCCCTCCCCGGCCCGTGCCCGGCTGAATGCTAGCAGGTGGCGGCGTCAGGTGGCCGGTCGCTGCGCGGCCTTGGGATCGGACAGTTCCTTGCCCGCCTGCGCGTGCCCGGCCATTTCGGCGCCGGCATCCGGCGGGAGCCGCCACATCATCCAGACCGAGCTGGCCGACACCAGACCGACGGTAAGGAAGGCGAAACCGAAGTTCACCACCGCCTCCATAGGTTCACCGGTCGCCAGGCTCGCGGTCATCAAAGCATAGCCGCCGATGGCCACGCCGATCGCCAGCGACACCTGTTGCGCCATCGCTGCCAGGCTGCTGGCCTGCGCCATGCGCGGCTGGTCGACCTCGGCATAGATGATCGCGTTGAGGCTGGTGAACTGCAGGGAGCGGAAGCAGCCGCTCGCCAACAGCACGCCGATGATGAGCGGGTAGGGCGTATCGGCACGGAACAGGCCGAACCCGCACAGCAGGGCGGATGCGGCGAGGGCGTTCGCCACCAACACCCGGCGGAAGCCGAAGCGCTTGAGGATGCGCGCCGCGATGGTCTTCATGAACATCGCGCCCGCCGCCGAGGTGAAGGTCAGCAGCCCCGACTGCAGCGGGTTGAGGCCGAAGCCGAGTTGCAGCATCAGCGGCAACAGGAACGGAGTGGCGCCCACCCCGATCCGGAACAGCGATCCGCCGAGCATGCCGAGGCGGAAGGTCACCAGCCGCAGCAGCCCGAGGTCGATCAGCGGGTGCGGATGCCGCCGCGAATGGACCACGTAGAGCGCGACCAGTCCAATACCGCCGGCCAAGGCCCCGAGCGCCATCCACGTCGGCACCAGGTGTCGACCAAACGTCGAGAACCCGAAGATCGCCAGCGCCAACCCACTCGCCGACAGCCCGAAGCCGGTCCAGTCCAGCGGCTTCACCGGCTGTCGCAGCATCGGGATGTGCCGCCATGCCAGCCAGATGCCGAGCAGGCCGATCGGCAGGTTGATCAGGAAGATGAAACGCCAGTTGCTGTAGGTCGTTATCAGGCCGCCCAGCGGCGGCCCCAGCATCGGCCCCAGAAGCGCGGGGATGGTCAGCCAGCTCAGCGCCTGCACCAGCTGGTGCTTGGGGATGGAGCGCAGCAGAACCAGCCGTCCGACCGGCACCATCATCGCGCCCCCCACGCCCTGGACGAAGCGCCCCGCCACCAGTTGCCCCAGTGAGCCGGCGGCGGCGCAGCCCAGCGACCCGAGCAGGAAGACCGCGATCGCGGCCATGAAGGTGGGCCGCGCACCGAACCGGTCGGCGACCCAGCCGCTGACCGGGATGAACACCGCCAGCGCCAGCATGTAGGTGGTCAGCGCCAGCTTCAGCGAGACCGGCTCGACGCCCAGGTCCACCGCGATCACCGGCAGCGAGGTGGTGATCGCGGTGGAGTCCATGTTTTCGATGAACAGCGCCGTGGCGACGATCAGCGGCAGCAGGCGCTCGTGTCTCACCGGTGGTGCGGCCCGGCCTTATTCGGTGGTGGTGCCGTCGAAGTGCTCGTCGTCGGACTCGGCTTCCGGCTTGTCCTTGTGCACCACGCCCTCGCGGTGCTCCGGCGGCGCGTAGATGGTGTAGAGCTTCAGGGGCTCGCTGCCGGTGTTGACGACGTTGTGGCGCGCGCCGGCGGGCACGATCACGGCATCGTCGGCCTTGACCCGGTGGCTGGTGCCGTCGATCACCACCTCGCCGGAGCCGGCCTCCACCCGGAAGAACTGGTCGTGGCCTTCGTGGACCTCGGCGCCGATGTCTCCGCCGGGCTTGATGGCCATGAGCACCAGCTGCATGTGCTTACCGGTGTAGAGGACCCGGCGGAAATCGGTGTTGTCCTCGGTCAGTTTTTCGATGTCGTCGACGAAACCCTTCATGCGGTGCTCCAGTTGTGGGGAATGGTGGGGCGGTGGCGCGTGGCCATCAGTTCCAGTCGAAGAGCTTCCAGTAGACCGGCGAGATGTGCTCGTCCTCGTCCGGCCGGCCGTCGCCGTCCTCGTCCATCAGGTAATAGGTCGGGCCCCTCGACGGCGTGACCTTGACCACGCGCAACTGGCCGGCCACCCGGTACTCCTCGATGACGTCTCCGTTCTCCGCCACCCGGCGGGTGACGTCGGGATTGTCGAGCCCGACGGTCGGGTCCTGGGTGGAACCGGCCATGGTCGCGCAGGCCGCGAGGGCCGGCAGCAGGAGGGCGAGCAGGATCGTGCGGTCGATGCGCATGGCGTTGTCTCCGTTCGCGGACGGTCAGGATACGCGGCCTGCGTGGAGGCGGCGTCGGCCCGCAGGTCCCCGGGCGGCCCCGGGGCTAGAATCGCCGGATGAAACGACTCGTACTGATCGACGGCTCCAGTTACCTCTACCGGGCTTTCCATGCCCTGCCACCGCTCAACAACGCCGATGGCGAGCCCACCGGCGCCCTGTTCGGCGTGGTCAACATGCTGCGCGCCACCCTGAAGGAGAAGCCCGACTACGTGGCTTTCGTGGTGGACGCTCCCGGCAGGACCTTCCGCGACGACCTCGACGAGCAGTACAAGGCCAACCGGCCACCGATGCCGGATGACCTGCGCTCGCAGGTGCAGCCGATGTGCGACATCGTGCAGGCGCTGGGCATCGACATCCTGCGCGTCGACGGAGTCGAAGCCGACGACGTCATCGGCACCCTGGCGGTGCAGGCGGCGAACGCCGGCGTGGACGTCACGATCTCCACCAGCGACAAGGATTTCGCCCAGCTGGTGCGGCCCTGCGTGACCGCCGATGGCGGCGAGTGCGCCGGCATCACCCTGGTCAACACCATGAGCGGCAGCCGGCTGGAGAGCGACGAGGCGGTGATCGGCAAGTTCGGCGTGCGCGCCGACCAGATCGTCGACTACCTCGCGCTGATGGGCGACAAGATCGACAACATTCCCGGCGTGGACAAGTGTGGCCCCAAGACGGCGGCCAAGTGGCTGGCCGAGTACGGATCGCTGGACGGCGTCATCGCCAATGCCGACGCGATCAAAGGCAAGATCGGCGACAACCTGCGTGCCGTGTTGCACCGCCTGCCGCTCAACCGCGAGCTGACCACCATCCGCACCGACGTGCCGCTGGACCAGCGCCACGACCAGCTCGCGCTGCGCGACCAGGACGTCGACGCACTGCGCGGCCTCTACGCGCGTTATGGATTCCGGCAGGCGCTGCGCGACCTCGAAGGTGGCAACGGTGCGGCCGGATCCGATGAGGGCGGCGTGCGCAATACCGCCGCTGGTTATGCGCGTGGCAGCGGTGCGCCGGTCGATGGGCTCGACCCCGCCCTGTCAGCACCCGGCGAATACGAGACCGTCCTGACCCGCGAGCAACTCGACCAGTGGATCGCGCGCCTGCGCGCGGCCAGCGAGTTCGCCTTCGATACCGAGACCGACTCGCTGGATGCGCTGTGCGCCAACCTGGTCGGCCTCAGCTTTGCGGTCGAACAGGGCCGCGCCTGCTACATCCCGGTAGGCCACGACTACCCGGGCGCGCCGGAACAACTGCCGCGCGCCGAAGTGCTGGACGCACTGCGACCGGTCATGACCGATCCTGCCGTGCGCAAGATCGGCCAGCACGGCAAGTACGACCTGCACGTGCTGCGCTGCCATGGGATGGAGGTCGCCGGCTACAGCGACGACACGATGCTGGAGAGCTTCGTCTTCAACGCCACCGCCAGCCGCCACGACATGGACTCGCTGGCCAGCCGCTACCTGGGCTACCAGACCATCAAGTACGCCGACGTCGCCGGCAAGGGCGCCAAGCAGATCACGTTCAACCAGGTGGCGCTCGAGGAGGCTACGCCCTACGCCGCGGAGGACGCCGACATCACCCTGCGCCTGCACCGGGTCCTCGGGCCGAAGCTGGCGGCAGAGCCGGCGCTGGAGCGCGTCTACCGCGAGATCGAGGTGCCGCTGGTCGGTGTGCTCGAGCGCATCGAGGCGAACGGCGTGCTGGTGGATGGCGACGAATTGCGCCGGCAGTCTTCCGACCTCGGCACCCGCATGCTGGCCGCCCAGCAGCGCGCCACCGAGCTGGCCGGCCGCACCTTCAACCTGGATTCGCCCAAGCAGGTCTGCGCGCTGCTGTTCGAGGAACTCAAGCTGCCGGCGCTGGTGAAAACCCCGAAGGGACAGCCGTCCGCCAACGAAGAGGCGCTGGAGGCGATCGCCGACCTGCACGAGCTTCCGCGGGTGATCCTCGACTACCGCAGCCTGGCCAAGCTGCGCAGCACCTACACCGACAAGCTTCCGCTGATGGTGAACGCGCAGTCCGGGCGGGTGCACACCAGCTACCACCAGGCCGGCGCCGCTACCGGAAGGCTGGCGTCGAGCGAGCCGAACCTGCAGAACATCCCGATCCGGACCGTCGACGGCCGCCGCATCCGCACCGCGTTCGTGGCGCCGCCGGGGCGCCGCATCGTCGCCTGCGACTACTCCCAGATCGAGCTGCGCATCATGGCCCACCTCTCCGGCGACGAGGGCCTGCTGCGCGCCTTCGCCGCCGGCGAAGACATCCACAAGGCGACGGCGGCCGAGGTCTTCGGCAAGACGCTGGCGACGGTGGAGCCGGGCGAACGGCGTGCGGCCAAGGCGATCAACTTCGGCCTGATGTACGGCATGAGCGCATTCGGCCTGGCCAAGCAGCTGGATGTGTCGCGCGGGGAGGCGCAGGACTACATCGGTCTGTACTTCAGCCGCTACCCGGGCGTGCGCGAGTTCATGGACCGCACCCGCCAGCAGGCGAGGGACCAGGGCTACGTGGAGACCGTGTTCGGGCGGCGGCTCTACCTGGAGAACATCTCCGCCCGCAACCAGGGGCTGCGGGCCGGGGCGGAGCGGGCGGCCATCAATGCGCCGATGCAGGGCAGCGCGGCCGACATCATCAAGCGCGCCATGATCGAGATCGACCGCTGGCTGGTCCCGCACCGCGAGCGCGCCCTGATGGTGCTGCAGGTCCACGATGAGCTGGTGTTCGAGGTCGAGGCCGACTTCGTCGACACGCTGGTGCAGGAGGTGGTGTCGAGGATGTGCGCGGCGGCCGAGCTGCGCGTGCCGCTGGTGGTCGACAGCGGGGTGGGCCTGAACTGGGAGGAGGCGCACTGAGCAACGCGCCGCTGAGGGTCCGGAACTGCCTCCAAGGGCCGCTGGAGGGCTGCCGCAGCGGCGTTTTCCGTGCGTTTCGTTGTGCCGGATCCGGCGCTCTGAATCGGTACTGAACCCAACATTTTCTTAACCCGGATCTTCACGAATCATCCATGTCCCGGGTGTTCTTATAGCCCTCGACAGGTGCAACGC
>Ga0208179_1001056_pt1 | contig 14917 bp, 14 predicted proteins | sample Malvired_Geostar_FD_184238 | JGI IMG/M metagenome (GOLD analysis project Ga0208179, IMG submission 184238) | Marine viral communities from the Global Malaspina Expedition - Malaspina viral metaG DeepMed_Geostar (SPAdes) (version 2) | ecosystem: Environmental > Aquatic > Marine > Oceanic | place...
CACATGGACCCAGCGAACATAAAAGATCGCATCGTAGACTTCATTCGCGTACCTTCCAGCGAATTGTCACCGCATCCGCTCAACTGGCGAACGCACCCAAAGTCGCAAGCGTCGGCCATGGCTGGTGCTTTGGAAGAGATCGGAATGGCCGGTGCGTTGATTGCGGTCAAGCGAAATGGGTCGTATCAGATACTGGATGGGCACCTCAGGGCCGAGCTCGCTGAGGGCCAGGACGTGCCGGTAATTGTGGTCGACTTGAACGACAAGGAAGCGTTGAAACTTCTGTTGACTTTCGACACGATCGGGCGCGCAGCGGGAATTGATTCTGAAATGATGGCGGAGGCGGCTTCCCATGTCGAGTTTGACACCAAGGCCCTTAAGACCCTGGTAGATAAAACAATTGTGGAGTTTGCCGACAAGCGGCAATTTGATGTTGACCAAGACGAAATAACCGAGCCCCCCACGCCTGTTGCAAGTCGCGGCGACGTGTGGCAATGCGGCCCTCACAAAGTGGCTTGTGCCGATTCGATGGACGCGGCGTTTGCCGATTCGTTTCTTGACGGCGTCGATATTGCGTTGATGCAAACAGACCCACCCTACGCCGTGGGGTATGAGTACAACGGGTACGACGACACGCTAGACAATCTTAAACGGATCATTGAGAAAGCTATAACACCTTTGTTGCCACGGTGTAGGGTTGCGTTTGTTTCGGTGGGGACACACACAGCGTGGGACTATCCGCGCCCTACGTGGGTATTATCTTGGTTCCATTACGGCGGCAAATGGCCAGGACCTTGGGGCATATCAGTCCACACTATGATTTTGGCTTATGGGAAGGACCCGTACTTAGCCAACGGCAGGGGCTTACGATGGGATGGCTTTGCGGGTAGGACAGTGACGGACGACCAAGGCAGGGGCTTACGATGGGATGGCTTTTCGGGTAGGACAGTGACGGACGACCAAGGCAGGGATTTTGCCGAGTTGCATTCTTGCCCGAAGCCCCTCCCGTTTTGGCGGTGGCTGATGGAACGCGGGTCAATAGACAAGGGAGATGTGGTGTTCGACCCTTTGCTGGGCTCGGGAACGACCCTAATTGCTGCCGAGCAGCTTGAACGAGTGTGTTATGGAATAGAGCTATCGCCTACGTATGTAGACATTTGTTTGAACAGGTATGTGGGACTGACGGGGGAAAGCCCTGTTCGGGAATCTGACGGCGCAAAGTTCGTGGACCTGCCCGATGCCTAACGCTGGAACCATATCCGAGCTGGCGGAGCACGTGGGCCGAAACAGGTCCACGATAAGCAAGCTATTGGCACGTGACGATTGCCCCGTACAACCGACGTTCCCATTGACGGCGCGGCAGGTACGGTCGTTTGATTTATGGGCATCGTCACTGCAGGAGGACAGGAATCAGCAGCAGAGCGACGAACTGGCGAGGATAAGTCCACGCGCCGCCGTCGACGTGCAACTGCGCATGGAGCGTGCCGCCAAGGTAAAGGTTGAGCGCGAGAAACTCGAGGGCAAGTTGGTCAGCCGCGAAGAGATCCAGCACGAGATGGCGGCCATCCTCCACGCGTTGAAGAACACTGTCATGGGAACGACCAAGACGATTCGACCGGCGTTAGCGAAAGGATTGAAGGACAAGATCGACCGTGCCTTGCGCCAGGCCCTCCGCGAATGCGCGCAGGCGATGGAAGACGCGGTTAAGGACATGCCGTCATGAATGAGATAGTCATCATGGAACGTCTCGCGGAAGACACGGCGGTGGAGCGTCATACGATATTTTATCCCGGCGGTGCCAAGCACGAGGTGTCGTCGTCGGTGCCAAGCGACCGTGGCCGCATGATGCACGTGATAGATACAAGGGATCGCCTTGTATACTTCATGCACTACGACCCGGAAGGATTCGAGGAATGAGGCAATACATGGCGTGACCCCCTCGGATAACCAGCGGCCGTGGAAGTCGGTGCAGGGGGCGCGTTTAGATTTGTTGAGGTATCAAAAACACAAAGGCAAGACAATGGTTAACGACCCAGTCGAAAATAAAATAAAAGCAGCGAACAAGAAGTCGGCGCGAACAACGGACATTCTTTTGTTGTCGGCGATTGGTCTTGGGATATTGCTAGGTGCAATTTCAATAGTCATGCACTTTGTGAATTAGATGCCTAAGACCTTCCCCAGTTACGTGGTTAACTCGGTCATTCCTGAAGAGCCGATGCTGCCGTCCGAGTGGGCGAAGAAGTTCCGCACACTCACACGGAAGCAGAGCGCACGGCCGGGCAGGTGGCATCACGAGAACAGCCCAGCCACTGTGGGGATAATGGACGCATGTGCACATGAAGGCGTTGAAGAAATCAACCTAGTCAAAGCCGCGCAGATGGGCGGCTCGGAGGCCATTCGAAATGTCATCGGATACTACGCACATCAAGAGCCCGATCCCGTCTTGTTGGTGCTCCCCAATGAGCAGTTCGGTCGACGCATCATGGGTCGCCGCATCATCCCCCTCTTTAATGACACACCCTCACTCCGGAAACTTGTGTCAGACCGTGCTACCGACACACAACTCTCACAAATCGCACTACTCAACGGATTCGTCCTTTCGTTGGGATGGTCGGGGTCACCCGCCACTCTTGCTGCAGACCCCGCTCGAATCGTCATCAACGACGAAGTGGACAAATTTACCGAATGGGTGGGACGAGAGTCTGACCCGATCAGCCTGGGCTACGTACGGACGCAAACTTTCGAAGACTCCCGGCTCATAATCAACCTATCCACCCCCACGACTAGTGCAGGACTGATCAGCCAGCGGTTCGAAGGCAGCCCCATAAAGCTCTACCCGCGTTTTGCCTGCCCCTTATGTGGCACGTACCAACGGATCCAGTTCCCACAAATCAAGTGGAACGCACCGGATGAGTCCGACCCGGATAACGCCGCAGCCCATATCGAGCACCAAAAGGATGTGTGGTATGAATGCGAGAACTGCAAGAAACATATTGAGGACGGTCAGCCTCGACACGATATGTTGCAGACTTGCGTATGGGCCAGCGACGACCAAGTTGTTCGGAAGGATGGACAGATACGTGGTGACTGGCCTGTGGGCAAGCGAGTCGGGATGCACATATGGTCAGCACATGCCACGTGGATCAAATGGTGGCAGATTGCGGCTGAGTTCGTGCGATCCAAAGGCGATACGATCCGGATGCAAAATTTTCGAAACTCATGGCTCGGCGAACCATTCGAAGAACAGATAGCATCGCCGAAGCGTTCCACGTTCAGCGTTAAACGGGACAGCTCGAAACACAATGAGAAAGTGGTGCCCAGTTGGTCGGGTGCTTTGATTGCCAGTGCCGACGTCCAGAAGGACCACTTTTGGTACGTCGTGCGGGCTTGGGGTTCGGACTTTCGGTCACAACTTGTTCGTTACGGTACGGTGCGAACGTTTGACGAGTTGCGCGCAGTGACACTGGACCAGGCGTACCAGATCGACACGATAGAGGCCAACTATGGCTCTGCAAGCCCGTCGTTATTGGTGATCGACTCAGGCGACAGGACAGACGAGGTGTATCAGTTCGCGCTAACTGACCCGGACCGAATCATCCCGACCAAGGGTGCGAGCCAGCAGCAGAGGTCGCCTATAAGCTATCGTCGGATCAGCTATCAGCCGGCGGGGCGTAGTGCCATCCAGGTAATGTTGCACATGGTAGATACAAATTTCTACAAGGATCGCCTGGCCAGGTTCATCGGCGAAGAGGAGAACGGCGAAGAAAAGTGGTTGCTGAACACTTCGGTAGATGACGAGTATTGCCACCAGATGGCTAGCGAGCACAAGGTTATGGTTCGCAGCCGAACCGGCCCGCGCGTCGACTGGCGGCCGGTTTCGAGTGGGATCGCCAATCACATTTGGGACACGGAAGTTCTGAATGTGGTTGGTGCTGATATCGCCAATGTTGGTTTATTACCCGACGAGGGTACAATCCGTAAGGCCCGCCAGTCATCACCGCAGCCGAAGGCAGATAGCCAATGGCGACCGAACGACAGCGGCGGCAACTGGGCCACCAGCTACAAAAAAAAGTGGTGAAAGACCTTAGCCTCCACCACGACGGGGCCCGTGTTCCTGTACCTTGGCGGGCTGGGCACGGGCCCCGTTGTTATTTTGAGGTGAGTCATGGCAATTGACTTGACCGATATCCAGGATTTTAGTGATGCTAACTTGTTGGCGATTGCCAAGCAGGCGTACGCCAATGCTATGCTGAGCCAGGCTTTGTCGACAGGCGATCGCGCTATCACGAGGCCACGGATCGACCGGCTCAAAGAGCAGATCGAATGGCTTGAGCAGCGTATTGGTGCAGCAAATGACGACAACATTCTGCTAGCGAATTTTAGGCGGGCGTCATGAAAGATGGATTGATAGAGCGGACCATAGGACGACTATCGCCACAGTGGAAGGCGAACCGGGACAAGGCGCGTACATGGTCCAGCTATTACGACCAGGCTGGCCGCGACATGGCGAGACTGGCATCATTCCGCGGCGCCGTGCCGACACGCACAGACGATGCGTGGGGAAGCTCCACATCGCAGACAGGCGTACGGCACCTCAAGAAAGACCAGCTCGAACAGATGCGGAACCGAGCCAGGCAACTTGATCGTGACAATGTATTAGCTTCCGGCCTGCTCGACAGATCGGTTGAGAATGTTGTCAGTAATGGATTTACATTGCAGGCTCGTACTCCAGATGAAGAATTTAATCGCAAGGTCGAGGATAAGTGGCGCAAGTGGGAGCAGGATTGCGATAGGCGCGGCATGTCGTCCCTGGCCGAGATCGAACAGTTGCTATTCCGGGCACGGCACCGTGATGGCGATGTCGGCGTAAACCTTCTGCCGGACGGTCGGATCCAGCCTATCGAAGGCGACTTGATCGAAACGCCGACGGGCAACGAAGCACGCAAGCTCAAGATCGTCGACGGCGTGCAACTGGACCGGACAAACCGCCCCGTTGCCTATTGGGTCAAGGGCGGTGGCAAAGATGGGTTCAAGCAGATAGCTGCAAAAAATTTCGTTTTTTTGCCGAACATCAAGCGCCTTAACCAGGTCCGTGGCCAACCGATATTCAATCCGGTATTTTCGCTGTTTGACCAGATCGACGGGTATCTCGAAGCGACCGTGATTGCATCGCGTATGGCGGCGTGCTTTGGCCTGATCCTTCAAGAGCCGAGGCATATGCACACTTCCCTGCCAACAGCGACTGGTTCTGACGGCATCTTGCATCCCGAAGCAAACCTAGAACCCGGCATGATTAAAAGACTTGGCCCGATGGACAACGTCCATCAGATCAAGCCTGAGCAACCACAGCAGTCCATGCCCGAGTTCGTGGCCACACTGACACGGTTCACCGGCCTGAACCTCGGCTTGCCGCTGGAGCTTGCATTGCTGGACTTCTCGCGTACTAGCTACAGCAGCTCACGCTCTAGCTTGAACCAGGCGCGCCGAACATTCGAAGGCCAGCAGCAGTGGATAATCCAGCGATTCCTGGCACGGCTATATCAGTGGCGCGTGACCAAGTGGACCAAGGATCCAAACGATCCACTGGAAGAGCCGGCGCCAGACGAGCACGGGCGGGTACTATTCCGACACGAATGGATCGCACCTGGTTGGCCGTGGGTCGACCCAGCTAAGGAAACCGAATCCATAATGGCACAACTGGATCGTGGATTGACTACGCTAGCAGCCGAGGGGGCAAAGCGTGGGCTATGGTGGCAGGACGTTTTGGTTCAAGCGGCCAAGGAGAGGGAATTGATCAAAGAGCTTGGCTTACCTGATTCTCGGTCCAACAAAACTCGTGAAGCAGGCATGGACGCCGATGCAGAAGTAGACGACAGGAACGACGAAGACGACGAAGACGGTGGCGATGAATAAGGAAACTAGCAAGATGGCTAAGACATTCGAAGAACTCAGGGAGTTGAATCTGTCCATTGGTGAAAGTGTAGAGGTCGGTCCTAATGACGACAACTCAGGTGACTCTGCTGCGCGGTTCTCGATGAATGCCTACACGGGACAGGAAGTCGACACATCAATGGGCCGCGTGGTGTTTAAGATGAGCGGAATGAGAATCGGCAAACAGGTGAAGCCTGTCTTATTGGATCACGACTCAACACAGATCGTGGGGCATACCACTGAAATAACTAAAGACGGCCAATTGAAGGCAAAAGGCTTGATTAGCGGCGCGTCTGAGGAAGCGCGGCAAGTGCGGGATTCTGGACTGGGCGGGTTCCCGTGGCAGAGTTCCATGGGGATTCGGCTACACAAAGTGAAGCAGGTTCCGCGAGGCGAGGAGGAAGTTGTAAATGGTACTGCCACGCAGGGGCCGATTTCTGTAGTGACTTCCAGCTCACTGAAGGAGCTATCGTTCACTCCATTCGGCGCAGACGACAAGACGTCAGCCCGTGTGGTTGCGTTGTTCGAAGGTGGTAAGACCCTTGACTTGTCTGCATCTGTTGACCAAGATATTGAACAGCCACGAGACGTGGCGTCTACCACTGGAGCAAAAACAATGTCCGAAGAAACTACGGCAACGACTGACATCGCTACGGCAGCTTCTCTTTCGGTAGATGTCGAGGCAAGGTTATCCGAGGCCAAGGCGGCGGACGATGCCAGAATGGACGCGCTGCTTAAATCCTTTCCAGGCCGCACCGACTTTGTGCTGGCACAGTACCGAGCGGGTCACAATGTCCAGGAGGCCAAAGCCGAGCTGGTTGATATTCTGATCCAAGAGCAGGCGGGGAAGGATGATGAAATCACAAAGCTCAAGGACGCGGCTAAGCTAGCTTCCGAACAGAAAGTCGCCGAAGTGGTCATGGCTGGCGATATGAATAACACCGTCACGACTGACACTGCCGAGGCCGAGGCCGTGGGCGACGACATTGTGACACTTTCAAAGCGAGAGTGGAATAGCGACAAGGACAGGATTCGCACCAGTGGTCGGTTCCGCTCTGCGGCAGGCTATGCGGCTATTCGCAAAGCCGAAGAGGCTGGTACGTTCACGGTAAAGGGGCCGACGGTTGTTAAGTACGACGATAAATAAGGAGCTCACCTCATGGCCACACTAACACGAGACACGGTCCGCAAGCTGGGCGATAGCCCGAGAAATTTTGTAAACATGGACGTGATTGCGTCTGATATTATCTATCGCGGCGCGTTTGTTGGCGAAAGCTCATCGACAGGTGACGGCAGGCCATTGGTCGGGGGGGACACCTTTGCGGGTATTGCAGATGCACAGGCCGACAATTCTTCAGGATCGGCTGGCGATATCACAGTACGTTTGATCCAGAGCGGTCAGGTTGTAATGCCTGTGGCTGGCGCAACGTCAAACGCAATGTTCGGTGACAAGGTATATGCAAATGATGACAATGTCCTCACAATAACCGCTTCCGGCTCATCGCTCATGGGCAAGATCGCACGATGGGAAACTGGCACGACCTGCGTGGTTCAGTTCGAAGCCGACATGATGGATTCTGGCGCGTAAGCCTAAGGAGCTTTTTATTATGCCTCAATATGAAGAACTCGACTCGCGCGATATCGTCTCTGAATTCTTTCAAGAGTTCGAAGCTACACGCGATTCTGGATGGGCACCACGTGTAGCGATGAGCATTGACAGCTCGCGTGAAACGGAAGAGATGGAGTGGATCGGCCACGCACCGGAAATGCGGCAGTGGCTCAACGGCCGGCAAGTTGATTCGCCAGACAAGCGAGCGTTTACGCTGACGAATGTTCCATACGAGGGAACCATGGGACTTCGCCTCGCGGACTTGCGGCGGGACAAGACTCAGTTCCTGCGGGCGCGTGTGGCTGAGATGGGCGCCAAAGCTAATCAGCATTGGGAGGTATTGCTCTCGGCTGAAATGGAAGCCAACGGCAATTCATATGACGGTGCTGCAATGTTCAGTGCGACGCATGCCGAGAGCGGATCCAATCAGATTAACGAAGCCACCAGCACGCATATCGGCACCGCCGATGTTGCCGACGCGACATCGCCGACAGCAGACGAGGCAGCGGCAGTGATTACAGAGTTGACCGGCTATATGTACACCTACACCGACGACAAGGGCACGCCGGCAAATGGCGATGCTCGCAACTTCCTGATCATGGTCGGTGGTACATATCAGGCTGCGTTTTATGGCGCGTGCAAACGTGCAGTCGAGGCGGATCGCTTAGCGAGCGGCGCTAGCAATGTGATCCCATCACTTGACTGGAACATTGACGTCGTCATGAATCCACGGCTCACATCGACCTCGAATGCTTTCATTTATTGTTTTGCCACTGACACTCGGCTCAAGCCGTATCTGATGGTTGACGAACAGCCCTTGACTACCGAGTTGTTGGGCAGTGGCTCGGATTGGGAATTCCATCACCAAGAGCATTTGTTTGGCGTGAAGGCCACTAGGACCGTGGGTCCCGGTAACTGGATGAAGGCCATCCGTGTAACACTCAGTTAGGAGAAGTCCGATGGCGAAGAGTTCTGCTTGCAAAGAATACGAAAAGATGAAGCACCTTTGCGCTCAAGCGAGTCGTCAGATTCGTGAAGGCGTGCCGGCAAATTCTGCAATGTCGAATGTAGGTGCAACGACGTTCGGAACGTTTGGCGACTTGCGCAACGCGAAGCGACAGGCGTTTGCAGTATACGAGCCGGAGATGCTCAAAGACCGGAAGGCAAGCGAAGCTAAGACACAGGAAGAGCAAAAAGACAATATATTAAAAATGCGATCCGAAGCACAAGAGCGGCGCAAGGAAATGGCAAAAGGCTTATCGCCCGTACGGTAAATCGGAGACAGGATCAGCGTGGAAAAACACTCTGTGGGCTGTGGCCTTCGGGGTGTTTTGTTTTGAAAGGGTAAGTGATGGCAGACGTTGACAAGCTCAGGATCGAAATTAACGACGACCCACTCTCCCGAGGCTATGTCGGCATGAGCGATCAAGAAATCGCAGAAAGCTTGAACGCCGTGGATCGAGTGGCCGACAGAGCTAGTCTCGGGAGTGACGAAATTTTGAACGCATTCGATGCGACTGAGTTCGCAGAATTATCAGCTGCTCAGCAGAGCGTAGCGATAGGCATTGCACAGTTGGGGCAGGCGAATCCAGCAGTTATAACTCGAACGCTTTCGGGCGTGTTCAGTGGCGCGTCCACCACAATTGCGGCATTGAGCGCCAGCGGGCAAGAGCAAATCAGCCGCAGTGTAGAGCTGTCCCTTGGCCGCGTCGCTTCGGGTGTTGTTGCGGAGGCACGGAAAAATGGCTAACGATGTACTCGTGACAGTTGGAACGCAACTGATCTTTGCCGATCATTCTGCGGATTTTGTCGGCGGTGCAACAAAGACGAGTCTTGAAGTAGCGACCGCCACGGATGTTCAAATCGATCTTACATCCTTGGCGGATACTGCCGGAAGGGAGAGCGCGCAGGCAGACCTTGGTGCGACTCGCGCGCCGGCTTATTCGGTGATGGCCAGTTTCGAATTTGCGGCCACGCCTACTACTGGCGAAGTTGTCGAGCTGTATTGGGCTCCTTCGCCAGAAGCGACGGCGGCGGATGGCAACGTGATGAACATTGACGGGGTAGACGCTGCCGCGCCGAGTGGAATCGGCACGCTCGGCGAGCTCGTCAAAGCGTCACAATTTATCGGGAATTTTATTTGCACTAATGACGCAACAGGCTCGGTCCAGACTGGGGTTGTCGGCATTCTTGTTCCCACCGAACGCTATGGGATTTTAATTGTAAAAAACGAAAGCGCAGCGGCGTTCCACAGCGATGCGGTGGAATCGCACATCGTGTTCTCCCCGATCATCGATCAGGTGCAGTGATGCTAGCGTGGAGCTTACTCAATGCCACGCATCCAAAGACCATCTGATCAGTCGTATCTATCTGTCAATTGGCAGAACCCGATTGATAGAACTCATCCGCTGAACAGGGATTTGCGCGCATGTTGGTTGCTTCGGCCAGGCGCAATGGGCGGGCGAACCGTCCGTGATTTGATGGGCGACCACGACGGGACATTGGTGGGTGCCGACCATTACGGATTTGCGACTGCCCCTCCGTCGTGGGGCGCTATACTTTACGACGGCGCCAACGACTACACAGACATCGGCAACTCCGAGGATTATTACACATCTTCGGCGACCGAAATGACTGTATCAGTTTGGTTTTTGGACCAGTCTTCGAACAGCGCTGAGAAACGATTGATGACTTTCCTTAGAGCTTCCGGTTCGTCTGGAGTCTCGATTGGAAAATCAAAACCCACGGCTAATAAATGTTTTGGTGCATACCGAAACGGTGCCGCAGGATTCCAAGTCATCGAGACGTCCACCTCCATAGATGATGGAGAATGGCATTGTCTGGCCTATGTTTTAAATGGCGCCAATGCGGAGCTCTATTTGGACGGCGTATCTGAAGCCAGTGCGTCTGATGTGGGGTCTGCTGAGACGTTCACGAGCGGGAGTTTCCCGGCCGACATCGGCGCCTTTAACCGGACCGGTTATCGATGGGATGGTTTAATAGGTTCGTGCTCCGTGTGGGACAGGGCCCTTTCTGGGCGAGAGGTGGCGGATTATCACGACCTGTCGCAGGTCGGATACCCCGGCCTGCTCAACCGCTGGCGTACGCCGCATGTTAAGGCGCCGGCGGCGGCAGTCACTACAGTCGCATCAGGTGGCGGTAGGCTACGGCGCAAGAGGCACCCATCTGATCAGTCGTATCTATCGGTCGATTGGCAGAACCCAATTGATAGAACTCATCCGCTAAATCAAGGCCTGTTGGCGTGGTGGTTGATCCACCCCGGCAATATGGGCGGGGCATTGTTGCGCGATCTCCTATCGGCTAGCGATTGCGTGCTGACCAATATGGACCCGTCTACGGATTGGGTTAATTCGGCGCACCGACCGGGGTCATGGGGCGGATTGGATTTTGATGGTGCTAATGACCATGTGGCGCATAGTGGCGTCCAGCTGCCGAAGACTACAGGGACGCTGAGTTATTGGGCAACGCCAAATTCAGTATCGTCGAATGATCCTGCGACATACTACGAAGGCAATGGCACCGGGTCGGGCAATAATGGCTGGGGGACGGGGGGGGATGTGCTTGAAATACACGGCGGGGTACATTCGGAAAAATGGTACTTTTTTTATCAGGACGGTACAGGAGCCACGGGGAGAGTCGGATTGAATAGTGGAGTTACAGCCGCGACAAACGTGCCGGCATTGAATATGGCAACGTGGAATCGTGCGGGCGAAATTAAGCTATATTTGAATGGCGCAGAAAAGGCGTCGGCGGACATTAGTGCACAGACTTTCACGAGCAAAACAGCAACAATAAAGGTCATGGGCCGGGTTGGCAATAGTCATGCGAGCAGATTCTGGAATGGCCAGATCGACGATGTCAGAATATATGACAGAGAGCTGAACGCGACAGAAGCGGAGGAATACTACCAGTTGTCCCGCCAAGGCTATCCGGGCTTGCTAAACCGCTGGCGTACGCCGTACGCCAAAGCGCCGGCGGCGGAGGGTGAATATCTAAGGCATACCGTGTATATTCCAGGACGTCAGCTATATGGCCTGCATAGGATGACACAGATCGGAGCGCTTTAATGCCTTCCTACGTTACCCCGAAAAAGAATACTGAATATGTCTTTTACATCAGCTTAACGAGCCAGGCGGACACGAAGCTGCATCAGGCCAATCCTACTTTTGCAACAGGCGACGCTAAAGTTGCGACTGACGATGGGTCGCCGGCAAACTTGAACACTATCCCGTCAGTTGATGCCGATTTTACCGACCGGGTAAAGGTTACGCTGAGTGCGTCGGAAATGAACGGCGACAATATCACGGTGATTTTGTCGGATTCTGCGGGCGCAGAATGGTGTGATCTGACCGTGAACATTGCCACGACAGCAAATCAAATCGATGACTTGGCTAAGGCGAGTGTGGCGACCGAGTCACGGCTTGCAGAACTTGACTCGGGCAACATACCGGCGGATGTTGCGGCTATCGTGGCCGATACAAACGAGCTTCAAGGCGATTGGGCTAATGGCGGAAGATTAGATCTATTGCTAGATGCTACGTTAGCAGACACGTCAGAGATTCAAAGTGATCTGGTGAACGGCGGAAGGTTAGATTTACTGATTGATTCTGTTATTTCCAAGGTGGACACCATTGACGACTTCCTTGATACCGAGGTTGCAGCCATCCTAGCAGATACGAACGAATTACAAACTGATTGGGTGAACGGCGGAAGATTGGATCTTCTTGTCGATTCCATCATTTCTAAAGTTGATACGGTAGACAATCTTATTGACACGGAAATTGCCGCGATCAAAACAGACACTTCGGCAATCTTATTAGACACTGGAACTACACTTCCGGCTACGCTTTCAACAATAGATTCTGAAATTGGTACGGTCGATACAGTGGCGGATGCAATTAAGATCACGACTGACAAGATGGTATTCACAACATCGAATCAACTGGACGTGCAGGTTGTTTCGATGGCAACGAATTCTCTCACGGCTTCAGCCGCTGCTGCCGACTTTATCGGTGCGGCAGAGATTGCTGCTAGTGCGTCAGCTGAAATAGCCGATCTGATCGCAGCCGATTGGGTGGCTGGCGATGCGTCACCACTCGCAATTGTAGCGGCGCTCAAGGCTGATGCTGAATGGTCTAACCTAGCGACTATTGATTCATCATTAGCCACAATGGATTCAAACATTGACGCCATACTTTTGGACACCGCCCAGATTGGCACTGCGGGTTCGGGGCTGACTGAAGCTGGGGGGACGGGTGATCAGTTGTCTGCTGTCCCTTGGAATAGTTCGTGGGATTCCGAGGTGCAGTCAGAAGCGACCGACGCACTAGTTGCTCTCAAGCTCGATCACCTCGTAGCGGTGGCAGATGGAGATGATCCAGTCGATGGATCGATCATGGCACACCTAGCGTCGGCTTCTGAAGACTGGTCGACATTTGTTCCGTCTGACGATGCCCTTGAAGCGATTCGCGTGCGTGGCGATGCGTCCTGGATAACTGCAACCGGATTTAACACGAGCACACCGCCAACGGCGGCAGCGATTGTCAATGAATGGGAAAGTCAGAGCCAGGCAGATTCCACAGGCTTCCACGTTAATGTCATCGAGATTGCAGGCACAGCGCAGACTGCTAACGATAACGGCGCGGACATCAATGCGATCCTAGCAGACACAGCAGAAATCGGAAGTGCTGGTGCAGGCCTGACTGCGATCGATCTTCCTAATCAGACGATGGATATCACCGGCAATCTATCTGGCAGCGTTGGCAGCGTGACAGGCGCAGTCGGGTCAGTTACCGGCGCAGTGGGTTCGGTGGTGGGCCATACGGTGCAGACGGGTGACTCGTTCGCACGGATAGGAGCGCCGGTCGGTGCGTCGATATCGGCGGACGTTGCGGCGGTGCAGGCGGATCTCCCGATTAAGGTGACCAAGAACGTAGCACTTGCTGCGTTCCCGTTCCCAATGGTTGATGCAACGGATGGCATTACGTCCGAGACGGGCAAGTCAGTTACTGCTGAGCGCTCGCTTGACGGTAATGCGTTTGCTGCATGTGCCAATGCGGTAACGGAGATTTCTGACGGGTGGTACAAGATCAGCTTGGACGCTGCCGACTTGAACGGCGACACAATCGCATTAAGGTTTGCATCGTCGGGTTGTGCTGATACTAAATTCACACTGGTTACACAGGCGACTTAACATGCCGGAAATTCTCAACATCCGAATAACAGTCCAGGACCAGGGGGACATTGACGCATTTGCCAGTCGGCTCTCAGACTTGAAAGGATTGCTTTGATTGGGACACCAAACTATGTCAGCCTGTTCACTGGCGCCGGTGGTCTCGATATTGGTCTGGAACGGTTCGGATTCAAAGCTCTCACTCTTTGTGAAATTGAAGAAGTGTTTTGCAAGACGTTAGAGACAAATCAGAATTGTACTCACGCCGATGGAATTGATTACTTCAAGGGGGCCAAAATCATAAACGCTGACATCAGAGACCTAGTGAAATCCGACCTCGTTTCTGATGTTGACCTTGATCTTGTGGTTGGGGGTCCACCCTGCCAAGCATTCTCTAGTTCCGGAAAACAGTTGAGCGTTCTTGATCCTCGGGGAACTTTGGTAAATGAGTTCATCCGTATTGTCCATGAACTACGTCCCCGTATGTTCTTGTTTGAAAATGTTCGCGGCTTGGTGACTGCACGCAACTCTAATGGTGAACCCGGCGGCGTCATTCGAGGCTTACTAGATCAATTCCACGAACTCGGATACAGTTGCAGAACTGCTCTTCTAAATTCAGCCGATTGGGGAGCTTACCAGCGTAGAGTGCGTTGCTTTATTGTTGGATCAATGCAGGGAACCGCACCGTGTTTTTCGGCACCCACCCACCAAGAATCCACTGATATATTCCATAAGAAATGGCAATCTCTCCGCTCGTTTCTTGAAAAACACGCTGACTCTGACGAAGGCAACTATGTTTTTCCCACAGAGGCACTAGGACGGAAGCTCAGGAACCTTCCAGACGGCACTGGTCTTAAAAGTGCGGGGCGTGCCGAAAAGACTCGTCCAGGCGGCCATTGGGGGTATCGACAGGGGACGTTTATTGCCGACCTCGGTCGTCCTGCCCGAACCGTCACTGGATCTGCAAGTCAAGACTGGGTGCGTTGGGGGGGCGTGCTGAGGCGCCTTACACTGAACGAGGCCAAACTTTTGCAGGGATTCCCCCGAGACTGGACAAACCTCGGGACGAAAGCTCAACGTTTCAAACAGGTTGGAAATGCAGTGCCCACTGTTTTTGGACACGTTTTGGGCGGAATGATTCAGACATTTCTGAAGCGTTACCCAAGCAGCCCGCCTGTGATACT
>Ga0208179_1001058_pt1 | contig 14894 bp, 19 predicted proteins | sample Malvired_Geostar_FD_184238 | JGI IMG/M metagenome (GOLD analysis project Ga0208179, IMG submission 184238) | Marine viral communities from the Global Malaspina Expedition - Malaspina viral metaG DeepMed_Geostar (SPAdes) (version 2) | ecosystem: Environmental > Aquatic > Marine > Oceanic | place...
GCCTTCCACGAGTTCCTCGAGGTCAAGGCGGTGATGGGCTACGCGCCCAAGGAAGCCGCCGAGTAGGCTTCGGCTCGAAAGACCAGCGGCCCCCGGCGATGTCGGGGGCCGTTTTCGTGATCGCGCCGGCAAGAGCGCGACGCCCCAAGAGACGCTCCCAAAAGACGACCCCAGGAGGATGACGCCGATGATGGATCCCCACTTCCAGGCCATGCTGGACGCCCAGGCTAAGGCCGCCGAGGGCCAGGCCGCTCCGCCCCTGGACGCCCTGCCGCCGGACATGGTCCGCGCCGGCTACCGCATGCAGCGCCAGGCCGCCGACCAGAATGCGCCCAAGGATGTGGTCGCTCGCGACCTGAAGGTCGATGGGGCGGCGGGCGAGATCCCGGCCAGACTCTACACCCCGGCCGGCGCGCCTTCGACCACCGGCGGCCTGGTCTATTTCCATGGCGGCGGCTTCGTGATCGGCGACCTGGAGAGCCATGACGGCCACTGCCGGCGGATGGCGGCCCTGGCCGGCGTCCGGGTGCTGTCGGTGGACTACCGCCTGGCGCCGGAAAACCCCTTTCCCGCCAGCCATGACGACGCGCTCGCCGCCACCCGCTGGGCCTTCGACCACGCTGCGGAGATCGGCTTCGATCCGGCCCGCGTCGCCGTGGGCGGTGATTCCGCCGGCGGCAACCTCGCCGCCTCGGTGGCCGCCGACCTGAGGGACGATCCCCAGCGCCGGCTGGCCTTCCAGCTACTGCTCTATCCGGGCATCTGGCCGGAAAAGGAGACCGCGTCGCGCCAGGCGCTCGACGGCCCCCTGCTGACCAAGCAGGCCATCGCCTGGTTCGACAAGTGCCTGGCCGCCATCGGCCATCCGCAGTCCCACCGGGCCATGCTGGGCAAGGTCGATTGCGCGGGCCTGCCGCCGGCCCTGGTGGTCACGGCGGGCTTCGATCCCCTGAAGGACGAGGGCCGCGATCATGCCGAGCGCCTGAGGGCGGCCGGCGTCAAGGTCGAGCACGTCGAGTATCCCAACCTGATCCACGACTTCTACATCATGGCCGACGTCTCGCCCGCCGTGGGCGAGGCGGCCAAGGCCACGGCGGCCTCGCTCAAGGCGGCCCTGGCCTGAGGCCAGGGTTTCAGATCGTCTGGGGTTCGCCCTGGACGATCTGCTCCACCCTCAGGGTCAGCTCATCCCAGGCGGCCTGCATGGCCGGCGTCCAGGCCTCGCCGGCGATGTCGGCGAAGGCCTCGGCCATGGCCCGGTAGAAGGCCGGGAAGATCTCGGCCGGCACGCCGATGTCGTCATGATTGCGCAGCTCGGCCCGCAGGAAGTTGGCGGCGAAGGCGTTGGGGCCCAGATAGTCCAGCAGGGTGTCGATGGCCTGGCGCAGCATCTGGCCCCGGGCTGCGCCGCGCTTGTCGCCGATGAACAGGGCCTCCGTCTCGGGATAGCGCGCGAACAGGCGCTCATAGACCTGCGGCGCAGGGTCTTCGCTGCGCTCTGCGACGAGGTCGAGGCTATCGAGAATGGCCTGGGCGTCCATGGCCAGGAGCCTAGCCTGCGGCGGCCGGTGCGCCCAGCACGCTTCTGATCGCGCCGGTCAGACGGCCCAATTCCTCGTCTGTCGTGACGAAGGGCGGGGTCAGATAGACCACCTTACCCATGGGGCGGATCCAGCAGCCCAGCTCGGCGAACCGCTGACAAAGGCCGCCGGCGTCCACCGCGGCCTCGAACTCTACTACACCGATGGCGCCCAGGGTGCGGACATCGACCACGCCCTTGGCCTGCCGGCAGGGCTCCAGGCCAGAGCGCAGGGCGGCCTCGATCCGCGCTACATCGGCCTTCCAGCCGCCGGCTTCGAAGAGGTCGAGGGAGGCGCCGGCCGCCGCGCAGGCTAGGGGATTGGCCATATAGGTCGGCCCGTGCATCAGGGCGGCGCCCGCGTCGTCCGACCAGAAGGCCTCGAAGACCCGGCGGCTGGCGACGGCGGCCGACAGGGGCAGGGTGCCGCCGGTCAGCGCCTTGGACAGCGTGATGATGTCCGGCGTCACGCCCGCGCCCTGGCAGGCGAACAGGTCGCCGGTGCGGCCAAAGCCGGTAAAGATCTCATCGAAGATCAGCAGCACCTCATGGCGGTCGGCCAGCGCTCGCAGGCGACGCAGCACCTCGTCGTCATGGACCAGCATGCCGCCGGCGCCTTGGATGCGGGGCTCGACGATCAGGGCGGCGATCTCGTGGCCCTTCTCGGCCAGCAGGGCGTCGAGGGCGGCTTCGGTCTCCGCGTCGCGGGGCAGGGCGACCACGTGCTGGCTCGGCATCACCCCGGAGAACAGGCTGTGCATCCCCTCTTCCGGGTCGCAGATGGTCATGGTGGCCAGGGTGTCGCCGTGATAGCCGCCGAGGAAGCTGACGAACTTGGAGCGGCCCGAAACGCCGCGATTGATCCAGAACTGGATCGCCATCTTCATGGCGATCTCCACCGACACCGAGCCGCTTTCGGCGAAGAAGACGTGGTCCAGGTCGCCGGGCAGCAGGGCGGCGAGGCGGCGGGCCAGGTCATAGGCCGGGGCGTGGGCCAGCCCCCCGAACATCACATGCGGCGCGCGGGCCAGCTGGTCGGAAACGGCCTTGGCGATGTGGGGGTGGTTGTAGCCGTGGCAGGCGGTCCACCAGCTGGCGATCCCGTCCACCAGCTCGCGCCCGTCCTCCAGGATAATGCGCGCCCCTTGGGTGCGGGCCACGGCCAGGGGGGCCGGCGCGGTCTTCATCTGGCAGTAGGGCCGCCACACATGGGGGGCGCCGCGTTCGAGCCAGTCGGTCATGGGGGCCTCCTTCGCCAAGGAAGGGCGCTTTAACGCGGGCGCGGCCTCGTGCATACCGCCCGGCGTGACCGACACCCTCTCCGCCTTCGCCGCCGCCAAGCTGGCCGACCTGGACGCCGCCCAACTGCGCCGCCGGCTGACGGGGACCCATCGTCTGGATGGCCTGTGGGTGGAGCGGGACGGGCGCCGGCTGCTGTCCTTCTCCTGCAACGACTATCTGAACCTGTCGCACCACCCCGCTGTGATCGAGGCCGCTGCTGCGGCCGTGCGCGCCTATGGGGCGGGCGCAGGCGCCTCGCGACTGGTGACCGGCGACCATCCGCTGCTGGGCGAGCTCGAGGCGCGCCTGGCCGCCTTCAAGGGGACGGAGGCGGCTTGCGTCTTCGGCTCAGGCTATTTGGCTAATGCCGGCCTGATTCCCACGGTGGTCGGTCCAGGCGACGGTGTGTTTATCGATGAGCTGGCCCACGCCTGCATCTGGGCCGGGGCGCAGTTGTCGGGGGCCAGGATCATTCCCTTCGCCCATAACGACGTCGCCGATCTGGCGGCCAAGCTCGATGTCGAGCGCACCGGCCTGCGCCACGCCCTGATCGCCACCGACGGGGTCTTCTCCATGGACGGCGACATCGCGCCGCTGGACGCGGTCAGCGAGCTGGCGCGGCGCCATGACGCCTGGCTGCTGGTGGACGACGCCCATGGGCTTGGGGTGGTCGGGCAGGGGCGTGGAACCGCGGCCCTGTTTCCGGGCGCGAAGATCGACCTGGCCATGGGCACATTCTCCAAGGCGGTAGGCGGCTATGGCGCCTATGTCTGCGCCAGCGCGCCCGTCGTCGATCTGCTTCGGACCCGGGCGCGGACCTTCGTCTATTCCACCGGCCTGCCGCCGGCCAGCGCCGGGGCGGCGCTGGCGGCCCTGGACATCATCGCAGGTGACGAAGAGCTCACCACCCGCCCCCTGACCAAGGCTCGGCGGTTCACCACCGCCCTCGGTCTCCCCGGCGCTCAGAGCCCCATCGTGCCGGTGGTGCTGGGGGATGCCGACCGGACGCTCGCCGCCATGCAGGCCCTTGAGGCCCAGGGCTTCCTGGCCGTGGCCATCCGTCCGCCCACCGTGCCAGCCGGGACCGCCCGCCTGCGGCTGGCCTTCACCGCCGCCCACGACGCCGCCGACATCGACCGTCTCGCCGAGGCCGTCGGCGCCCTGATGGAGACCTCCTGATGCGCGCCCTGTTCATCGCCGGCGCCCACACCGATGTGGGCAAGACCTATGTGGCCTGCGCCCTGATCGCCGCGGCCCGGGCGCGGGGCCTGTCGGTCGAAGCCTTCAAGCCGGCGGTCAGCGGCCTCGATCCCGCCGACTGGGGCGACAGCGATCCCGGCCGCCTGCTCGCCGCCCTGGGCCGTCCCCTGACGGAGGCCAACCTCCAGGCCATGTCGCCCCTGCGCTTTGCCGCCGCCCTGTCGCCGCCCATGGCCGCCCGGCGCGAAGGCCAGAGCCTGCGTCTGGAGACCCTGATCACCCTCTGCGACCAGGCCCGCGCCCAGGCCCATGCCGACCTGATGCTGATCGAAGGCGCTGGCGGGGTGATGTCGCCGATCAGCGAGGACGCCACCAATCTCGACCTGATGGTGGCGCTCGGTCTGCCGGTCGTGCTGGTGGGGGGATCCTATCTGGGGGCGATCAGCCACACGCTGACCGCCGCCGAGGTGCTGCGGGCGCGGGGATTGAAGGTGGCCGCCCTGGTGATCAGCCAGGACGCCGACCCGGCCGCGCCGGACTTCGCCGAAACCCTCGCCGATGTGAGACGCTTCTCCTCCGGGGCCCGGGTGATCGCCGCGCCGCGCGGGGGCCAGGACTGGGCGTCCGACCTGCTCTGAACCTCGATCCGCCGATGGGAGCCGACCATGCCGATCTCGCCCGCCTACCAGCCCGATCCGCAGTTCGACGCCCTGGGGCCGGACTTCGCCGATCCCGTCACGGCGGCCGACTTTCCCCAGACCCTGCTGCGCTACCGCAACGACCGGGCCGCGACGACGGTGGGTCTGGCGGGGCTGACGGACGCCGAATGGATCGCCCATTTCGGCCGGTTTGCGCCCCTGCCGGACAATCTGAAGCCGCCCTTGGCCATGCGCTATCACGGCCACCAGTTTCGCACCTACAACCCCGAACTGGGCGACGGCCGGGGCTTCCTCTTCGCCCAGATGCGCGAGGCCGGCACGGGTCGCCTGCTGGACCTGGGCACCAAGGGTTCGGGCCAGACCCCCTGGTCGCGGTTCGGCGACGGTCGCCTGACCCTGAAGGGGGGCGTGCGCGAGGTGCTGGCCACAGCCCTGCTGGAGGCACTGGGTGTGCCGACTTCGCGGTCCTTCTCGCTGATCGAGACCGGCGAGGCCCTGGAGCGCAATGACGAGCCCAGCCCAACCCGCGGCGCCGTCCTGACGCGGCTGTCGCACAGCCACATCCGCTTCGGGACCTTCCAGCGCCACGCCTTCGAGGAGCAGCCGGAGCGGATCGCCGCGCTGATCGATCACGTGATCGCCAACTACTATCCGGCGCTGGAGGGGGCGCAGGATCGGCCCGCGGCCCTGCTGGAGGCGGTGACCGGGCGCATGGCGCGGCTGACGGCGGCCTGGATGGCGGCGGGCTTCGTCCATGGGGTGCTCAACACCGACAATATGAACATCACCGGCGAGAGTTTCGACTACGGCCCCTACCGCTTCCTGCCGCGCAACGATCCCAACTTCGTGGCCGCCTATTTCGACCAGACCGGGCTGTACAGCTTCGGACGCCAGGCCGAGGCGGTGTTCTGGAACCTGCGCCAACTGGCGGGCTGCTTCAGCCTGGTGGGCGAAGAGGAGTCCCTTGTGGCGGCGCTCAACATCTTCGCCGGCGCCTATCGGGCCGAACTCGCCCGGGCCATGCGGCGGCGGCTGGGGGTGCGCGGCCGCGGCGCCGAGGTCGACGCCGCGCTCGCCCAGGCGGCGTTCCAGGCCCTGGCCGGCGGCGGGGAGGCCCTGCGGTGGGAGCCCTTCTTCTTCGACTGGTTCGGCGGCGACGAGACCCGCGCCCTGGCCGGCGTGCGGGGCGACCTCTATCGCCAGGCGCCGTTCGCCGAGTTCCGGGCGCAACTCGCCCACTACGAGCCGGTCGATCCCGAGGCCGTGAGCCGCGCCTATTTCGCCGCCCCCGAACCGCAGGAGCTGATCTACGAAGAGATCGAGGCCATCTGGGCGCGGATCGACCAGACCGACGACTGGAGCGCCTTCGACGCCAAGCTGGCGGCCATCGAAACCGCCCGCCAGGCCTATGGGCTCAGCGAGGACTAGATCGGCTTGGGCGCATTGGCCGCCGGCGCCCGGGGCGGCCGGGCGCTCCATTGGGCGAGCGCGACGCCGGCCAGGGTGATCACGCCGCCCAGGGCCTGGACCGGCCCAAGCGCTTCGGAAAACAGCAGCCAGCCGGCGATGGCCGCCACCAGCGGCTGGATGAGAACCACGACCGACGCGGTCGCCGGGGGCAGGCGGCCCAGCGCCCAGGCGATGGCGCCTTGGCCCGCCACGTGCAGGACGCCGAGGCCTGCGCAGGCCGCCCATCCCCCGAGGCTGGCGGGCAGGATCGGTTCGCCGAGCGCCAAGGCTGCGACCAGCAGGAGGGGCGCGCCCGTCAGGCTCGACCAGAACATGATGCGGGTGGCCGCCTCGGTGCGGCGTGCGGCGCTGACGGCCAGGAAGTAGAAGGCGTACCAGAGGGCGGTCAGGGCCGCGGCCGCATTGCCCCAGGCCGGCGAGACGCCCGGCGCGCCGCCCTTGGCCGCCGCCATCAGGCCCGCTCCGCCGATGGCCAGGCCGACGGCGACCAGGAAGAGCATGCGAGGCTTCTGGGCCAGGAAGATCCAGGCGACGGCGGTGACCACTACCGGGGTCAGGTTGGTCAGGACGGTGGCGTTGGCCACCGAGGTCAGCGCGATCCCGTAGTGCCAGAAGCCCAGGTCGAGGGCGAACATGAGGCCAGCGATCATGGCCAGCCTGGAGGGAAGGCGGCCGAGCCCGCCGCCCTGGCCGGTTCCGCCGCGCTGGGCCAGCAGGGCGAGCAGGGGCAGGGCGAAGGCCAGCCGCCAGAAGCCGGCCGCGGCCGAGCCCGTGTCCGAGAGCCGAACGAGGATGGGCACGAAGCCGATGACGGCGGCGCCGAAGATCAGCACCGCCAGGGCCCGGGCGCCCGAGGCGGTTGGCGTGTCGCTCAAAGGCCCATCTCCTGGCGTAGTCGCTCGGGCGTCATGCCGGCCTCGCGCAGCGCGCGCAGGGTCTCGGCCTTGTCGCGCTTGGCGTAGCGCTTGCCGTCAGGACCCGCCAGCAGCCTGTGATGACGGTAGACCGGCGTGGGCAGGTCCAGCAGGAGCTGCAGCAGACGCTGGACGTGGGCGGCCTCGTACAGGTCGCAGCCGCGTATGACGTGGGTGATCCCCTGCAGGGCGTCGTCGCAAACGACGGCCAGATGATAGGCCACGCCGACATCCTTGCGCGCCAGGACCACGTCGCCGCCCAGTTCAGGCCGCGCCTGGATCAGGCCTGTTTCGCCGTTTGGGCCAAGGCCCTCCTCCCGGAAGGTCAGGCTCTCGAACCCGCCTAGCCGGCCCTGCGCCGCCTCCAGCGAGAGGCGCCAGGCGAAGGGCTCCCCCCGGGCCAGACGGGCGGCCTCCTCGGCTTTCGGCAATGGCGCGCTGCGGAAGGTGTCCATGGCGCCGTGGGGGGCGCTGGCCATGGCCTGGGCCACCTCCCTGCGGGTGCGGAAGCAGCGATAGACGAGGCCCTCGGCGGCGAGATGGTCCAGGGCCGCCTCGTAATCGGCGAGGTGCTCCGATTGCCGGCGCACCGGCTGGCGCCAGGAGAGGCCGAGCCACCTCAGGTCCTCATAGATGGCGGCCTCGAACTCGGGGCGCACCCGGGTGGCGTCGATATCTTCGATGCGCAGCAGGAAGTCGCCGCCCGCGGCTTGCGCAGCCGCGAAGGCGCACAGCGCCGAGAAGGCATGGCCGCGATGTAGAAAGCCCGTGGGAGAGGGGGCGAAACGGGTGACGAAGGGCGCGCTCACCCCAAGGGCTCTAGCGCTGCAGGCCCTTGGCGAACACCCCCACATGGCCGAGCACCCCGCGAAGGAAGGCGTCCTCGCCGCCAAGTTCGGCCTTCAGGGCGTTGAACTGCTTGAAACTGGTCATTTCGGCCAGACCGTGGGCGGCGCACCAGCAGGCGATGGTGGCCAGTTCCAGCCCGACCTCGTCGGTCGGGTCGGCGCCGGCCGAGATCAGCACGTCCCTGACCCGCCGATAGGCGCTTTCCTCATTCTCATGCACGTGGGCGGGCATGTCGGCCTTGTCCCGCGAGCAGTCGTACATCACGCGGTAGAGGGCTGGATGGGCGATGGCGAACCGAACATAGGCGACCCCAAGCTCGCGGACCCGGTCGGGGGGTGAGGTCTGGGCGTCGCGGGCCGCCTGAAAGGCGAGGTCGAGCTTCTCCCAGCCCTCATGGGCCACAGCGTCGAGCAATTCGCTCTTGTCCTTGAAGTGGTGATAGGGCGCCGCGGGGCTGACCCCCGCCTCCCGCGCCACGGCCCGCAGGGACATGGCGCCAGGGCCGTCGGCCTCCACCAGCCGCACCGCCGCCTCCACCAGGGCGCGGCGCAGGTCGCCATGGTGATAGGGGCGCGGATCGGCGGCTTCGGACTCTTTCATCACCCAGAGTGTAGGTCGCTATCTGATCGCCGTAAAGATCATCTTGACAACGTTCAGATGCCGCCTATCTTAGCGCTGTTCAAATAACAGATCGCCTCGCTCCCCCGAGGCTCCAACTCAAAGGTGTGTGTCATGTCTCTCGCTTCCCTGTCGGCCGCCGAACGCGTCTTCGACCGCCTGACTCCGGCCCTGTTCGTGGTCCTCAGCCTGACCCTGGCCGCCGCGCTGCTCGGCTTCCTCGCCTAGAGCGCGTTCCGATAAGTGGGAACCGGTTATCGGAACAGAACGCGCTCAGGACTTCGAGTGTAGAGCCTGATTCAAACGATCAGACGGTTCCGTCTGATCGCATCAGGCTCCAGGGCGCGTTTCTCCCAGTCTGTCGCCTTGAGGGAGCCTTCAAGGGCTCCCTCTTTTTTTGCGGGCGCGCCGTGGCGACACGCCATGGAGCCGTCATAGAATCGAGCCTATGATTGATCGATCAGGCGAGATCGAGCCTGATGCTGAATGCAAGAGAGGAGCTTCGTCTTCAGTCTCTGTGCCTTTGACAGCCGGCCCCATGGGCCCCCCCGCCGGAGACGCCGGCGATGCAGGTGATCGCCCATCCCCCCTCGGGCTGGCCGGCCCTGGTGCTCAACGCCGACTATCGGCCCCTCAGCTACTATCCCCTGTCGGTCTGGCCCTGGCAGGAGGTCATCAAGGCGGTCTTCCTCGACCGTGTCGATGTGGTCTCCACCTATGACCATGTGATCCGCTCCCCCTCCTTCTCCATGCGCCTGCCCAGCGTCGTTTCGCTGAAGCACTATGTGACGCAGGACCGGCCCCCGGCCTTCACCCGTTTCAATCTCTTCCTGCGCGACGGCTTCGCCTGCCAGTACTGCCGGTCGGGCGAGGACCTGACCTTCGACCACGTGGTTCCCCGGTCGCGGGGCGGTCGCACCAGCTGGGAAAACATCGTCACCGCCTGCGCCCCCTGCAATCTGGCCAAGGGTGGCCGCACCCCGGAAGAAGCCGGCATGCGCCCCCTGATGATCGCCCGCCGTCCCCAGGCCTACGAGCTTCAGGAGCGGGGCCGCCGCTTCCCCCCCAACTTCCTCCACCAGAGCTGGCTCGACTACCTCTACTGGGACATTGAACTCGAAGCCTAGCCTCGCCTGGGGTTGTTTGGTGTCGCCCCAATCGCTGAAAAGCTTGCGTTTTTGTCGCCTGTCGTCACACTGTGTCGCGTGGCGTTGCCCCTCGTGGTGATGACCGCGTGATGACCAAATCCAGCTTGGCGGCGGATGATGACAGCAAAAGACGGGGCGCCTCTGCGCCTGACGCGACGAACCGTGGAGGCCGCGGCTAAGGCCGAGGCGCGCTACACGGTCTGGGACGCGGAGCTCAAAGGCTTTGGCCTGCGGGTAGAGCCCAGCGGAACGAAGACCTACATTGTTCGGTACAGGGTCGGCGGCGGGCGACGCGGAACGCTGCGCCAGTTCAAAGTCGGGCGGGCCAACAAGCTCACGCCGGACGAGGCCCGGGACCAGGCGAAGACGGCCCTTGCCCGGGTCGAGGTCGGGAAGGACCCGCAGCTTGAGCGGACTGAGGCGCGCAAGGCCCTGACCATTGCCGAACTCTGCGATCTGTACATGGCGGAAGGCGTTGCGACGAAGAAGGCCAGCACCCTGGCTCTCGATAAGATCCGCATCGACCGTCACATCAAGGCGCTGATCGGGAGCCGCAAGATCACGGAGATCGGTGCCGGCGACGTCGAGCGCATGATGAATGCGATCGCCGCGGGGAAGGTGAAGTCGGAAGATCACCCCCACGCCAGGGGCGGCAAGGCCGCGGCGGCCAAGTCAGTGAAGCTGCTGCGTGCGATCTTCAATTTCGCGCTCAGCCGAAAGCTCTGCGAGGCCAACCCCACGCTAGGGGTTAAGACGTTCGCGGACGTGAAGCGGGAGCGGTTTCTCTCGCCGGCCGAACTCGGGTGCCTGGGCGATGCCTTGACCGCCGCCGCCGCTGCGGGGGCCAGTCTCCAGCATGTGGCGATCATCCGGCTCCTGGCCCTCACCGGCGCCCGAAAGAATGAGATCGCCCGCCTGCGGTGGTCAGAGGTCGATTTGGACCGGGCCCTCATTCAGCTTGAGGACAGCAAGACGGGCCGGAAGGTCATTCGCCTCGGCGCCGCCGCCCTTGAACTGCTGAGCGGGGTGGAGCGGACCAAAAGCCCCTGGGTGTTCCCTGACCCGCGCGATGCGACCCTGCCAATCCGCAACCTCGATTGGTTCTGGGTGGGCATCAGAAGCCGAGCAGACTCCATCGCTCGGGAGCGCGCGCGGGAGGCGGGAGCGGACCCCGATCTGGTGTCGCCGATGACCGACGTGCGGATCCATGACCTGCGCCACAGCTTCGCCTCGGTAGGCGTGGCCGGCGGATCCGGCTTGTTCCTGATCGGGAAGCTTCTCGGCCATTCGCACGTCGCTACGACCTCGCGGTATGCCCACCTCGCCGATGATCCGCTGAAAGCCGCTGCGGACAAGATCTCGGGCGCTGTGTCGGCTGCCCTCGGTGGCTCTCCCGGGGCGGTGGAGCCGATCCGAGGAGCGGGCTCATGAGCGGTTTCCTTCCTCGGGGCTATTTCCGCCTGGCCGAGGTTCGCGACGTGATGGGAATCGAGGCGCTCGGCTCCTGGTTGGCAGCAGGCGAGATGATCGCGGCCGCACGGGATACCGACGGCACAGTTCAGGAGCTCCACCCTGCGGGATGGATGGATGAGGGGGCCTCCGATCACATCGCTGCGGGTGAGCTTCCTAAGACCGAGGGCCTGGGCCCGTTTCCGTTGTTCGTGCGATCTCGCAATCCAAACCACCTCATCGCGATTATGGACGTCCGTCGAGAAGGGGCAGCGCCGCCGGCTGTTTTGACGGGCTCGAGTCTAGGCTTGGTGCGCGCCACGCCCAGATCTCCGCGGCCCAGCGACGAGCGGGCTCTGACCGACTGGTTCGAGGAGCGCGTCGCAGAAGGGGCGCTGCCTCCCAGCAAGCTAGAAACGGAGAAATGGGCGCGTGACCGGGGCCTCCCGCGAGAGTGGGCTCGAGCGCAGCTGCGAAAGATGCCGCCTACATTGCGCCGCGCCGCTGGCAGCGGAGGCCCGGCGGCCTAGGTTCCGCCCAGGTGGTGCGGCTTCCGCCTAGGGCCGCAAACGGCGCGGCCTATCTGGACCGCCTATCTTCGGCGCCTGGACCTTGTTCCTCGTCGCATCGGATTGCCCGGTGCGCCCTGGAGCAACCCATGACCCCCGCCACTGCTGATCAGGCGCCCGTCTCCCAGGTCGACCGCTATGTCGACGTGAAGGGCGCCGCCGCCTTCCTGTCTCTCTCAACCCACTACCTGAACCGCCTTCGCGTTGAGGGCGGCGGGCCGCCCTACAGCACCTTCGGCCGTGCGGTTCGCTATCGCATCGGCGATCTGCAGGAGTGGGCCGCCGCCAAGCGCACCAGGTCCACCTCCCATCGGGAGGTCGCTTAAGCCATGCCCCGGAACGAACGAACCCCGGGGCCGTCGCGCGGCGCCCGGGGCTCTCAGAATGCTCAGCTTGGCGGCTTAGAGCGTCCTGAGAATACGGCGACCGTCGGCCAATCGCAAGCGGGTGAGCCCGCACCCATCGCCCGCCGTGTCGCCCTGCGGGCGATCCACAACCGCGCCGGTCACTTTCTCGGCCTGGAGGTGGTCCATGTCTGATCGCTTCGATGCAGACGAACGCCGCGATCAGATCCTCGGCCGGGTTCGGGATCAGCTCGCGCTGACCCCGCCGCATGCTCGCGGCCAGGCCGCGAGCTGGATCATCGAGGAGGGCTTCAAGTCCCTCGCATACACCCACGGACCCAGGATCGCCGCGGAGATGGCCTACCGTCTGGCCGACGACCTCGCCACGGCGGGGAGGCTGGTTCGATGAGCGCGAACCCTTTGGCCGACATCGTGCGCCGGCTCGGCGGTGACCTCATGGCTGGCGGGAGTCGGGCGCTTGTCCCGGGACCTGGCCACTCACCGGCCGATCGAAGCCTTAGCCTGTGGCTCAGCGGAGACCGCATCGTCTGGAATAGCTTCGCGGGAGATGTGGCCGCCGACGTCGTTCCCTACCTCGGCGTCGAGCGCACCGCCCCTGCGACCCCTCAGGAGCGTCGTCAGGCCCGGCGGGAGCGCGAGGAGGCCGAGGCGCAGCGCCGCGACCGCGCCTGGCGGTTTTGCGGCGAGCTCTGGGCTGAGACCTACCTGATCGAGGGGACGCCCGCGGCGACGTACCTTGCAGGCCGCCGCCTGGCGCCGCCGCCCTCAACCGAGCTGCGCAATCATCCGTCCTGCCCCCTCGACTATGAGGCCAAGCGGCGGTCGCCGGCGATGGTCGGAGTCGTCCGGTCATCTGGTGGTCGCTGCATCGGCTTGCACGTCACCGCCATCAAGCCGGACGGCTCTGGGAAGGCGCTTGGCGATTTCTCGCGCCGCATGTTCGGCCCAGTCCAGGGCGGGGCGGTCAGGCTCTCGCCGATCGGGGAGGCCGGCGCCTTGGCCGTCGCGGAGGGGATCGAGACCGCCCTCAGCTTCGCAGCGATCAGCGGCATCCCCACTTGGTCGGCGCTCAGCACCTCAGGCCTCAAGAGTTTCGTCCTACCTTTGGGGGTCCGGTCCCTGGTGATCGCGGCTGACGCCGATGACGCGGGCATGGAGGCGGCTGAGACCCTCGCCGGCAGGCTGGGCTCCCGTTGCGAGGTTCGCATCGAGGCGCCGGCGTCGGGCGACTGGAACGACCATCTGGCGGATAGGGCGGCCGCCTGATGAACCCCGAACCGGAACGCCATCCCGGGCTCGAGCAGCTCGCCTTTACCGCTGACATGCTCTCAGGCCAGGAGATCCCGACCAGGCCCTGGCACGTCGAGACCCTGGTCCCCTCGCGGGTCGTGACGCTTCTCCAGGGGGACGGCGGGACCGGCAAGTCGATCCTCGCACTGCAACTCGCCGTCGCCACCGTCACGGGCCGCAAATGGCTTGGTCAGGACGTGCGGCGCGGGAATGCGCTCTACCTCAGTGCGGAGGACGATCAGGGCGAGCTGCATCGCCGCCTGGATGGCATCTGCATCGACCTGGGCATTGGCTTCGATGACCTCCCCGGGCTGAAGATCGTCGACGTCACCGGAGCCGATGCTGTTCTGGCCGCGGCTGACCGGACGGGACGGCTTCTCCCGACGGCGCGGTGGCAGGAGTTCGTGCGGCTCACAGAAGCATGGGAGCCTACGCTGATCGTGGTCGACAATCTGGCCGACGTGTTTGCCGGCGAGGAGAACTCGCGCCCCCAGGCCCGACAATTCATCGCCCAGCTCCAGGGGTGTGCCGCTCGCTGCGACGCCAGCCTGATGCTCCTCGGTCACCCCTCGCTCGCGGGCATGGCCTCCGGGACCGGCTCCAGCGGGTCGACAGCCTGGAACAACAGCGTGAGGTCCCGGCTCTACCTGGAGCGGCCCAAGCTCGACGGGGAGGTCGGCCCGCCAGACGCCCGGGTCCTGTCGGTCAAAAAGGCGAACTATGCGCCGTCCGGTCTGGAGCTCCGGCTCCGCTGGTCGGCCGGCGTGTTCAAGGCCGATGATGACGCTGGCCCCATCCGCGGGATCGACGCCCAGACGGCGGAAGTTGCTCTTGAACAGACGTTCCTTCGGCTGCTCGATGAGTATGAGGCGCAAGGGCGGCGGGTGAGCGACATGCCGAGCTCCAGATATGCGCCCACGGCGTTTTCGAAGGATGCGTTGGCAAATGGGGCGACCCGTCGAGGCCTCGAAGCCGCCATGAACCGCCTGTTCGCAGCCGGCAAAGTCCGCGTCGAAATGGTTGGACGAGCCTCCAAGCAAGCTCGCAAGCTCGCGCGCGCAGACCAGGCAGGGGGAGGATAGAACGATGGCAGAGACACCGGATGATGCCCTTTCGCGTGAGGCCGCACGGCGGGGTGACCTCCGCCAGCGGCGCCGGCTCGAACGGCTGGAGGACGCTTTCAACCTGGTGTTTGAGACCATCCAACGCACCCTCCTCGTGGGCGTCGTCCAGTTCGTCGCCAGAGCGATCGACTCGAGCTTGCTCTTCGTGGTTGGCGAGCTGCTGATGTACGTCCTTTGGGGCTGGCTGCTGTACGCCATGCATCGCCGATATGCGCCGCGGCTCCTCCCTGATGTTGCCCCATGGAAGCAGTATCTGCGCCAAGCGGCTCTGATTGCCGCCTTCTACGCTGCCTATGGCGTCATCGTGCTCACTACCGGCTTTGGGCTCAGCGAGATCACGCGCGCGGCTGAGGCGGGCTACTTCCTGTAGGCGCCGAAC
>Ga0208179_1001067_pt1 | contig 14846 bp, 15 predicted proteins | sample Malvired_Geostar_FD_184238 | JGI IMG/M metagenome (GOLD analysis project Ga0208179, IMG submission 184238) | Marine viral communities from the Global Malaspina Expedition - Malaspina viral metaG DeepMed_Geostar (SPAdes) (version 2) | ecosystem: Environmental > Aquatic > Marine > Oceanic | place...
CCTGCCGGGTCATGTTGAACAGGGAGTCCATGTTCACCCGGATCACCTCCGACCACTGCTCGGAGTCCATCTTGTGGAAGAAGCCGTCGCGGGTGATGCCGGCGTTGTTGACCAGCACGTCCACCGGGCCGAGCGTCGCGGCGACCTGATCCACCGCGGCCTTGCAGTCGGCGAAGACCCCGACATTGCCCTTGACCACCATGACGCCCAGATCCCGTGCGCAGGCCTCGGCGGCGGCCTCATTGCCGGAATAGCCGGCCGCGACCTCGAAGCCGTCAGCCTTGAGCCTCTGGCAGATCGCTCGGCCTATGCCGCGCGTGCCTCCCGTGACGAACGCCACCTTGGCCATGAGGTGTCTCCCCCTAAGTGCTCTCAGAGCCGGGAGCTTGCATGCCCCCTGGCCGGATCTGGTTGTTGGCTAGATCTGTTCGACGCACATGGCCACGCCCATGCCGCCGCCTACGCAGAGGGTCGCCAGGCCCTTGCGGGCCCCCGAGCGCTTCATCTCGTAGAGCAGGGTGGTCAGGATCCGCGCGCCCGAGGCGCCGATGGGGTGGCCGATGGCGATGGCGCCGCCATTGACGTTCACCTTGTCCGGATCGAGCCCCAGTTCGCGGACCACGCAGATGGACTGGGCGGCGAAGGCCTCGTTGGATTCCACCAGGTCGAGATCCTCCACGCCCCAGCCGGCCTTTTCCAGGGCCTTGCGGCTGGCCGGGATCGGGCCGGTGCCCATGATCTCGGGATCAACCCCGGCATGGGCCCATGAGGCGATGCGCGCCAGGGGCTTCAGGCCGCGGGCCTTGGCCTCGTCGGCGCTCATGACCACCAGGGCCGCGGCGCCGTCGTTGAGCCCGGACGCATTGGCGGCGGTCACCGAGCCCTCCTTGTTGAAGGCCGGACGCAGGCCGGAGACGCTCTCCAGCGTCGCCCCGTGGCGGATATATTCGTCCTGATCGACCACCGTGTCGCCCTTGCGGCCCTTGAGGGTCACAGGCGCGATCTCGTCAGCGAACCTGCCGGCCTTCTGCGCGGCCTCGGCGCGATTCTGCGAGGCGACGGCGAAACTGTCCTGGTCGCTGCGGGTGATCTGCCAGCGGGCGGCGATGTTCTCGGCGGTCTGGCCCATGTGATAGCCGTGGAAGGCGTCCCACAGGCCGTCCTTGATCATGGTGTCGACAAAGGCCAGGTCGCCCATCTTCTGGCCCGCGCGCAGATGGGCCGCATGGGGCGCCTGGCTCATGCTTTCCTGGCCGCCGGCGATGACGATCTTCGAGGCGCCTTCGGCCACCTGCTGGGCCGCCAGCGCCACGGCGCGCAGGCCCGAACCGCAGAGCTGGTTCAGGCTCCAGGCCGGGGCCTCCACCGGAATGCCCGCCCCGATCGAGGCCTGGCGGGCGGGGCCCTGGCCGGCGCCGGCCTGCAGCACCTGGCCCAGGATCACCTCATCGATATCGGCGGGCGTGAGGCCTGCGCGCTCGATGGCCGCGCTGATGGCCACGCGGCCCAGCTCGTGAGCGGGCAGGCTGGCGAGCGCCCCGTTGAACGACCCCACCGGCGTACGGGCGGCCGCGACGATCACCACTTCGGTCATGGAACCTCATCTCCCTGGCGTTGCCGGCTTATCTATCAGGACGAACCGGCCGTTCGGCAAGACCGACCACGGGGCGGGCGGGATTTGCGATTTCCCTCGCATCCGCGATACTGCGCCGCAAAGAGCCGCTGCGGCCGACGCCGCGCGCAGAAGAGACGAGAGGATTCGCGATGGCCGAGACCCAGGATGGCGGCAAGAAGGGCGGTGATCGCGTCATCATCAAGAAGTATGCGAACCGCAGGCTCTACAACACCGCGTCCAGCTCCTACGTGACCCTGGAGCACCTGGCCGACATGGTGAAACAGGGCGTCGACTTCGTGGTCTATGACGCCAAGACCAATGACGACATCACCCGCACGGTCCTGACCCAGATCATCTTCGAGGAAGAGAGCCAGGGCCAGAGCCTGCTGCCCATCCAGTTCCTGCGCCAGCTGATCGGCTTCTATGGCAACTCCATGGAGGCCTTCCTGCCCAGCTATCTGGAGCTGTCGCTGGCCACCTTCGCCCAGCAGCAGGAGCGGATGCGCAGCCAGTTCACCCAGATGGGCCAGGCCACGCCGCTGGGCGCCTATGACGACCAGATCCGCCAGAACCTGGCCATGTTCGACCGGGCGATGAAGATGTTCACCCCCTTCGCCTACGCACCCGGCAAGGGCGAGGACCACGCCCCCCGCAGCGACGCCCCCCCGGAGCCGGCCGCCGCCTCCGACGACACGCTCAAGGCCCTGCAGGAGCAGCTGGCCGCCATGCAGGCCCAGATCAACAAACTGGCCTCGAAGGACTGAGGCGGCGGGTGGATCAGGGGCTCGTCGGGGGACCATCCTCGAGCACCTGATCGCGCCACCGCGCTTCCTGGCCCATCTGCCGCCCGACCTCGTACAGCCGGCGACGCGAAGGACTGGAAAAATCCGTCAGCGGAGCGCTCTGCCCGCCGGGGATCGAGATCACGCTGAATTCGGCTCCATAGCGGGCCGCAAGGGCGGCGTTCATCTGCAATACGGTCCGCATGGACGCCATGCCGCTGGTGTAGAGGCTGCGCTGCAAAACCGCGAAGGTCCCAGCCGGGGTCGGCTGAGAGGCCGGCGAGATCGAGATATTGGCGATCATGTGGATGCGGAGGGGCTCGGCGGTCCGAAGACTCGCCCCGCCCCGGTCGGCCAGGGCCTCCGGCACGGCGTAGATCGGTGTGGCGACGCCGCCGTCAACATGCATCTCGGCGCCGGCGCCCAGGTCGATCATCACCGGCGGAAAGGCCCCGGGGATGCTCGCCGAGGCGAGGACGACATCTCTGAACAGACGCCGCGCCGGCTCGCCGCCCAGTCGGGCTATGGCCCCCATGTCCCAGGCGACGGCGCGCTGCCTGTCCAGGTCCGTGGTCACCACAATGAGGGTGCGTCCGCTCAGGCTTGCGGCCGCAACGGCGTCGACAAGGTCCTGGGTGACGTAGGAATCGACCAGGGTGCGGAGGGGATCGCCGCTGAAGATCGAACTGGAGAACAGGCCGGCCAGCAGGCGCCGTCGCATCAGACGGTCGACGCGCTCGTCGAGATAGGCCTCGCGCAAAGCCTCGTCCCAGGCCGGCCCCAGATAGGCGAAGGGGGCGATCAGCGCCCCCGTGGAGACGCCGGTGACGTGATCGAAGACCGGCCGGTCTCCCCGCTGGCTCCACCCGGCCAGGACGCCCGCGCCAAAGGCTCCATTGGATCCGCCGCCCGAGAGGGCGAGCACATCGAAGGCGCCATCCCCTGGGGTCGGCCATTCCACCGTCGCCAGACGTTCAGCCAGATCGGCGTCATCGGTGTAGCTTCGCAAGCCCTCCGCCTCCGGCGCCGCGAGGGCCGGCCCCAGGCCGAGCAGGATGAAGAGGGCAAGCCAGGCGGGGAGGCGCCGATGGCGGTTGATCTTGGGCCGGCGGGTCACGGATGAGGCTCCGCCGCCCCTGTCGCCTGGGCCAGGAAAGACAGCAGGGCGGTGTTGAAGGCCTCGGGCTGCTCGATCATCACCGCATGGCCGGTCGCCGGAAAGGCGAGAAACGTGGCGCCCGCGACGCCGGCCTGAACCGCCCGGGCCTTGAGCGGCGAGATCGGCCGGTCTTCCTCGCCTGAAACCACCAGAGTAGGCGCGCGGATATGCTGAAGCTCGTCGACGATGGCCGGTCGATGCGCGGAGGCCGCCGCCGCCCGGTGCAGGGCGCGCGGCAAGGCCTGAACGACCTTGAACCAGCGGCGCCGGACGTGGGCGGCCTCCGGGGCGCTGAGGAAGCTGTCTCCGAACAGAATCTTCATCAGCTGGCCGGCCACAGGCCTCGGCCCGAACAGGCGGACGAAGCGGATAAGCCGCCTGTACTTCGGCATGTTGGCGGGGTCCTCGGCCTCGGCGCTCGGGCCGATCAGACAGAGAGAGCGGACCAGGTCCGGACGCCGCGCTGCGACGCGCAGAGCGATGAAGGTTCCCATCGAGAAGGCGACGAGATGCGCCGGACCCTGGGCCAGACGCTCGATCAGGATGACGGCGTCCGCGGCCAGGTCATCAATGGTCAGCCCGTCTGCGGTCTTCTCCGAGGCGCCCTGGCCGCGCAGGTCATAGGTCAGGACCTGATAGCGGCCCTTGAGCGCGGCCACCTGCGCCTCGAAGGACTCGCTGGGCAGCATGAGGCCGTGGATGAAGACGACGGTCTCACCTGACGCCGGATACATGTCGTAGCGGATCGAAGCGCCGTTCACCTGCAGATAGGGCATTCTCAGCTCTCAAATTGGAGGGGCCGGCCGTCGCTGCGGGACATTCGCGAGGCCTGCGCCGCTCAGGCCTCTGTCCGCCGACCTCGCATCAGCCCGAGCCCGGTGGCGCACAGCCAGACGGAGAGGCCGAGAAAGCCGGCGATCGTGGCGTAGGAGAAGATCTCGCCGGATTGATCCAGGGCGAGGGCCAAGCCCTCGTGGGCCCCCACCAGGAGGGCGGCGGCGCTGATCACGCCTATGCCGCCGGTCCCCCGCCGTCCCTCGCCCCATTGGATCATGCTGACCATCAGCATGAAGATGACCGTCAGCATCTGTCCCAGATGCTCCCCCACGGCGACCCCGCCATACTGATTGATCAGCTCGAAGGTCTGCTCGGCCGCCAGACGGGCGGCGGGACTTGCAGAGGGGTCGGCGTGGGTGCGGGCGAGGCCCGGAACGACGAACACCCACCGCCACAACCCGATCGCCTGCGCCAGCCCGGCCAGAGACCCGGCGATCGCCGCGCCGATGGCCAGGGCGGGCGTCCTGGTCACCGCCCCGGGCGTCAGGGCCAGGGCGATTGAGACCGGGATCATCAGAAGGGCGGATAAGGCAAAGGCGTGCCAGGTCAGAACCAGGCCCGGACCACCCGCGGCGAACAGGTCAAGCGCATGGCCTGCCGGAGCCCGCAGGACGCCAGGATAGTCATAGGTCATCGCCAGAATGGCGTAGGGAATGTTGAAGCCGACGCCGAGGGCGATTGCGAATGCGCCGGTGAGGGGCCGGGAGGCGACCATCAGGCGGCGCTTTGGGAATGACGCGCCGCGGCGTCAAGTTTGCGCTGGTGACCGGGGACGGGATGGCCGACCTGCCGCAGCGCTGCTGAGAAGTGCATGGCCCCAACTCCTCCGGCGCGCCTGTCTCCGACCGGTGACATGAGAAATATCACCAGCCCGGGAGGCGGGCAACGTCAAAGTCACCTGCCGGTGACAATTTCGAGGCGTTAGGGTCGGTCCAGTGAGTCTTGCAAGGCGGACAGCGCCGAACGGGCCCGTGGGAGGCGCCAGGATTGATCCGTAGCTCAAAGGGACGTGATCGGGAGGCCACCTCCAAGGCCATCGTCGAGGCGGCGGAAAGCGTCCTGGCCGAAGGCGGCTTTCAGGCGTTTGGCGTGAATGCGATCGCGCGCCGGGCGAACTGCGACAAGCAGTTGATCTACCGATATTTTGGCGGCCTTGAAGGTCTTGCCGACGCGATCGGCGCCGATCTGGCCGCCCGGTTCGCAGACCATCTGGGCCATCTGTCTGCGACGGCCCCGCCCGCCACCTACGGCGCCATGATCGAGGTGCTGACCCTGCAGCTTCTGGACCTGCTTCGCGCTGACCCGGTCATGCAGAAGATCATCGCCGGCGAGCTGGCCGGCGCCTCGCCTCTGGTGGATCGCATGGTCGAGGCGCGTGGCCGCCGTCTCGCGGCATGGATGCATGAGATGCGCGGCGACCTTGCGCCCCCCGCGCACGTGGACGCGCCGGCCGCAAACGCCGTTCTGATCGCCGCCACCCAGCAACTGGCGCTCTCGGCCAGCGCATCGGGCCGCTTCGCCGGCCTGCCCCTGAGGACCGACGAAGACTGGAGGCGGGTTCGCGAGACTCTCGTCCAGCTGATCAGGGGGGTCTATGGCCGCCCCTGATCAGCCGAGAAGGTCCGCCGCCCCTCGGCGTTCCTTGGGGATGGCGACATGACGGACGTCGCTGGCGCCTTGCCCGTTACAACGACACCAGCCACCTGGAGCCGCCCACAGGCTGAAGGCCCCTGCAGGCTATCGGCGACGGAATGTCCGCACCACCGCGTCGAAGGTGAGCCCCAGGCCTGAGAGGTCCTGGACCCGCGCCCGGGCGGCCGGCGAAATCTTGTGACCATGCGGCGTCATCTCCAGGATATCGTCCAGCACCCGCCCGTCGCCGATCTCGCGCCCATAGGAGGCGCGGGTTTCGGCCATGAGTTCATAGCCGTTTGATCGTGCGGCCTGCGGCGCCGCCGGATCCTGGGGACGGGTCGAGGGATAGATGATCTCGCGCAGCTCGATCAGGTGGCGCGCGCCCGCGTCCACGGTGATGACCCACTGGCCGGGCTCCTGAAGGTCTGCCCAGGGCGCCCACATGGGAAAGCCGAACAGGCTGCAGATCAGGCCTGCAGAACCCTGCGCCACCGGCAGGCGCTTGTTGCTGGCCACGACCCAGGCCATCTCCGGATATCGCTTGGCCGCCGCCAGCACGGCCCATTTCGAGATATCGATCCCGACGGGCGCGACCTCCAGACCCGGGCGGCCGTCACGGAGATGGTGGGTGATCCGGGCGGTGTAGTCGCCCTCGCCGCACCCGGCGTCCACCAGCAGCAGACGATCTACGCCCACCAGGGCCTGGCGGGCGGCCTCAGCGGTCAGGTCGGCGACCGGGGCGAAGAACCCGGCCTCCAGAACGCGGCGGCGGGCGCTGACCATGGCCTTGCTGTCGCCGGGGTCGCGGGACGCCTTGTGCTGGGGCGGCAGCAGATTCACGTAGCCTGTCGCCGAAAGGTCGAAGGCGTGATGGGCGGGGCACCGCAGGCCGCCGGCCTCGTGCGTCAGGGCAAGGCCGTCGAGGGGGCAGACGAGCGGGACTGTGGCGAGGGGACTGGACGACATCTTGAACGGGCGTTCCACGCGCATCATCGCCGGGGGGCGCTCCCGGTCCGCCACGAGGGCGCCTGGCCTTATAGGGGACACCCCGCCCGGGCCGCCATCGCATCGAGGATCTGCGCGGGCTTCGACCTTCCTTAAGGAAGCTCGTTCAGGCTTGCCCGGTTCAGGCCGAAGGAGCCCGCCCTTGACCTTGCCCATCGACCCGCTTCGGCAGATCGCGCGTCTTCGTCGTGTGCGGGCGAAGACTCATGAGGCGCAGGGTGGGGCCGACGAAGAGCATCCGAACCTGCCGGTTCCGGCGGGAAGCCTGGAGCCTGCGCCGCCGCCTGCGCCGATCACCAGCGGCGGGCCGGCCACCTTCACCGCCCATGTGATGGGCGCGGGCGAGCAGCGGCGCGGCCTGCGCGGCGGGCCGCCGACCCTGAACGCGGCCCGCAACGCCTATAATCAGACCGAGTTTTCCGGCCAGGCCGACCGGCGGGCCCGCAAGGGCGGCATGACCCGCACCGACATCTAGCCTCCGCAGCGGACCTAGCCCTGGCCGTTCCTGCCGAGCAGGCGGGCAAGATCGGCCTCCAGGGCGGCGACCCTGCGCTCCAGGGCGGCGATCCGCGCCTCGGGACCCGCGCCCGGAACCGGCGTGGAGACCCCGGCCTGCCGGGCGATTTCGGCGGCGCTCACCCCCAGAACCTCGGCGAAGACGCCCACCTCGTCGGGGGAAAGCTCGCGCTGGTCCTTATAGGCGAGCGCCAGGTCGGCCTCGCTCATGCCGGCGGCGGCCGCCAGCACCCGCCGACTCAGGCCCCGCTCGGCCAGGCGGGCGTCGAACCACTGGGCGTCGAAAAACAAAGCCAAGGCGTATCTCCGAACTGGCGCCGGTCTTGCTTAACCGAAGATGACCCTATGTGCGTCTTCTACGGTGCGTCCCATGCTGGCCCTGGCCACCCGCCTTTTCGACATCACCCTGGTGGCCCTGATCTTCACGGCGCTGACCTGAGCGGCGCTCGCGCGCTTCAGGCCTCGCCGCCGGAGAAGTCGATGTCCCGCCTCGCCGCGACGATGGTCACGATGAAGCCCGCCAGCACGTCCAGCAGCACCATCACCGTGATCAGGAAATAGGTCGAGGTGGCGAAGGCCGGCGCCAGCAGGAACTGGATCAGGCAGATGATGAACAGGATCATCGACAGGGCGTGATTGATGATCGCCACCCGGCGGCTGGTGGTGGACTTCAAAAGCTCGATGAACAGCACCACCAGGGCCGCGGCCAGCAGCAGGTCGCCCAGGCTGACCGACCAGTCGATATTGGACGCCATGCGGATGGTGAACAGGGCCTCGGCCATCCGCGCATGGGCGTCGACCGCCGAATAGCCGCCGGTCAGGGTCAGGGCCACGAGATTATAGACCAGCACCGGCAGGGCCAGCAGCGGAAACGCGGCGAACATGCGCATTGGATCTCCCCCTCAGGCCAAGGTCGCCCAGGGCCGCAGCAACCTTAACCCTAGCCGCCGACGCGCGGGAAGCTCTGGCCCCCTCTGCGGGAACCCCGGCCCCTAGACTTCGTCCACCCCGTGGGGCCGACGGGACCGGGCCTGCAGCCACATGACGCCGAGCAGGTCCCAGGCCGAGGCCCAGAGCCGGCCGAGATTGGTGTATTTCGACGCCCCCGTCTGGCGATGGCGATGGCCCACCGGGCGGAAGGCCACCTCATAGCCTTCCCGCAGCATCAGGGCCGGGATGTAGCGATGGAGGTGGTCGAAATAGGGAAGACGCAGGAAGGCCTCCCGCCGGAAGGCTTTCAGGCCGCAGCCGGTGTCATTGGCCGTGTCCCCCAGCAGGCGCTTGCGCACCCCGTTGCCGAGTCGGGAGGCGAGTTTCTTGGCGCGGCTGTCCTGGCGCTTGATCCGCTCGCCCCCCACCAGGGCGAGGTCCGGCCCGCCGGCGTTCAGGGCATCCACCAGGGCGGGGCCGTCGGCGGGGTCGTTCTGGCCGTCCCCGTCCAGGGTGACGATCACCGGCGCGCGGGCCGCCAGGACCCCGGTGCGAATGGCCCGGCTCTGGCCGGAATTGCGCCGATGGCCGAGCACGCGCAGTTGCGGCAACTCGGCCTTCAGCGCCTGCAGGCTGGCCCGGGTGCCGTCGCGGCTGGCGTCGTCGACGAAGATGATCTCGACATTGCGGCCTGCAAAGGCGGCGGCGATCTCGCGGGCCAGGGCGGGCGCGGCGCCTTCTTCGTCAAAGACCGGCACGACCACGGAAATGTCAGGACTGGGGGTCATGCTTCTCCATAGCCGAAAAGCTGGCGAGCGAAAGGATCGTGCTATCACCAGCGCCATGACGTTCCAGTCCAGTCTCCAATGGGCGAGCCAAGGTTGGCGAGGCCCGATGTTCGCGGCCCTGCTGGCGCTCCTGGCCGGATTGCCGGGGGTGTTCGCCATGCCCCCCCTGGACCGGGACGAGGCGCGATTCGCCCAGGCCACAGCCCAGATGCTGGAGACCGGCGACCTGGTGGTGATCCGGTTCCAGGACGAGCCGCGCTTCAAGAAGCCCGTGGGCATCCACTGGCTGCAGGCCGCCAGCGTCTCCCTGGTCTCGGCCGTCGAGGACCGGGAGATCTGGGCCTATCGCCTGCCCTCGCTGCTGGGGGCCATGCTGGCGGCGGCGGCCTGCGCCTGGGGGGCGGCGGCCTTTTTCGGCGCGCCCGCGGGCCTGATGGCCGGGGCCATGCTGGGCTCGACCCTGCTGCTCTCCACCGAGGCCTTCATCGCCAAGACCGACGCCGTGCTTTGCGGAACCGTCGTCCTGACGATGGCCGCCCTGGCCCGCATCTATGGCGCGGCCCGCGGCGGCTCGCCGGTGACCTGGCGCACCCGGCTGCTCTTCTGGCTCGGTCTGTCGGCGGCCCTGCTGGTCAAGGGGCCGGTGGGACTGATGGTCGTCACTCTGACCAGCCTCGCCCTGATCGCCTGGGACCGCCGGATCGACTGGCTGAAGGACCTGGGCCTCAGCTGGGGGCCGATCCTGCTGGTGGGCCTGGTGGGCCCCTGGGCCTGGGCGGTCACCGTGGCCACGGACGGCGGCTTCTGGACCACCGCCCTGATGAGCGACCTGGCGCCCAAGCTGGCCGGAAGCCATGAAAGCCACGGCGCCCCGCCCGGCTATCACCTGCTGGGCCTGAGCTTCCTGGCCTTCCCCATGACCCTGCTGATCCCCGCCGCCCTGGTGCTGGCCTGGGTCAAGCGCCGGGAGCCCGGGGTGCGGTTTGCGCTCTGCTGGCTGATTCCCACCTGGCTGGTCTTCGAGCTCGCCCCCACCAAACTGGTTCACTACACCCTGCCGACCTATGGCGCCCTGGCCTGGCTGGCGGCCGCCGCCCTGCGCGAGGGCGTCGGTCCGTTCGCCCGCTGGGCCGGGGCTGGCCTGGCCGCCGTGTCGGGCCTGATCCTGGCGGGGGTCTGCTTCTATCTGGTCTCCGAATTCGGCGGGACCGCCGACGTCACCGCCGCCGCAGCCGCAGGCGGCCTGCTCGCCGCAGCAGGCCTCATCGGCGGTTTCATGCTGGTCAGTCAGGCGCCGAAGGGCGCCATGGTCGCGGCCATGGGCCTGGCCATCCTGGGACACGCGGTCCTGGCCGCCGGCCTGATCCCGGGCCTCGCCCCGCTCTGGAGCTCGGCCCGGGTGGCCCGCATCATGGAGTCCGAACGCCTGCTGCCCCGCCAGGGGATGGCCGCCGCCCCCGTGGCCGTGGCCGGCTACGCCGAACCCAGCCTGGTCTTCGCCCTGGGCACGCCCACCATCCTCGAGGACGGGGAACTGGCCGCCCAGGCCATCGGCGCCTTCCGCCCGGCGGTGGTGGACGCCTCGGAAGAGGCGGCCTTCCGCGCCGAACTCAACGCCCGGGGGCTGCGGGTCCGCCAGGTTCGCGCGGTCCGGGGCCTCAACTATTCCAACGGCGATCGCACCCATCTGCGCATCTATATGAACGCCGAGCCCCGGCCCGCCCCGGCCGCGGGCCGCGCCATCGGAGGCCGCCCATGAGCCGGAAGATCCAGATCGTCGAGGTCGGCCCGCGCGACGGCCTGCAGAATGAGACGGTCCTGCTGGAGATCGAGCAGAAGATCGAGTTCATCGACCGGCTTCGCGCCGCCGGCGCCCGGCGCATCGAGACCGTGTCCTTCGTCAATCCGCGCCGCGTGCCCCAGATGGCCGGCGCCGAGGAGATCATGGCCGCCCGGCCGCCGGAGGGCGACTTTTCCCCCATCGGTCTGGTGCTGAACGCCCGCGGCTGGGAGCGGGCCGTGGCCACCGGCTGCGCCGAGGCCAATGTGGTGGTCTGCGCCACCGACGGCTTCGGCGTGCGCAACCAGGGCGCCTCCACCGCCGAGCAGATGGCCGCCCTGGCCGCCATCGCCGCGCGCCGCAAGGCCGAGGGGGGACCGGCCCTGTCCGTGACCCTGTCGGTGGCCTTCGGCTGCCCCTTCGATGGCGAGGTCAGCCTCGACCAGGTGACGGCCCTGGCTGGAGACGCCGCGCGGCTGGGGGTGGCCGAGATCGCCCTGGCCGACACCATCGGCGTCGCCGACCCCTGGACCGTGCGTGAGCGGATCGCCGCGGTGCGCAAGGTCGCGCCGGACACGACCCTGCGCATGCACTTCCACGACACCCGCAATACGGGCCTGGCCAACGCCTTCGCCGCGGTCGAGGCGGGCGTCGACGTGCTGGACGCCAGTTGCGGCGGCCTGGGGGGGTGTCCGTTCGCGCCCGACGCCACCGGCAATATCGGGACCGAGGACCTCGTCTACATGCTGGAGCGGGCCGGGTTCGAGACCGGCTATGATCTGGACGCCCTGATCGCCACGGCCCAGTGGATGGCGGGCCTGCTGGGCAAGCCGCCTGCGGCCTCGGTCAGCCGGGCCGGCGGATTTCCAAAGGTCTAGATCGCCCGGCCGGTCAGCCGCCAGAGGAGCGGCCGGGCCACGGCGGCGCCGACCACGAGGGGCCAGAGCAGCCAGGCGGTCACCGCCTCGCCCAGCCCTTGGGCGCGCTTGCGGAAATAGCGGGCCAGGCCCAGGCCCTTATAGAGCTCGACCCGCAGGGGACTGGCCCGGCTGGTATGACCCAGATGGATCACCTCGGCCTTGGGGTGGAACATGACTTCGCCGCCCGCCTCCCGCACCCGCCAGCAGAGGTCGATATCCTCCACGTGCAGGAAATAGCCCTCATCGAAGCCGCCCACACGGGCGTAGTCGGCCCGACGCATGGCGAAGAAGGCACCGGAGATGGTCGGCACGGGGCAGAGGCCGGCGGGGGCCGCCTCATTCTCCCAGTGGACCTCGTAGCGGCGCAGAGCCTTGGCCCGGCGGGTCAGGCCGCTCAGGGATAACAGCGCCGCCACCGGGGTGATCTCGCCGCGGCGGGCGCCGCGCTGTTCGGTGCGATCGGCGTTCAGCACCCGACCGCCCACTAGGCGCAGGGCCTCGCCGTCGAGCACGGCCTTGGCCAGGGCCCGAGCCCCGCCCGGCTGCAGGAAGGCGTCGGGATTGAGAAAGATCAGCACATCGCCGCTGGCCGCCTCGGCGCCCAGATTGGCGCCGCGAGCGAAGCCCACATTGCCCTGGCCACGCACCAGCCGCATCTGCGCATGGTCTTCGGCGTAGGCGTCCAGGACCGCCGCCTCGCGGGCGTCCGAGCCATTGTCCACGACGATGAATTCATCCACCTGGCGGTCGTCGAGCACGCAGGCGAGACTCTGCTCCAGAGCCTCGCCCGTCATGTACACGACCATGATCACCGAGATGCGAGCACCGTCGGCGATCCCATGCGGCGTCGGGGCGGCCTCGACCGCCACAAACGATGCGCCGATATCGTTCATCCAGCCTCCATGGCCTCGGCGGACCCCCAGGTATCCGCCTCGCCCCGAGCCTCCCGGGCAACATCGGGCGGAAGCGCCTCGGAGGCAAGCTGCAAGACGGCCTCCTCTAGGGTCAGGATCTCCTGGCCCTGGGATCCGAGGCGCCGCAGGGCGACCTTGCCCTCCTCGGCCTCACGCCGGCCGACCACGGCGATCACCGGGGCCTTGGCCAGGCTGTGCTCGCGGATCTTGTAGTTGATCTTCTCGTTGCGCAGGTCGGTCTCCACCCGCAGGCCAGCAGCCCGCAACTTCGCCGCCGCCGCCCGGGCGAAGTCGTCGGCGTCCGAGGTGATCGTCGCCACCACCACCTGGGTCGGCGCCAGCCAGAGCGGGAAGGCGCCGGCATAGTTCTCGATCAGCATGCCGATGAAGCGTTCCATGGAGCCGGCGATGGCCCGGTGCAGCATGACCGGCCGCTGCTTGGAGCCGTCCTCGGCCACGTACTCGGCCTCAAGCCGCTCGGGCAGGACGAAGTCCAGCTGCAGGGTGCCGCATTGCCAGGTGCGGCCGATGGCGTCGCGCAGGTGGAATTCCAGCTTGGGGCCATAGAAGGCGCCTTCGCCGGGCAGGTATTCGACTCCCATGTTCACCGCCTGGCGAGCGGCGCGCTCCAGCTTCTGCTCGGCCAGGTCCCAGATCTCGTCTGTGCCGGCCCGCAGGTCCGGGCGCAGGGCGAGCTTGACGCTGTGCAGCTCCACCCCGAAGTCGGCATAGGCCGAGTTGAGCAGGCGGACGAAGCGCTTGGTCTCCTCCTCCACCTGGTCCTCGCGGCAGAAGATGTGGGCGTCGTCCTGGGTGAAGCCGCGCACCCGCATGATGCCGTGCAGAGCGCCCGACGGCTCATAGCGGTGGCAGGCGCCGAACTCGGCCATGCGCAGGGGCAGGTCGCGATAGGACTTCTGGCCGACATTGAAGATCTGGACGTGGCCAGGGCAGTTCATCGGCTTGACGGCCAGGCTCTCGCCCTCCTCCGTCTCGCAGACGAACATGTTGGCGCCGAACTTCTCCCAGTGACCGGAGGCCTCCCAGAGGGAGCGGTCCAGGATCTGGGGCGTCTTGACCTCCTGGTAGCCGTCCTTGGTCAGGCGGCGGCGGATATAGTCCTCCACAGCCCGATAGAGGGTCCAGCCCTTGGCGTGCCAGAAGACCATGCCCTTGCCCTCTTCCTGGATGTGGAAGAGGTCCATGGCCTTGCCGATCTTGCGATGGTCGCGCTTCTCGGCCTCCTCGATCCGCTGGATATAGGCTTCCAGGTCAGCCTCGGTGGCCCAGGCCGTGCCATAGATCCGCTGCAGCTGGGCGTTGCGGTGATCGCCCCGCCAATAGGCGCCGGCCAGCTTGGTCAGCTTGAAGGCCTTGCCCACATGGCGCGTGGACGGCAGGTGCGGGCCCAGGCACAGGTCCTTCCAGGCCCCCTGCCAGTAGACGCTGATCTCCTCGGACTCCGGCAGATCCTCGATGATCTCGGCCTTGTAGGCCTCGCCGATGCCGCGGAAATGCTCCAGCGCCTGGTTCCGGTCCCAAACCTCCCGGCGGATCGGCTCGTCGCGCTCGACGATCTCGCGCATCTTGGCTTCGATCGTCTCGAAGTCGTCGAGGCTGAAGGGCTCGTCGCGGGCGAAGTCGTAATAGAAGCCGTCCTCGATGGACGGGCCGATGGTCACCTGGGTGCCGGGGAACAGCTCCTGCACCGCCTCGGCCAGGACGTGGGCGGCGTCGTGGCGGATGGTCTCCAGGACCTCGGGATCCTCCCGCGTGAGGATCTGGAAGGCGCCGCCGTGGTTCAGGGGTCGCTCCAGGTCCAGCAGCTGGCCGTCCAGCTTCACCAGCACGGCCTTCTTCTCCAGGGACTTGGCGATGCCCGCGGCGATCTGTCGGCCGGTCACGCCGGCCTCAAAGGACCGTTTGGAACCGTCGGGAAAAACGAGCTCGATCATGTGTCACACG
>Ga0208179_1001068_pt1 | contig 14833 bp, 30 predicted proteins | sample Malvired_Geostar_FD_184238 | JGI IMG/M metagenome (GOLD analysis project Ga0208179, IMG submission 184238) | Marine viral communities from the Global Malaspina Expedition - Malaspina viral metaG DeepMed_Geostar (SPAdes) (version 2) | ecosystem: Environmental > Aquatic > Marine > Oceanic | place...
GGTGGGCCTCGGTAACAAATGGCGCCTTATCATTAAACCCATACAGACGCTGCCCACCAGCAACTGCGGGGTGGACTTCCTTAACCATGCCCTCGCCGCGTTTGGTTCTGACCAGATCACCGACCTTAATTGTCGATACGTTTCTCTCCCCTTCTGGAGTTTCAACCAGCACACCATCGACAAAACAGGACGATACGACTGTAAATTTTTTGTCGTCCTTGTCCTTGTCCTTGTCCTTGGTTTTGTTGGCTGCCTCGAGTGCCTTTAGTCGGTCCTCGAGCGCTTTCGCTGCTGCTTCTTCTGCTGCCCTTTTTTTTGCAGCCTCCTCGGCTGCCCTTAGTTCGTGGGCATCACCACCTGACAAATCCCTCGATGCTCGTTTAGCTTCGCGTAAAGCGTTTGCATTGAAATTGGCCTGGCGCTGCTGCTCCGACAATCCGAGCATCTTAGCGATACCACTCGGGTTTTCATCGGCTGCGACTTTAGCGTAGGACCAGCCTGTTTGATCTGATCCGTAAAGGCCAGCCACTTGACCTGTCGCTAACGCATACCCCTCGGCTGTCCTCGTCGCAAAATCACCCTTCCTCGCTCTGGTGTATGTATCTTCTTCTTTCGCTCGACCATATCTTCCGACATCTCCGCCGCCTCTATCACCCATATCATAATCCTCGTAAATGTTTCCAGAGTTGTCGCGGCGTCACCACTAATGGAGCTCGAACCCCGACCAGTGCTTTGATCTGCTCAACGCAGGTCCACGGTCCGAATATCCACGGCAAACGTATTCTATCTGTATCTAGGTGGTCGAAGTCTACCCTACACATCCCAATAATTTCCATGTTTTCCACAATGTGGGCAATATCCTCCTCGAGCTCGTACTCGTACAAAACCTGTACCTCCAGGTAAGCGATACGCGGATGAATCATTACCCAATGGTTTCCGGTCCACTTCAGAGCGAAAACGTGCAGCGCTCTTGGATGTAAAAAGTAATTCCACCAGTGCGGAAACCCGCGGTCCTTGAAGCAGATGAGGTAATACATTCACGCGAAAACCGACCAGCCTTGGTCGACCTGGATAGGTTTCTGTGGCCCAGGTCTGTGATGTTTCAGTATTGCCCTGCCTTCACCAGCACCCAGCATCAGATACTGCGCCGCCTCTGCAACGTGGCTGTATTGGTTCTTGTCTGGTTTATCGTGGAACCTCTCGTCACCAGTAACCTGGATGCGTTTGTAGGCATAGCCACCACCCATCGCCTTGCGTAACATCTGGCAGCTCGGAGAGATCGACAGCCCAGGATCGCCATCAACCAGCCTCGAGAGCGGGACAGCAACAGCCTCCCGTCGCAGCGTGAAGTCATTGGAAGGTGCCGGCCTGGCATTGATGCCCCTGGCCCGCAGAATCTGGAATGGGGTCGTTTCATCTGTCTGAGCACGCTGGTCGCCAGCCGGATCACCCCATACCTGGAACTCACAACCAGGAAACCGCTGCTGCATTTCAGCAGCCAGGAGCTCGCTGAATCGGACCGCACCCATATCCTCGGTGACGAGCTCACGCAACCAGCACCAGCGACCTCGAACATCCCGCTGGCCGAACACTGCAGCGGGCGTCAGGCCAAAGTCGATGCCGATGTAGACAGGTTCTGCCTGGTTGACAGCCACGACCTGCTTGGCAATGTGCAGGTGGTCCCTAAATTCTGGATACACTGGTCGGCCTTCGCTGATGAATCCGTAGTCGCCATCAACGTAAACCCGAATCCACTCGTTATCCTTGCCGGCCTCAAGTCGCTCGTAATAACCATCGGGCAGGTTCTCGACGTTCTCGGCATCTGGTTGGCGCCCGCTCGGTTGCTTAAATAGCTTCCATCCCTTCGGCGTTTGCTCCTCGAACAGCCGATACCACCAGTGATCGTTGTCTGGTGGGTTGGTGTCCATGATGACTCCGAACCAGGTCGGTCCACCTTCCCGCTTGGACGGATAGCGCCCGACGCGACCCTGCAGCATATCGATCACAGCCCGCGGCACTTCCCTGGCCTCGTTCACCCAGGCACCGGTGAGCTCGAGGGATAATAGCTTCTTAACATCCTGGGGCCGGTCGAGAGCTCGAAACATTATCTCAGCCTCAACATCCCCGAACTTGATGCGGTGCATCATATCCTGGTTGTTCCAGGTCCCAACGTGCTCGAACCAATCACGCCAGGTGTTCAGTGTTGTGTCTGTCAGCTCTCGGTATGTGTTGCGGACCACAGCCCAACGGGATCGTCGAATGCCATCTGGTCCTGGTTCCTGGTCCTGGAGTCGACGGAACATTTCCCAGCAGCACGCAGTCGACTTACCGGACCCGACCGGACCCATCACGCCGCGAATGAATGCCTGGCACTGGTGAAACTTCCCCAGCGTCGGAGCTGCCTTGTAACTAATCTGCAGCGGTTTCTTCTGCATCTGGCAGTATCATATTAAAGCTGATGCCCTGCGGGGTCGTGACTTCCTTTTTGTCAATCAGGAGTCCGTGCAGCTTGGCCTTGCCCATCGTCGCCTGGACTGCAGCGGCAGCAGCTCGCTCCTCGAGCGCCACCGTTCGATTCTCGTCGAGCTCGTCCGAGATCGAATCCATCGTCACATCGTGCCGCCTGGCTGCCTTCTCTTGTAGCTGCTCAATCCTGGCACCGACGCCGGCGTGCAGGTGTGCCAGCTTCCATGCCTCAGACTTGACAGCCTCGTCACTCATTCCCTCGGCGTCGTAGGCGTCCCGATACGACCTCGACAATGCGCCGAGTGTCTCGACGCACGACCGTGCAAACCGTTCCTGTTTTGGTGTTAGCTTACTCATCGGTTCGTGCATTCTATCCTGACCTCGAGCTGCCCGCCTGGTAAAACCTGCCCACGTTCGATGTATAGCTTGTCTACCTGGCTGTCATCCTGGAACACTTTGGCGTGCTCGAGCGAGTCGAGCGTGCATTTCAAGAGGTTGTCGATGTCTCGCCGGCGCCGATCCGGTGGGTAAGCGGTGATGGATACCTCCAGCCTGGCATCAGCACCAAAGCGCCCGCAGCCTTGCGTGGCTTCGATGATGTCACCCCGATAGGCTTTACCCCTGGCAGATATGTAGACGTTTCGCCTGGTGTGCATCCAGTAGTTGTTTACAGATGGCGGCCACGGCAGTGTCAACTCCATTCAAGCGTTCCTCGGTCGCCCGATGGCGTAGTTTTTGAATATGCGGTCGAACATCGCCCTGGTCGGCAACACCTTGGGGGGCTCGAGCTGCACCCCATAGTTGACCCAATCCTCGAATTGCTTGCACGCCATTTTCTCCTCTCTGCACTTCGTCCAAAACCAGCACCCACGCTCGCATGGTGCCATGTGTGTGCCGTCATGCGGTGGTACTCGTCGATCCGTCATCCAGTGTCATTTTGGGGTCCTGGTGAGAATTGCACGCATTTTGCACAGATTCGACGTTATTGTACCCATGTCGACCTCTGGTTGTGGCAACATTCTCGCTATCTTATGGTATGGTGCTGTACGTTTAGGCTTACACAACGTCATAAACTCCGGCAGTGTTGGAGGCCAATCGTTCCCATTTTCCACCATTTTTTCAAATCCCTGGCCTATCTCATCGAGTGAGAATCTACCTAATCCCTGTACCCAGGTAAATGCTGTGCTTGTCAGTGTTCCGTCAGGGTTTGTTACCTCTCCCCACGCGCTTATCCAGCGATGTCCATACACCTCGGTCATCCTTAACCAGATGCGGGCCATGACTGGCACGCTCTGCCATGATTTCAAATCGCGGATCAGTGGGGACTTGTTCATTCTCCTCTGCCCTGGCTCGCTCGTTAGCACGCTCGCTGGCGAGCTCTGCACGTTCGACTGCTGAGAGCTTTCGATATTGCTGTTTTGTTCTGATTGCATCCTTGCTTGCCTCCCCAATAGCTAGAGTAGATATATATGTAGGTTCTATAGTGACAGGTTCTGTGTGCTTCTCCAGCATAGGGGGGTATGCTTCTCGCGCACAGGGGGGTCTTGTCCCAGGCAGCACAAAGTAAGCATTTGAACGCTGACTGCCATCATCCCTAAACCGATGCTGTATCCGAATCAGGCCCTTCTTTGCGAGCCGTTTTATTGTGCGGTTTACCGTCGACTGAGCAAGGCCCGAGCGCTGGGTGATGTATCTCTGTGAAGGCCAGCACCTGCCGGTTTCATCATCAGCGTGATCCGCCAGGAGAATCAGCAGCAGTTTCTCGTTTGCCGGCAGATCGGTAGTCTCGAGAGCTGCCAGTATTCTGCGGATACTCATTCGACAGAGTAAAACGGGGCTAGGGAATAGAATACTTCCGGCCTCAACAGCTTGAGATACATCACTCGAGCTTTAGGAATACCTGAGTGTCGCCATTCGGAAACACTCGCCGGCTTAATCTCACAGAGAGCTGCCGTCGCCGAGGTCCCGCCCAGGCGGTCGATTACTTGGGATGCGTGCGAAGCCCCAAATGCTTTTTCTACTGCATTCATTTTGTTTTCATATCCGAATAACTCCATCCAAAATCCTAACCCTCAATTATAGGGATGCCTAACGGATCACGCAAGTGTGCAGCTACCCCCCCTATGCGTGCAACACCACTTGTTCGCCATGATTGTCGCCAGCGACAATCGACCATCGCCAGCGACATCGCTGGGACAGCACTACCACCCCTGCGTGTCCCATGTCTAATTACGTCCAAAGCCAAACAGTCCAAAACCGTACACAAGAAATGACCTGTTCAAACAGACCAAATCTCATACACGGGAATGACCTGTTTGGAGTTTTCCCTGTAAAACCAGATAAGTGTATGATTTTATTACCGATATATTTTTCAATTATTTCTCTATTTAGGCTTGACTAATAGGCCTTGAGGCTTTATTGTGTAGGCCTACCTAACAAGCAACAGGAGGCGCCAATGAAGCTACTTACGAAAGCGAACTTCGCGGCCCTAGCTGCGAACGCTGACGTTGCTGAAATGGATCGCAAGCCCGTTGTCAAATTCTTCGCTCCCACTGGATCGGCCACCTGGTTGATTTCGGAGATCGAGGAAGATGGTGACACGTTGTTTGGGCTTGCTGATTTAGGTATGGGTTTCCCCGAGATTGGGTCGGTCAGTTTGAAGGAGCTCTCAGAGGTTAAAGGAGCTTTCGGACTCGGGATCGAGCGGGACCTCTACTTCACAGCGGACAAGACCCTCGCCGAGTATGCGGACGAGGCTCGAGCCGCAGGGAGAATCGAAGCATGAACGAAGTTTTGAAAGTTGGAGACATCGTTTCCGGCACCTGGGGGTATTCGATGACGATCCCCGAGTTTGCAGTTGTGACTCGACGGACGGCAAAGACCGTCTGGTTCAAAAAGATTCGGAAGAATCGAGTCAATATGTTCGGAAACGAGACACCCATTCTCCCCGTTGTGGAGGATGATGGGAAAGAGCGTCGAGCAAAAATCAGGAACTTTGGGGATGGTGAGCGTTTTGATTCTGGTTACGCCTTGATGAGTGGATGGAGCGGTAACGGGGTTTATGCGAATTACCTTGATTAAGGAGTTGGGATGATGTCCCTCAGATCATACGTCTATTTCAATCTGTTCACAAAAACCTGGTCGGAGCGAGTGAAAGGCAAAGTCGTCGGGCATGATCGCGTCATCTATTTGAAGGATGCGAGATTCCTCGTCGCCAAAGCTGGCCGAGATCGGGTCCGCAGGGAAGGCAAGAAGAACGTCCACGCTGGTGTGTCGGGTGTTCGGGTTGCCTTGGATCGTATGAGAGGACCAATCAAGATGAGCGCCTGGAAACGTGAGGCTGGTTGGGTCCGAGTCACCTATGACCCGTACAAGTACGATTCGTTTGTCAATGCCGAGTCAGGAGAGCGCATAGATTCGGCAGAGTGGGTTTGGATGAAAGCAGAAGCTGGTAAACCGCCCGAAGTCTGGGCAAAGGAGGCAGTATGAGTATTGACGCATCGATTGATCGGCTAAACAGCGAAGGCGCCGAGGTCGAGATTGAACTCGAGAAAATGCTAGTCGAGTTGTCCGACGGAATCGTCAACCGCATGGCCGAGGTTGCAGAATGTTCTTATGACCGGATGTTGAATGGCATCAAGAACAATGCAGAGTTAAACGGGTTTTTCAAAAAGACCCGCAGCAAGGCTCTCGAGATGCTTGTCGAAGAACTCGAGAAAATGAAAGTGAAACGGGAGATAGCATGACGCGAGTTGAATCAATGAAGCGCTCTGCAGCTAGAGAGCGGGCATCTGATCGACGCGCCGCGTATGGCGTCGGAGTTTCAAAGATGTTTGGAAAGCTGAAAGATGAGTACGCGATTTACGAAACCAACGCCAGTGCCCTGGGTTGGCGGGTTAAATCTTTCAATGAGTGGTTAAACAGCTAGGAGGTAATATGATGTATGTACTTAAATTGGCCGCGAATCATCCAGCAAACGTGATGATAATGACGGTCGCAATGCCGTACAACACGAAGGGGTACGTTCCCTGGGATGCCATCAAGTACGACGATAACGTCGTCGACGTTTCCGATAAGGTATCCAAAGAGGTTGAAATGGCCTGGACAGCCGGCTCGATGTGGGGCTGGCACGTTCCTGGTGCTAAAGCTGCTCACGATTTCGTGAATGGGCGCAAGGCGATGGATGAAATGATTGGGAAGCTCCCAATCTAATGAAAGCGGCCCCGCTCCTTAATTTAACCGGTAGGTTTGAACGAACACTGTATGTTGTGGCGACATTAGTGAACGGTGGAGCGGGGTCGTTTGGTGCTGTGACCTGGCGAACAACGGACGAGGCTGTGGCGCGAGAGCGGTGGGCGGCGAGCGGTTGACCATCGCCAGGTTTTAACTAGGAGAGAATATGGAAATCATCATGTATCGAGGCAGTCCCACCTGGGCTGACGAGGACGGCAAGCCGTTTCCGTCTGAGGTTATCGTCTGCCCGCGATGCCGTGGTAAGGGGTCCCACCTGATTGATGGAATGCGGGAGCACGCTTACACGGTCGAGGAAATGGACGAGGACCCGCAGTTCTTCGAGGATTATATGAGCGGCGCCTATGACAAGACTTGCGACGAATGCCACGGGCGTCGAGTGTCCGCCAGGCTGATTGAGACAGGTCTAAACGCCGAGGATTCCGAGCGACTCAGGGAGTATTACGCGGAGGCCGAGCGTGAATATTACGACCGACGCGAGAGTGAAATGGAGCGGAGGATGGGAGCGTGAGTGCCTGGGTAGCGGTGTTTTTGTTTGCGGCTGTCTACTATGCCGGCCTGGTGTTCTGCGGCTGGTATGAGGATTATCGTGAATGGGAGCGTAACGATGCGACCGACTAAAGAAACCGAGGCGTATGTTGCCAGGGCCGACAAGGCCCTAAAGGACTACCAGGCGGCTCTCGAGCACTGGCTGAAGATCGTCAAGGATGCACAGGACGAGCACATCACGCCAGATAATCTCGAGCAGTTGCTGCTGGATAGTAAGGACCCAGAGAAAGACATCAACCTGGCAAAAGCTGAACTACGCCAGGTCGATCTCGGCCTCGACCGTGAGATAATTAAACAGGAAACATGGAGGTAATAGTAACTACGGTGCGCGGCGGCACCTCCTCGGGCCAACCTCCTAGCCCTTTCCGCCGCTCTTTGGGGGGTGCCGCTTGGCGCCCCCCTTTTTTCCCCACAACAACCAAGAGGTATTGATATGAGTATTAACATCACAAAACGCGAGGACCCGATCACGCTGGCACAGATGATTACCCTCATTTACGGAGAACCAGGCAGCGGTAAAACGTCGCTGGGTTTCTCTACCAACAAACCACTGCTGCTGGACTTCGACCGTGGTGCCCATCGTTCCGCCTTTCGAGGCGATACGGTGCAGGTGGAATCCTGGGACCAGGTTGCCAACCTCCAGGCGAGCGACTTCAAGGGGTACAAGACAGTCGTAGTCGATACCGTTGGCCGGCAGCTCGATCTCATCACTGCATACCTGGCGGCGAGCGATCCCAAGCTGACAAGGCGGACCGGTGAGCTGTCGCTCCAGGGGTATGGTGCATTAAAGGCAGTTTTTACTGCCTGGATTCACAGGTTGCAGACGTTCGGCCTGGACATCGTTCTGCTTTCCCATGCTCGAGAGGATAAGCGAGCCGGCGACGAGGTTGTGCAGCGGCCCGACATCCAGGGCGGAAGTTACGCCGAGGTTCTAAAGGTCACTGACATGGCAGGGTTTCTGTACCGAGCCCAGGGTGGGCCCATGCTGGACTTCTCCCCGACCGATACACATATCGGGAAGAATGCCCCAGGGTTCGAGCCGCTAGTGGTTGCCGATCTCCACCAGGACCCGACGTTCCTGGGCAATGTCATTAAGGATGCCAAGAACATCCTTAACACCCGCAACAATGCCAGCCAGGAAGTGGCGGACAAGGTTGCAGAGGTGCGGGAGCTGGTCGAGGCATCACAGTCAGCGGACGAGGTAAACGACCTGGTGCTTACCCACATTACCAATGGGAGCAATGGAAAATCCGAAGCAGCACAGATCGGAAAGCTCGTTAAACAGCACGCCAAGGACATTGGCCTGGTCTACGATAAAAAGGCTGGCGGCTTTATCCAGCCGGAGCAGTCCGATGCTGCGGCTTAACGCCTCACTACTCGAAAGCACCCGTCTGTACCAGGCGGGTGTGATCGACTCGGATAATCTGATCGATTCCATTGCTGGTGTGACAGTCGAAACTCCACAGATGGCGCTGGGGTCCGCTTTCCATGCTGTATTTGAGGACCCCCTGGTGCATCTGGATTACCTAGATGGTGCCGGCGTATACCACCACGGCGATTTCACGTTTGACGCTGAACTGGTCGATAAGGTCCTGGGGGATATTTGGGACCTGGAACCTGTAGTCGAGGCAAAGACCGAGGACCTGGTTGTGCAGACGGATCACGGGCCCGCCCGTATCGTCTGCCAGGCGGATGCCCTGGCCGGCCTGGATTGCTGGGAGCTGAAAACCAGCGAGAAATCGATGGTGCCAGAGCGGTATATGGGATCGATGCAGTGGCGAGCCTATGCCCTGGCCTTCGGTGCCAATCAGGTCACCTATCGCCTGGTGCAGTTGAAACGGCTCAAGGATTGCGATGTCTGGACTATCCAGGACGCACAAAGCATAACAGTGTTTCCTTATCCACGGATGGCACAGGATGTTGCAGAAACGGCTAGTGATCTAGCCAGATTTATTTCAATCAACGGACTCGAGGACTATAGACTCGAGAAGGAGGCAGCATGAGTATGAGAAGGACCCACACTTTACGGGTAGCAAACGGGACCTATGTGGTCGACGGTCAGGAGAAAACCCGCTGGCTAACAGTCGGCGGATTGATGGAAGATGACAACAAGTTGAAAATTAAGTTTGACGCGATGCCTGTCGGTAATACCTGGGACGGTTGGGTGCAGTGTTTTCCTGTCGAGGAATCGTCAGGTAATCCTAAATTCGAGTTTAGGGGGGACGGAACACCAGTTCAGCCCCCGAACAATAATCAATCGGCTGTTACACCTGCCGCCGCGTTCGACGACGACATACCATTCTGATTGTGACCCTGAGAGCTCGCCAGTTCGCGCTGGCGGGCTTTTTATCTAGGGTGAAGGGTTAGACCTAAACCACTCATCTGAACCACTCACAGCCGCTCGCTCCCTATGTACTTCGACTAGCTTCTCGCGCTTTGCCCACCATTCTGGTGGTGCGTTTGAATTTATCCCGAACTTTCCGCAAAAATCTAAAAGTATCTGTAATGCTTGTGCTCTGTCTGTGCTTTTGATGATTGCGTTCTGCAGCTCGGGTATTGTCATGTCCTTAGTCTCCCAGGAGTTTGATAGTGAGATCGGACAATAGAACTCGCGGCGTCCTGGGTCCGGCTCAAGGTGTTCTGGATGACTCCGTTGCGGTTTCATTGCAGATACTTCGGGCGCTGCTCTGGCACTGCTAGTGAGTCTATGAGCTCCGCTGCAGTTACATCCTCCAGCACCAGCTCAACCGTCGCTGGTATCTTATCATTGGATCGTCGGACTGCCAGCAAGTCGTCGTATTCAACCACGATTTCATTGCCCGACGCCAGCTTGACAAAGATATTCATTTGAGCATTGCGACATCGACGCGATGACGCTCGACTTCACCGTGGTCCTGGTGGTGGACGATGGCATACATATCTCGACCAGAACGGTAGCCGCGACTCTGTGACCAGGCATCCCTGCCGGCTAGAGTTCTGAATGATTCCCAAATACAGCCAGGATATTCGATGACGTTCTGCGTGTGAATGTGACCAGTATACCAGTAGCGATGCTTTGTTTTTCCCCAGTTATCAGGCTCATCATGCGCCATGATGCCGGCGAGCTGGTTGGGTTTCGTGGTGTCTCCGTGGGTGGACCCGAACAAAACACTGCCGAACCGGTAGTACCAGAACCTCGAGGGGCTGTCGTGGATAATGATTCGGTCGCTGTTCTCGTAGTACATCCCCAGGGCAATCGACATCATCTGGCTGGTGTGCTCGTCGTGGTTTCCGATACAGTTTCGGACAATGACCAGCTCATGCTTTTTTGCTGCAGCCTCGATGCAAGCCATGACAGCTCTGATGCCAGCTCGCAGAACCTTCGACCACCTGGTATCGACATCGAGGATATTGCCGCTGCGGAGCGTCCGGTTTTCCTGGGTATCGCTGTGAAAGAAATCGCCCAGGTTCAACAGGATCGCAGTCTTACTTTTAGGTGAGCACGCAACCAGGCGGCGCATTGTCTCGCAGAGATTTTGCTCGGCAATCTTGAGGTCGAAGTCGTTGCCGGTTTCCCGATGCCAGGCGAACATCCCCAGGTGTGGGTCCCCCAGGGGATAGACAGTCAGGAGATTGTCACTGCACTGTTTTGGTGCAGTTGCAGCCTTACCCTGGCCTCGCCAATCCTCGAATGCCTCAACAATAGACTCGCGCAGGTCCTCCAGACGCTTTGCTTCTGCACTCGTCTTAACCCATTGGGCCCGCTGCTCACCATCTGCGTCGTATAACGTGCTGACACCTTTAATAGTGAACCCTTCCGGTGCGGTGTGGGTCATATCGTGGTCGGGGGCATACCCCTGGGTTGCTGCATTCTTTTTGATGCGGCTTAACGCCTTGTAAACCATCCGCTCTGTAACGCCGAGCTCTTTAGCGGCCTTAGATCGATGGCCGTCATGTTTCACCAGGGCGCTAATCAGATCGCGCTGGTGTTGAGTCTGGCAGTAAGGGATTAGTCCTCTATCGTTCGACATGAGATCACACAGCCCACGGGCATAGCGGTAATTCCGCTAATTTCACCGTTATCTGAAAGGACGTTGCCTACCTTGATGAACTTCTTATCTTCCGAGGCCAGCCAGCCGACAGTCTTAATAACTGGACAGGCAATAGCTTCGTGAGTGGAGTAGGAACTGTCCTGGATAATATCTGTCCATGTGACCTCGATCATTGCCATAATCAGGACCCATCAGATGATGTAATAGTTCGCCCATATCACTATCCCAAGCGGGACACATAAAATAAAAGCAATCATCATTAACGCAAAAATGATCTCACCCTTTTCCACGGCGATTCAACTTTGTGGGTCCTGGTATAAGCCAGCCAGTGAGCAGTGGAACGACCACAAAAATGAGCAATAGAGAAAGGCCGCCGAGCTCCACCAGCTTCTGCGCTACTGTCCATATGGTATCGGGCGCCTCAGTGACAACGGTTTCAGCAGTAATGTTGGCGGGCGCACAGTCATCCGCACTCGTCGCAGAGACAACCGCACCGCTCACCGTCGAGCTTAGACCTGCCGCCAGGACCGGTGCAATCGCACTGCCCGTCAAGACAGAAGCCGCAGTAACAACCGTGGTCACTGCTCCGACCTTTAGACCGTCCTTCATCGGGGCTGTCGAGCACGCCGTCGTCAGGAACAGACATAGGCTAAGAAGTAAAATTTTGTATCGCACCGACTATCACGATGACGGCAATCGCGAGCATCACGATCTGCGTCTTTATTGCCGCGGAGCTCTGTATTAGAATCGTGGCAGCGATTGCTAGGTGGGCCGGTGTTATGTTCATCCGCCACCTGTAAGCCACTTACTCAAAAGCCCTCCACCAACTCCCGACAGTCCAACAGTCGCCAGGACCACACCGATTCCGATGCCCCTGGTGCGTTCGAGCTGGTGCTCGAGTCGGTCCAGCCTTTCATTCATTTCTTGTACCTGCGCCGTCAGGACGTCGACGCTGGCGGACAGCCGGCCAATGTCGTAGTCGCTGACCTCGCTCATGCCTTCGGAGCCTCATTCTCTGCGCCAACTGGATGATTTGGAGGAAGCACGTAATCCTGTTTATCCTCTCCCGAAAAAATAATGCAGGTCTGTTCGTCCGTGATCGTCAACACGCCAGCCAAGCCGGTTGCGTCGTTCTGGATTATTGCTATCCGGGGACCGTTGGGGTCACGACTCGTACTGAACGTCATCGAGATGAAAACCCCGTAGTCAGAAATTAAAGCACCCATGAGAGTAGCGAAATGATGTTGCTCTACTGTTGCTGGCAAACACATTGCAGGGAATGGAATCATCTGACGCACCATCCCTTCTGGCGGGCCCGACAGCGCGGGTGTCGACCACAACAAAACACCCAACGCTATCAGTAATCGTTTCACGGTTTAGATACTACATCCCATGATTGCGTTTCTTCATTCCAATGATGCAGACCTTCTTCTGGTTCTGGTATTGGCGGTTGCCAAGGGTTTATGTCCTTGACAATTCCTGTCTCGCCTACATTCTCAACAGGGATAAGAGCCATTAACTCCATCCTAGAGACACTGCTTGTATTCTTGTTGTTTTGGATACGCTTTGGTTTAGCGTCTTTATCCGATATGCCATATTGTAAGGTGCGGTTATAGTGCTTGAGATGGTTACATCATGTGATGTCGCTATGTTATGTGAACCTGTACTACCTTCAGATGCCAGTGCTAATGCCGTCCATGTTGAACCGCCATCTGCGCTTATTTCTGCGGTAAGATCAGTATCTAAAGTAGTCGTACCAGCACCATTGGTGTAAGTGAGAACAATATCGCCTTTAGTCGGAGCCGCCTGTGCAGCGGTTGTATTAGATACTAAAGTCATGTTTCCAACCGCAGTAGCAGTAGTTAGTCTTCTTGTAACCACTATTCCAGAACCACCATTCTTTCCTACTTGTCTGTAACCACCGCCACCGCCACCACCTCCGGTATTGGCTGTTCCGGCAACTGAGTTGGTATTATCTCTACTTCCACCAGTACCACCACCTCCAGCACCACCCGCTCCTGCGCCACCTGATCCGTTTCCTTCTCCACCGCCACCGCCGCCAGCATATGTAACGGATGAGCCTGTAATGGATGATGCTGTCCCGTCACCGCCGTCTCCAGCACTTCCGTTTGAATCTCCACCTACTTCTGATGCACCACCGCCACCACCACCAGAACCCGGTGGATAACTTGTATCTCCTGCGCCACCAGCATACCCCTGCCCGGCTGTTCCTGCACCACCAGCACTGTAACCACCGCCACCACCAGAACCGCCGACTTGTCCACCACTACCACCGGGTGCGCCTGTAATGGTTGACCCTTTACCGCCTCCTGTAGATGTGATGGTACTTAGCCCCGAACCACTTATCGAAGAATCACCACCATTCGTACCATCATCAGTTGCGTTAGTTGATGCGGTGCCACCAACACCCACTGTTATTGTATAAGTAGTATCAGCAGAAAGACTTATAGTAGATGTCTTATAACCACCAGCACCACCACCACCTCCGGTAAAAGAAGAAGCGGAGCTTCCTGCGCCACCACCGCCACCCCCAGCAACCACTAAGTATTCATAATCTTGGGCTACATCAGTTGTATAGGAACCAGAAGATGTAACAGTAGTCCACTTGTAGTAAGTGTAATCACCATCTACTGCACTAGAATCATAATTACCAGATACTGTGGGTGTAGTGCTAACTGATCCCTCATAATACTTTCCAGAAGCATCCCTTAGTTCGTTTGTAGAAGCAGAAGCATCAACACCAGAAGTATCTTGAAAATCATCCACCGTCTGGTCAACAAGATTATACTTGGCGAGAGAGCCATTAGAAGCAACCTTGAACCCTAATAGGGCTATGTCATCTTGTAACCCAGCATCGTCATACTCAGATATTGCCGTCCAAGAGTTATCGCCTCTTAGAAAGGTTGTCGCAGAGGCTGTACCTGTTGCAGATAACTCAGCAACACCAACAGCATCAGTTGCGATCTTCGCACTGGTAACGCTGTTATCACTAGGCTCACCAAAGTCGACAACGTCCCCCAAGAACCTGACCGAGATCGTCGAGACAGGTGGTGCGCTGGTGAAGTTAAGCGTCACCCCGTCTGCCGCTACGCTGTATGCCGTCGTCGGTATCTGGTCGACCCCATCGATGCTGACAAGTATCGTCGCAGTCGTCGCCGCCTGGCTGAGAGTGAACGCAGTCAGGCTACCGTTGCCAGTGAATGTCTGCGTGGCGTAAGTGCCTAATGCCGCCGGTTGGTTTCCTATGTAACTCATATCAACTCCAGCCTAGTGAGACTGCTTGGATGCGAGTTGTCTTACTCGCAGATTGATTCAATGTTTTAATTCGGTAAGCCATGTTGTATGGGGATGTGATTGTGCTACTGATTGTCACATCGTGCGCTGTGGCTATGTTGTGTGAGCCTGTACTTCCCTCTGATCCCAAAGTCATTGCTGTCCACGTTGAACCACCGTCTGCGCTTATCTCAGCGGTAACATCAGTTCCTAGTGTGGTTGTTCCAGCACCGTTGGTATAG
>Ga0208179_1001072_pt1 | contig 14794 bp, 5 predicted proteins | sample Malvired_Geostar_FD_184238 | JGI IMG/M metagenome (GOLD analysis project Ga0208179, IMG submission 184238) | Marine viral communities from the Global Malaspina Expedition - Malaspina viral metaG DeepMed_Geostar (SPAdes) (version 2) | ecosystem: Environmental > Aquatic > Marine > Oceanic | place...
AATCACGGCTTATATTGATGTCATCCTTGACGGCATCAAACATATCCTTTGGTGTTTTCATTGCACCAACACTTCCACCGACACCTTCTCCAGCATTATTCTTTTTTATATCGGCTTTAGCACTTTTTGCTGCTTCACGGTTTGTTATCGTCTGGAATTTAAGACCCAATTCATCCAAGTGCTGGGCAACATCATAAAGTCCGTTCTTTCCTGTCTCCATGTTTGTAAGTTTAAACTGTCCTACAAAATTAAAGTCAGCCGCAAACGCCCTTGCTATCTTTTTCCATCCATGATCCAATCGTTTTTCAAATGCATCATTCTTTAGAATAAGCTTGGCCCCTTTCTTTGCCCTGATAAAGATAAGGCCCGGACTTCGTGGACTGGTTAGAAGTTCTATATCCCCCTTATAATTCTTAATCTTGGCATTTGTTCCAGCCTTGAGGAAATATTGATATATCTCGTCATGGTTGCTGAACTTAATTGGCATATTCTCAATGGCTTTTATAGGATCAAATGTTTTAGGCATGAGAATTCCTTGTTCTTGGTCAAACTCTGCCGTATCGCCAATCCGCTTTTGAATATTGACGTAGTTTCCACCCGTAATGAGACTTGATCCCAAAGGAATATTACCTGCTATGAAGTACCGATTCTCTGTTACTATTCTTTGCCCTTCCTCGAACAGTTTCTTAACTTTCGATTCATCTTCGATTCTTAAAGTATACTCTCCCAGAGTTGCATCATTTTTCAAAAAACGGAAAAGCGAAATCATAACTTGCTGGGATTCCCCATTTGCCAAGGCAAAGGTTATTTGAATAGATCCTGTTGTTGTAGGATTCTTGGAAGTATCTTTTTTCCTGTTTATTATTATTCCATCATAAATAGGAGCATCTTTCTCTATACCAGCCCTTATCTGTACAGTCGATCCGATTCTAAATTGATTAATATTGTTTTCTACTGCTCGGTAAAGTTTTTTAATCTTTTGTATTCTTTCTCCTATCCTATCTTGTTTGTTCTTTGGATCTACTACTTCCTGTGTATCTGGTTTTTGTAATTCATCTATGGCATCCTGAAATACTTTCTTATTTTCGGATAACTCATCTCTGGTAAATTCTGCAATGCTTTTTCCATCAAGACTATCTATGATCTTTTTTCTCAATTGAGGATTCGTAAAAGGTTTGACAGCCTTCTTCATAACTATCTTTTGAAGGTACACTGGCCTTTGGAAAGGACTTCCATCGGATAATCCGTCTTGGATTTCCTTTTCTTCCAACACCGTAGCTTGAGCACCTGCCATTCCAATAATGCTAGTTCTTCCAACTCCTAATCCTGTTTCCTCTGCCTTCAGTTCAGAATATCTCTTTAGGACAAATTCATAGAACTGATTTGCAGTTGCAGGATCCATAACCAATAAGTTACGGGCTACATCTTCGGCAATACCAACAGATGCTTCTAATTGTTCATCAGAAGCGACAAATAATGCTCTAATATCAGGATGTATTTGCAGGAATTCCTTGACAGCCTTGTCTCCAGTAGAATTCATAAAGTCAACAATGCCCTTGACGCTGTAGTCTGTCTTAACTGATCCGCTTGTTGAAGCATTAAGCGATGCCATTTTTCTTTCCAGCATTGCCGCAATTCTTTTTTCTGCTGGATGACTTGTAGCGAATAATGAATACTGGGGAAGAGTAACTTGCCCTGTCCTATTAATCCTTCCTAGGATTTGAACAAAGTCAGTTACATTTGGCTCTGCTTCCAAGATAATCATATGACGCTGTTTCTTGTCACTAAAGTCTTCACTTGCGTGCATAGACAAACCAGTACCAGCAACCCTGTTCATTACAAGAGCATCAATATTCCCTGCATTAAAATCGTTAACACCTTTTCTTGTAAGTCGTGCATTATGACTTCTGGACGTTAGCATACTTTCCTTATTTATGGTCATGTCCCTGCCAGTCAATTCTTTTACTTTTAATCCCCCTGCCTCAAGTTTTTCTATGAGATCATCAATAGGCTTAACACTTAGTTCTTTAAAGTTTAACGATTTAACTTTGGATTTTAAATCCTCAAATTCTTGATTAACATCCCCAAATCCAAGTATCTCTCCTACTTGGGATATGGCAGAAGTATTCAATGTAAAAACATATTCCCCCTTGATATCCTTGGCAATATGTGTTCCTATTTCAGGTACTAAAACACCACTAACTCTTACCTTAAATCTTTTTGTTCGTTCCAAGTATTTAATAAGGAGATCATTGTAATTAATGCTTATCTTATCGCCTATCTTGAGTTTATTATCTTTGGCATATTCCTTGAGAAAAGAATCCATTGTTCTGGAAATAACAATCATTGGCTTTTTCCCAGCCTTATGCTCTTCTATTGCTATCTCGGCAACTTCATCAATTTTCATTGCAGTCATCAGTTGACCAGCAATGTAGTGCATCTGGGACTGGAAGTTACTTGGCGATATGCGTACCCTGTGACCTTCCCTTTTCCACCCCTGTAGGATAGGATCGATGGCTATTAGCTTTCTTGCAATTGCTGTCAGTTTTCTATCCAAGGAGACAAGATCCCGATAAACAAACGACAAATCATTGGCAGTTCCTGTCAGGCCTTTTCGGTCTATGTCAACTTCCACTATATTAAATGCTATGTCTTTAAAACTTTTTTCTACCCGTCTATACTGTCCAGATTCAGCCAACATACCGGATACTATCGATTGCAGAGGAAGACTTCCTTTTTTCATAACATCAATGAATTCCTCTGGATCCTGAATGGAATCCTGAATATCGGTATTCATGTACAAGTCCATTACTTTTGGATTCTTTGCCCAAGTAGCAGAAGAGTACATAACCCCCTGTGCACTTCTCAACAAGTCTCTTAAAAAAGCGGCTCGTGTCATTCCTACATTATCAAGAGACACGCCAGACTGGGATCCCTGTCCGCCTCCAGAATGACTTTCATCCAAGATAAATATAGAATTTTCAGCTATGGTATTTAATAAATGATGCCTTGCAGACTCCACTCCAACTGGTCTCTGCATTTGGCTATATGTCGTAAACACAAAATCATAGTCATCCATGTCACCACGTTCTATTAGCCTATCCAGTTCCTCTTCATGCTTTTGTTTATTAGGAGTCTTGAAAACTCCAAAATCAGGAACATCACTTACATCGATACTAAGGCTATTGTCAGTTGGAAGAATCTTCAATTCTCCAACATTTTCTCCAATATCATTGAGATCACGAATCATATCCGCATACAGGACAGGTGTCTGGGTAACGAATACTGCATTCTTTCCGTGAAATTTCGACCAACGCAACATAGCGGCAATCACACGTCCTTTTCCTACGCCTGTCTGATCTCCAAGGATAAATCCCCTGCCACTTTTCACTTGATCGATTGCCAAAGCCACAGCATCCACCTGTTCGCCCCCAAGCTTTCCAATCATTTCCTCTACATTGGCATAGTCAAGCTCGTCTGCTACAAATTGATCTATACTCTTCTTACCGAGTCTCTTGACTAGATTCTTCATTCCTTTTACCATAAATTCGGATAAGTCTATGGGAGCATAAGTATCAAGACTTTGTGCTGCACTTTTTGGAGCATGCCTCAGTTGAAATTTGCTTGGCTCTCCCTGTTGGGTAGTGATAGAAAAAGCCTGTGTTAAACTCCGTGCAAATCTTTTAAGGTGAGCTACAGCAATTTTGTAATATTCTGCGACTTTACCAAAGGCATCATACAGTGCTTTTTTTGTTTTAGTTAGCCATTCTGTTAATCCCAATCCTGCATCTCTTGCATCTGCCCAAGACTTTTCAAAGTAAGGTTTTGCCTTTTGGTAATCCTTTTCCTTGACATGAGGGGATATGTCCGCACCAATTGCCTTCGGTGGAACTCTCCTGAATTCCTCTATAATTTCATCAAATGCCTTAATAAGATTCTTGAGTGAATCCTTTGACTTTTGTAGGAAATATTTTCTTGGATTAGGAAGAAACTCAAACTTCTTATTAAGGGCAACATAGGATCTTTGTGCTGTCTCATAATCTGTTTCAGCCTGTGCTCTAAGAAATTCCGGAATATCCAAAAGTTCCTCTTCCGTTGTCTTTAATTTTCTTAGAAACTCTGGTTGCTCATATCCAACCCTTCCCTTGATGTCGACAATTCCACCAATACCGGGATTGGTATATTTTTCAATGTAACTTTCTTCTGATAGTATTAGGGCATTCTTGACATGCTGTTTTTCATATTCGGATAAGTTCCGTGTCCCCTTGTCAGTTGTCCTGACCTTTGTCTTGTCTAATATACTGGATAGCTTTCGTTCAGCCAATCCAGCAAGCTGGTCGTATTGTAAATCTCTTTCAGATTGCTGTCTTGATTCATCTGTATCGGAAACTTTACCTCGTTCAGCTCCTGTGGTAAATTCATCCAACTGTTCCGGCTGTGCAGTATCAGTTCTTCTCCCAGAATCCCCAGACTCCTGCTCTCTTGCCAATTGGTTAATAGGGCCAGTTCCCTGTTCGGCAATATGCTCTGCAGATTCTCCCAGACGTTCTCGCTCTTCTCTGCTAAGTTTTGGACTCGTTCTTCCAGCAACCTCAGATACTCGTCCTCGGAGAGAGTCCTTTGTTTCTTCGAGCCTACCAGTGTCAATCTTTCTTTCCCCTCTTTCGCCCAGAAATACTGTATCGGACTTGGGTCGAATTGGGGAGGTTCTATTCGCTTCTTCTTTGTAACCATTTAGTTCTTCCTCCGTAATTGGTAAAATTTCTTTTTTAGTGTTTAATATTGCATCAGTTAATACCTGTGCCGGTGTTTGCTCTCCTTCAAAAAGATCAGTAAATTTCTCTGCCGACTGGGCATAATTGGACAAGACCTTCGATATATTTTCCGCAGTATCTAAATTCTTATAATTCTTACCACGATAAAAGATCGTAGACAATAGACTTGTATAAGGATGTACTTCCCCTGTCTCCAATAATGATCCCTGCTTCAAGAAATTGCCAAAAGGCATCCTTTTTTTTCTTGATTCCCTGATTTGGTTAACGGAATCAATGACATGGTGTGTTAAGTCAAATTCCTTTGGAATCTTGCCATTTTCTATATTCTCCCGTAGCTTTATCCATCGAGGAGCTGCCATAAGGAATGATTCGCTTAACGCCTTTACCTCTGGCTCTGCTGCCTCCGATATTCTTTCAAACAGACTAACATCATCAAAGGCCTTCATAACAAGGGCATTCTTGATTCTCTTCACACCGCTTTGTGTTAGGATTCCAGCATCATCCGATAGTTTTGATCTTTCGTTCTTTGGAACAAAGTTAACAAAACCCCTGACAAAATCAGCATTCTTCTCTAAATGTAATTCTCCTCCATCATACTTATCAATCAATCCTTCAGGCATATTAGCGGAATCAATTCTCGCCTGCTCTGAGGATGTCATTTCCAATACTGCTGGAACATTGGACTCCTGAACAAACTTAACCCTGTCTTCTGGACTAAAGTCCGTCAGCCTTCTTCTAATAACAATTGCCGGTTGTTCATTCTCGTAGGCAACTTCCAATTGCTTTTGTATTATTTTTACTTCTTCAGGATTCTCTCCAACTTCTTTAGCAACATTGCCAATATATTTATAGAACTGAGACTTAAATTTTTCATAGGACATAGCCAATCCCAATGTTCGTCCATTTCCGCTTTCAACAACATTATCTAGGCCAACAATAGGAGCACCAGATTCCGTTCCAGAATTATGTCCCAATCTTTCGGCAATAGGATTCTGTGCAATACTCTCCACTTGCTGTTGAGACACAAGGCTAGTCCTATCCCTTGGTTGTAATATTGCAGGAAATTTTGTCTTCTGATCGGAAGTTATTAAATATTGCAGAGGATACACTTCAATCCGATAAGATATCTCCGTATTTTCTGGCGTAAACGCCCTCTTAGTTTCCCCAGAGAAATACAAAGGTGCTTTTGATAAAGTCTCTCCTTTTAATTCCTCTATTCTTTTCTTTGCCTCCCTTGCCTTTATTTTCTTTTGAGTCAAGTCATAAAAAATTTCTTTCGTAGACGATACAACTTCCTTCTTATAGTTAGTTGTTTCTGCCGCAATTGTTCGTAAATCTCCTACGGCTAAAATTTCGGGGTAAGTCTTTGTATCAATAAACGGAACACCGTAAAGCATACGCCTTATATCATATATTATTTTCTCTGCATCTGCTCTCTTATACCCAAGAGACACGGCTTTAAAGTTAGAGAGCAATCTGGTTAATTCTGGGCCTATGCCCTGATCTGCAAAAAAATCTTTTATATACATATTTTCAGACAATTTTGCCAAGGTTTTAAAAGAAGGATTTATTAACTGTTCCCTTGATATGTCTTTTTTCTTTGCTTCCTCTACTTGTCTTTCAAATGCCTTTTTTCCTTCCTCTACATCTTTAACAATAATATTAGCAAGGAAATCTTCATTGGACATGGTATTTTTTATAACACCAAGTTTTATAGCTTCCTTTTGAAGATCCTTTACCTCTTCCGCCTTTATATTTATAACCTCATCAAATCCAAATCCAGACAATAAACTCTTTATTTGATCAATGGCTTTATTTCTTGGCTGTACACGAGCAGTGCTTTGAAACCATCCTAAAAGAGTATCTAAACCTCTTGAATAATAATCTCCTGCTTTTAAAGATTTAAGAAGTATGGGCTTTCCTTCCTTTGTCAGTTCTGCCGGTACTGCTTTTTCAGGTTTCTTTACTTCTACTTTAGGTTTTTCTTCTACTACAGGTTTCTTTACTTCTACTTTTAATTCTTTTAGTCTGCTATTAACGGCTTCTATATTGTTGTCTATGGTTGAGAAATTTACTCCAAGTGTTTCTTCTATATCTTTCGGCATTACTTCTGTTATTAAGCCGGGTTTTTCTCCCAAGAAATTACTTTTACTTTTTTCTAAGATTCCCTTTGTAACATTCAACAAACCAACATTACTTTCCCGATTAATAAGACCAGAGAGATCTGGTTTATTAAGATTAATCAATGTTTCTAGAGCATTTGCCTGATTGAATTTATCGCCTAGTTCTTTTTCAACAATATTTAACTTTGAACTTGCAAGAGTATTCCATTTACCTATCTTCCTGATAGGTTGTTTGTATTTTTCTACCTTGACTTCAGCAGGGCCTAATTCCTTTTTAGCTTCCTCCTGTAGTTCCTTGACTTTTTCCCCTACATCCTCCTTCTTGACATCGGTTCCTGTATCTTCTTCAATATCAACCTTAATATCATCAATGAGAGAATCGAGTTGAGAAGTGGTTAACTGTTCCAGTCCTTCTAAATCTGTTTCCTTCTTTACGCCTTCCTCTACCTTTGTATCCAATTCTTTCTCAGAAAGAATCTCCTCTACAAATGTAACAGGCTTCTTCTTCTCAGGTTTTAATTTTTCTACTGGCTTTCCTTCCAGTTCAGCTATTCTCTTACTGACTAAATTCCAGTTCTTTTGTACTATTTCATTATCTAACTTACCTTTTTCCAAGTATCCTTTCGTAACTTTCAAGACGGATGAATTCGTTTCCTTGCTAATTACATTTTCAAGATTGCTCTGGGTCAGTTCATCTATATTGGCTTCATTTTTATCTTTAACAACTCTATCCATTTGGTTGTTCCATTTGCCAATGCTTTGTATGACTGGAGCAACCGCTTTTTCAACTGGTTTTACTTCTTCAACAGGTTTTGCTATTTCTTTACGAGCTACCTTAATTGCATTCCTGTCCGTAAATGCATCTAGAAAAATACCTTCCTTAATTCTTCCTTCTTCTTGTAAACCTTCTACTTTTTTATTTAATTCTTCCTCTGCTTTTGACAACTGCTCATCAGACATCTCACTTACTACATCACCTTGATTAATAGAATCAAGATTAGGTGTTTTTATTTTGTAGTTAGGATTTCTTATATTCTCAAGCGTGGCAGAGAGATCCATGCCGACAAGAACATCATTACCTTTCTGATTAAGAACCCTTATTGCAGTCTTCTCATCATTTATTGCCGTTATCTTTGTCTTGTATTTTTCACCTTTTGCATTGTATACTTCTATTTCATCGCCTATTTTAGCATCAGGTGGAATGACCGCATCCTCTTCCGTAGGGGCTACTTCCTCTACAACTTCTTCCGTAGGTCTTAGTATCTCTTTTTCTTTATCCTTTGCTATTTCTTCTGGGAAAGGCTCCTTGTATCTACCCTTTTGATAGTAAACACCCTTGTATCTCAGTCCTTCTCCAACTGGCAATGCCTCCCATTGTTCTAATAATTCAGATAAAGATAAAAATCTTGTTTCAAATTCTTCCTCTTCAGTTGGAATTACTTCTTCAGGGGGTATTACCTCTTCAGTTGGAATTACTTCTTCAGGGGGTATTATCTCTTCAGTTGGAGTTACTTCTTCAACTACTTCTGGCTTGTCCAACCAGACTATGTCAAGATCATTAGCAGGACGGTCAATAGGAGTGCTACCATCATCTGGATGAATTTTAACATGGAGAGTGCCATCTTCACTGTCTTGATTATATTCTACTATTCTTCCGTTTCCTAAATCAACTCCAGCTTCACTAACAGAAACTTTAGCACCTTTAGGTGGATATCCATCGGGAGAAAAATCTTCTTTTACTTCATCAGGACTTCCTTCATCAGCCTTTTCCTTTTGATCTTCCGTTGGCTTAACGCCTATTTCTTTTTCAATTATTTTTTCTTTTTGATCTTCTATCCTGTTGACTGGCCGTATTGCACCAACACCACCGCCCATAATTAATGAAGCCACTGTTGCAGGCCCCACCATCTCTACAATACCTTCAAATGTTTCTTGATCAGCATTGTATAAAAGCTGTGCGATTACATTATGTAATGTGGTTTGTACTCCTTCCAATGGAACTTCCCACATTGTGTTTATAATACCTTGCGTTATAAAATTCCTGAATCTTCCTGACGATCCCGGAAGCATTCTATCCAAGATGGTCATCAATCGACCTACGGCAATGAAATCCAAAGCACCCGGCAAATATCCAAGTTTAGCGGCAACGGCAGCAATGTCATCATCCAGTTCAGGCTTACGGGTAAAAGCCATTTCCGCCTGTTCCCCCATTCCAACAGTACCTGCAAAATGAAGACCTGTAAGCCATCCACCAGTCGGCCCTGTAAGTGCCGTTCCAACTGCATAGGCAGGGATAAAGCCAAGAGATCCACCAATGACTTCAAATCCTTGCAAGAACATATTGGCCATTTCATCTTCACGATAAAATTCATCGTCCAATTGAAATTTCTTCTCAGCCCATTTATCGAGAGATTCTCCAGCTTTCCAAAGCTTTCTTTCCCTAATAGGGACTATTTCCTTATCAATAGTTTCTTTCGTTTTCTCTGCCCATTCCACACGCTCTGGAGAAAACTGATCCGGATTTTTTAGTATTTCATTTGACCTATTTCTTAAAAACTTATCATCCGTATCATCTTTTCTTTTAAGAAATGATAGAAAAGGAACTATCTCTGGATCGGGAACCTTGCTAAAATCGTATTCCTCTCCCTCTTCCAATCCCAGTTGTTCTCTCCACCAAGGACTTTCAATGGCAAGTTTCTGTGCTTCTGGAGACATTTCAGAAAGATACTGTTGAACTGCCGCACCCCTTAAATAAGTACCAAATAACTGACCAAATCCTCTTGGCACTGCTTCCAATAGAGATTTATAGTAGTTTAACTCAAGAAACGGATTACGGTCTTCACCGTTGACCTTCTCTTCTGGAAGTTCTGGTTGTTCTAATTCAATTGTAGGTGTGATTGTTTGTAATCTTGACTTGTCAAACAGTTCCGTATCTGTCGTCAAGTATTCACGGAATATACTTTCGTCTTCGTATTTACTCTGTCCATGCTCTTTCCATAGAAGATCTATTAGGGAATCATTACCATATTGATATAATGTCGGATTTCCTGAACGAAAACTTTCCAGCGGTGTTGCCATTAAATTTTATCCTCCTAATATTTTATATAGAACTTAAATCTGTGCCACTAATCAATACTTTATCCGCAGCAGAAATAGCAACATTTATAAGCTCTTCATCTGACATTCCAATTTTTTTGAAATCCATTTTAAGTGACCTGTAAATACTCGCAATTAATGATTCTCTGGACATTGATTTGGAATTTGTTAATCCCTGTCTTATAGATGCAGCAACATCCTTTTCTGAAATGCCTTCATATTTAGATAGAGCTAATATTTTTTCTTCAGTTGTTCCAAGTTTTCCCTTTCCTTTAGCTTCTGTGTATTCTATTGCTCCTGTTTTTTTATTTATTTTAGCTATGACTGTACCACTTGGATTATTTGGATCTTGAACTTCAACTAATTGATAGTCAGATCCTTTTTCTTTCATTAGAGGTGCGACAAGTTTAAGTCCCTCCAAGGCACCTGCACCGACTCCTTGTAATCCCGGCTTGTCTGATGCCATCATGCCAAGTCCCATAGCTATCAGCAACATGTTCTTATCGGTTAAGCCTTTGGTCTTGACACCTTGATTATCCAATTCTATTTTTAGAGGATCTATTACTTCTTTTGGTAATCCTTCTTTTGTTTCTGCGTCCGCCATCAACTTATCTATTGCATCTTGCTCCAAATCACGTCTTTCATCAGCTTGAGGAGCTATTCTCTCTTCAGTTACTTCTTGAATTACGTCCTTATCTTTTTTCTTTACTTCCTTTGTGTCTTTTTCCGTTACGTCCTTGTCTTTTTTAAGCCAGCTTAAATCGATTCCAAAGATTTTATTTTCTGTCTCTTCCTTGGCTTTCTTTTCCTCTGCTATTTTGCTTTCTCTTTTATTGGCAATATACTTCTCTAGTTCTGCTTGAGGATCTGCTCCTGCCTTGCCAGCCTCCATCATCAGTTTCTCTCTCCTGAGAAGCTCTGCCGCATCCTTGCCAGCAGGTTCCTGAAGAGGAATTCTTTCACCCTTATCCGTTAATTTGAATTTTCTTTCAGAAATATCAAGGTTAAGGGGAATTTTAACAGGATCCATTCCAACAACCTCTAGGCGTTTATTATGCTTGGCCAATTTTTGCTTATAGTCTTCTGCGGCTCCTGATACATCCATGTCAAAGATATCGGCAGATGAGACTTTTTCCTTAATCTCTCCTCCCCATTTCTGTATTCCCTGTGACCATTTATCTATAGTAGGCATAATTTTTTCCACGAGACTTGTTTGATACTTTCCCTCCAACTGAAGAGCTTCATCCTTCAGTTCATTTGCCGTTGGCTCTACTGCTTCCTTTACTGCGGTTATTCCTCCTAAAGCCTTCTGCTTTATCTCCCGTAAGTTCTTCAGCATTTTTATAATGCTCCAAGAATCATCTTCTTTTAAGATTTTTTGCTCAATGGACTCTATAATTTTTCTTACATCTCCCTTTGGAACATTGGATGGCTGATCAACAGCCGTATCAGTAGTCATTTTAACTTCAGGCAAAGCTCCCTGATTGTATAAATTCTGAGATGCTTTTCCTGCGGCAAGAAGATCTGGAATATCCAACTTCTGGTTCCAAGTTGTTGCGTAATCCCCCACCATCGGTATTGGTTTTTGTGTTGGAAGTCCCTTCACACTTTCCTCCAAACCAAAAGTTTCTTGAGGTATTGGATTTATGTTAGCTTGATTTTGAATAAACTGACCCATATATTTTTGATATGTGCCCTCTCCTATTTCATTTATAGGAATATTTGGATCAAAAGATGGTTTTGGCACCGACTCAAAGCCTTCCTTATATCCCTCTTCTTGAACTTTCTGAAAGAATTGATCTTGACTTCCGTACTTCCCCATTAATAACTTTAAAATTTTATCTGTCGGATAATTCTTGAAGACTTCAAGATCTTGCGTTGCCGATGTCGTGGATGTTATTGTATTTGCTACAGGTGCTACCATTCTATCTCCTAATTTAATTTCTTAAATTCTACGTCTACTTTTGAATAATCAACCATGTAATATCCGTTGTCATTCATCATGGATGCCCAAGGAACTTCATGTGCCATTACGCCTTCATAAGTGCCTTCCAGATCCTTGTATTGGAATGAATAGATGTTCACGCCTGAAGGGGATTTCCCAACCGGCTTGATGTCCGTTTTCAACCTGATGTCACTAAACCATCCCATTGCACTGCCAAGTCCAAGTCCAGCTAATCCCAAACCGCCAATTTGCGTGGCAGGACTTGGGCCGGGTTGCTGACCGTAAACGGTAGCCATTTGTGCTCCCGGAAGACCACCTAAGATACCGCCTGTAAATGCCGCCTGACTATAAGGGAATTGTTGCTGTCTTTGAAAATCTCCGTAAGCAATATCCATTCCCCTTTGTAATTGTTGTTGCTGTTGTGCACCAGCCTGTTGCATTCCTTGCAGTCCTCTTTGGACTCCGCCAATTCCTGCCGCACCCAATTGCTGTCTTTGTGCACCAAGGCCTCCCATTTGCTGACCCATTCCAGCGAGTCGTCTTTGCTGTTCCTGTGCCTGTCCTACGGCTTGTTGATAGTTCTGTGCCCTCAGTTGTGCTTCGGTTCTTGCTTGGAGGTCTGCAAGATTCCGTTGCCTTTCTGATTCCTGAACGCCAAAACGTGCACCGCCATAGGCTCCTGCCTTAACGGCCTGTCCAGCCTGTTGCTGTCCTGCAATGTCTGATCGTCTCTGTTGTTCCTGTAGGGTTGTATCGATGACTGCCTGTTGGTAGGGACTCATGTAGTCCTGTACCATTCCCGTTGTCGGTGCTGCCGCTTGTGCAGTTGCCTGTGCGGCATAATCCGTGTACGGCTTGAAAGCCTGTCTCTCCTGCCCGTAATATGTTGAGACTGGAGTTGCTCCAGCCATTGCCGCTTGTTGTTGGGCAGCAAACGGAGCTATCCGTTGTCCACCATACGGCACATATTGAGCACCTATACCACCTGCCGCTTCAGTTTGCTGAGTTAACCTCTTATAAGCATCTTCCAGCCACGGTGGTAGTTCAGACCTTTTTGTTGTCTGTAATGTTGTACCTCCGAAACACATTTAATTATACCTCCAAATAGTTCCCATATTTTTAAATTTTAACCTTTTGTATAATGATGGCCTGTCAAGTCCTGTGCTAACGGGCAGTAATACTGTCCTATTGCCAGCATATTGCTTTAACTCTACCAATAGTTTTCTTGCTGTTGCATAGTTCCTATGCTTGGGTAGAACATAGAACCATGTCTCTGAAACGAATTGCTTGGGAGAGAACCACCACTGTGATGGTATTGCCCCAATGCTTCCTATGAGCTTTTCATCGCTATAGGCATTATGGATCAGTCCATAATGATAATGCTGTTCAACTGTCTCAGCTACCTTATGAAGATCAGCCTCTGGAAACAAGTTTCCAAATTCTTCCCTAAATTTAAACAGTAGCTTGACAGTTTCTTCCAGATCTTCTAATTCTGGTTTTCTATACTGCACGAGCCTCCGCACTCTTCATCATAGTATTAAGTTTTTTAAACCCTTTTTCACGGTTTCCGCCACCCATTCCTTTTACGGACTTGGCTGTCATTATAAATTCACCGTCTGAAAGCATAGCTGGTATGGAATCGGATTTTCCCGTTCCTGCACCAGTTACTCCTCCTCCAAGTTGCATACTTGCAACATTCTTTCCATAGTCGAATAATTGTTGGAATAAGGATGGTTTTTTAACCGGCCCTCCGCCTCTAAAATATGAATATCCTCCATAAAATGGATTATACCCACCAAAACCGAAAGATGACACTCCTTGAAATGGATTCTGTGGTTGTTGTTGTACTCCCATTTTATCCGTTAAACTTGTAATGCCTTGTTCCATATTCTGTAATCTGCTGTCGATGTTTTCAAATTGACCTTTGAATCCACCCAACTGCTCTCCGAAACCACCGAGTTGCTCTCCAAAGCCACCCATTTGTTCCCCATATCCACCAAGCTGTTCACCAAATTTACCAAATCCTTTCATCACCTCTGAACCCCACTGTGGTACTGGGTTCGATGGAGGAGGTTCCATTGGATTACCTGTAAAAGGGTGTTGTCCTTTTGGCCCACCTAGAATTTGTTGTTGCCAAGATGACTGTTGCTTTGGCCCACCACTTAAACCCATTAACATTGGATCTTGCCAATTAGCCATTTGTTCTGGTGTCCATCCTGTCATATTAACTTTTGTCATTATGTCATCTCCAAAGCTGATACGATGATGTGTATGTCGCTTCCTGTTGTTGTTGCTTTTAAAATCTCAGAAGACTTTAGAATAATCGGTGTGGAAGAACTCACGGAGGAGTCGGCTGAATCAGTTTGCATGTTTCCTGCCGCTAGAATCTCCTGAGATGATTTCTTCTGTATTGTTCTGTTAACCTCCAAATAATACACCACCGAGTCACTGTCAGTAACTGTTAGAGTAATGTCCCTGTCAGTATTTTCTTCCGTGTTTGATACTCTAATCGACTTGATGATAGATGTCCCTGCGGACGGTGCCGTGTAAACGGTTGTATTTCCCCTTAAAATAGCTTTAGCATTCGTATATGTATTGGTTGTTGCCATTTAGTATCCAAACAGAAAGACCATTCTCTCCATTACGAGCTTGTTTTCCTCTGCCGAGTAACTTGTGTTTAGAGTTAAAATAACTGTTTCAATAGCCCTAATCAATTCACTCATCTGCTGAACATTATATTCAACGGAAGGTGAAGGCAGTCTTACATTTGTTATCTTGCTCATTTTATTTTCCTGTTTCGTTTATTCCATCTTAAATGCCATGCCCAGTTGCTTATTCTTCCACAATAGACTTCT
>Ga0208179_1001073_pt1 | contig 14776 bp, 13 predicted proteins | sample Malvired_Geostar_FD_184238 | JGI IMG/M metagenome (GOLD analysis project Ga0208179, IMG submission 184238) | Marine viral communities from the Global Malaspina Expedition - Malaspina viral metaG DeepMed_Geostar (SPAdes) (version 2) | ecosystem: Environmental > Aquatic > Marine > Oceanic | place...
GGGGAGATGCTACTCGACAGCAATTCGCTGTTACCCCCGCCGGTATGACCCTCGCAGTAACTGAGGTAGCCCCAACTAGACCCACAATAGATAGGGATGTAAGACCAGTCCTATCTGCGGCAGAACGCACTCGTGTTGAGTTAGCAAGAGAAGAAGAGAAGGACGTTCTATTTGAAGAATTTGAGGCTGGCAGGGCTGAAGGTTTGGCTGCACGGTCAGCAGAAAAGAGTGCCGAAAAGGCAACCAAACTGGCCCGCCGCCTCGCCAGAAAAGTACTTGACCGTTTACCCACCAAGGAAGAACTTCTTGATGAGAAACTGGTTTCCGCTACTCGACTTGCTCAGATCATTCGGAAACGATTACTTCCATCAGGTGGAAAACTTCGTGGTCAGGTCACAGGTGGTAAAGCAAATTCTCTGGAGATCGTAAGAAATTACCGTAATGCTCTAGAGCGTCCCAACCAGATAGGGGCGATCAATAAGGCTCTGGCTCCAATGGGGTATCGACTTGTCAGGAAAGGCAAGGACAAGGCACTCCATTTTGAACCCATAGCATTTGAGGCTGAAGAACTAGCCAATTCAGGTGTAGGCTCCACTAGGGTTCAGGATAGGCTTATTGATGATTACTATGAACTTCTTGACAGTAAGATCAAAGAAAGCAAGGAAACTGCGGCTCGCCGCAAGACTAGAGCCAAGAGGATCACCGCAGCGGAACGAGAGGCAGAAAAGGAAAGGGCTAGAGTTGTCCCTAAAAACGTTGCCGAAGCAGTTGAGTCCTTGGAAGGTGAGTTCGTAACACGTGAGGCCGGAAAGAAAGTAGCAGTAGACTGGGATAGATTACGTGCAAGAGTTCAGAAACTAAAAGATGAGGCAGGTTGGAATAAGAAAGAACGAAAGGCTATTGATGACTATGTAGCCAGTTTAGAAACAGAATATAAATTAGGTCGCAGAACCACCGCAGGACGCACTATCACCGTTGGATTTCTTCCAAGCAGTAGCGTCTTCAACAAACTCCGCAAGTTAACTGGGAAAGCCTTCGAGGCATTCCACAGGGATGCACATCGCATCATCACCTCGCCTACCGGCAAGGACTTATTGCTAGGCAAGATTGCTGGCATATATGTCAAGCAGGTAAAAGGCGTGCTACGGGTTGCTGGTACACGGAACCCGATGGCAGTTCTAACATTATCCCCCAAAGCAGACCAAGGCAAAATTGCCCGACTATACGCACTCGCGTCTATGTATATATACAGGACCGATTCTGTATCTATGTCTATGCCAGAAGCAGAACTGGACGTAGAAATAGAAACAACGGATGTTGGTGCAATAATCAGATTCAAGAATCCTATAGGCAATAGGGAGAACTTGTTCCTTGGTGAATTGAATAAGGCTTTCGGGAATAAGGTTGGATACACTGTACTCTCACCACCCGGCACACCCATACGCAGTGTTAGCGTATTCAATGCTGGATTATCCAAGACAGAATTTGCCAGAATACTAGGTAAGTTCTACGGAAGGACTAAGACTAAATATGGCTATCAAGCAGAGATCTACACTACGACTTCCCAAGAAGTCACGCACAACTGGAATGAAGACCCAACTGGAGAATCTATCAGGGATGAGTTTCGCGAAGCCGGATTCGGAGATCTACTCACATACCTTGATGACCGGCGAGAAGCCTTCGACAAGGTTGCGGAAAAATACGGAGTAACGCCACCTGATTTAACAACTCCCCTAGAATCCCCATTAGTTGTTTCTACAACCGACAGGGAAGGGAAACCAATACGAACTACTGCTCAACGTGAACTATTTGATTCTGAGAAAGCACTAGATGAACCATACCCCAAAACAAGAGAAGAAGCATCAACCAGAGCAACCAATTTTCTCGAACGTGCTGTGCGGAGATTGGGAGGCTCTGTCCTCGGAAACCAAATCTCTAAAGAGTATAAAGACACTGGTCAAGTCTCTCTTATCGGAAAAACAGCAGTCAACTCAGAAGAGTTAGCAATACTTGCCCAGATATATCGTAACCCGATGTTTGAAACGACTCGGTATTTCTTCTTCGATAAAAACAATAAGATCGTAGCGCAAACCGGAGTAAGTGCTAGAAATCCTGTTTCAACTACGACCACTCCGGGTCGAAGAGATATGTCAACGGGGGAAGTTGTAGAGCAATTACGTGATCTGATTACAAATGCGAAGGCGCAGGGTGCTGTATCTTTCACATTTATTCACAATCATCCGGGTGGAAACCCAAGACCATCAAAAGAAGATATTGGTGTTGTTAACAACTTTAATACCCTTTCTCAGATGTTGCATATAAAGATGCGGGATTCGATTGTTTTAGATCAATCTACCTATGCTGTTATACCTCATAACGTAGCGGGTCATTTCTCGCAGGATTATCAAAGGGCTGCTTTTGCCATAGGTCAGGATCTTAGAACCCTTCCCAAGGAAAGTAGAAACATATTCAGGGGTGGTAAGCGTTTCAGAATAAAGGATCACCCACTCCTTGGAAAGGACATTATTGACACTAGAGATTTAGCACAGGCTGGTGTTCGGTTAATGAGGGACAGCAATCAAGTTGTCCTCATTTCTATGAATGCAAATGGAAAACTCGCTGGCATTATGGAGTTACCCGTAGAAGCGTTCGTAGGCGAACCGGTAAAGGGTGATCGACCTAATTCTAGTTTGCCGCAAATACCTTTAAACAAACAACAGAAACTACGCGTTACCGCAACGCTTCGTTCATTTCTAAGGTCAACTGGCGGAGCGGGGATTATTGCGTTTAATTATCCAACCACTGATTCCAACTTGATTGCATTCAGGAAATTAGATGGTGGACTAAGAAGTGAAGGTGAACGCAAAAGAATACTAAAATCTGGTGTAACACTACTAGATTCGACTAAATTGTTCCGCCGTGTTATTGATCAACACGGAGAACAGCACAAGATAAAGCCGCAGCAAGCGTTAGATTGGAAGTCATTCTCTATTGGTGGCGGAGTAGAATTGCGAATTCCTAACCTTGCGAGAAAGGATGGAAGTCCTGTTTCTGGAATAGAGAGTAAGAATTTCGTACTAAGGCAAGTAGATCAATACAAAACGCTACAGCATAGTGACTATAACCAACTCGCTCCAGAACTGAAGAAGATTGTAGATCGACGTATAGATGCTCAAGACAATCCAGAACGTACTAGGAAAGCACTTCAGGATAACGCTGGAACTCCTTGGGTTAAGCAAGCCATCGAAGGCGCGATTATGCGGGATGCTATGGATTACCTCATACGAGGTGAGCAACCCCCATACATCAACATGTTTGACTACGACAATCCTCGGATTCAAACATTACGCAAGGGCATAGAAGATAAGGGTGCTGAAGCCGTATGGGAAGACCTTGAACGTGTTGGTATGGTTGGCAGCGCATCCAAACCTGTTAACTCCGTTAACTCCAGTTTCCTTAACTGCGAACCAAGCAAGAACTGCGCTAAATTCTGCTACGCTACTGGTGGTCACTACCGTCAGGCCAATGTAATACTCAAGGGAGAGTTAACAGATTGGGCTGTTCAAACTGATCCTGTACGCGCAGCGAAACTTGTAGCCAAGCACTACTCATCAACGCCTGAGTTTTCCACTGGTAAAGCACTGAGGATATTTGACAAGGGAGATGGTAACGATAACTGGGTTACATTCATAAAGACACTGAATGAAACAGTAACAGATGGTATGCCTGTCAGGGTGCAAGTGTTCTCCAAGCACCCAGAATTCCTGAGAAAGGTTCCAAAGATGAACCTTCGACTACTGTCTATAGATGAATCTAATCTTCAGTTAGCAATAGATAATCCAGACCTTGGGCTATCTTATGTATATGAAGGTACAGAGGCAGATGTTAAATTCCTTGAAGAAAATGAGGAGAGATTTACAAAGCAAGGCGGTGTAATACTTCCAGTTGTATTAGGTAAAAAGTTACTTGGTGCTAAAGAAACCAACCTCTTGCCGAGATGGACTAGAAAATATACCTGCCCAATTGATAACGATATCAAAAAGATTGGCAAGAAAGGAAATGAATGGAACTGCACCAAATGCGACAAGATGGCAGGTCTTGGTTGCTATCATGGTCAAGTAACCACAACTATATTAGATACTATTAAGAGAGCAAGGAGTACACCATATGCCCAGCAAATTGAAGAAAACATCGCCTCGCTCACGGGCGTCAGCAAAGATCTCGGACCAGAAGGAGGACCGGAGTTACTTGCTGAACTGGATACACTCTTGGGTCTTGCACAAGGACGCACTGACACCGCAACAGAGATCGAGAGCGGTTTCGAGATTGAAAGCCCAACTGAAGCAATCGTAATACCCCCGCCTAAAGCGGCTATTGTCGAAACTTTCAGGCCCGCCTCTGGCGGGCTTCCTAGTTCTGGGGTAAGAACTGCCCTAGGAAAGGAATTCGGGGATGAGAATGTAGCGTACCTAGAACGTGAAGGTATCTTAACTATAGTAGATAGCGTTAACGATCTATCTCCAGAACTCCAACAGAAAGCAAAAGAAGCAGAAGCGGTCTATGGTATGTACGACCCCGCTACAAATAAGGGGTACTTGTTCTCCAATAAACTAACCGCTGAAGGCGCAGCCCAGATGTTCATGCACGAAATCGGAGTGCATTACAGTTTGCCTAGGGTGCTAGGCGCAGAAGGCTACGCAGATATCATTACAGAATTGATCAATAACAAGAATGGTCAATTCAGTCCTTATTTTGCACAAGTAAGAGGGGCGTATAAAGAACACGCAGAAGACAGCGTTGAACAGGTAGAAGAAGTCATCGCCTTAATGGTTCAGGACAGGAATGCTCATAGGTTCCCCATTGTGGAGAAGATCTTTCTGGAAATACGCAAATTCGTAAGAGAAAACCTTCCTGTCAATATCAAGTTAACCCAACGTGATATCCAGTACTTAGTCAGGGGCGCAGTCGATAAGACTGTTAAGGGCGATGTGGTTCGCATCTATGATTTTAATGGTGAGGTTGCGGCTGCTAAATTCAAAAAGACGGGTAAGAGAAGAGGTGGATTCCCGGTAGAACCCATTACAGAACCTGAAACAATACTTCCAAGACACGCTGCTGCAGGGGCAAGCACCGCCTCTATGAATCGTATGCGTGATGCAGTTAAGAGAATATATGACGAACTAGGTTTAAAAGAGAAAGGGGTTCGCATACATTTTCCTAAACCTGCTACTGGCATGAAGTCTTCATACGTTCTTTTGAATAATGATGAGTTTGGCGAACTTATAATCCGCTCAAGCAATCATCCAATAGAGCCGGGAGCATCTGTTGGATATATTCCTATCGTTGACTTTAGTGATGACCCAACGAGTCCTCTCGCTATTGATGCCAAACAGATACGCAAAGCAATGACTATGTTTGTGAATAAGGAGTTTGATGGAGTTAAAAATGCTAAAGATCCTGTAAATCAAAAACCCAACCTAATGCATCACGCAGACTTCTGGATGAGATATAGGCTTGGTGATGCACCTGCAGATATAAATAGAGAACTTGCCACCAAGGTAGAAACGTGGCCTGAATACATGCGCCTTCTATCAAAGCAGAATAACACTGCTGCAAGTATCTTGTTCGAGAACGAGCATGATGCTGTACAAATGGGGTTGGTAACAGATGTAAACACGGCATACGGACAATTGACTGGTGCTAGATATAGCAACGCCAATAAAGAGTGGAATGATGCTGGGATAAAAACTTACAAGAAACTTGTAAGGTTTCGTGAGGATCGACAACGAAAAGAAGAAACAAAAGAAGAAAAGCAGCGAACGGAAGTAGAACGGAAATGGCGGAGATTAGATCCAAGTGTTAGAGGAGCCGCTATCCCGCCAGATCTTGCTTCACATTCTGACTTGGATGCTGAAGACATTGCCATTCTGAATGAAGTTGCAGCCACTCCAAAGAGAAAAAGCCTATGGAGTCACCTAGAAGAATGGCGACATGAAGGTGGTCAAAAATTAGTCCAAGGCGTAGTTGATGCCTACAGACCTATTGCTAATAAATTAGGTAACGATGGTACTAGGGCATGGCAGATGATGCACCTGTCAGATAATGCCCACGGACTTCTTCACGCTATGTTGCACTTTGGCAAACCACAAGAGCGTTACAGGGATGGAGAATTTGATTGGTATGGATTAGATACCACCCAACAAGAAGGAATAATACCTATCCTCTCAGAACTCAGCGGTGAAACAGATAAATTCTTTGCTTGGATCATAGGCAACAGGGCTAACAAGTTAAGCAAGCCGACTAAAGAATTCCCAGAAGGTAGGGAGCATTACTATACGAGAGATCAAATTGATCGAATGATGAGGTTCAACAAGGGGGAGTTGGCAGATGGCAGGTCACGCGCCCTTGTATATGCCCAGACCATGCGCAAACTGTCTGAATACCAAACAGCAGTTCTAGACATCGCTACCAATGCGGGTGTTATCAATGAAGAATTACGCGCAGAAATGGAAACCGACTTCTATGTTCCTTTCTATAGGGAGTTCGAGGCAAAAGGGAAAGAACTGATAAGAGGCCCATCTATCAGTAGTGATTTCGTTAACATGAAAGATGTTATACATAAACTTCGTGGTAGCGAATTAAAAACGCATGATGTTCTGCACAATGTTCTTATGAACTGGCACGCTTTACTGGGTTCGAGTATGAAGAACCGTGCCGGAGTTGCTGCGCTAGATGCAGCGGTAAAGGCGGGTGCAGCCGTAAACCTGTATGACAAGTTCTACGCAGAAATTCAAGCAGCCAATCCATCATTATCGGCAGCGCAAATTAAAGGAAGGGCTAATAAAGAAGTAGCAAAGGTAGCATTCGGTAGGAAGCACGCCAAAGATAGCACATACGAGAACTTTGCTTATGTATTAAGGAATGGTGAACGTATATGGTATGAGGTTAACGATCCACTGGTTATGAATTCTCTTGTCCACCTCAACTGGGGCGGAACTGATGGTAAGACTATACGTGTGCTATCAAAATTCAAAAGAGCATTCACTGTAGGTGTTACTGCTAACCCAATCTTTAAAATAAGAAACCTCATACGTGATACCGTACATTCGGTTGCCGTAGGAAAGGGTAATGTAGATATATTCGGAAATGTATATAAAGGAATTAGGTCCACCAAATTAGGTGATCCTATATATTCAGATATGCTCGCAGGTGGTGGAGCATTCTCTTTCGGATTCCTCAATGATGATCCTTCCGCTATTAGAAGGTTGATTAATCTTGGTGTAAAAGACAGCAGTATTCTTAACACTGATGAAAAGATTAAGAGCGTTCTAAGAAAGGGTTGGGATTACTGGGGAGAAGTTGGTAACAGAATGGAGAACGCCAACCGTGCTGCTTTATACATGAAGCGCAGGGGAGAAGTCGGACATCTTCAAGCAAGTTTCGAGGCTAGAGATCTACTTAACTTCTCATCCCACGGTAGTTGGTATCTTTCTCAACTTTTGATGAGTGCCTTGCCATTTGCTAATGCCAGATTGCAAGGTATCGACAAACTCGCACGATCAGTTAAATATAAGGATCAGCGTTCAAGGTTCTTAGCAGTAACAGGCACTGTCGTACTGGCTAGTGTTGGTTACGCATTGCTAATGAAAGACGACCCCGACTACGAAGAACTCCCTGAGTGGGTCAAGGACACGTATTGGCCTATCAAGATACCGGGAACACATAACTTCGTTTACTTACCGAAACCATTTGAAATCGGTGCAATAGCATCACTTGGTGAGCGACTGACAATGCAGTTCGTTGACAGCCAACAGAAGTTCTGGGGCAAGAACAACACTGCAAGTCGCATGGCTCAGATTGTTATGGATCAATTAGCATTCGATCTACGGCCACAGATAATAAGACCTGTAATTGAGGTGGCTAGGAACTATGATTCATTCATGGATAGAAGGATTGAATCGTGGTCGTGGGAGAAGTTACCTGATTACATGAAGTACCACTCCACAACTTCTGATTTCGCAAGAACTGCTACGGAAACGATGGATAATTTCCTACCTGCAGATATGGTTCTGTCCCCTGTACAGATAGATCATTTAATAGAAGGTTACTTCGGATGGTTAGGTGGTGTAACGGTTGGTGCGATGGATACTATTATGATTGAACCTGCACGACAGTTAGCAGGTGAAACTAGACCACCAAGACCCACCAAGAGGATAGATGAATTCGATTGGCTTGGCCCGTTTCCTATCTCCGTAAGATCAGTTGTATCTACAGCCCCACGCAAAAGCATAAGGCATATGGAATTATTCTATGAGCAGATGCGTGAAATAAATTTAGTGTCAGCAGCGTATAACAAGTACAAGCGTGATGGCCTATATGATGAGGCTAGAAAGATTCTTGTTGAGAACGGAGAACTTCTTCAGTGGAGAAGAACATATGCGAAGATGGAGAGTTTTCTAGGTAAAATTGGCAAGACTAAACAGCATATCTTAAACGACATGAATATGACTCCAATGCAGAAGCGCAAAGAACTTGATGAGTTATACGAGTACAGAAATAAAGCAATCAAAGATCTTGTTTTGATGAGGGAGTCTATAGAAAGCCAAGCGGGTCCACCGCCAGAGGTCAATGAATAAATGGATAACGCTTTTACCAGTCCTATTCCTATTAGGATGCACAAGCCTAAAGAAAGCAGCAATAGTCAGTTCAGTAGCAACGACAGGTGCGCTTGTGGGAAACGCAGTATCGGGGAGTGCAGGTCTGGTTGTTGGGGGACTGACGAGTGCGTTTGTGGCGGATCTTGCGACGGGATGGATTGACCCGGATAAACCTATGGAATGCGCACCTGATAATTTCTGGACAGTGGTAGGCGATTTAGTGTCATTTGGGGGATGGTTTCTCATATTACTTTTCATAATCCCCCTTGTGTTGGGGTACTTAATACCGGGGCCGGGGCATGAAAAAAGGAAGAAAACAAAAATCATTCAGATGCCGCCACAAGATAGTTAGTGTTTCATGGATAGACGCTGACGAATCTTCTGGCTGGGAAAAATATAAAAAGGAAAGCCCTTGGGTAATCAACACCATTGGCTACCTTGTAGAACTTCCTAAGAAGAAAAACGATTACATAGTGTTAGCCAATTCACATTTGCCAGAAACTGAATCTTGGTCTGGCTTAAATAGAATACCGAAGGGAATGGTTATAGAAGTAAAAACTCTTTTAACTACCGCAGAATGCGGTTATTCATTAATGGATGACGACTCACTTAATAATACCTGACGGACACGCACACTACCAATACCCGAATGATCGGTTCGATTATTTGGGTTCATTTATAATGGATAGAAGACCAGATGTAATTATTAATCTGGGAGATCTAGCAGATATGCCCTCGTTAAGTACGCATGGTGAAGGGCTGTCTTTTGAGGGAAGGCGTTTACGAGAAGATTGTGACGCTGCCCACGACGCACTTGAACGGATATTTAATCCCATGCGCAAGTACAATAAGCGTCGGAAGAAAAATAAGGAGAAGCAGTACAAGCCTCATTGTGTAATAACGATGGGTAATCACGAGTATCGAATCAATAGACACTGTGAAGCCCATCCTGCAATGAGCGGTTGGCTGGATACATCAATACTGAAATATGAGGACTATTTCAATGAAGTAATACCTTTTGGACAGCCGTACTTGCGCGATAACATTTCATACTGCCATTACTTCGCTACAGGTGTATCTGGTCGCCCCATCAGTGGGGAGAACATAGGCCGAGCGTTGTGTACTAAACTTCACGCTTCTTGCGTGCAAGGACATTCCCATATATTCGATCACGCCGAACGAGTAACCGCTGTTGGTCAGAGAATTTTCGGATTATCGGCTGGATGCTATGTGCATCCAGATTATGTAGAAGATTGGTGTCGAACCACTGTTATATATTGGTGGAGAGGCATAGTCTTATTGCATGATTTAGATGGAGATGGATACTACGATAGGGCAGAATATGTAACCATGCGATGGTTGGAGCGCGAATATGGATAAAGAATACTACGAAAACACAGAAACCTATTCTACTGGAGATATACCGATGCGCCTTCCTACCCAAACCGTCATGTCAACATCAGACTTTCAGAATCACCTTATTAGTGCAAAGACCTTGAAGGGTAAGTTGGCAGTGTGTCTAAAAAAACTGAGCGAGTCAGGCTGTTTCAGTGATCAGGATATAAAGGTTTGGGAGTTTAGGCAAGAAATAAGTGAACATCTACCAGAGGAGTTACGAAGTGGCTGAAGAAAAGACATTAAAGAAGCGAGGTCCGGGTCGCCCATTTGTACCCGGTGATCCACGAATCAAACGTACCGGAAGAATGAAGGGTACTAAGAATAAGTTTGGCGAAGCCTTCGTTGACGCAATGCTTGTTGATTTCGAGGAGCATGGGGCAGCAGTAATAGAAACATGCAGAACGAAAGACCCAAGCACCTACATCCGTGTGGCAGCAGCGATACTGCCTAGGCAGATCGAGCAAGACATCGAACTCACAGATACCAGTGGTTCTGAAAAGGCTATTTCATTGGATTGGAATGTCATCACTGGAGGTCAGTATATCGAAGAACAGCCTATAGTTCTGGATACAAAAAAAAAGAAGGGCTAACTTCTCCCGAATTAGCCCTTCCTGACCTTTAGTTACACCAGTTTAATCTTTAGCCCATTCGTCGGAGTATCTCCATGTTGTTAAATGAGAGCAATGCCGGGGGGTGGAAAACAGGAGTGAAACCACCCCGACCTGCGAGGGGCTTTTCCGGCATCACCAATGCAAGAATATGCCCCTCATTACAGCGTGTCAACTAGAAGGGCAAGTCCTCATCTGAGTCAGAACCTGCTGAAAACTCGTTTTCCTGAACTTCTTTCACCTTAAATTTTAGTTTAAGCCATTTTTCACCGCTTTCCTTCATAGTATTCATCCAAGCAGCAACCTCTACTTCTGCCTGACCATCACCAATCCCCAATTCAGATGCGGATATCAATCCACCACCTGTCATTGAGGGTTGGGAAGATTCAGTTTTGCGCTTGTTTTTGAACAGCGATATTTCATTTGGTTTGTATTGATAAGCCATGATTTCTCCTACAAGATGGTTGCTAGTGATGAGTATATCAAATTTACTTCTAGAGGCTCTGGATACTCAACCCGTTTACGTCGGGGGGGTTCTTCCACTTTTTGCACGTAACACCAAAAATCTTCAAGGTAAGGAAGCAACCATTTAAAATAGTCCTCATTGAAATCTACTTCCCAGATTCTCTGTGCGTCGGGTGTCCATGATTGGTAGTGGCATCTTTTGAGGCCGGTACAGGCAAGTTGTCCTTGTATCTGGCAAAAATGCAACGGGGACACATCTTCGTAAGGTGTGGTAGCCCTGCATTTAGCCTCGTGCAAAACTTTTCCACCAATAATCCCGTCAGGACTAGCACCCAACCAATCGTTACTAGGATGGATGTAAAAGCCAGTAGCAATAGATATATTGCCAGTTGCAATTTCGTAATCATCTCTGGCGTTCTCCTCGTTATCGATCCCGAACTGCATTGCGGGCGTAACTTCCACATCTATTGCATCAATCTTAACGCCCCAAGTCCTCGCCCTTGATTGATATGCCCCCACCAACCCCGCAGCGTTAGCAAAATCAGACGCTGTTAGCCTACCCCTTCTGGCCTCGTGCCACCCCTCACTGCGTTGCTGTAGTTCCTGAGTTTCCATTCGCAATCTTCCGTAACGCTATCCTGTCTTTACTTGAAACCATCTTTCGCTCATCTACTGACAACTTCTTGTGTGCTATTTCATAAGCCTCAAGCCCCTTCTTCGCTTCCAACAGAAGCATACTAACTACCCTATCGTCCGACACCTTCTCTTTTGCTTCTTTCAATCCAGAAGCCTTATTCCCATCATCATCTAATGACTGTTCAGTTGATGTCAGTGCGAAAACCCCCGACAGGGAATAACGTTTTGCATAAGTGATTGCAGAGCCTATCACTTGAGGATTGAGAGCATCCTTCACGTGCATGGCAGATTCAAATTTCAACCATTCACCAGATTCTGGATGGGCTATCAGTGTTTCGATGTTGACGCACCCAACAGGATTGGTCTTTGTCCAGAATTGCATGTACAGAATGCCATGCTTCAGAGCGGGTTCCTTAATGGACTCACTGACCTCATGCAGGTCAGCATACTTGCTTTTAAAGTATGGGTTGTCTGAAGACTTTTCAGCGGGTTTAATTTCGCGTTGAACGTTTAGCATTGCGCCAAACAGATTTGAGGTATTTGGGGACGTTGATAAAAAACCTCCACTTATCTTCACCTCTTCCTCTTCCTTGGTTCTGTCTGGAACAAATAGTGATATGTTGTCAGGTGCAAACGGATCGTCATCGATACCCGCGTGCATCTGCCCTTCTATAGATTTTTTGCCTGTTTTAGACATTAGTTGACCTCAAGTTTGCTGATATAGTTTGGTAGGTTCTTACAATCAACTCTTCAACCTTACGCTTGTTCTCGTAGGTTTCCGAATCCGCTACCGCGTTTTCCAGATCGGTAGTCCACTTTGTGAACTCTTTACTGGTTACAGATTTGGCATCCCTTTCAGCAACCGTACCGTCTGCTTGAAGAAATGACATCGCTTTTACAGTCTTACCCCTCTGCCTCATTCCATCTACATATGATTTGGCGTGCGCAGCACTTTCGCAGGTTTCAGACAGGTAGGTTAGTGCTTTCTCTAATCTCTTGTCGCTGATCATCTTCCCTCGCTAGTATTAAGTCGTTTATGAACATGCATATAGCATTTTCTTCCACCGTAACATTCCCATGATTACCCATTACCCATCGTTTAACGATTGGGAATATAAGTTTTGTAAAGTATTCATGGTTTTCATTGACTAGCATATCTATGATATCCCGATCCATAAGGAGTTCGGGTGGTGCTAGTCTAGGTTTTTCCTCGCGAACCTCTCCAGTGTCTTCATTAGCCATATCGGTTGCTCCCATTTGTATTTGTCGAAATGCGAGTGGAATTCTACATGGCAACTTGCATGTAATGGAATACAGAAAGTATCGGATGATTTCCCCCCCATCATTCCTAGTTGAAGTCCGGGTATGGAAATAGCGTGATGAGCGACTAGGGGGTTGTTTTCGTACCCACCAATATCACACATCGCGCATACATTATCCTCGCTTCTGATCCACTCCAGATATTTCTTGCTCCTGTATGTTCTCTTTTTGAAGAACGGCATTACAGACCCTACACATATGTTGCTTCATGTTTATTCTAGTCGATGGCATGAATTGTGATACGTGCTTCTTCTTCTCGCAGATGCTGCAGATTTTTGTAAAAGGCGTGGAATTTAATGGCATATTAGATCCTGTTTAAAAAAGTGGGGGGCTAGGATGCCCCCCATAATTAAGGAGGAAGTTCCTACGAAATTGTGGCGTCGTAGGTCGCCAGTTAGGGTCATTTTGCCTACTTTCTCGCTTCGAGTCAATATAAATCGTACCCCCAAGAAATGGCTTAACCATGCGGTTTTCCGGGGGTATTTATTCTCCATTATCTTTTCTGTTGACACTATGATCCGCATTGGCTAAATTCGGTGTGGGGCTTAGAAAATGGGATATGGGAATCATCAAACCCATATCTTGGGTGACCCTTCCCGGCACGCCCGTCGAACAGAGTTGGTCATGTCTCCCGACAAACGGTTGGCTATCCTTCATACCACATGACCCACCCCCCCGATGTTGGGGGTGCTAAAGGGTTATCTGTGGAAAAGGAGAAAAGATGCCAGTGAAGCACTCTATCTTTAGCGAACAAAGAATCCTCAACGGTGTTGATTCAGCCAGACGATTGGCTAGGGGCGGTCGCGATAAAGCGTGGGGAAAAGACCCTGTCTATACGTTTCTCATTAAGGGTAGGTTTTATAACGTTTTTGAACACCCACCCAATAAAAACAGCGCACCCGGCGAAGGCGCACCCGACCCTCGAATTGTTAATAAACGTTCAGGTAAGGGGCATCGCTCAAATTATGTATTCGGGAGCATGTTGAGGTGTTTTTCATCATTATATTTCTATTTCCCCGATGACTTTATAGGTTGTTATGATTCGACTTCTAACCGGCAAGACATGATTGATGACTTTACGTTAGTAATACAGGAGAAATATGATGAAGATTGAAGGTTCTAGGGTGGTTTCGCTATATGGGTAGAAATGGTGATCGTAAGAAAGAGATGGAGATCATAAAATGGATGATTAATGATTTCACTTATGCAGTCGGTGGTAAATAACTAGACAACTGTGAACTGCGGTTCACACATTGGGATAGATGAATGAAGTGGATAAGCGTAGAAGAGCGGTTGCCGCCCATTCGGGAATCAGTGCTGTACTTATTGGATGATTTTGATATGTACATTGGTGTTTACTCAAGAACAAAGAAGGAGTGGCGCGTTGACAGTACAGACGATTACTACTGGAACAAAGAAGATGTAACCCATTGGATGCCTTTACCGGAGTCGCCAGAGAAAGAAGATGAGTGAGTGGGTCAGTGTTAAAGAGCGGATGCCAGAGAAAAACCGAGCCTGCCTATTCTGCTATTACGACGAAAGCCTTGAAGTGGAGGTTGGCTATTTTGATGGTGAGGTATGGATTGGGGGGCAGTTTAACTGGATTAAAGAGGACGTACCTTTTTGGATGCCTCTACCGGAGCCGCCGATCATAGAGGTGCCATGTAAAGCCCATCCAGATGCCCCGCATGG
>Ga0208179_1001074_pt1 | contig 14759 bp, 22 predicted proteins | sample Malvired_Geostar_FD_184238 | JGI IMG/M metagenome (GOLD analysis project Ga0208179, IMG submission 184238) | Marine viral communities from the Global Malaspina Expedition - Malaspina viral metaG DeepMed_Geostar (SPAdes) (version 2) | ecosystem: Environmental > Aquatic > Marine > Oceanic | place...
GTTTATAGCTTTGGGGGGCAGAATTGGGGGGCAGATCAGAGGCTAAGACTTGCGATCTGACGCTGCTCTTCACCTGCAACGTCGTGGATATAGCCGAGAGTGGTCTCCAGTTTGCTGTGACCTGCCCACTTCCTTACGTTGTTGATCGAGATGGCCGGGTTGTTTGCGGCCATTGTAATGAACGTGTGCCGCAGACTATGCAACGATCCCTCCTGAATGTCTGCTTTGTGAAGGACACGAGAGAACTGCTCGGTCCAGGTGTCATGGTGCTGGCGACGGAAAAAGAACTCCGAGCCATCATGCTCAAACAGAATCCTATCCCGTGCATCCTGCGCTCCAGGTGAGAGCGGAATAACTCTCCCTTTCTTGGATTTCACATGATGCCCTTTATTGGGATTATGGCTCACCCGTATCTGTTCAGGCTCCACGTTGGCCGTCAACTGATTACATACCTCGCGTCGGCGTAATCCTGTGCAGGCCATCAGCCTCCAGATTGCCGCATCGTTGGGGTCAGTCTTGTAGATCGCTTCCAGCTCATCATCACAGAAGTGATGTCGCTCTGTTTCTCCATCGTTTCGGAGATAGGCCAGATCAGCCACAGGAGAGAGCGTCACCAACCTCCACCGTTTGGTTGATTTTTTTGTCCCACCCTTCTGGGCTGCTCTGTGCATTGCTGCGGACAGGGTTTTGAAAAAGCCAGACAACGTGGAGCCTTTGTACTGCCGTCCCAATTCCATTTCCATATCGTGCCAAGCATCCTTCCACCTGTCCTCCTGACCCTCTGCTATTTTCAACTCACCAAAATATTTTTGGAGGATGCGGAAGTGATCGTTGGTTTTTGAAAAGGTCTGAGGAAACGTTAGCTGATACCACGCTAGATATTCCGGCGACCATTCTTTGAAGCGTGGCCCGGTTCCAATCTTAAAGTAGCGCGTAGTGCCTGGGCGTCGATAACCCTGCTTCTCTTCCTTCTCTTGCAGACTATGGTTGTCTGCTTCCAGTTGAGCCTCAACCTCGTTGCAGAAGATAGTCTTGTAGGTAATCTTCTTTCCTTTCACTCGGCCTCTGATTTTCCAGCCGCGTCCATGCTTTTCTTTCCAAGCCATTATTTTTCTCCCAGTTTAATCATCAGAAGTTCCAGCAGGGCAACAGGCATATTCCTAAAGCCGGGGCCGTCAGGGTTTTGCCGCCAATGCTGTACAGCAACAACAGAACAAGACAACAACTCACAAACCTGTTGGCTTGTGAGTCGGTGCTTGTCCATGATTTCTATGAGTTGATCGTTGGTGGTCATCTTATTGCGCCTTCTCCATCCACAGCGAATATCCTTCTTCAAACGGTAGATCATTCAGGATGATTGTGTCTTCCCCGTATCTTTTTAAAATCTTGGGGCGTAACTCACTCAATGCCACCGGCTTGATTTTTGACGAGAAGGCATAAATATCCCCATCTTTGCAATAGACAATCAGCCGTTTAATTGTTGACTTGAATTTTTTTCTGTTGAGAAAATCCTCTACCATGTCACCGACCATCACATCATCGGCCATGTCGCCCCATTCTTTTGTTGCAAGTTTTTTCTTGCCAGTTTTTACCTCTTGACCATCTTTGATTACGGTTTCATCAACCAACGTGTTTTTCAAAGACTCGTAAAAATCAGATTTAGCCTCTGCGGTGACCCAAGAATACTGATACTCGGCACCATAACCGCCATCATGCACAGACCCGATACGTTTGCCGTCACAATACAGCGTGGCGTTGAACCCGCCACCATCGGGAGAATCAAATGGCTTCACATTTTTGACTTCATACATGGCATTTCCCCTTGAAAAGTTTTAACCAACTTCATTGTTCCAATATAGTAATAGTACATTGTACAATGCAGGGAATCAACCCCCCCTATAACTCATTGATTCACATCAGAAATTTTGGGGGTTGGAGAGAGCGCCAAGCGCAGTTTTTGCACCCTAACTCTTTGATTTGACTCGGCTTTTCAAAGTGCCCGGAAAAAGCGGATCTATGATCTCATCCAGGTCACGCCGCCGATAAAGTTTCTTGCCCATAAACCGAGCAGTCGGTATGGCATACGTCCCACGCTGGCGATTGAAGTGAGCGAGGGAGACCCCGCAGTAATGCGCGGCCTCCCTCTCCGTCAAATACTCTTTCCCACTTAGATAGTATTCCTTGCGTGGCTTGCGCCTTTCTTCCGGCTCAACCAGTGATGGTTCCATTCTCATAGCTGCAGGCGATCCTAGCTTGTGAAGTTTCAAAAGGGGAAGTCATCATTCAGTGGCTGTTGCGGTTGCGGTTGTTGCGGTTGCTGTTCCGGTTCTTTCGGATAGCCCACCTCAAGACCGAGATATCTTGTCCCGTTTTTGCTGTTGTTTGTCCACGCAGCGATCTCAAGAAGTTCACCTTGCCACTTAAAACTTCCCTTCATAGAAGGGTGCTGTTTATCAGGTTCCTCTTTGTGTTTGTCGTTTGGCCAGAGAGATCCTTTAGTTTCTTTATGATCGTAGGGTTGTGCCATGTGTCAGTCCTTTTTGTTGGAGGATTTTTTCAGCCATTGATCGATATCAACGGCTATGTGTTTGACCTTGTTCAGGCCGAGACAACATTCTTTTAATGTCTTGGTGAATGGAAACTCTCTGACTTCCATCTCGTCACCTTCAATCTTTGGGAGACGGAAGAGGAATAGTCTCTTAACCTTTTGGTCGGGGAATGTTTTTTCTATCGCGCAGGCGTAGAGACCAAGCTGAAAGATGTATTCCCGCTTCAGCATTTTGGCAGTTTTGAAATCCCCTATGCACAGGTCATCACCCAACTTAAAGCGCAGGTCCATCGTCCCGGCAAAGTCATACTTACCCTCGTAGTAAATAACTTGTTCGGCGGCCAAAAACTCAGGCTCGTTGTCCTTGACCCACTGAACAAAAGGGCGGACAGCTTCCTTCACTATCTTATTTTTTGGGGTGGTGGGTTTTGACGCAAGCCGAATAGGTTTCTCGGCTCCCGGCGCTTTGGACTCCCCGATTAAGAACAAGGTGTACTGCTCCAGCCAGCTATGCGCTGCGTTGCCAATGTCGATTGCGTCCGATGACTTTCGGAAGGGCGCACCTTTGACTTGGCGCACAATCTTGGGCAGTTCCACCTCGTCAATCAGTGGCGCAATCAATTCATCGGCCACCTCTGAACACATCTTGGCAGCCCACGGTATGCGCCAACCATTCTCCCCGGTAAGTTCAGCAATGCCAGTAACACCGTGGAGCTGTCGGCCATCCAAGTAATACTTGTGGCGACTTCGATCAAACTCCAGGCTAATGTTGTTTGCTAGATTTATTGTCTGCATCAGTACCCCCAAAGTAGTTTTTGATGACGGTCTTCTCATCAACACCGCGCTCTTCAGCTACGGTCTTGATGGCTTGTTTCAGGCTCTCCTGCATCACCGCGTCGTGGATCTTGCCCATCATCTCCATGAGCGTTTCTTTGTTGAACAGCTCCACCATTGCGTCTCTGTGGGCTACATCAACGTCCTGGGCTAAGTTCTCCCAGAAGTCATCAGGATAGGTCTGCATAAAGTGCCTCGGTTTGGGTGATGAGGTCAGACATCTCTCGTTCTGTTAGGCCGGAGGATTCTCTTGGCCGGGAGTGTTCCTTGCCTGCAAAGATGAAACTTTCTTCCCCAAGAAATTCCGTCTTGACTGCGTGTTTAACTTCTTCAACGGAGTGGCCTGTTTCTTCGGCAATGGCGCGGAGTAGGGTGTGCCACTTGTCGTTCTGGGGGTTGGATCGGCGCGGTGGTTTGATGGTCACCTCGTGACGCTTACCACCAGCCTGAAAGATTCTTACGGCAGCCTGAACGTTCTCAATAATGTCCGCCAGAAACTGGGGTTCTGCGATTTCTCTATAGTTCAACTGAATTGCAGAGAACCTTTGCACCTTAATTTCTCCGCGTAGCGTAGTGTTTGCTCGGCATGCACTCGGCGCACAAAGTCCCGTTCAAACGTGGATGCTCTGCCGTCAGCAATGTCGTGGCACCGATGGCAGGCGGGACAGCCCCAGACTCCCTTTCTGGCGACACCTGCGCCAAGAGAGACCGCTCGATAGTGAGCAAAGACAACGGTGGCGGAGTCACATATCCCGCCCGGAAATCTGAGGTAGCAGGGCTCGTCCCTAACGTCCTGGATTCTTTTAAGGACTGCCTTTTTTTCTTGCGGCTCCTTAGGAAACATTCAATACCGTCTCCGATGATGCAACCGATACATAGAAAAAGCATGATACAACTGATAAATGCGAGTAAAAACAGTAGTTTGTCCATTTTTTAACACCTCTGGCATGATAAAAATGCCTCATATGGCAAAAAAAATTAGGGAGGTTAGTTGATCGCTTTTCTGAGGTTGAAGCGTTTGTTCAGACGGTCATTGAGAAGGGTCTGCTCCATCTGATGAACCATTCCCAACCATCTGGTTGTGAACACACCGACACCAATTATCAGCCACTCGTCATGGAAGCAGTCGATGGAAAACGGATCAAGGGTTTCTGTGTCCGGCAATCGCGTCAAAGACACACTGTAGCCAAGATCTTCTTCTGAGACTTGGTGCAGAAATGCCGAAGGATTTTCTAGCGCAACCCGCGTATTGATGTGGAAAAAACCAGCACCGATTGTCCATCCCGCACCCGCCTGTCGCCGAGCGAGAATGCAGAAATCACCACGGTCAGGAATTACGTCAGTGGCAAAAAGGATAATAGAGGAAAAAGGTATTGCTGGTTGGTGTTCTTCTGTTAGCAGTTGAATACCGAAAACGGGCAGACCGCTTGCCTCTGCCTTTAATATTGGAACAGGAATGGATGTTCCGGTGGACGGATTTGCAGTCCATTCGGAGATGATGTTTTCAACTGCTTCTGAAAATGGCCCTTTCTTATTTTTGACGCTTTTGTCTGGCAGGTATTTATTCAGATCCACAATATCTACCATCGGACAATCTCGTATGGTCTGACTGTCAGAATGCGCCACGCCTGCTGACAGGTCGCGGGAAAATTGAAGCACCGAGAGATCGTTTTCCCCCTGCGTGTAAATCGTAGGGGCTGATCGTCCCGTCAATAAATAATCCAGAGTTGTCCCGGTGACTTCTGCAAAGCGTGGCAGATTGTGTTTGGATATTTGCCCAAGCCTAGCCCAAGCGTGGATGACTTTTTCCGCAACGCCGACAGCTTCGGCAACCTCTCGCCGCGTCATATCCACATTTTCCAAGGCTTGGCGGATGCGTTCCGCCACATCCTCGTCGTTGACTTCAGTCTCAGATTGAATATTTGTTGGTTTTGTTTTCGGGGCCATGTCTTTTCCTCTGACTGAACCCGAAAAATACCCCTTCGGAATGCCTCTTGGCAAGTCGCTCATTGTCGATCTCCCCATGACCAATAAAACGATTACTAATGCTTAATGTGGATTATGCACATAAAAGTAAGGTTTAATCAACCCTATCTAAGAAAAATGTTTGCATTAGAAGGCAATATAGGGATAATAGCTTGCAAATGTAATTGATTTACTAACTTTTCAGGAACGGAAAAGAATGAAAATGCCCTGTCAGGAGGGCTAATTCCTGACTTCCTCCTTTCTCATTAGCCCCCTTCGGGGGGCGCTTTTTTAAGGAGGTTCCGAGAACTTCACGGCCATGACAACAACGGTTCGGATCGGGTGAAACAGCGGCAAGAATGGATTCGGGGCAGCCGCAAGGGGTTAACAGAATGCCAGACCTTCCCAAGGTGAGAAAAAAGATTCTGTCAGAGAACACCACTCCGCCAGTAAGCGACGACGGCTCCGGCTTTCATCCCCTGGCAGTCCAAATGGGAATTAAGTTTCTCAGGAGGAACTGCCAGATTGCTCAGACTCACCAGCTTTCATGACTAGCAACCATCAAAAGTTTCTAAGGGGTCTCAAGGAATCTAAAGAGTGGGTATGGAAGACAGCGGAGCTTCTGAATGACTGCGGTTATCCGGTAACCATAAACCCAACGACCTACGCAGAAACACACGCCGATTGGAAGGACCACGCAGACAACGGTGACCTCACGATTAACCAAACCATCGAGGTCAAGCACCGGACTCTGAACTTCACCTGCCGCGAGGATTATCCATACGCCACTGTTCTCATCTGCGCGGTTCACTCCCACAAAAACAAAAAACCCAGGCCGTGGGGTTATGTCCTTTGGAATCGTGACGGAACGCACATTGCCGTTATCAAAACGGACACAGAGAAAAGTTGGACGATCAAGCGGGTTACTGACCGACGCTTTGAAAACTACTCCCAAGACCAGTACCAATGCCCACTAGAAGTGGTCACCTTCCATGAAGCCAAACACGACAGATGAAGTCCTAAAAAAAATGCCTGCTTGGAAGTCCGAGACTTTCAACAGTCTCTGGGATGTCGGCTGGCGACGGAACTGCTCCAAGAAAGAGGCGGCCATTGTTTGGGAACGGGTGGCCGAGGATAAGGACATGGCCTGGATGATTGTGGGAAAGGCGCGGACGTACCGGAAAGGCATGGATGGCACTGCCTACCTGAAAGGTCTGGCTCCGTGGTTGAACGCTGCCGCATGGGAGAACGTGGCGGAGCCGAGGATAGACAAGGACGAGCAGGTCATCAGTGCCTTTTGCAAATGCGGAGCTGCATCCACCAGAAAGATTCCAGAGGTGATGTGTGACACCTGCTTTGCGGACAAACACTCCATGCAGTGGTGGGAAGGGGAAATGATTCCGTACAAGCAGGCACTGTTTAAGAACTTAAAAAAGATAGGGATGGACATCAGGGATGGCGAGACACGAGATGAATACTCGGCGCGTTGCCGAGAGAGGACGGGAAATTTTGTTCAAAAGCAGAAAGGCCAGGTGGCACTGGATAAAGGAAAAGGGATTTGAAGAGCACGTCCGACTCACGGCAGAAGTTTTCGGTGAAAACGGGAAGATCTCAACACCCCGATGCTACCAAGGAGTGCAACGCATGCGCCGAGGATAAGGAACTCCGTTTTTTTTATGTGGATCGTAAATCGCCAGACGGTCGCCAATCTATCTGCAAATCCTGTCGGTCAGGGAGACGTAAGAACGATATCGATTATTGCAAGGCAGTCAAAATTGTCCAACACATACCCTGCGAGGACGGCTGTTGGAACGCTACAAAGTGCGCCAGGGAAACGATGACCTGCGCGGCCTTCAGGAAGTGGGTAGAGACAGGCCGATTGAATAACCTTTCAAGGATTCCAGACCGTTACCTCTAGGAGGTGCTTATGGGTGAGAAAGAGTTGCGTGATGAGATTGCAAGGCTGCAAGAGCTTATCCAAACACTCTATGCCAGGATCAAAGAGCTAAAGGAGGCTGAGTGATGGCCGGATATTCCAAACAATGTTCCAAATGCAAACGGCAACTGCACCGAAAATTCTTTGACGGTTACAGGCCGCCTCCAGGCCAGCCACCTATCTGTAGCCATTGCAGGGAGGACAAGTCATCGACGCCTTAATGCTTATTTGTCTGGTCGCTGCGCTTCTAGTCTTTTTGTGAATGCGTCATCTTTCCCTGTTCACCGGAGTCGGTGGCGGCGATCTTGCTCATCAGCATCTGTTGGGTTGGCAGACAGTGGGGTATGTAGAGTTTGACAAGTTCTGTCAGCAAGTCCTCTCACAAAGGATCGAGGACGGGTTCTTGCAAGAAGCCCCAATCTTCGGAGATGTTGACGGTTTCATCGAGTCCGGTGCAGTTAAAAAATACAAGGGCTATATCGATGTGGTTACAGCAGGGTTTCCCTGCCAACCATTCAGCGTTGCAGGAAAGCAAGCGGGTGAAGAAGACCCGCGCAACAAGTGGCCGCAAACAATTAAATGTATACGCGATATACGACCAAGATATGCGCTCTTGGAAAACGTCCCAGGTTTGCTTGCTTCAGGGTACTTCCCCGAAATTCTCGGGTCGCTGGCCGAAGCAGGGATGGATGCGCGATGGATTGTGCTCGGAGCAGACGATGTGGGAGCGCCGCACAGAAGGAAAAGGCTCTGGATTCTGGCCGACTCCGAGAGCGCAAGACTCCAAACACGGGGCGGCGACAGAGTGGGAACTGACCACGGATCACGCAGGAACAAAGGACAGTCTGAGGGTGCATGTGGCGAAACGGGGGATGTGGCCGACTCCAACGCAGGACGTATCCAACCGGACAAAACGCTACGCGCAGGGGGGATTGCCTCTGACGATGGCAGTCAATTTGTGGCCGACGCCGACAGCGATGACGGGTGGACAGGGAGTGGCACCGTCGCACAAGGACGGGGGTCACGGTTGGAACATCGGAGCGGCAGTGCAGGACAGCTTATCGGGCGATCCGGTGAGGATGTGGCCGACTCTGAGAGCAAACAACGCAATGGCGGAGGACGTAAGCACCATTCGGGAGAGAGGAGTGGACAAGGGGAGATTGGAGGAGCGAGTGGCTCAACACAAGGAAGCCAAAGGTGGTGGCCAACTGAACCCCAACTGGGTCGAGTGGCTCATGGGGTGGCCAATCGGGTGGACAGACTTAAAGCCATTGGCAATGGACAGGTTTCACGAGTGGCTGCAGTCGCATGGCGCATATTGAATGACCCCAACCGCTAGATCCCTGAAGTTCTTGCGTGAGGAGGGCTACCTGCCTGCCGTTGTGGAGTCGTTTAATAGCTTCACCAAGCAGAGAAAAGACCTGTTTGGATTTATCGATATCTTAGCCATCAAGCAGGATGAGACGTTAGCCATTCAGGCAACCAGCCGCTCCAACATATCTTCACGCGTAAAGAAGATCGCAGAGTCTGAGCATGTCGGCGCAGTGAGGGAGGCCAACTGGCGCATAGAGGTCTGGGGATGGGGCAAGATCAACGGCAGGTGGCAGCTCAAGCGGGTGGACTGCTCGTGACATTCACCACCTTATCAGGCCGCACCGTCAATGTTGCCAGGACAGACGTGTTCAAAGTCAATCTGAATGACGCTGGCCTGCATACCGTCACGATCAAGGTCAACCTGGATGAAGCCACCAACCTGATGGAGCAACTGCTTGAGCCGGGAGAGATTGAAACTCTTGAGCCCAAAGACCTCGCGGCTTGAACGCGGTGCGTTCTCGGCGCAGGACGTGACCTGGGAGGATGTGGCAGGTGCCTTGTCCAAGGTCAGCCCGACGGCTAACCTGTTTGCCAGAATCTGTTATGTGGGTGACCGGACAAAGATCAGGCAGCTAGAGGCGCATCTGTTGAACAAGGTGCTTCATCACCCCGAGACGCAGGAGATGGTGGTAAAGGTCGGGACACTCCGGGCGTTAGTCCGTCTGTCGGTGGTGGAAGTGGCAGTTGGTCGGAACTTCCCCATTGTCGATAGTGATGCGCCGTTTGATAAAGTGCGCCTGCTCAAGCTGCCCAACGCCAAGGCGTTTTATCGTAAGTATTCTGTCCTCTCGATGTTCCTCAGAGACCAGCTCTCAAAGATGGATGAAGAGGTTGGAAAGGCCCTGCGACGGGACATATTTGTCCCACCTATGGTATAGTATATGTACATTAGAAGAAGTACGTTCCGACCGGCCCCGAGCCGGTTTTTTTGTGCGCGTTTACGACCCAATTACTGAAACCTACATAGATGACATCGACATAGAAGAAGTTGAAGCCATGGGCTACCGCCGACATCTCGCCGACACTTCTGACGATGAATGGAGAGAGGTAGAGTGTGCTACGGATAGAGAGCGTAGAAGACTGAATAAGGCGCACGGAACACAGCATTGGAAGTTTATGCAGTAATCATGGCCAGAGTACCTGATAGGCCAGAGAACACAACAGAATCTAACAACAAGGAGAGTTAAGCAGTCGCGTCCGCTGGAATGGTGTCCTCCACACCTAGCCCAGGAAACACCGCTGTACACAACTCCCCTAAAAACCGGGCGCGACACCTTACATATGAGTCATCTGACAGAGATTAACCAAGGATATTGGAAGCATTGGGCCAGAGCACACGGATACGCAGCACAACTAGCGGTCGCAGCCATTCTCGCGGTCGTACATGCTTGGATACCATACCTCTTCCCAAACACAGTAAGCAGAGTAATAGACAACATAAACGAGACTCTGAGATGTTAAGCCAAGCAATACAGGATCTAACAGTCCGTTCCTAGCTCCTCCATTATCGTAGACATGTATGAAGAGTGCGAAATGTGCGGTAAGGAATCCCTCTTTGGGAATGTTTGTGACGATTGTTGTCAGGGGATAGCATGGGACATGGGACTCTCAGACACGGTGTCCAAAGAGTATCTGGAGCGGGAAGACCCTTAACCACATAAGTCATTACTGGAAACACTAGGATGTAAGGTCTAGGATGTAAGGTTGGGATGTAGGCTTTAGGATGTAATGGTTGATAGATATCTTTTAGCCCCCACCCACACGGGTTCCCCGGTTCCGGTTGGTTTGCGCTGAACTGTTCAGTAACCAGTTCCAAACCTGCCCACCAGAAATGCCCTAGCCCTGGGGAATTCCCAACAGAATCAGCCACATAGGGGCGAGAGCGTGACCCTGCACGGGTTCAGGCCCCCAGTAATTGGCGTAAACAGGCCGCTGCAGACCCCCCCCGGCCCCCTTTTTATTTTTTCAATGTCATTGATATCCATCCCAAAATCACATCCCAGAATTCCACATCCATAAGCAATAACTGATGGACTTCCAGATGTTGGACCAATACGTTCACGAGGTTTGTAAGCAAACCAAGTGTTTCATGGGGGGAAGAGGAGAGTGGATCGTATATCTGGATGGAGTGATTTACGCAAAAGTAATCCCAGAAAATGCCCTTCAAAAGCAAGAAACAAAGAGCCTACCTGGCGATAAACGAGCCCAAGATATACAAAAAGTGGAAGAAAAAGTACGGGATCAAGAGACCTAAACAGGTTAGAAAAGCGTGAACTATTGGGATGATGTAGGGTTTCCGTATCCTCAGAGTGATCGCTGGAAAACCCCGTATGGTGTAAGGGGGGCAAAGCGGTTTGTCGCTCAAGAGGGGCAGGGGTTATTACGTTCTCCAGACCGTCGCGGACAGCAGTTAGCAGCGGAACAGGCCAGAAGAACATACCAGGGCTTGCTAGCGAGAGATATGATCGGGATAGAGCCCTATGCCTTATGGGCTGGTCGTGCGACGCAAGACCCGGACGTAGGCTTCCAGCTAGCGCCGATGGATGTAGTCCCTGCGGGAGCTATCGGCAAGGGGTTAGCCGGACTCATCGCCGCAGGTACAGGGGGATTGTTAGCAAGGCAGCTTATGAAGCAGCCCGTCAACCGCTCCAGTGTGAGCATGATGGGCTACCACGGTGGTCCTACAAAGTGGGCACCGGAACCAGATGCACCACTAGGCCGTCCGAGACTAGAGAAGGTGGGGACGGGTGAAGGCGCACAAGTTTACGGGCATGGTTTCTATGTTGCGGAGAATCCTAAAGTAGCGGGGGAGTACAAGGTAGATTTAAGTCGTGGATTGCCTACTGTCGAGTACAAGGGAAAGCTCCTCCCAGCAAGTACGGGGTTGTATCAAGGTTTGGAGTTTGAAGACAAGGCCGCCAGAACTTTGGCTCTTTGGGTGCGTGGTGGTGGTTCTGTAGAGCAGTGGAAGCGTATAGAGATCGAGCGGCTTCTTGCGTCCAATGCTAGACATGCGGGTGATGATGAGCTTGAGCGGCTAATCGTCGCCGCCAACAATAGCGAAATTGCGGCAATAAAGGCGGTTGATCCATCCCAGATAAAGCACGTTGAACCCGGCCACCTCTACAAGATGGACGTGCCGGACGCTGACGTGGCAAAGATGCTGGACTACGATGCGCCGCTGAGTCAGCAACCTGTTGGCGTATTAAGAATACTGGAAGAATCTGGAGTTATTGACGCATTACGCAATAAATCAAATACTGCTAGAGCAAGCATCGATGCAAAGTTGAAAGCCGCAGGCAAGCCACCACAACGATGGTCTAAGCAAGTGGAAGACTTTGAAGGTCGTGCCGCTTATGAGCAACTATCTGTGATGTTGGGTGGTGATAAAGCCACATCAGAATACCTCGCCTCCAAAGGAATCCCCGGTCTGAAATATCTGGACCAGGGTTCTCGTCCCTTTCTAGGTGTAACACCTAAAACGCACCATATAGGTAGAGATGTCTCGGGTCGATGGGGTTTTTACGGTAATGAAAGCGGTTATTTTGATGCTGATCTTCCATTATTCAGTAAAGAAGCCGATGCGGCGGCATGGTTGAGGGGTGAAAGAGGCACCCGCAACATGGTCATCTGGGATGATGACTTGTTAAAACGGATAAAGGTTTTGGAGCGGGATGGGGTTAAACCTGAGATCGTGCCAGGTGTCCCGCGAGGCCAGGAGATGGTTGTCACGCATAACCTAACCCCCGAAAACCTTGCTCATGCAGAGCGCATGGGTGGAATACCAATGCCAAGTTTAGGTGTTGCTAAAACAGGGCGACCGATAGAGGGGTACGGGGATATCGTGTTAATCGGGGACAAGCAGATGGCAAAGTCCAGTGCTAGGAATCCTGTGGCCCCTGCTGACTCTTACACGGTGAGGTATCCAAAGGTTCTGCAAGATATCAATAAGGACTCAAGAGCGGATGCTTTGGAGCTTTTTACAGCGCCAATAAGGGAAATCGATCCCAAGTTGGCGGATGAGGTGTTATCTAAGCCTTGGCGACTGTATGACGAGCTAGGTGAGCTAAGACATTACTGGCCTGCCCGAGCGTTATACCTAAAAGACATCGGGCGTGAGGATGTATTACGGAAGGCGTTAAAGCGGTATCAAAAAGAAAAAGAATCCATGAGTCGTGTGGGACGGGATCGCGGGTATGTTCTTGATCAGGAAATATCCGATGCGGGTCTTGATCAAGGTTGGTACAGCTACTCAGAAAATCTAGTAGATCGTCTGCGCCAATCGGGTGTGCGTATAGATGAGAGAATTTTCAAGGGTTTTACTCCGGCAGGTAATAGACGTTACGCGGCCCACACGCTTGATAACGTGATGAAGGAGATGCGTTGGGAGGCAAGAGATGCGTATCACGGTGCAAGTATTTATGGGATGGGTGCAATAAGGGCAAGGCTTGCCCCTCGGTTTAAGAACCTTAAAGCAGTTGTTGAGGCCCGTGGCAGGTTGGTTGGTGATGATGAGTTTAAGAAGGCAAAAGAAGAAATTGAAACCGCATTTATTAAACTTTCTGAAAAACTGGCAAAACACCGCAAAGGTTACGATCCTAAAGATTTCGGAATGCTTGACCGTGTTGGCGAGGATTTAATCGACTACTCAAGACGAGGTAGGCGGGGATTGGATGATTTCTATGATGATGTCCCTGAAGCCTTGTTGAAAGAGATGGATGAACTTGTAACGGCAATCAAGAAAATGCCGACTGAGTATTTTGAGATAAAACCTAATCGCGTTGTTCAGGTGGATGAATTCAGCGGTGCGCTTGTGCCTGATGATGTAAGTGAAGATGTTATTGCGCGGCTTAATCGCATGGGCGTTAATAGAATCGAGAAATACTCTAGGCCAAGCATGACAAGTAAAAGCGGAAAGTCCAAAGCTCTGGATAAGTTTCAAGATATGATGTTTGGTGTTGCACCTTTGGGGTTAATTGGTTTGGAAGAAGATAGGGAAGGTTTGTTGAGATGAAAACAGAAATGCAGGCCCAATTTGTGGAGTTTTTCTGCCTAACAGGCAATGCCACAAAATCGGCCACAATGGCGGGTTATTCCGAAAAAACAGCCTACGTTAAAGGCTGCCAGCTAAAGAAGCAGTTTGCCCGTGAAATCGCGGAGCAGACTCAGCAGATGATCGTCGACTCTATCCCAGGAGCTCTATCCCAGCTTAAAAACCTAGCGGAATCGGCACAATCAGAAAGTGTCCGGTTAGGAGCGGTCAAGGACATTCTGGACAGGGCAGGTCTGAAACCTGTGGACCGTGTAGAACAAACCAACATAGAGGCGCAGTCTACGGATGAGCTGAGACGGGAGTTGGAGTTGCTGATGGGGGTAGAGGAGATAGAGGCCCCTGGGACGCTCAACTGAACCAAAAAGAACTCGCCAGAACCGTTGAACTTGTAAAGGAGATTAAAAAGCGGGAGCGATTCAACAAGATCGACCTGTTTGACCCCTATCCTTTTCAGGCGCGTTTCTTTGAAACAGGCGCACACGCTTATCAACGGTTGTTGATGTGTGGCAACCGTTGTGGAAAAACAGCCTCTGGCGCAACGGAGATGGCCTACCACCTCACTGGCCTATATCCCAAATACTGGAAAGGCCGACGGTGGAGGAATCCGATAGCTGCCTGGGCAGGGGGTGCGAGTAATGAAACGACGAGGGACATCGTACAAGCAGAGCTGTTAGGCAATCCTGACGATTATGACGCCTGGGGTAGTGGGATGATTCCCAAGCATCTCATCATCTCATCCGAACGTAAGCCCGGTATTCCCAACGCCAAGTCTGTTGCGGTGATAAAGCATGTTTCCGGGGGGAACAGCACGGTCCACTTTAAGGCGTATGAACAAGGCCCAGAGAAATGGATGGGCCGCTCTGTGGACGTTGTTTGGTTGGATGAAGAACCGCCGAGGGATATTTATTCCCAAGCCGTTACAAGAACCCTTTCTACAAAAGGCATGGTTTATATGACTTTTACCCCGGAAGCTGGGATGACGGAAACGGTTGCGGCCTTTATGAATGACTTAAAGCCGGGGCAGAGTTTAAGCACGGCCAGTTGGGATG
>Ga0208179_1001076_pt1 | contig 14738 bp, 4 predicted proteins | sample Malvired_Geostar_FD_184238 | JGI IMG/M metagenome (GOLD analysis project Ga0208179, IMG submission 184238) | Marine viral communities from the Global Malaspina Expedition - Malaspina viral metaG DeepMed_Geostar (SPAdes) (version 2) | ecosystem: Environmental > Aquatic > Marine > Oceanic | place...
GCTCTATCCTGTAAATTACTGGTGTCCCATTTACCATAATTTTTATTTAATATCTTTAAACTTTCCTGCCCTCCAACAATCTCACTTGCTATCCTACCCCCAGGAGTAGACATAATAGCTATTTTTGATTTAACACCAAAAGAAAATACGTCAGCAAGAGCCTCTGGAGTCCTTTTGTTCTCACTAAAATAATCAGTAAAAAATGATTTTGTATCTTTGTATTCGCTTGCTTCACTAATACCGTAAAATTCTTTAAGAACTGCATTTCTAAACTTTTCGTCACCACGATGCTTAATTAATATTCTATTAGCAATCCATGATTGTGGTTTATTAAAAAACCGTTGCATATCTGAATACATACTGTTTATATCTCTAATCTCAGGTGGCCTTCGGCCTGACTCATCAAACACTCCGCTAAGTATCTTTTGAGGTCTACCAAGCATCTTTACCATCTCTATAATAGCTTCTTTATACATTGCTCTTTCGGGTGGAGATAAATTCTTATCTAATTTGAAATATCCCTCTCCAAGTTCCTGCTCGTGCCATTGCTCTGTTTTCTCACGCAACTCCTTTGGAATATAATCACGACCACCAATCCTAGACATCTCACCAAATAGTACCCACTCAAGTATGTCATCGGCTTTAGCTTTTGAAACAAAATTAGGTCTTTTTGTTGCATCAATTATACTTTGAAGAGTATTTTTATATCTCTGCAACCATTGAGCATACTCTGGACTATCTTTTTCAATCATACCAAATTTAGATGCACTTAAATCAATTCTTTCCAACGATGATATTGCGCTTGACAATCTTTTTATACTACCAAATACCTTTTTAGAATTCTCATAATTTTTTAGATGCCGCTGCATACCGTCAGTAAGAGAAGTTCCTCCAGTTCCAGCAGGTTTATCAGTTCTATATCCATTCTCAAATACATCCATATCATATCTATCACCAGGGTATGTTATTGCATCAACTGCTAAACCAAGATTCTTTGAGTGAGCCTTATTAAGAGCCCAAGGCACATCATGATAATTAAAAGCAGCGTCAACATCAAAGTCACCCTGATGAACAGATGCCAAGTCTAGTGGATTAACACCAACAACATTACCTTCTCTTGGACTATAAAATCCTTCAATCTTATGGACAGCAACATCACCACCAAGATTAGGCATCCTCAAGGTAAGAGATGAAATACTAATCTCCATCGGTTCGTACTTACCAGGCATAAGCTCTTGTATAAGATTACCTTGCTTCAGATATTGATGAAGTTCATACATAGTAGGAGGTCTTCCATCAAAATCTTTATTTATTCTATCCTTTATTTTTTCAATAGTACCAGCAATCTTTTCTGCCCTTTTTTTATCCTTATACTCACGATTAGTATCAAGATTATCTATAAATTCATATTTTCCTTTATCATTTATTCCAACCTGAACATCCTTACCACCGATAGTGACAACATATTTTACATTATTCATATTACTTAGGACAATAGCCTTATCCTCATGGGGTAATCTCTTTTCACCATATACTATCTGACGGTGAAACTTACCTCGAGGGCCCTCTACTTCTGCATACACAGATGGTTGTCCTTGAATAAAAGGTTTGAGTATAGAATATGATGAACCCTCAGTCGATGGTGACTTGAAATCTTTCATCAATCTTTTAACTGCCATCCTCTGTAAAGATGTATTTATCACAGTGGAAGAAGGGTCAACACCATGATTCAGCAAATATTCTACAATACCAGACTGACTTCTATCAAATATTTCACCAGCTTCTCTTGCTTCATGAACAAGACTCATAGATAGACCCATGCTCTTAGAGCCACCCGTAGCAATATTATGAAGATTGCTTACTCCCTGTGCGGCAATACTTGCATAGTCAAAATATCCACCCTCCTTTAGCATATCATTCATGCCTTTTGAACTAAGAAAATCCATTAATGCGTATGAAATACTGGTGGCTCCTTTCCTATCAGTCACTTTACCAAGGTATATATTCTCTACTTTTATTGTACCAAACTCACCACTATCAAGAAAACTATCCTTACTACCATACCTTTCAAAAAACCTGTCTGACATCTCGCCAGTGGAACCGAACTTACCTTCAATATTCACCTTATTAGCTAATGTAAATACTTTAGCAGCTGACTCAGTTGATAATATATCAAGACCAAGAGAATCCATCATTCTTGCTATCTTAGGGTCATAGACAAAATTGCTCTTCAACAACATAGAACCTTCATCACCTCTAAATGCCCCAGAAGGCTTAATACCAGCTAAATTGTCACCAAGGCTTCTACCCTTAAAGGCATATAATATATGAGCAGCTCTCGTACTTAACCACGACTGTGCATTAATAGCTGAACTATCAAGACTTTTAAAATATGTCTTTAATTCTCCCACCATAGAATCAATCATATCTGCTGACTCTGGATACTTTTTCTTTAATTTATTTAATGCACTTTTAGAAATTGCCCCAGCGTTTAGTTGAGACATAGCTTCATCTGCTATCACTGATTGCCTTAACTCTGGTCGTTTAATATAACTCTCAAGACTAGCTCTTTGTTCTGCTGGAATCTCAGGATTAAGTTTTAGTATTGCCCTTATAACTTCATATTTACCTTGCACTTTTGCTCCAGTCGCCTCAGCTAATGACATATATTTCATGTATGAAGCACCTAGTTCATCCACTTTATCAGGTTTATCTAATGCTCTTACCATCTTATTAAACAGCTCTGGAGAAACTTTATCCCAGTACATAGCCTTAACCATATTCCTAACAGCCGGGTCAGTGCTGTCAGTCTTTTCTGTGAATGATTTATATAATGTTTCCAAACGAGTTAGTACAATTCTTGCATCACTGGCTTCTTTACTAGTTCCTGTCTCTCTTATGTTTTCTAATGAAGATACCTTGCCATCATACCATCCCTTGAACCAACGATTAAGTCTACCATCAGTTAGATTATCTGTCCTAACCCACAATTGATTACTAAGACCAGTTGCCACTGATATACCCTTAGACATTGGGTCTTCAGCTCCAGAATATTTATTAGGTCTATACCTATTTGATGTTTCTCTTGGGATTAACTCAGCAGCAATCTGAATATTACTACCTTCAATATTGTTTATAATTGAATCAAAATTATCAAGAGCTTCTCTTATATTTACTTTACGATTATTATAAACACCATTCTTTCTTAACCTGAATATTCCAATATGCTCTTCACCACCCTTTAAATCAGCGGCCTCAGCTATGAATCGTGACAACTCTCCACTGCCAGATAGAGTTTCATTTAGTTGTAATATCGGCTTACCGTTAGAACCTTGCTCAAGACTCATGGTTGGCATCTTTTCCATACCTGCTACATTTGACAATAAAGGATTCAATGCTTCCTTCAAGAACTTGCTAAATTCTGCATCGACTTCCTCAGGTGTGGCCTTGTTCTTCTTTACAATGGCTTTTCTAACTTCATTTATAAGTTCTTGACCTGCAGATTCAAACGAATCCCACAACCTTGTACTACCTGTTTTTTCATAAGTTGCCGAAGCTTCATCTCTTAATAACCTGAGATGGTCAAGGATACCCCTGAAATTATCCTCAGTTAATCTTTCATTATGAACACCATACTTAGATGGTATATACTGAACACTAAATTTTTCTGATGAATCAACACCAAGAGATGACGCATCGTTCTCTCTTTGTCTTATTTCTCTAGAGTATTCCATCCACTGTTCTTCGGTGTAATCTTTACCCCAAGCTCCAGCTGCTATCTCTAGATGGTTTAAATACTTTTCAAGCTTACCAGCCTTAACAAACTGTTCATGTATATCCTCAAGCCCAATCTTCTTCTCTTGATTCAACTCAATTTTCATGCCCTTTAGATCGCTTACCAACAAGGCTGTTAGTTTATCAAGTCTCTCAGCTCCACGAATTCTCGCCTGAGTACCCACACTTACATTATATATAAGTTGATTTGCTACTCTTCTGAATCTTGAATTGTCTTTAAACAATCCATTTATCATTGACTCGATACCTTCTGCTGCCGTACTATAACTATCAGCCTCAGCACCCATTGATTTATCAATACCAAACTTTGACTTCAACGCCTTAACCAATCCCATCTGTTCTTTTGTTAGGGTCTTGATTATTTCAGGGTCATTAGTGATAACCTCAAGTTTCTTCTGTATCTCCTCAACTTCCCCAGCGCTAATATCTTTAAACTCACCTTTCTCATTCTTAAACATTTCTACAAGGCTTTTTATTTGCACATTAATTGTATCATTTCTACTTAATACATTCTCTAATTGCATTACTTTGTCAGTAACAATCTTATCATATTTCTCAGTTAATATATACGCATCACGTATAAATCCTGAGTATCCTTGTTCGGTCATTGAACCTGGGTCAATAAATTTTGTACCAGTATCAATATATTTACCCTTGATACTTGTAAGATTTCTTAGTATGACATCATACTGCTTTAGATGTTCCACAACCTCCGGGTCACTGATAGTTGTCTTTAATTCACGAGCCAATGCTTCAGCCATCGCAGTCGGGTGCGGCCACTCAAGTCTTGGTCTTCCACCTCCTGCCACAGTAACTCCCACTAATCCACTATCAATTCCTATTCTTATAACGCCAAGTTCCTTAGCTCCTATATCAGGGGATGCTATTATTTTTCTCCAGAAATGCTTATTAACTTCTTCATATGCATCATGACGATACATACTCTTCTCAAATAATAGACCTTGAGCTTCCATAGTACCGACCAAAGATTCAGCCTGCCTAAGTGACAAATCTACTCTACTTCTACCATCAGTTTTTGATATACTCCACATATGAGCAATATCATGTACAGCATCCTCAGCTAATGCCCTCCTGTCTCTCGCACCAGGTTCCTTCTTCTCCTCTTTGGACAGCTTTACCCTTATAAGCTCCTGAATCTTACCTAATTGTGATGGTATCTTATCTCCAAGGGTCTCCTCTAAAGCTCTATGAACTGCCTGCTCATCAGATGTCATCCTACTATCACTAGCAAGAATCCTATACAATGAGTTCAGTCTCTTTTCAGTTCTATAATTCTGTATAGCATCAAGGAATCCATTATCAGTTACAAGTATATCACCGCCCTCTACTCCCTCCTCATAGTTGGCTCTCTTTAATGCTTCAGGGACAGAGTTAAGTTCACCCTTTATGGTTCTTAATACCTCTGCTTTATTCTCAGCAGTAATAATATCTTTTGCTGTTCTAGGGATAGCTTCTTCAAATGTCTCTAAGTAATTCCACTTTTCAAAACTGTTTCTCAACTCAATCCATTGAGCAATCTCAGGACTATCTAACATTAAATCAGACCGTTGCCATCCCTCAAGTCTTCCAACCCTTAACTTTCCATCAATTGTTGGCTCTCCATCGACTGGTATTCCCAAATGTCTTGCAACTGATGCAATCATTCCTAAATATATACTAGCAGGACCCTCTCTTAACCCGCTTTCTAATCCTTCCTTCCACTCAGAGAAATTATGCTCACTAAGTTTTTCACCCTCTTTATTAATTACTATTGACCTTAACTGAGCATCAATATCTTTTATCGTATCAATACTTAGATTCTTTATATCAACTCTCTTCTTACCAGCATCTCCTATCGTATTAGAGACTATCTGATGTAAATCATGTATGCTATGAGCTTGTTTTACCAAGTCATAATTTAATAAACCATCAGCTCCAACTGCATTTAAACGCTGATTAGCTTCTTGCATAACTTTTTCATTACCAAATATTCTAACAATATCCATAGCTTCAGCATTATCTCTCATGCCAGCATTAGCCATTCCAATTTGGTCAGTCCTATTATGCCACCTAGCATAGTCACCAAGAGAATCAGCGTCTATGCCTAGAGTTCTAAGTAACTCAAGTTTTCTATCAAAGTTATTTAATGTAGGAAACTTCTCCTGATATAATGGTTTATGTCTTTTAGTAAACATTGCCCCAACGAATAAATGTGTCCACATCTCATCTTTTGGCATATTCCTAAGAACATCCCTATCAAGTAATACATTTGAATTAAAATATAATGCACCAACAAGCATACGAGGAAAAGAGTTAACTAAATCTTTACCAGCTTCAGACATAAATTCTCTGGTTGATATTTCAGGGCCGCCCTTCTTTATTATTGATTTAATATGTGACGCGGCTTCTTTAGCAGAAAACATTCTACCCTTATACTGACTTGCTTGAGCACTTACACCAGCTTCAAACTTTGTTCCTCTTGCAAGCAATTGAAGCATTGCATTTAATTCCTCAGTCTTACCCTGTCTAGCCATTGTATCGTGGTCTACTGATTTGAACTTCTTTAACAAATCATTCATATTTTTTCTTGTAGCTATTAATCGTCTACCTCCACCAGGTATTGCGTGAATAGCAGGTAAAAATGCTGAGAACTTCAATGCATCCCACATATCATGACCAGGGGTAAACTCAGAACCTGTCATCATACTTCTTGTGGCATCAGTTAATATATTATATAAACTAAAGTTTAATGTCATGTCAGCAGCATCAGCAAGATACGTTGTTATTCTATCTTTGTCTGGAAACCTTGTAGCTAACCTTCTTTCAAGCCACTGACCAGCAGAATTTATATGTCTTGCTTCTCCCCTTAATGCATTAACTGCATCATCAGCAATGCCACCTAGTTGTTGAGCTGGCATATTTGGAAATTCTTTTCCCAATCTCCTAGCAAATTCACTCTTCATTACCCTATCAACTTCATCAAGGTTCTCACCCTTCAACGCATATCTAGGTAACTGAGTAAGTCGCATATGTTTATCAGCAGCTCCTGCCCTAATAGCACGTTCAGCTGCAGACTTAGATACACCGGCTTGACCCGCTGTCTTACGAGCCACTTCAGCAGCCCGGTTGATACCAGCTTTACTTCCTCTTGCTAGGCTAGCGGCTCCCCTTGTAACTGCGCTGATACCTTTGAGTGGTACTAAAAATCCAGTAGCCTCACCAAGAACCCTACCAACACGGCCAGCTGTGCCAAGCTTTTCATATTGTACATATTCAGGAGTAAGACCAGCTATTCCAGGTATTCCTAGAGCTGCAACATCAAATAAACTCCACGCACCAGCAGCAACTCCTTGTAATAAATCAATTTTATCCTCTACTTTGGGGGGAGCTTCATACGACATTCCTCGTTGTTGAATGGCATTTGATATAGGCATTAACTGATTTTGCTCTTGTTCCAGTAATCCCTTTTGTTGAAGGTAAGAAGTTATCTGAGCGTCAGTAGCAACTACACCTTGTTTTTCAAGTTGCTTCTTGAATCGCTCTGTTAAATTATCAGGCATAGAGTTATAATTTATTCTCTATATACTTGTTGACCAGCAGCAAATGCTCTAAAGGCTTCGTCCATAGGCGAAAGTTGTGAGCCAGGACTTGGACTTTCTCTTCGTATCTTTTCTTTCATTAATTTTATATTCTCAGCCGTCTGCCTTAATCCTGAACCAGCAAGAGCTACTTTAGCTTTACTATCTAAATCAGCGGCTAGTTCCTCAATCTCCACTTGTCTACTTACCTGCTCATACTCAAATTTTTTATTTATTAGATATTCCTGTTTTTCTTTTATTGCTTCATTTAAAGTTTTTAAATCTTGTTCTGCAGTCCCTCCAAATCCCTCAGAAACTAAGCTTCTAGTTATATCTCTCTTCGATTCAAGCTCGGAAAGTTCATTTACATTAGACCTATAATCTTCACTTATTTCCCCAGGAGAGCCATCAGCAAACTGTATTTCTTCCCCTGCAACCTTAGTCTGTACAGCCTCAAGAGCTTTATCGAATCCCAATTGGTCAGTCGTACCGACAGCTAATGCCTCAAAAGCTGCTTCCATTTGTGTTGGCAATAAAATATCTTCTTGTATTGTATAGTCACCAGCACCAATCTCAGCTCTCTCTTGTGCAATATTGCGTTTTATATCTTTTGTTTTACTAAGTAAAGAATATGGTATAACCGATGCTTCAAAATTAGGATTATCGGTGCCGTCCGATAACTTTGGATTATCAATTAGGCCTGCTGTAATCAACCCACCAAGACCAGCCGTGGCTACATAATCACCTGTTTTAGGATCAATTCGTGATTTAGATATTCTATATTCTGAATCAATATACTCAGATAAATTTGTTGCTGACTCAATGGCTGCTAACTGTGACGCTTCACTCTCACTATAATAATTAAATACTATACTAGCAATCTTATTCTGCAATGCTTCATTGGGAACATTATCCTTCAGTTGTCTTTTTATCTGCTTCATTGTCATATCTTCTTTAAAATCTGGTAAAATACCTACAAGATTACCGATAACTGATTGGGCTGCATTGAATTTCTCTTCCTTCAAGTATTTTTCCCCAGCATCAAGAGCATATAATGCATTTTCACGTTGTCTCTGTTCCTTACGCATGAGAACTTCCTCACGCATTGTATCTCTCTTAGTCTCAAGTTCCATCTTGGCGAGAGAAAGTTGTAGTTCTTGAAACCTTGTCTGAGTTAGACCAACTGAACCTGAACTTAATATTGATAATGCTGTGTCTAATGCTGCCATAATATATCCTTAATCAAACGGATTCCAAGTGCTTTCAGATTTTGCTTTCTTTTTTCTTCTTTCCACATCAGCAATTGTTTCTCTTATTGATGCTTCTCTGCCACCCTGCCACTCATCCGCTGACATAAGGGTATCTCCAAGTGTAGTTATAAGGTTTTGCATACCAAAATCCTGCTCAGCCCTTACTTGAGTTATTGCTCTTTTACGTTGGTCAGCAACTGCTCCACTTTGTGCTAATCCAGTTTGTTGCGTTGCTCTATTATAAGATTCAAGTACATCCTGAAGTGACATTTGTGTGCCAAAAGCAAGTTGTTCCTTCTGTTCCTCAAACTTTTCAAGTTCAATACCTCTTCTAATTGTACCAAGACCAGTTAAATCAGAAAGAGACTGATTGAGAGTATCCAATTCACTACCTAAATAAGCTTCTTCTTGACCAGCTGCGCTCCAGCCTGCTAGATCACTAACGAATCCAGACACTCCACCAACTACAGCTCCTACTCCAGCTCCAATTGTAGTACCAACCCCTGGGGCTATCATAGTTCCTATTGCAGCTCCGGCAGTTGCTCCACTACCAGCTCCTGATATTGTACCTCCAGGCATTATATTACTCCTCCATTAACCATTTTATTCCTTGATACTTTTTACCAGTTTCTCCTCTTTTTTTCCATAATGATTCCCACAATTTTGCTGGTGATAATACCTGCTCTGGGGCTGACTTAAATATATGCTCCCCAATAGAATATTCCTGACCTTCCATACTTGAAAACCTGTTATACTCAGACGCCTCAGCAATATCAGGGTTTAAGTAGAATTCTGCCTGAGGTAAATCACTTTGAAAATTCTCTGTCATTTCCATTGCAGCTTCCCAACCTCTTGGATTTTCACCTTTCATTTGCTCAATTTTCCCTAAAACATCTGATGACATTTGAACATTAGATTTATTCCAAAACGAATACTGTGATGGTGCAAGTGCAATCTCTGCTAATGAATACTTTTCTCCCCTAGATGCCAATGTAGATTGCCTACTTCTAATTGTTGACATAACAGCACCCATTCCTTTTCTTCCTTGAGTTCCAGCTTCCCCAAGTAATGTAGCTGCCACAACTTCCTTAGTTGTACCACCAGGGAAGAAATCACGGTCAGGATCCTTTATTTGCGACATCGCCTCATCTGGAGGTCTAAATACATCAGTAGATGATGGTTCTGCAACATTCATCGGCACTGATTCAAATTTTTCAGTTTCTTCAGGTTCTTTTCTACTAGGGTCTAAGGTTGGTTGGCTTACTTTGGGTGTTAATGATGATTTAGCTCTACCTGCCTTCATTTTGTCCATCTCAGCTTTACTATATTGTGAACCAGCTACTTCAACATATGGTTCTTCTATAACAGCTCCTCCTTCCAAGGCGTCAGGCTTGACACCTCTCGTAACATAAGCTGAATCATCAGTGACAGTTTCAAATGGAGTCCCAGGCCCTACAGTGGGCTGAATAATACCTCTCTTCATTAAGTCTGTATAAACTTCTTTCCTTTTACCATAGTATTCCCCCCCCGCAGATATATCAGCTTCTCTTTGCTTAGTAATTTTTTCCATTCCTGTTTCACGTTGCTCTGGTGTTAATTCTTGTCTCTTTATCCTTCTCTCCTCACTCTTTTCCCACGCTTCCTCACCAAATAATCTCTCATGTTTTGCAGTACCTTCACCATACTTACCATATGCATATATATCCATGGCTGATAATTCCTTACCTGTATCTGCCTCTGTGTATGTAGTTTTTGGAATACCAAGAAATCCCTTCTCTGTCGTTGTCTCAATACCATAAGCCCCACTAGCAATATCTTCAACTTCCTTACCATATTGAACATCTTTCCTCACTTCACCAACCGCTCCAGCAATTTTCTGTATTGATTCCAATGTATCTTTAATTGCCTGTTGTGTTCTTACACCAGTTTCTTTGGCGGTTTGAGCTAATGAACCATACTCACTGGCTTTTCCTAGTCGTCTACTGAGTTTCTTTGATTGAGCCCCTGCGGCACCGTATCTACTTAATGCTGGCATAATGACCTTATACGTTTGGTGGTAAAGTTAATCTATTAATGTCAATCATTCAAGTTATATTACTGTAATTCAATTTCTGTTGTCTCTCCAAATGGTTGCCAGAAAACATTTGTCCTATTCTTAAAGTATGCATATTTATTAGTCTCTAGATATGCCCATAATCCAATCTTTACTTGTAAATCCCAATATGTTGAATCATGAGTAATTGCTGATGGATACCAACTATTTGTGCCGTTACCTGCCGAACTCGCATCACCATTAGGAACTCCAATATCCTGCAAATTAGCAGTAGCACCACTATGAGTTGCTCCAATGCTAATATCAAATACAGGAGTAAAAAAAGTATTATGTCCCTCACCTAATGCTAAATTATTTCCAAAATTATTATCATTATCATACACACCATTTGTAACCAACCATTCATAAGGCGTTATGGTAGCAGTTTCTGTAGGGCTCAAACCAGCCTCATCTGCAAACCCCCATTCATTTCTCAATATTCCCATTTTATACATATCAAGACCACCAGCAGTTTCTGTTTCTGCTGCATTGTTAATCCTAGATATTAAATGACTTTTAACAAAACTCTGGCATTTATCAGCAGGTAGTCTAGTATAATAATAGGCACTACTATGTGTTGTTCTATTTCCAAGATTAGGATGATAAGCATCCTCTAAATGAGCACAAGCTGTAACATAATATAAGAAACAGTCAAAATCTCCTATACTCAATTTTCTATCTGCTGGAATACCACCAAAAGTTAAAGTAACATTAGTTCCATTGGCATTAGATTTAATACTCAACTCAAAATGTGTACTATCTGTTATAGATGCGACAGTAGAACCATCCAATATTCCCGTTCCACTTACCGATAAACCTGCCACAATATTTGAATCTGCATCATGTGTAACTGTAGCATCCCCTGTAGTTGTATCGCAAGTAGCATTAGTAAAAGAAGTTGATCTACCAGTAGAGGTAGCAGAATCAGTATATGCAGTAAACCTACGGTCAGCAGCAGTTGCATATGCTGGCAAGTCACCATAATACGGATAGTCTGATTGTGTATCTACATTATTAGGGTTATCATCCCATCTTTGATTATATGCCCAGTTGCAATCCACTTCCCCGACATCAGATACAGTCCCAACCATTTCATGTCTAACATTGATGGTCATTAGACCGCTTACTAATCTTTCAGGTTTGCACCTCAATGTCTTAGTTATATAAGTTAGGTCTGGCGTTATTGAGCCCATCTACGACCACTCTCCACTACTTGTATTAAAATTTGAATCATAAGTATCAGCGTCACTCTGTAAAAAATGTATTCCATGCATTGAATAATTTTCTTGATAGTCTGCAGCTGCACTTGCATAATGTCTACCATCAGCTTCTGGTTTTATATTAATAGCAAAATCGGTAACATAACAACTTCTAATAACTACATTACCAGTTCCATCATTTCTTGTTAATAACAAATTAACACCTGAATGATGTATATCCCAGTAATTCTCGGCATCACCAGAACCGTCAGTCTCAGCAAGTCTTATTCTTGCATTAGCAGAACCAGCTGAAGTTTCTGTATCTTGAATAGTTAAAACCGGGTCGGCTCCTTTTATGTGGAGCAATGATTCTGGAGTTGCGTCGCCTATACCAACTCGAGCAGTATCAGTTATTCTCATAACTTCAGTTCCATCAAACTGATTAAAAACTAAATCATCACCATTTACATTCAGATTTATATCAATATCTCCTGCAGTACCATCTACATCAATAGTCAGTTGTGTTGTACCGGCATCCTTAAACTCAAAGTTTCCCCCAGCAGCATCTAAAACAACATCAGCAGCAGAGTCTAATAAAATATCTCCTGAATTTGATGACTGTACGGTAACCCCTGTATGACCATCAACCGTTACAGTGGATGCTTCAGCATCAATAGTAATGGCTCCTGCACTTGTTGTGAAATTACTTGCCGCAGCTCCATCTATTGTAACACCGCTTGAACCGCCATTAATATCTACTAATATAGCTGTTAAATCAACTTGAGTTGCTGCTGCATTACCTAATAAAACGTCTTGAGCAACGGCATCGTTACCAATTAATATATCATCAGCAGCAGTAACATTTATTTCAATATCACCACTATTTGAAGCATCTAATGTTATACCAGTATGACCATCTAAAACCAAAACACCAGCCGCTGAATCAACAGTAAGATTACCTGCGGCAGTAGACCATGTAGCTGCTGCCGCTGATGTAATAGTTAAAGCTCCAGCAGATGTTGACCAAGTAGAAGCTGCCCCAGCAGTTAATGTAATAGCTCCAGATGGAGTTACACTGCAAGATGTCATTCCAGTTTCTGTAACTGCCCCACTACCATTAAATTCCCAAGTCCCTGTATCATCACCAAACGATGCTCCAGTTGCTCCTTTAGCACTTAAAGTTGTAGCAGCTAAAATGTCTACTGCCGCTGCTGCATCTACATCAATACCGCCTCCAGTAGCATTAATATCAATAGCATTTGTGCCTGTACCTGCTGAAGAAATTGTAAGTGTTTGCGTTGAACCTCCTACTACGCTTAGAGTAAGGTCTTTATTTGAACCAGTAACAGTGATATTTGAATCCAAAGTTCCATCAATACTTACTTCAGTTCCGTCAATTCTTATCCACGAACTTGCATCTAGATCAAAAAAAGTTGAATCAATTTCAACAGGAACATCAGCTTCATTGCCAATAGTAAGATTATCAGCATCGAGAAACATAGTGGAACCAGAAAATATAGTAATACCACCAGCGACTGAATTTATTTTTATTGATTCATCATCATCCCCTGCGGCATTGTGAAGTAAGATTTTTTCACTTCCAATGGTGCCGTGTGGTGATAATTTTAAATAAGTAGATGAAGTATTACCAAGTGTTAATGTTTTCTGATCGACAAGAGATGCTCCAATAACCATAGAACCAGCAGTTGCATCAATACTAATTGCATCAGCTCCCGTACCTGCTGCTGTAATGATAATAGATGAATCATTTGCACCTATCTGTTGAATAGTTAAATCTTCTGCACCAGTGCTTGATGTAATTGTAAAATTCATATCATCAGCACCATCAATAGAGATTGTTGAAGAACCATCAATAGTTACTGCTCCAGTTGCATCAATATCCAAAGCCACTGAGTTTAAATCTAATGTACCATCTGCGGTTATTACAATGTTTGCAGCTGCGGCAGCATTATCGACTGTGGTGATATTAAGAACTCCGTTAGTTGCCCCAGCAATGGTAACTGTATCACTTGTGGATGGTGTCATTACAATTGAATCATCAGTTATAACTAATGAACCAATAGTGAAATCAGTTTCAGCATCAATAGTTGTACCAGTAATTGCAGCTGCAGATTCTCCACCAATAACTGTGCCATCAAGTTCACCACTACTAATATAAGCGGCTACTGCATCACCGTCAGTTCCTAATTGGTCAATATAACCAATTCCATGCACATATAAATCTTTCCATTGTTGCCCTGACGACCCTAAATCATCAGCATTATCTGAACCGGGAAGGACATTATTTCCACCTGGGTCAAGTGTAATATCTCCAGCAGCCGTTTGTATTTCTAAAGCTGCATCATTCGTAATATCATCCGCAGTTATTACTAATCCATCAATTGTAAAGTCAGTAGTAGCATCAATCGTTGTACCTTTTATCGTACTATGTGAAGATGCCCCAATGGCAGTTCCATCAATGGCTCCTGAGTCAATATCAACATTAGTTAAATTCTGATTATTTAAATCTTGAGCAGCAGACCACGTTAATCCACCACTAATAGTCGCAGCTGATATATCTCCACCATTAATATCAAATGCAGTTCCTTCTATTTCTACAGAACCTGCTTCCAATTTCTTACCAAGAGTTATCTTTTCACCACTATTAGTTGTTACAAAGGTTAGATAAGCCGCATTAGCTTCTTCTATTATTAAAGCACTTGCTTGATTATCTGGAATCTTTATTGAGTTTTCACCAGCAACAGTGAATGTTAATGCACCATCTCCTCCACTAAGACTTAAATCTCCCGTGACTGCCCTTGTT
>Ga0208179_1001081_pt1 | contig 14657 bp, 13 predicted proteins | sample Malvired_Geostar_FD_184238 | JGI IMG/M metagenome (GOLD analysis project Ga0208179, IMG submission 184238) | Marine viral communities from the Global Malaspina Expedition - Malaspina viral metaG DeepMed_Geostar (SPAdes) (version 2) | ecosystem: Environmental > Aquatic > Marine > Oceanic | place...
CGACGGCTTCTTCCACAAGATGGACTCCGAGCAGTGGTCGGAGGTGATCCGGGTGAACATGGACTCCCTGTTCAACATGACCCGGCAGGTGATCGAGGGCATGCGCGAGCGCGGCTGGGGCCGGATCATCAATATCTCGTCGATCAACGGCCAGAAGGGCCAGATCGGCCAGACCAACTATTCGGCCGCCAAGGCCGGCATGATCGGCTTCACCAAGGCCCTCGCGCTCGAGAACGCCCGCAAGGGCGTCACGGTGAACTGCATCGCCCCGGGCTATATCGACACCGAAATGGTGACCGCCGTGCCTGAGGAGGTGCTGAAGGGCATCATCGGCCAGATTCCGGTGGGCCGGCTCGGCCGTGGGGACGAGATCGCCGACATGGTGGCCTTCCTGGCCGGCGAGCACGCCGGCTATGTGACCGGATCGACACTGTCGCTGAACGGCGGTCAGTATATGGCCGGCTGACCAGGCCTCCGTCTCAAAAGCGCCCCAGTCCAAAGCCATGTGTGATCGCCCATGATGAGCGCTCGCCCCGTGCTGCCCCTGAGGATTCTCGTCGCAGCGACGTTCGCCGCGGCCGGCTTCGCCATGGCGCTTCCCGCCGTGGCCGCGCCGCTGTCCCTGCGCGAGGGCCTGTTCGGGGAGGGCCGCCACGACGGGCGGCGTTTTTCCGCCCCGCCGGTGGCCCGCTATGTGGTCGAGGACGGCGGCGGCTTCATTCTCGACCGCTCCACCCCGCGGCCGATGATGAAGTTCGAAAACAGCGCCGAGGTCTGGGTGCTGCAGCCCCAGCCGGCGCCCCGCGGCGACATCATCTACAAGAACGATCTGGGCCAGCCAGTCCTGCGGGCCACCCGCCTGGGGGGGCTGACCGTCTTTACGCCGGACCGTCCGTCGGGGGCCCCGGCGGCCCTGGTCGGCGGCTCCAACCCCCTGCGCCTGCCGGTGCTGGGGCCCGAAGCCCTGCTGCAGCGCCTGGCCCAGGCCAGCGCCCGGGCGAGCCGGGCGGCGCGGCGGCTGATCCCCTTCGAGGCCGACGCCTCGCCGGAGACCGCGCCCCTGGTGGCCGACGCGGCCATGGTGGCGGCCGAAGCCGTGGTGCGAATGTCGGCCCAGCCCGGCGGCCGGGCCACCCTCAGCGGCGTCAACAAGGTCACCCTGGTGGAGGGCCGCCGGCCCGGCGCCAGCCTGCGGGCCGGGGTCATCCTGATCACCATCACCCCGGAGGACGGCCTGGCGGGACGGCCCTCTTCGGAACGGATCGCCGCCGCCGCCGGCCTGCGCTGATCTCGCCTATCCCTTGAAGCTGTCCTTGGCCGCCCGCACGGCGGCGAAGGCCTCGTGATCGGCCACCCCGCGGACCCCCAGAGCCGGCGCCAGCAGGGGCGCGCGCAGGAAGGGATTGGTCTGCTTCTCCAGGCCGATGCGGGTGGGCACCGTGGGTTCCCCCCGCTCACGGGCGGCGAAGATATCCCGGGCCCGGGCGGCCAGGGCCGGGTCCGAATCCACCGACAGGGCGAACCGGGCGTTGGCGGCGGTGTATTCGTGGGCGCAGTAGACGGTGGTCTCGTCGGGCAGGGCGGCCAGGCGCTGCAGGCTCGCCCACATCTGGTCCGGCTGGCCCTCGAACATGCGGCCACACCCCAGGGCGAACAGGGTGTCGCCGACGAAGGCGATGGCGTCGGCGGCGTCATGATAGGCCACGTGACCCAGGGTGTGGCCGCCCACCTCCATCACCGAGAACCGCGTCTCGCCCAGCTCCACCGTGTCCCCGTCGGCCACCTCCCGGTCCAGGGGGGCGATCTTGCGCACCTCCGCCGGCCCGACGATCTTCGCCCCCGTGGCGGCCTGGATCTCGGCGTTGCCGCCGGCATGGTCGGGGTGCCAGTGGGTGTTGAGGATCAGGGCCAGGCGCCAGCCGGTCTTGTCCAGCTCGGCCAGGATGGCCTTGGCGTCCGGGGTGTCGACGGTGGCGGCCAGGCCGCTGGCCTCGTCCCGGATCAGGAAGCCGTAATTGTCGGAGAGGCAGGGGAACTGGTGGACGGTCAGGGCCATGGCGACGCCTCGTCGGTTCTGGCGGGGCGACAAGGCCGCGGCCCGCAAACTAGGATAGGGTTCGAGTTCCGATCCTAGCGCCCCAGGTCCATGCGTCGAGACATCCTTGATCTGCGCGCCTTCTACGCCTCCGAGCTGGGGAAGGCCGCCCGCGCCATGATCGGCCGCAAGGTCACCGAAGCCTGGGGTTCGGCCTCGGGCCAGGATGTGCTGGGGCTCGGCTATGCGACGCCCTTTCTGGGCGGCTTCCGCGAGCGGGCCCGTCGCACGGTGGCGGCCATGCCGGCGCAGCAGGGGGTGGAGATCTGGCCCAGCGCCACCCGCAACCTGGCCACCCTCGTCGATGAAGAGGCGCTGCCGTTCCGGAACGCCCTGTTCGACCGGATCCTGGTCATCCACGCCATCGAGGAGAGCCCCGATCCCGCCAGCCTCCTGCAGGAGGTCTGGCGCGTCCTGGCGCCGTCCGGGCGGGTGATCATCGCCGTGGTCGCCCGTGACGGCCTGTGGGCCAACGCCGAAAGCACCCCCTTTGGCCACGGCCGGCCCTATAGCCGCCGCCAGCTCGCCGCTCTGCTGCGGGAGGCCGAGCTTGAGCCCGCCGGCTACACCCGCGCCCTCTACGCGCCGCCGGTCTCGTGGATGGCCGGCTCGGCGGAGACCTTCGAGCAGGCCGGCTCCCGCCTCTGGCCGCGCTTTTCCGGGGTGCTGCTGATGGAGGCGGTCAAGCAGACCTACGCCCTCAAGGCCAGGCCCCAGAGGGCTCGCGTCCGGCCAAGGCGACCGGCGCTTTCGCCGGCCCCGGCCATGCGAAAAGGCGATGCGGGGCAACCTTAACCGCAACCCGGCCGTTGGAAGGCGGCGCCTAAGGCGCAGGCGCCCGCCCCCCCAAGGCCCCGATGGTCTTGGAGACCAGGGCGGAACGCCCTAGCTTGAGATTGTCAGTTCGGCATTTCGCCGGCCCCCAGCGGAGACCCGTCGCCATGAAGATGATCGTCGCGGTCATCAAGCCCAGCCGCCTCGACGCGGTGCTCGAAGCCGTCACCGAGGCCGGCGCCTCTGGCCTCACCGTCACCGAGGTTCGCGGCTATGGCCGCCAGCGCGGCAAGACCGAGGTCTATCGCGGGGCCGAATACGAGGTGAAGCTGCTGCCCAAGGTCAAGCTGGAGATCGCCGTGCCGTCGGACATCGCCGATGCGGTGATCGAGGCCGTGGCCCGCACCGCCAACACCGGCAAGATCGGCGACGGCAAGGTCTTCGTCCTCGACCTCGAGCAGGCCCTGCGCATCCGCACCGGAGACCGGGACGCCGCCGCCATCGCCGGCTAGGCTTACACCCCTGAATAGAGACCGGGCGTGGGCTCGCCCCGAAAGACCGACGTTCGCCCGCGCCCTGTCCTCGCCCTAATTCGCCTTGGCATGGCCCCATTGGGTCCCGACTTCCTCCGCATTTGGGGCTCATTCCCGGCGCGATTGCCGTTTTGGCGAACCGGGAGGGGATATTATGGACAGGCGTTGGTTGAGCGCGGCTGCGGCTGCGCCGCTTTTGCTTGTGGCGGGCGCGAGCCAGGCTGAGACGACGATCAGCACGGCGGTGACGACGCCGGTGACCACGGCCACGGCGGCGTCCGGATCCCCCGACGACCTGACGATCTCCAGCGCCGGCTCGGTGAAGCCCGCGGGCGGAACCGCGGTCACGCTGAACAGCAACAACAAGCTGTCGGTCGCCGGCGAGGTGACCATCACCGACGCCAATGACGCCACCGCCATCCTCATCGAGGGCGGCCGCACCGGCGAGGTGACCCTGTCGGGCACGGTGCAGGTCAATGAAAGCTATGCGGCCGAGGACGCCGACGACGACGGCGATCTCGACGGCCCGTTTGCGTCCGGCTCCAACCGCTTCGCCGTGCGCGTCAGCGGCGCTGAACCCTTCCACGGCTCCATCGTCCAGACCGCCGGCGCCATCGCCGTGGAGGGCAATGACTCGGCGGGCATCTATGCGCAGAGCGCGGTGGACGGCGCGATCCGCTCGGCCGGCAGCATCACCGTCACCGGCGATCGCAGCTATGGCCTGCACGCCGCCGGCACGGTGGGCGGGGACGTGGTCACCACGGGCGGCCTCACGGCCCAGGGCCTGGGGGCGGTCGGCGTCGCGGTGGACCAGAATGTCGGCGGTCGGCTGGTGCTGGGCTCCAGCGTCACCGCCACCGGCTATCGCTATACGACCCGGCCCAGCGACACGGACATCCTGGACGCCGACGACCTGCTGCAGGGCGGTCCGGCCGTGCGCGTGCGGGGCAGCGTTCAGGGGGGCGTGCTGGTGGATGCGCCGCCGGCTGACAATAACGCCGAGGACACGGACGAGGATGATGACGGCGTCGCCGACGCCTCGGAATCCACCGGCGTCGTCACCGCCTACGGCTCGGCCGCCGCCATCCAGATCGGCGGGGCCGGCGACATCGTCCTGGGCGCCGTGGGAACCGGCGTCGACGCCTATGGCCTGGTGGTCAAGGGCTCGGCCAATGGGATCGGCCTCTATGACGGCGTCAGCGGCCTGGGGGTCGAGATCGGCGGCCAGGGCGGGCGGGTCAACATCGCCAATGGGATCAAGGTCGACGGCCTGATTTCCGGCAGCGCGCTCCAGGCCGGCGCGGTGGGGCTTCACCTGAAATCCGGCGCCACGGCCCCCGTCATCGCCAACAGCGCCGTCATCCAGGCCCTCGCCACGTCGGAAAACGCCGTGGACGTGCGCGCCATCCAGATCGACGCCGGCGCATCCACGGGCCAGCTCACCAACAACGGCACGATCGCGGCGGTCATCACCGGGGCCAAGGGCTCGGCCACCGCCGTGCTGGACGCCGCCGGGACCCTGGGCCTGGTGGAAAACACCGGCCTCATCCGGGCCGCCATCACCCCCAGCGACGAGGCGACCGTCGAGGGCCAGACCGTCGCGCTGGATCTGCGGGCCAACACGACGGGCGTCACCGTCCGCCAGACCGCCAACAGCGTCGAGACCGTGGTCCCGACCCTCACCGGCGACGTCCTGTTCGGCTCAGGGCCGGCGCGCATGGAGCTCCTGGCCGGCCAGATGAACGGCGCCCTGGCCTTCGGCGCCGGCGCCGACGCCCTGGTGGTGGACGGCGGGGCGACCTTCACCGGCGCCCTCACCGACGCCGGCGGCGGCCTTTCGGTGACCATGGGCGAGGGCCGGCTTACGGCCACCAATATCACCACCCTCTCCCTCAGCACCCTGGCGCTTGGCAAGGAGTCGGAACTGGTGCTCTCCGCCGATCCGGCGTCCGGCGCCAGCACCCGGCTCAATGTCGCCGGCGCGGCGGTCCTGGAGGACGGGGCCAAGGTGGGCCTGCGGTTCACCAGCAAGCTCACCGAACCCACCAGCTTCACCCTGATCCAGGCCGGCGATCTGGACGTCCAGGGCGCGCTGGACGACAGCCTGCTCGCTGACGGTCCCTGGCTCTACAGGACCACCCTGCGGGCCGACGAGACGCAGAACCAGCTGATCGCCGATGTCCGCCGGCGCACCGCCAGCGAGGCCGGTCTCGATGTGGCTCAGGCCAGCGCCTATGACGCGGTGTTCGACGCCTTCGACCGCGAGGACGAGGTTCGCGACGCCCTGTTGTCCAAGACCGATCAGGCCAGCTTCGTCGCCCTCTACGACCAGTTCCTGCCGGACTATTCCGGCGCCCTCTTCCGCGTCTTCGCTTCGGCGAACGAAGCGACCGCCCGCGGCATAGACGAAACCGAGGGCCGCCTGCCCGACGGCCAGCGCCGGGCCTGGGTGCAGGAGATCGGCGTCATCCACCGCCAGGATCTCAGCGGCTCGGCGGGTTTTGACGCCGGGGGCTTTGGCCTGGCGGCTGGGGTCGAAAGCGCCGAGGGCGAGATGGGCGCGTTCGGCGTCCACACCAGCTTCCTGAACGTGTCGGTGGAGGAGAACGGGGCCGCCGCCGCCGAGGACCTGACGGGCTCGGCCCTGTCCGGCGGCGTCTATTGGCGGGCCTCGGCCGGCGCCCTGCAGGCCTCGGCCAGCGCCACCGGCGGCTATGCCTGGCTCCAGGCCGACCGCGCCGTGGTCGACACCGACTCGAGCCTGGTCCGCAACGCCAACTCCGAATGGAACGCGGTGATGGGGGCGGCCCATGCCGGCCTGTCCTGGACCGCGGAGGCCGGGCGCTTCCACGCCCGCCCGATGCTGCAGGTCGACTACTTCTACTTCGGCGAGGACGGCCGCACCGAAAGCGGCGGCGGCGAGGCCATCGACCTGGTGATCGACGAGCGCACGAGCCAGCAGCTCTCGGCCTTCGCTGGCGTCGCGCTCGGCGCCACCCTGGGCGATGCGGAGTCCATGCTGTGGCGGCCGGAGGTCACGGTCGGCTACCGCGCCCTCACCGGCGATGGCCCCGACGCCACCACGGCGCGGTTCGTCAGCGGCGGCTCCAGCTTCACCCTGGCCGCGCCGGAACTGGACGATGGCGCCGCCGTGGTGCGGCTGGGCGTCCGCGGCATGACCCGCTATTTCGATCTCGCCCTGGAGGGCGGCGGCGAACTGCGCGGCGACCACCAGGCCTATGACGCCCGGCTCACCGCCCGGCTGGCCTTCTAGCCGATCGCCCGGAGGGGCCACGCTCGACAAGGACGACTGAGCGTGGCTTCCTTCCTGCAACTTGCAGGAGGCCGCAATGCGTCGGGCAGGCACGATACTGGCGGCGCTGTGCCTTGTTCCGGCCATTGGCTTCGCCGCCACCGAGCCGGCAGCCGAAGCGGCCAGGAACGCTGCGTTCAGTAAGCTGAAGGCGCCCGGCGGGGTCGGCGGCTGTGTTTTCGCTGCTGTGCCAGTCGAGGTGAGGCGCGAAACGATCATTCGCCTCCTGGCGGCGGAATTTGAGACGGCGGCCTCTTTGAAAGCGGCTGTTACTCGGGTGACTCCCGAATGCGCCGGCCGGGCCTATGACGTGCAAGACCACGCCCTGATCGGAAGCGTCATGAGCGCGTTCCGCAAGGCGGCGTCAGCGCTCTATCTGGCCCACCAGCTCGGAGTCGGCCAGGATGCTCTCGACTACGCATGGCAGACGGCGCCGGCGTCCGAGAAGGCGAGTTACTATGCGGTCGCTGACGAGTTTCTGGACCCGGAGGCGAGCATTACAAGGCGCGCCCTGAACACGGCGGCTCTAGCCGAACGCGCGGGCCTGGACGCCGAATCGGCGAAGTCTGCCGCCAGTTTTCTGCGGATGTACTTCACCAACGTCGCCCTGAGTGAGCGCGCGGAAGCGGCCCTCCAACGCCAAGGCGTAACGCCTGACCGGTGATGGCTGTGCGGCGCGACCCCTGTTCAATCGTCTAGCCGAACAGATCGCCCGTGGCGGTCGGCTCAGGCGCCGGCGGCCGCGGGCGTTCGCGGGTCAGCAGGAAGAGCGCGGTCTCGGCCCGCCAGTTCTCGAGGGGGCGCGAGGGATCGATGCTGCGCGCCGGCTGGCCGCGGCTGACCGCGGCGCAGGCCTCGATGCGCAGGCCGAGCTCGTCACAGAGCGCGGTCAGGTCGCGCAGGGTGCAGAGGTGGATGTTGGGGGTCGACCACCAGGGCTCGGGCAGGGCCTTGGTCTCGGGCATCCGCCCCTGGGTCAGCAGGGCCCAGCGCACCCGCCAGTGGCCGAAGTTCGGCACCGAAACGATGGCCCGGTCGGCGATCCGCAGCAGCTCGGACAGGACATGCCGGGGCTCGCGCATCTGCTGCAGGGTCTTGGACAGGATGGCGTAGTCGAAGGCCTGGGTCGGGAAGTGGTCCAGGTCGCGGTCGCCATCGCCCTGGACTGCAGCGATGCCCTTGGCCAGGCAGGCCGCCACGCCGCTGGGGCTGATTTCCAGCCCCTGGCCGTCGACGCCCTTTTCCTGGGTCAGCAGCTCCAGCAGCTCGCCCTCGCCGCAGCCGACGTCCAGCACCCGGGCGTTGGGGCGCACCAGCCGCAGGATTTCCTTGAAGTCCTCCCGCAGGACGCTCACGCCAGTCCCCCGCGCAGGGCCTGGGATTCGAAGAAGCCGCGCAGGGCGGAGTCCAGCACCGGCTCGTCGAGGAAGAAGGCGTCGTGGCCCTTGTCGGTCTCGATCTCGACAAAGCTCGCCCGGCAGCCGGCGGCGTTCAGGGCGCGGACGATGTCGCGGCTCTCGCCGGTGGAATAGAGCCAGTCCGACGAGAAGGACAGCACGCAGAAGCGCACGTCCCGGGCGCGGCGGAAGGCCTGGGCCAGCACGCCGTCATAGGCGCCGGCCAGGTCGAAATAGTCCACCGCCCGGGTGATGTAGAGATAGGAGTTGGCGTCGAACCGATCGACGAACGAGGCGCCCTGGTAGCGCAGATAGCTCTCCACCTGGAAGTCCGGCGCATCGAAGCCCCAGGACAGGCCGTCCCGCTGCAGCTCTCGGCCGAACTTCCGCTGCAGGGCGGCCTCGGACAGATAGGTGATGTGGGCGGCCATGCGGGCCACGGCCAGGCCCTTTTCCGGGCGCACCCCATGGGCCTCATAGGCGCCGCCGCGCCAGTCGGGGTCGGCCATGATCGCCTGGCGGCCGACCTCGTGGAAGGCGATGTTCTGGGCCGAATGCCGGGCGGCCGCGGCGATGCAGACGGCCGAGCGCAGCCGGTGCGGATAGTCGGCCGCCCATTGCAGGACCTGCATGCCGCCCATGGAGCCGCCGACGGCGGCGAACAGGGTCTCGATGCCCAGGGCGTCCAGCAGCATGGCCTGGGCGCGGACCATGTCGGCGATGGTGATGACCGGGAAGGTGAGGCCATAGGGCTTGCCGGTGGCCGGATCGAGGGACGAGGGACCGGTCGATCCCATGCAGCCGCCGACCACATTGGTGCAGATGATGAAGTAGCGATCGGGATCCAGCGGCAGGCCCGGCCCGATCACCCGGCTCCACCAGCCGGGCTTGCCGGTGATCGGATGCACCGAGGCCGCATGCTGGTCGCCGGTCAGGGCGTGACAGACGAGCACGGCGTTGGACCGTTCGGCGTTCAGCCGCCCATAGGTGTTGTAGGCGATCTCCAGGGGCGCCAGCCTCGCGCCGGAGTCGAGACGCAGGGGCGCGTCGGCCGGCAGGCGCAGGGTCCCGCCGTGGGTTTCGATGGCCGGGCTGGCGATGACCGTCTGGCTCATGCCGCCTTGGACCGCCAAGCTCTGCGACTGTCAACCGCTTCGCGTCCGGGCAAGGTCGCGCTATGGAACAGCCGTGGGCTTATGGAGTGGGAATGCAGCGGCTGATCCTCTTGCGGCACGGCAAGGCCGAGCGCGAGTCATTGAGCGGGGACGACCATGCGCGGCGGCTGACGCCGCGGGGGCGCCGGGACGCCCTGGAGGCGGGTCAGCGCCTGACCGAGATGGGCTTCACCCCTGACCTCGCCCTCGTGTCCGACGCGGCCCGGACCCGGGAGACCTGGGAGTCCCTGAAGCCCGTCTGCGACGCCTGCGAGGTCCGCTTCGACGAGGACCTCTATCATGCCGAGGCCCAGACCGTGCTCGATCGGGTGCGTGAGGTCGCCGGCCAGGCCGGCACCGTGCTGGTGGTCGGTCATAATCCCGGCCTGCACGAGCTGGTCCTGCGGCTGCTCATCGAGGGCGGCGCGTCCGGCGACCTGCTGAACACTGCCCGGTCGCGATTTCCCACCTCGGCCGCGGCGGTCTTCCTGTTCGACGGCCAGGGGCGTCCCGTCTATGACGGCCTGATGATGCCGCCGCGGGGAGGATATGATTGACCCGGATCTATAAGATCCTCCGTCGCGAGGAGTGGGACCGGGCCAGGGCGCTTGGCCGGTTCGAAGGTTCGGCGGTCGATCTGGCCGACGGCTATATCCATTTCTCCACCGCCGCCCAGGCGCAGGAAACCGCCCGGCGGCATTTCGCGGGCCAGGATGACCTTGTGGTGCTGGAGCTGGACACCGACGACCTGGGACCGGGCGTGAAGTGGGAGCCCTCCCGCGGCGGCGACCTGTTCGCGCACCTCTATGGAAGCTTCGAAACCGCCCGGGTCCTGGCCGTCCATGAGGCGCCCCTGGGCGACGATGGAACGCCGGCGCTGGGGGACCTGCCTTGAGCGTCCTGCACGATCTGGCGGCCGGCGCCCTGCGCCAGATGGATCCCGAGGACGCCCACGGCCTGACCATCCGGGCCCTGCAGATGGGGCTTGGTCCCCGGGCGAGCGGTCCTGAAGACCCGATCCTGGCCATCACCTTCTGCGGCCTGTCCCTGCCCAACTGCCTGGGTCTGGCGGCGGGCTTCGATAAGAACGCCCAGGTCTTCGCCCCCATGCTGGCGGCGGGCTTCGGTTTCGTGGAATGCGGGACGGTGACGCCCCTGGCCCAGGCGGGCAATCCGCGGCCGCGGCTGTTCCGGCTGAGCGAGGACCAGGCGGTGATCAACCGCATGGGGTTCAACAATGAGGGCCTGGAGCCCTTCGCCGCCCGCCTGGCCCGGCGCCGCCGCGGGGTGGTGGGGGCCAATATCGGCGCCAACAAGGACTCCGAGGACCGGATCGGCGACTATGTGACGGGTCTGCGCCGCCTGTGGGGCCTGGCCTCCTATTTCACCATCAACATCTCCTCGCCCAATACGCCGGGCCTGCGCGCCCTGCAGACCCGCGGGGCGCTGGAGGAGCTGCTGGGCCGCCTCGCCGAGGCCCGCGACAGCCTGCCGGCCGAGGGCGCGGCGCCGATGTTCCTGAAGGTGGCGCCGGACCTGGAGGCCGCCGAGGTGGAGGCCATATGCGACGTGGTGGCGCAGACGGGGCTCAACGCCGTGATTGTCTCCAACACCACGATCGCAAGGCCAGCCGACCTGGGCTCACCCCACGCCCGCGAGGCCGGCGGCCTGTCCGGCGCGCCGCTGCTCACGCCATCCACCCGGGTGCTTCGCCAGTTCCACGATGCGGCCAACGGCCGCTTCCCCCTGGCCGGCGCCGGGGGCGTGGCCTCGGGCGCGGACGCCTACGCCAAGATCCGGGCCGGCGCCTGCGTGGTGCAGCTCTATTCGGCCCTGGTCTTCCACGGCCCGGGCCTGGTGACCCGCATCAAGCGTGACCTGGCCGCGCGCCTGCGGGCCGACGGTTTCACCTCGACGGCCGAGGCGGTCGCCGCAAGCTGAGGCGTTCGGAGCATTGGCCGCCTGCGGGACCATGAGCCGCGTTGCCCAATCGGGCGGGGTGCATTAACGGACAGGCATGGCGGAGCCCCCCTCGCCACCGGAGCCCTCAGGGCCTGACAGGCGCGGCTTCTTCTGGCCGGGCGGCCTTTCTGCTCGCCTGCTCATCCTCACCAGTCTGTTCGTGCTGTTCGGGGGCGCCCTGATCGTGCCGCCGACCCTGGCGGCCTTCGAGGAACAGTGGCTGCTGGACCGGGTGCGGGCGGCCGAACTGGCCTCCCTGGCCACCGAGGTGGCGCCCGACGTGGTGGTCAGCGAGCAGCTCTCCTCCGAGCTGCTGGAGGTGGCCGGCGTGGAATGGGTGGCCATCCAGAGCGACGGGGTCCGTCGGCTGGTCCTGCGGGGCTCCAATATGAGCCGCACCCCCTATCTGGTGGACCTGCGCGACCAGGCTGTGGCCTCCTGGCTGGCGGCGCCGTTCCAGACCATGTTCGGCGGCGAGGGGCGCATGGTCCGCGTGGTGGCCGAGCCCCGGTTCCGCGACGCCGAGTTCATCGAGATCGTCGCCCCCGACGCCGAGCTGCGCCAGGAGCTGACCGCCTATCTCTGGCGGTTGATCGCGGTGACCGCCTTTGTCTCGGCCATGGCCGGCGGGCTGGTCTATCTGTCCCTCAACCTCTTCCTGGTGCGGCCCATGCAGCGGATCACCCGCGGGATGGAGCTGTTCCGCACCGATCCGGACGATCCCCGGGCGACGGTCAAGCTGTCGGGCCGCCGGGACGAGATCGGCCGGGCCGAGGTGGAGCTGGCCCTGATGCAGGGGGACCTGCGCGCCGCCCTCAACGCCCGGGCCCGGCTGGCGGCCCTGGGCGAGGCGGTGGCCAAGATCAATCACGACCTGCGCAACATGCTGACCAGCGCCCAGATCGCCTCGGAACGTCTGGCGGCCTCGGCCGACCCGGACGTGGGCCGCGCCCTGCCGCGGCTGGAGCGGGCGCTCGACCGGGCGGTGAAGCTGGCCTCCCACGTGCTGACCTATGGCAAGACCCAGGAGGCGCCGCCGGAGGCGCGGACCGTCCGCCTGGCCGAGGCCGCCGAAATGGCCGCCGAGGAGGCGCGCCTGACGTCGGACGGGGTGCGGCTGGACCTGCAGGTCGCCGCCGGCGACCAGGTGCTGGCCGATCCCGACCAGCTGCATCGCATCCTGGTCAATCTGATGCGCAACGCCCGCGAGGCCATCGAGCAGCAGGGTCCGTCAGGGCGCGGCGTCGTCACCCTGAGCCTGCAGCAGGACGAGGGCCAGAGCCGCGTACGGCTGAGCGACGATGGCCCCGGCGTGCCCGCCAAGGTGCGCGAGCGGCTGTTCCTGCCCTTCACCGGGTCGGGCCGGGCCGATGGGGCGGGGCTGGGCCTGGCCATCGCCCGGGAGCTGGCCCAGGGCCATGGGGGCGATCTGAGCCTGGTGGAGAGCGGGGCGGCCGGCACCACCTTCGAGCTGCGTCTGCCCGGCGCGCCTGCGGCCCTGGCGACGCCGCCGCAGGCGAAGACCGGCCGGATCCGGCGCAAGGCCGCTCCGACCGCCCCCAAGGCCTGACGGGGCTTCAGAAGCCCCGGGCGACCCCTTCGCGGCGGGGATCGGCGGCGCCGTCCAGGCCCTGCGGCGTCACCCGCACCCCATGCAGGCCCGAGCCCTCGCCGCCGACGGCGGTGAAGGTCACGCCGCGCTCGGCGAGGCCGGCCACCACCTCGGGCGCGAACTTGTCCCCCTCGGCGGCGTAGGACGCGCCCCGGGCGATCAGGTTGGGCAGGGCGATGGCCTCGGCCACCGGCATCTTCCAGTCCAGCATCCCCACCAGGGCCTTCAGATTATAGGCCAGGATCGAGGTGCCCCCCGGCGAGCCCACGGCGGCGGCGAGCTTGCCGTCTTCCAGCACGACGGCCGGGGCCATGGACGACCGGGGCCGCTTGCCGCCGGCGATGGCGTTGGCCGCCGGCGCCCCGTCGGGATTGACCGGCGCGAAGGCGAAGTCGGTCAGCTGGTTGTTAAGGAAGAAGCCCCCCACCATGCGGCCCGAGCCGAAGATGCTCTCCACCGTCGTGGTCATCGAGACCGCATCGCCCGCGGCGTCGACGATCACGAAGTGCGAGGTGCCGGAGACTTCCCGGGTGGCGTCGGGGGCGCGGACCCCGGCGCCGACAGGCGTCCCGGGCGCGGGCGCCGGGCCGGCGGTCGATCCGATCAGCCTGGCCCGCTCAGCCAGATAGGTCTTGTCCAGCAGCCCCTCGGTGGGCACGGCGACGAAGTCGGGATCGCCCATATAGCGGTCGCGGTCGGCGTACATCAGCCGGCTGGCCTGGGTGAACAGGTACCAGCCCTGGGCGTCGTTGGGATGATCGGCGATGGCGGTGTGCTCGAGAATCCCCAGCCCCTCCAGCACGGCCGGGCCGCCGGACGGCGCCGGCGGCGTGCAGACCACATAGACGCGATAGGGCCGGCACAGGGCCTCGGTCTTCTTCGGTTCATAGGCCGCCAGATCGGCCAGCGTCATGACGCCGGGCAGGTCGCCCTGGCCGACACGGGCGACGATGGCCTGGGCGATCTCCCCCTCCAGCAGGGCGTCGGGGCCCTCGGCCGCGATCTTGCGCACCGTGGCGGCGTAGGCCGGGTTTCGCAGCCGGTCGCCGGCGGCGTAGCGGGTCCCGTCAGGCTTGGTGAAATAGGCGACGGCGTCGGGCGCCTTGGCCTGGGGCGCCTGGCTGGTGATCATGCCGGCCAGGCGGGGGCTGACGATGAAGCCCTCGTCGGCCAGGCGTTCGGCCGAGCCGAACAGCTGGTTCCATTGCAGATTGCCGTGCTCGGCCTGGGCCATGTGCAGCATGGCCACCGCGCCGGGGACGCCGGTGGAGCGGCCGCTGAGCAGGACCTGGAAGAAGGGCAGGGGCTTGCCCTCATCGTTCAGGAACATGTCCGGCGTGGCCGCCGCCGGCGCCGTCTCCCGGCCGTTATAGGCGCTGACCACGCCGGTTTCGGCGTCGTAGTGCACCATGAAGGCGCCGCCCCCCAGGCCCGAGCTCTGCGGCTCCACCAGGCCCAGCACGGCCTGCACCGCGACGGCGGCGTCCACCGCCGAGCCGCCGGCCCGCAGGACCTCCAGACCGGCCTCCACCGCCAGGGGATTGGCCGCCGCCACCATCACCTGGCCCTGGGCGGCCGAGGTCGAGGCCGGGGGGGACCCGGCCTCGACCTCGGCGGTCTGGGACATCGGCGCGCAGGCGGCGGCCAGCAGGAGCAGGGCCGGCGCCAGGGGGCGGACGAGGGGATGGGCGAGGCGGGCGATGGGACGCGGGAGGGAGGAGGACACGGCGCTCCGGGGACTGGCTTGGATCATGGCGGCACCTTAGCGGGGCTGGCGTGGACAACAACCGTCTGGCTGTGTCACCCAGCCATAAGGG
>Ga0208179_1001082_pt1 | contig 14657 bp, 35 predicted proteins | sample Malvired_Geostar_FD_184238 | JGI IMG/M metagenome (GOLD analysis project Ga0208179, IMG submission 184238) | Marine viral communities from the Global Malaspina Expedition - Malaspina viral metaG DeepMed_Geostar (SPAdes) (version 2) | ecosystem: Environmental > Aquatic > Marine > Oceanic | place...
GTATAATACTAATAGTATATATCTATTAGTATATATCTATAAGTATAATACTAATAGTATATATCTATTAGTATATATCTATAAGTATAATACTATAAGAATAGTACTATAAGTATATACTAATAGGAGTCTAGCCAGATTCTGATGGAAAACCCCTGAAATTACAAAAATTTGTGCATAAGGTCATATATATATATGGGGGGGCGGGGTGGCCCTAGTGTCCCCGTCTTGATTACTTCTTCTTTTCTATATTATTACTTGCCACTATATCGAACACTTCATGTATTACTTTAAGTTTCAACTATTCGATATTCTTTTGTTTCATTTGTCTTTGATCTTTGTTGTTTTACTCTTTGTTTCTACTTTGTTGCGCCATGTGTCATCTCATATACACCGATCGGTACCACTGTCTTTCTCATGTATCCCAACGACATATCTCGTTATCTACTCCCACGGGCAAGGCGTTATATTATAACGTAATGGTTCTCCCTCAGTCTCCCTCCAGTCTCCCTTCAGTCTCCCTCCAGTCTCCCTCCAGTCTCCCTTCAGTCTCCCTTCAGTCTCCCTCAGGCTCCCTTCAGTCTCCCTCCAGTCTCCCTTCAGTCTCCCTCCAGTCTCCCTTCAGTCTCCCTTCAGTCTCCCTCAGTCTCCCTTCAGTCTCCCTCCAGTCTCCCTCAGTCTCCCTTCAGTCTCCCTCAGTCTCCCTCCAGTCTCCCTTCAGTCTCCCTTCAGTCTCCCTCCAGTCTCCCTCAGTCTCCCTTCAGGCTCCCTCAGTCTCCCTCAGGCTCCCTTCAGTCTCCCTCAGGCTCCCTCAGTCTCCCTCAGGCTCCCTTCAGTCTCCCTTCAGGCTCCCACCGATCGGTACCACTGTCTTTCTCTCAGTCTCCCTTCAGGCTCCCTCAGTCTCCCTTCAGTCTCCCTCCAGTCTCCCTCAGTCTCCCTCAGTCTCCCTTCAGGCTCCCTTCAGTCTCCCTCAGTCTCCCTTCAGTCTCCCTTCAGGCTCCCTCAGTCTCCCTTCAGTCTCCTTTCAGTCTCCCTCCAGTCTCCCTCAGTCTCCCTCAGTCTCCCTTCAGTCTCCTTTCAGTCTCCCTCCAGTCTCCCTCAGTCTCCCTCAGTCTCCCTTCAGGTCTCCCCTTCGATACCCTGTAACCCGCAGAAACCCTAGGGATTTGACACTTTTCATCATATCGTGATAAGAGTACCCCGTGAATTGTTTGTAGTTTAGAATAATTCTAAATTGTAATTCCAGTCACGTTCCCTAGGGGACGCTGGGATTACGGCCCTGAACTAGGGTTACATCGTGAATGAAGCAGACAGGGGTCTCCCCATAGAGACCGTGGATCCCGTTTGCTATTTTTCATGGGGATTACTCCCACGAGTAATCACGGTCTGGAGATTGATAGTCAAGATGGCTACAAATCCAAAAAGATCTACTGCTTCAAGTATCTCTGACACGTCCGGTATCACGCATTTACCGAATGATGTTCCTTCCACCGTCGATATGGTGGAAGCCCTCCTGCTAGCATCAAATCAAAAGGCGGTTGATGCGGGGAAGGAAAAGACAGAGGCAGAGGGTTACAGGTTATATTCTTTTGTAACCCTGACCCTTATTCCAGCCGATGAGGTACGAGAAGCATTGGGAAGGATAGACGGGAAAGTTACGAAATCTTTCCTCAATCTAGTGTCACGATTTGGCAATCCTTCAAATGAACCTGCCAAGAAAATCAGGGACATATTTGGTACAGCCGAATTCCTGAATTTTCTAGGGAAAAAGGATGACGGGTATCCTTCGAGGATTGAATATCTTAAAACCTTGAGAGATCCTGCCGATCCTAAAGGCAAACGAACACTGGCGGGGGCGAATGCTCTACAAAGGTTCGCTAACCCTCCCAGCAGGGACCTTATCCTCAAACGTCTAGGGAAAGCTTTACGAGAGATAAACAGGCTTTCCGACGATGAAAAATCCATCGTGGAGAAAAAGGCTCTAGAGGATAAGGTGGACGAAAAGGGCCAGACTAAAGAGACGGCTCTAGATTTTGCCGACAAGGTTCACGGCAAGTGGGCAATCGTCCCGTCTAAGAGTGCTGCAAAATGAATGTAGAACGTATGCACTCTAAAACGTTCCGCCGGTACGAACTGAACCACGGTCTGGCTCATCATAATCGCTTGATGGTCAGTCTTAAATCCGCCGTTAGCACTCGTAATGGAGCGCTGGAACGTCACAAGAGAGACGTAGCGGAGGGTAGGCGGAACGGCTGGGAATTCGTCAGTTATGGTATTCACCTACGGCATACCATAAAGAGCCTAGAAAATAAGGCTTGGCGAAATCTGAAACGTTCTAACCCGTTCCTGACTAGAGCAGAATATGTATCCAGAGTGCAGGACATAGCCACTCTGATACACTAGAACTTGGGCGACAGGGTGTAACAGCCTTGTCGCCTCTTTTCTTATGTCATGTTCTATTGTAGTGAATAGTGCAGGAACCCAATCAACTACTCCCAGGAGTAATAATATTATGACGATATGGAAACCATATGCTGAATTATTCAATCCAAAATCTTCTAACAATTTTGATGATCGAAGCAATGGATCAGGAATATGTTGGAAGCAATGTTCACTAGAAGTGAACGGGAAACAAGTTACTGTTTCCATACCTATTCACCTGGGAAAATCTCAACGATCTAAAATATTTTTTCCCACAAAATAATTATAATAGTAAGCAATGCTTTTGTATTCTTTAGGTAATTCGTGAGCTAATGAGGTAACGATATGATTATCGGTAAAGAAGAATACACTTGGACCTGTGGTAACGGAACAGAGAAAACTGCTGAACGTTATATAGTCCAATGTGATAATTCAGATTGTGACGAGACTTTTTATAGACAGAAGGCTCGCATGAGAAATAAAGAGAAGCATCGACAATACTGCAACGTAAAATGTAGAAGTACACATTATGGTATTTGTAAAGTCGATGGTTGTGAAGAAAGGTATACATATACAAGTTCGTTCAAGCATGGTTTTTGTCGTAACCATTGGTATCAAGAGTATCGTTTGAGAAACAGACACAAACTATTAGAACTAATGGGTGGTGCTTGTGTGTGTTGTGGTGAACGTGATCCTATGTTCTTAGAAGTAGATCATGTTTTTAATGATGGTTATAAGGACAGAAAGAATAATACGACAAGTCTAACTGCTAGAAGGCAATTAAAAATATATAATAAAACACCAGAACGTCTACAGTTACTATGTTCTAATTGTAATCATGCCAAAGTTAAGAATGATGGTGTTCTATATCGTCCTGAGAAATTTACGAGAAGGAAGTTAAGGTAATATTATTCTTTAGGCAATTTTGCCAGTGTTTCGCTGGAGGTACTCATGAGTAAAGATTTTGTGGCAGAAAAGTATTACGTTATATCCTGTCGGAAAGATGACGACTGGATGCAGGTCGTCGGTACTTACTACTCCCTTGAAGAGGCCAAAGATGCTGGTCCAATGTCTCTTGGTTACACCTTTGAGATAGTAAAGGTGGTAGGTGAGCTAAAACTATATACAATTTTCGAGGAGAAGTAAGCACATGAAGGAAGTATTGGGAATGATAGCGTTAGGCTATGTACTCCTGATGCTGCTGCTATTAGTGGTGAGTAGTCTTCCCGCAATCTTATAGGAAGTAAGTCATGAAAGTAGTTATCAATACCTGTTATGGCGGCTTTTCTCTCAGCACGAGAGCCATTAGACGACTGAAAGAAATGGACGTCTTCCATATCTTGGATGATATTCTATATGATAACTCTGTAGAATCTCGTTCCAATCCAAAGTTAGTAAGTGTTGTGGAAGAACTGGGTGAAGAAGCCAATAGTAACTTCTCCAAGTTAAAGATCGTGAAGATACCGGATGATGCCCATGATCCATACATAGTAAATTATGATGGAATGGAACACATTGCAGAAGGTAGAGCATGGTCATAGTGGTGAGTAGTATCCCGCAATCTTGATCTAGAAAGGATAGATCATGACGTTAGTTCAAGTAGATATTAAGCAATACATCTTGAAAGATGATATGCTTATCACGTTTGCAGAAGCTGCCAAAATGATTGGTGTAACTACATCAGTTGTTCATGTTGCTGCCAAGAAAGGTAAGCTGAAGAATACCACTCATGTTGGACAAGCAGGATGGGGCTGTCTGAGACAGTATAATAATGAAACAACATATGCTGATCTCAAAGAGTGGAGAGCAGGAGTGAGACCCTACAATAAACGTAAGTCAGCAGTAGAGACTGCCGTTATCTCTACTCATAAGAAAAGAAAGGTGGCTTAATGGACTATGTAGAAATCACAGTGCCATGCCCAGAATGTGATGGGTTTGGCACTGTGGAAAGTCAGAGACCTGTAGGTAATAGCGAAGGAAAGGATTATTATATAACAGAAATAGAATGTGAGGAGTGTTTTGGTAGTGGTGAGGATACAAAAGGTAACTTCTATAATTCTTTAAAAGAAGCAAAGGAAGATTACCCCAATGCAATATCAACCAGAGTAATCAGATAGGAGCAAGCTATGAAACCATCAGAAAAATCAGATGGAATGGTTCAGTTCATTGATCATATGGCAAAGGCTAACTTTGGAAGGAGTCGAACTTCCTGTGTACAGAACGATCTTTGTGTATCATGTGGTGAACCGGCGGTATCTTTCCGAGATGAGTTATCCAGAAAAGAATACACCATTTCTGGTCTATGTCAGACTTGTCAGGATGGAGTGTTTGGGGTGCGTGTGCCTGACAATAAGCAGTATGGTCTCGCCCGTTTTAACATCAAATCTTATCAAAAATGAAAGGAGAAATAATATCATGATGATTGTACACTATCCTTCCAAGAAGGAACTGAAAGTGGCTGTTGGTCAGCCATTGAAGTACACCGAAACTTCTTTGTTTGGAGAAGAATATAGAGAGACTGGAAAGTTTGTAGTGGCACGACGACCACACTTACAAGGTGGAGGGCGTGAGTTCTTTGCTGAAGTAACGATGAAAGATGGCTTGATTAAAGCCGTGAAATAGGAGTGAGCCAATGAACTATGCTGATCTTACAGCAGAAGAACTTCTGGTATGGTCAAGGGATCATCTGGAATTCCTACAGAAAATGGAATGGTTTGTTCATGGAGAGACCAGCACTCCTGAACTGGTGGACAGGATCAACAATTTTCTTACGAATCTTAGTGTAGCTGATGAACGTAGAGCTATTAATGAGATCATGATTAAGATGGAGGAAGAGGAGTAAGCCCATGAATAAAAGACTGACCACCAAAGCGGAATGGGCAAAACACTTGCGTCCTTATGGCAAGCGTGCGGCAAATAAGAAACACCGTAAGGCTTGTGCTCCGCTCATATACTACCCGAAACCATATGGTGCGAGAAATAGAATACATCCCTTGACTGAGAAGGAGAGAGAACATAGAGTTAGAGAAATTGAAAAGCAAGGTGGATGGATTGAAGAGGAGGAAGAAGATGGTAAACAATATCAAGCTTGACATCTGGGAGATTCTTGATGCACAATTTCGTTTCAATGCTACATTCAACAAGGAAGTAGAGGAGATCAAGGATGACTTCATTAAGCCCGACTCATCAGGCGATAGTGAACAGTCAGACGAAGTACAGAAAGAACGTTCATGATGCTGGCAACTATTCCTATGCTGTCATCAAGGCCAGCACCAACATAAAGCTGGGCAAGAAGGTAACTAAGGGTCACCTGAAGGGTGCCAAGATATTCACCCTTACTCTGGAAGAGAGAGCTACCTGTGACAGTGACTGTGAGCACTGGCTGGACTGTTATGGTAACAACATGCCCTTTGGTCACAGGTTCGAGGCCAATGATGCCCTCATGGTATCAATCGAACGTGATCTGGATAAACTGGATGCAAAGGGTAAGCCCTATCTAGTCAGGCTGCATATTCTGGGAGACTTCTTCAATCTGAAGTATGTATTTTTCTGGAGGAGACAGTTAGCCAAGAGAGAGCTTCTGAATGTATATGGTTACACTCGTAATCATCCTACTAAACCATTGGGCTATGCTCTGAAGTTAGTACGAAAAGAGTATGGTAAAAGGTTTGCCATTCGGTTCAGTAACTATCCAGACGATCCCTTCTCTGCACAGAGTGAGCATGTATCCATAGAGGGTATTGGTTGTCCTGTGCAGATGGATAAGACGGATAGTTGTAGTACTTGTACTCTCTGTTGGGAGATGGAAGACAAGTCAATCATATTCTATGACCATTAGGAGAAGGTAGATGAAAGAGTATAAGATAAATAACTACATGCTTGACACAGATGAAGCATGGGGAGATGCAGATTACTACCATGCTAATGAGGTGACAGTAGTCATCTACAAGAGAAGGTCAGATGGAAAACCATATCGAATATTGATAGAGGAAAAGGAGAAGAAAGATGAGTAACTTTGAAAGAGAAGTATGGCTGGATGCTCTGGCATTGGCCTATGAGAAGGGGTATGTTACAAGAAGCAAGAAAGAAATCCTTGAGTGTTACTGGCATGACAAGCTGGATGAAAATTCTACTGATGTAGATTACTTTGATTATGACGAGGCTCAAAGATTGATAGGAGGTACAGCCTGATGGTTAATCCATATGATATAACTGTGGATGATCCCAGAGAATTAAGCTCTGATATTCAGAGTGAGATAATGAGTATGGTAGATGCAGATTACATCTGTGAAATTCATATAGAACATATCCGTAGTTGGCTGAAAGAACGAAGTGAAGAATGGCTGGAAGAAAAAGGAGTACCTCTATGAGTAGGATGAAGAACTGGATGATGATAATGGATGAAGTTATCATGGATGCACTGGAAAGTAAATCAGAGAATGTATATGAATACATTCAAACTAAACTGCATGAACAAGGGTATCCCATTGATAAACAATATGTAGAAGAACAATTGAAGGAAGGATAAGATGAAAGAACTAATGCTCTCCCTGATCCTCTGGATAGGAGCCAACTCTACACTTCCAGTGGAAGGAGTAACACTGCCAGAAATAGAATTTATTTCTTCTGAAGAATTACATACCATCTATACCATAGATGATGCTTGTGATACTGTGGAAATAAGAGCATTATATGATTTAAATAATACAATAATATATTTATTGGATGATTGGAATCAGAATAATTTAATAGATAGAAGTTTTCTCCTGCATGAATTAGTACATCATCTACAGAAAGAGGAAGGATATGAATTCAGAGTAATGAGAGAAGAGAAATCATACGAATTACAATTCATTTATTTACAGGAGAGTGCCATAAATAATCCAGAAGAAGTGTTGCATATAAGTGATCTGTTCTATATAATTATGAATAATTGTCATATAATGTAGGATATTAAAATGAAAGAACTAATGATCTCCCTGCTCCTTTGGATAGGAACTAACTCTACTCTCATGGTAGAAAATGTAATTTTACCTCAAGTTAAATTTACATCTTCAGAAGAGATGCACAGAATATTTAGTATGGAAGATAATTGTGGTGATACAACAGTGAAAGCACTGTATGATATACATAATAAAGAAATATATTTATTGGATGATTGGGATAAATCTAATCTAATAGATAGAAGTTTTCTCCTGCATGAATTAGTACATCATCTACAGAAACAGAAAGGATATGAGTGCAGACAAAAGAAAGAAGAAGAAGCTTATGAATTACAATTCAAATATTTAAAGGAGAGTGCCATAGATAATCCAAAAGAAGTGTTGCATATAAATGATTTATTCTATATAATTATGACTACTTGTGATATCTTTTAGGAGAATGACTATGAAAGAGTTACCTTGGGACTATGATAAAAATGTTTCAGCAGAAGAATGCTTGATACGTTTGGAAAGTAAGTTGAGTCCTATTATAATGAATATGCAGGAGTATGAAGGTGATATGATGCTTAGTGATTATCGAGATTTGTTAGAGTTAGGTTGGAAACTTAAACGTATTGTATCGAAAATGAAGGAGACTGAAGATGAATAACGTAGTAAATTTCTCACAAATTGGACCCAATAACGATATCTTTCAGATCAAAGGTTCAGTGGTGGACTTTGCCATGAAGGAGGAGAAGCTTCCTCACTTCTGGGACAAGAAGGGTATCTATAGGGTGAATGAGGAAGGAGAGATCACTCAAGGGCTGGGTATTGTAGGACATAGCTATCCTCTCAATACCCACAGAGATTTCTTCTCTGCACAGCATGATATGTTGCAAAGGAAATTCCCTGCTGCTCATCTGGAAGATGTAAAGACAAAGTATCGAACATCCAGAGATGGAGCATGGGCTTTGCAGGATATTACTTTTCCCAATGTGAAGCACCTCATTGATAATGGTAAGCACAAGACAGAGATAGCCTTGAGAAATATCTCATGGCATTCTGTTGATGGCAGTGCCAGTAACAATGCTGTCTTTGGTGGAATAGATTTCTTCTGTACCAATGGCATGATCACAGGTGAGTTTGATACAGTCAGGAAGAAGAACACCAAGAACTTTGACATGAGGAAGTTCATTGATGAGATAGAGAAGTCAGTGGAAGAGTTCTATGTTTCGATAAGGAAGTATCAGGCATGGGCCAACAAGGATATCTCTCTTGAGGATGCAAAGGGTGTCATAGAGAGCCTTCCCGTGGCTGACAGGAGCAGAGAGAAGCTTCTTAACATCTACCAGCAAGAGGCTACACAGAGAGGAGATACTGTCTGGGCCTTGTACTCTGCCTTCACGAATTACAGCAGTCATACAGATAACGGCTTTGCTATTCGCCGGACTGTTCATGATCATGAAGCACAGACCATGCTCAAGCGTGAGTTTGAGGTAGCCAGTTGGGTGGAGAACGAAGAGTTTGTACGTCTGGCAGCATGATAAAATATATAAGGAGAAAGCTAATAGAGTGGATAAATAAAATAGAAAATAAGATGCCATTATGTGCAAATGATACCTATCTTACTGGAAGAAAAGATAAAGAAAAGGAGTGATATGCACGACTTCATGCTGGGATTTGCATGGGCAATGGGGTTGATCCTCATTGCCTGTGCTTTTATTTTGTAGGAGAAAATGATTGATTAATTATATATCTTCTGAACAAAGAAATTTAAATGATTGTAGGACAGTGGAAGAAGTAGATGCTTTAATTAAGTCTGTAAGAGTAGATCAAGAACAACATTTTATAGATACATATGATAGAAGCCATATTAATAACCCTTATACTAGAAAATTAAGAAGACTAAATAAACTTAAAAAGTTACTTGAAGTAGGTATGGTAGACATAGAACAATATAATAATAATGGATTTATTATAGGAGGAAAAATTATTACAGGGTTCCATAAAAAAAGATGGAGAAAGAAAGGTACTAATAGATGGTATTGGTATAAGAAAGAGGAAGATTTATTAGACCTCGTAGCTCAGTTGGATTAGAGCAACAGCCTTCTAAGCTGTGGGTCACAGGTTCGAGTCCTGTCGGGGTCGCCATTTTAGGAGAAGATAATGAAAGATCAAATATTAATAATAGAAAAAAACTTAAAAGAAAAAGAAGAAGAACTGAAAATAGCAAAAAAAGAAGTATATCATGCTGTGTGGCCTAATATAAATGATGCACTTGATTTTAAATATATGCGTGATTTAGAAAAAGAAGTTAGAAATTTAAGACAAGAACTAAATAATCTTGTAGTAAATAAATATACTCAAAGACAATGGGACAGAACTGTAGGATATGGTAAAGTTCCTGATGAATATAATATTGAAATAGAAAACATTAGAAAGGAGAATAAAGTATTGAGAAAAATGGTATATAGTTTATCCAGTGATACAAAAGAACAGGTGGATAAGTTTATTGCTGTGGCCGTTGCTGTAGAAAACGATTGACAAAATGGACAGGAACATATATTATATATAAATGGATGATTTACTAGACATACCTAAATTTCTTCGCAAGAGAAAGAAAAGGGGAAGGCCCAGAAAAATTAAAGAATTCCCTCCTGAAATTAATCTCTATGAAGAATGGGATAAAATTAAACAAAAGAAATATGGTACAAAATATAATATCTTATTGGATAATAAATTTAGAAGGATAGGTACAGGATTAAGAATTATTTATGTATCAGAAAAAAGAAAGTGGGTGCATGTGGTCAGTCATGCAGGTAATCCTTACACTACACAACCTATACGAGTAAGGCTCTTGAAAAGAAAATGGGAAGATACAAAAAAATCTCATGAGAAATATGAAAATAGATGTAAGAAATATTTTGAAGGATTAAAAGATGGCACAAAAAAAACTGGAAAAGTTTAGAGAACATTATGTTACAACAGAAGAACTGTTGGAAAGGATGCTACTCGATGATAGGAATGGCATATGTAAGGATGATGGAGATGGTCAACAAGGACAAGAAACACACAAGCAAAAACCCCTATGCAAGAATTAAGGAATGGAAACTCTTTCGTAAGAGGATTATACAATCCAAGAAAAAGTATGATCGTAATAAATTTAAGATTGACAAGAGAAAGGATTTGGTATAATGTCTGGTCATATGACTGTTGTTAATTTTGGTTTATCAAGTTGTGAGTATACACAATTATGGTTGAAAGTAAAGAACAAACAGGCCGATGAAGAATTTTTTAAACTTGTCAATAAACTTATGCATGATCATTCTAAAATATTAAAAGAAATAATCAACTATCCTAATATAAAGATAGTCTGGGATGATACTAACTGGGATGAGATTCATGGAAAAGAAAAGTAAAAGAAATAGAAAAGAATGGAAATGGAACAGGACAATAAAAGATAAATATAAAAAGAGAAAGAGAATTTATTATGCAGAAGATACTAAACGAAGCAGAGATAGTCAAAGAAAAGAAAGGCTCCTTCAAGGTTTGGAGTAAGGTTCACCTGTCTCTTCTGGAAGAGTGGACTTCCAAAGACTGGAAGAAATATAATAAAAGTAAGGATAGTTATTTCTTACATCCTTATAGATGGACTATGATTGCTGCTGGAAAAACCAAAGAAGAAGCAACAAAAAATGCAAAGGATATTATTTCTCGATATAGAAACTGATGGTCTGGATGCCACAAAGATATTTGTTTGTGTATGCAAAGACAAAGATACAGGAAATGTAACATGCCATACTGAACCCAGAACATTCAACAAACTTATTGAAGGCTATAATATTCTGGTGGGTCATAATATTTTATCCTTTGATGCTCCCATACTAAACAGGTTATGGAATTCAAACATAGGTCTGTCAAAAATACAGGATACATATATCCTTTCATGTCTATTCAATCCTGACAGGGAAGGACGACACTCTCTGGCAGCATGGGGCAAGAGACTGGGGCTGGATAAGATTGACTATCATGACTTCTCATGTTTCTCTCCAGAGATGTTGGAGTATTGTGAGAATGATATTCATATCACACATAAAATTTATGATTTTTTAATGGGAACTGAGAAGAAAGATTTCTCTGATAAATCAATAGCTTTGGAGCATAAGATAAGGTATGTTCTTAACAAGCAAGAGAGTAAAGGTTTCTATCTCAATACTGAAAAAGCACACAAGCTAATGATGGAAGTCCTGAACAGGGCAACAGAGATAGAAGATAGTGTATTGAGTAAGGTTCCTCTCAGAGCCAGATTGATCAAGGAAATAGTACCAAAGATCAAGAAGGATGGAACACGTTCCAATGTAGGGTTGAAGAATTATGATCATGCTAATATTGTTGGGCCTTTTTCTGCATTTGAATATGAGAAATTTAATCTTGCATCACCAAAGCAAATCATTCAGAGACTGAATCAATATGGATGGAATCCCATTGAGTTTACACCAAAGGGATCACCAAAGATCAGTGAGAAAAATCTGGAAACAATATCCTCTTCTGCACCGGAGGAGATCAAGAGGCTGGCAGAATGGAAGATGCTGAAGACCAGAGCCAAGACGATTGAAAGCTGGCTGGATGTAGTGGACAAGAACAATCGAGTACATGGCAAGGTCATCACAATGGGTGCTGTGACAGGACGTATGGTCCATGCAGACCCCAACATGGCAAACATCGTGGCAAACCATAAGCCATATGGTGAAGATTCACGGTCTTGCTGGACAGTACCTGATGACAAGCATGTTCTGGTAGGTATGGACGCCAAAGGACTGGAACTGAGGATGCTGGCACATTATATGAAGGACAATGAGTACATCCATGAGGTTCTGGAGGGTGATCCACATACCTACAATCAGGAACTGGCAGGTCTACCCACTCGAAATGCAGCAAAGACTTTCATCTATGCATTCATATATGGGGCAGGTAATCAGAAGATAGGCTCCATCGTTAATGGATCGTCCCATGATGGGAAAAAACTGAGAGAAAAGTTTCTGTCCAGTCTTCCCAAGCTGGATAAGCTCATCAAGAGCGTTCAAAGACATTCAACCAGAGGTTACATCAGGGGTATAGATGGCAGGAGGATACTGATTAGACGTGCTCATGCTGCCCTGAATACCCTCTTGCAAGGCGGCGGGGCTATCTGCTGTAAGCAATGGTCTATCTTCCTTGATGATGAAATTAAAGATAGACAACTCAGGGCATATCTGGTAAACACTATTCATGATGAGCAACAGTATGAAGTTCATGTTGATGATGCAGAAGAACTTGTCAGCATTACTGATCCTTGCATGACCAGAGTATCTGACTTTTTCCAGATGAATATTCCACTCAATGCAGATGCAAAGATAGGGAGAACATGGCAGGAAACTCACTAGGAAGAACTAAAAAGTTTAATAAACAACTATATGATAAATCAGATAAGACATCTAAAGATGCTATTGTTTCTTATTTAAAGAAAAAGAAACATCATATTACTAATATAGTAGAGAAATTTTCTTGTGATATAGAAAGTATATCAGAGGAGGGTATAGTTTGTTTTTCAGAAACTGAAATTAAATACTCATGGAAGGGAGAGTGGCCCTCCTCTTGGAAAGATGTAAGGATACCCTATCGCAAACAGAAACTTCTTGACAGGATAAAAGAGAATCTTACATTCTATGTTCTTAGAGATGACTGTAAAGAAGCTTGGATTATTTCTGATATTGCACTGGAGAAATATGCAACAGTAATCGAGGTGCCTAACAGATATGTACCAGATGGAGAAAAGTTTTTCTCTGTACCTGTTGATAAGATATATAAAATAAGTCTTTAAACAAATGCTTGATTATATTGAATGGCTCAGTACCATTGAAGAAGAACCAGAGCTTGATGGTGCAGGTAAGTTACTCGCTCCTGTATTTGCTGAACTATTATATGACAGGAAAGTTAAAACAATATATGAATGGTGTTGTGGTCCTGCATGGATAGGTTTATGGTTACTGGAACAGGGTATATGTCAAGAACTTGTAGTATCTGATATCAATAAGAAAGCCATAGATTGTGTCAGACGTACCATAAATAGACATAATTATCCTGTTCGTTCTTACCTGAGTGATAACCTTAAAGGTATACCTGAACATGAGAAGTTTGATATTATAGTTGCCAATCCTCCCAACTATGTTAATATACAAGAGGATCACCCAATGGGTTTTCTCAGATATGATCTTAGACCATCAGATATTGACTGGAAAATTCATAGAGACTTCTATAATAATATAAGAAAACATATGCATAAAGAAAGTGATATGTATATATCAGAAGTTGAACCATACAAGAAAGAAGTATGGCTTATGGGTAAGCTTTATGATAAAAGAGAAACAGAACCTATTAAAGATTTTAAAGAAATGCTTTCAGCAAATGAATTAAATTTAAATAGTGTAGAAACATATACAATGAACCAAGAGATTGAGATGGCAATCCTAGATATTTCTCTTGACATAAGAATCTAAGCGTGGTAAGGTGGTATATTATTAACCAACATTAAGGAGATAAATATGATGGCTGCACAGAAAGAGACTGCAATTATTTCAGGCAAAGCTTATTGGACCAAGCTCAACCGTAAGGATGAGTATTCCGATAAGTACCAATTGGACGTAGGTGATCTTTCTGACAAGAGTAAGGAAGTCTTGAATTCTCATGGAGTTAAGTTGAAGAACAAGAATGATGATCGAGGGGAGTTCATAACTGCCAGAACTCAATACCTCGTTCCAGTCATTGACTCCGATAAGAAGACTATTGATCGAGATACTCTTATTGGTAATGGTAGTAGCGTCAGAGTGAAGGTTGACTTCAATAAGAATCATCCTTTTGCTGAGAAGTATGGTACGTCAATGTATCTCAAGAAGGTACAGGTGACTGAGTTAGTTGAGTATGCAAAAGATGAGTTTGACGACGACGACGACATGGTCTAGTCATGATATCAGGGCTTGTGATGAGCAATATTAATTTCGGAAACGCTCGTATGATCAAGAAGCATGGCGGGCGAGGGAGCGGGCAGCTATGCATATTTCTACATTAGTAAACGATATATATGATCGTATTGCATCCAACAAGAAGGTCTCCAGAGAAAATCTGGAGGCTTTCTTGGAGGGTGTTTCTGCTGTTATCATTCAACATCTGGAGGAGGAAAGGAATACACCCAGTGAAAAACGTATTAGAATGTCTTCAATCGGCAAGCCAGACCGTAAAATCTGGATGGAACTTAACGGTCCAAAGGTGGAAAGA
>Ga0208179_1001084_pt1 | contig 14632 bp, 32 predicted proteins | sample Malvired_Geostar_FD_184238 | JGI IMG/M metagenome (GOLD analysis project Ga0208179, IMG submission 184238) | Marine viral communities from the Global Malaspina Expedition - Malaspina viral metaG DeepMed_Geostar (SPAdes) (version 2) | ecosystem: Environmental > Aquatic > Marine > Oceanic | place...
GCGATATGGTGGACTTGGCTAATGCAAGTAGACAAGAGGGATTCGAGTGGACAAAACAAAATACCCAAATGGTTCAAGAAGCCAGAAATCTGGCTAGTAAACAGGCAGATCAAGCACAAGGACTGGCTAGTCTCGGTGGAGGCGGAGGCGGTGGAGATACAACAGTCCCACCAGCAGATCCAAACCTTATGCCTTCTGGAACATACCTTGCATCACAATACAATCAAGCACTTGTTCCAGATCAAAATCTGGATCCCTATCAGAATGCCATGTACACAGGTGGGCCAGAACAACTGCACATCGCTGGTGGATACTGGGATCCCAACAAACCAGAATGGGTTGGTTCTCCTTGGGGAACACAAAACCTATGGCAAGGGGCAAATCCTCCTATGATGGCGGCTGAAGGCGGCCCAGTAAGAGCACCGTCATCCAAAGTCACCCAAGGTGGTGGTGGACTGTTTGACTTTAAACCATACGGATTTTAATGACTATTTCACGATCAAGCATTCCAACTTTAATCAAGAAGAAACCGAGTGGTAAAGAAAAGAAAAAAAGAAAAAAGAGAAAAAAGCATACCAAGAAGAATTAAGATCGGGTATCAGGACGTTCTCGTAGAAAGAACAACGGCTAGTTTTTCCAAGCCGTCTGATTCCTATGGCGAATACGATCACCGAAAGAACATCATTACCATCCAAGAGAATCTCTCTGGATTGGACGAGGCGAATACACTTCTCCATGAGATACTACACGGAATAGCGTACATTAATTCCTTGACCGTTGGTGGTATGCCATTGGACAAGGAGGACAAGGAGGAGATTGTCATCAATCAAATGACAAACGGATTGATGGAGGTATTAAGGGATAATAAGTGGTTACTAGATTTCTTTAAGGACAGGATTAAATGAGACAAATTTCAGAAGAACAGCTTCAGCAACTCATCAGCTATCTTTCCAGACAGCCGTACAACGAAGTCTTCAAGATTATGGGAATGCTGTTGAATCTACCTTTGGTAGAAACAAAAGACAAGAAGGACAAATAATAATCGTCACCATCAAGGTGGCGACTTTTTTTTTGCCTAATTTACAAGTTTGGTCGGCAAGCTCTAAACATTCGATATATAGACAGAAAAGAGAGCAGGGGTTGGAAGGTGGGAAAAACAAAGGGCGTACTCTCGTACGCCCTTCTACCACTATGAATAAAAAGTGATTCAGTGAAAAAACAAATAATGATGGGACATTACTTAGCCCAAAAAGTCTGCCACCATTATTCTATTTCACTGTCTAAGGTCATCACCACAACCTCCGAAAAGTCAGACTTCTAGGCGACCGGTAAATCATTTATAGGTATAATATGCAAGTTAGTTCCTTTTATATTTTGTTTTGGATATTGACTAGCAAAATCTTTCGTAACAAGATATTTATCTGGCCAAACTCTGTTTCCATGTTGATCTTTATAGGTGATTGACACAAGCAAATCGTCATTCAACCTGTAATCTGCAATGCCAATACTACGATTATACCAAATTGGCTTCGATATGTTGTATTCTCTCATTTTTTATCCTTTATTTGAAATGATTTCATAAAAAAAACCTCTAATTTAGCTCTCAGAGAGGAAAAGTAGAGTCCCTTATACGATTGGTCATTAACTATACAAAACCTAGTGTATACCTCATTTTCTAGTGTTTATCCTCATATCCTTTGGCATCTGGGTTAGGAGAAGCATCTCTCTTAATTAAATCACGAAAATCTTCATAATTTCCTTTTACCACTCCTTCCTCTTTAATTTTATCTCTAAAAGAAGTTAATTCTTTTTTCTCTTCTTGTGATGTTATTCTGTTTGTCTGTGATTCCTCTTGAGCCTGTTGGATGGCTTTTGATATAGCACCTCTTTGACTCTCTATTACTTCCTCTGTCTCAGTTGATGATTTTTTTTCTTCCTCTTTATTTCTATGGCCGTTTGTCAAGAGAGAATAAAAACTATCATTGTTCAATTGCACATGGGACTTATCATCATAGACAATCACCCATGTTCTAATGGTATGGCCCAGCCTTGTTTTGATTTCCCATTTCTTGAACGAATGGACATTCTTTATAGGCGATGTTCCTGCTGTTAGATATTCCAGCATTTGACTTCGACCAAGAGTTCTTGTGCCTCCGTTATTATCAAATTCAAGAGTCCACAAAACCTCTTCCATTATGTTTGTCTCTGGATTTGTACCTCCATCGCTTATCTGATCAATATGAACTATAGTTTTACTCATTGCATCTCCATGACTTTAAGGTTACTTATCTCCTCCTTGAGATTATTGTACTTGGAAATATGTTCCAAGTCCATTTTATTGAATGTCTTTATGTAATGATAGAAAGTTGTCCTGTGTCTTCCAATGAAAGGGGTGACTTCCTTGCTTTTTAAATTTTCGCAGAGATGAAATAATAGAAGGAGGATAATTTTTCTCTTTGCCACCAAATCCTTCATTCTTTTTCTAGATGTAATATCATCTTTAGAGACACCTAGCTTTGAACAGCAGTAATTAAAGATAGCATCTGGATTCATTGGCTTGTTCATAATAAAACTGATAAAAAGGCAGCAAATGGAAAAAGGACAGCAATGACTAGCAAAGACACCATAACGAAAAAAACAATTAATTCCATATTCATCAGTTCAACCTCCCTTTTATTTTTTCATACAAACCTCTCATGTGATCCATATTATTGAAAAGAAATAATGCACCGTGGGGACTACTTGCCATGATCCTGTCCCTTGACTCCTCCCAATGTCTGCTCTTGAAACTTATGGTTTTATTTTCCTCGTCAATCTTTGCCTTGCCCTCCTTTACGATGTTTATCAAAACATTGATAAATCTTTCTTGTCCGTTTGCCATAATTACTCCTTTTCTACAGTTGACCTGCTAATTGCATTTCCGTTCTTAGATTCGCTCCCTTTGAGCGAAGCAATCCTACCCATGTAATAAAAGCATCATAATTTATTTTTGCCTTCATTGCATCCTTTCTTGCTACATCTAAACCTGCGAGGAAAACACCTTTGTATTCATTACTTGCGTTGGCCCTTATCCCGCTTTCGCCAACTCCTTTTCCCCCATCCAGATATTCCAAGCATTTTTCGTCTCTCGTTGGATTCTTTAAGTCTATTAGATTGTCGTATATTGCTTGTTTTTCCACCCATATATGACCTAGTTCCCTTTGACGATGGGCGATCTTGTTTGGATCGTACTGGAGTGTGTCCCAGTTCTCGACAAGTTTCTTTCCAGTATCTTTCTGCTCTACCATAGGGATCTATTGAATCATTCCTTTCCCAGAATTTCTTTTCCGTAATCCTATGTAATTCTGTATGGTGGAAGATACAGAGTGGAACAGCAAATTGATCCCCCACCTTGAGTGCCATGGCTTGTGGTTGCGATAACGTAAGATGATGTGCTTGAACATCACGTTTTCCACAAACAAGACATGGTTGTTCAGAAATTTTTCGTAAGTGTTGCTTTGACCTGTGCCTTTGTTCATCACTTCTCAAAACGGAATATCATCTTTGTCTTGATCGTATCCCATTCTTACTGGCTTTTCTTGGGGTGTTGAAATTTTAAGGGAAACCATAGGCGAACCATCCTTTGTCTTTCCTCCCCACAACGCACCGTTATAAACACCGGCAGGAATGTCCTGCTCTATCGTAATTTTATTATTCGTATAGCTAGGGTGCTTGTCATCCGTTTTATACGAATTTTTAAACAGATTCATTTTTACTTCAACCATCTATCGTTTTCCTCCATGCTGTGACATTATTTTCAATGTCTTTTCTAAATCTGTCAGGCAATGCATTAATAAATTTTACATTGTCCCTAACGAGCCTGTCAATATCTTCCTTTGATTTTGACTTTCTCAACTCACTGAGAAACTCATTCACCTTGTCAACATTAGACTTCTCTTGTGGCTTTCCGCCACCATTGACAACAGTTAAATTAGGCTTGTTTTCTGGCCTTTTTTGATTAGATTGAAATTTTGCCTTATTTGGCTGCAAAGGAAAATGTGGCAAAGAATCAGCATCCTGTGATGCAACCATATTCTTATCTTCTCCCGTTGGGATCATAAAGACACCACGAAGGAATTGCTTTAGACAATATGATTGTGCCGTTCCATAAGCTTGAGCACCACGAGACTCAACTCGTATTGTTCTTCTTAATGGATGCGACCACATCTTGCCAGACTTGTGAATAAGGATAAAATTAAAAACCAAAGTCAATACTTTATTATCAACCTTTTCCTTTATTTCATCCATAATTATAGTGAGTCCAGCTTCAGCCAATACCTTACCATAAACTTCTAGGAAATCATCAATACCTGCAAAGTTATAGTTTGCAAATTCATTTCTATTTCCCTTATAAAGTTTAACTGCTCCACTTGATACCTCATTGAGAGCATTCGCTATCTCTGGTGGCATAGGTGGAAGAGAGGGTAAGATACTGTGTTCTGGAACTTGTACATACTTAACTTCGTTCATTAGAACCTCCATATCTTTTTTCTTGCGTTAAGTTTTTCTTCATTGTTCCAAACCCAATCATCTGGATTTGGGGGGTGTAACTCGGCAATTTCTTGCCAAGTTTGACATCTAGAAAGTGTTGCTTTCATTGAAGAAATAACTGAATACAACCTTTCTTTCCAATCCTCATCTGGATGTTCCTCCATATATTCTCGGATTGAAAACTTGTTTGTATCAGCAGAGTAGGTAACTTTTTTTGTTTTCCTATCCGTTGATTTTCTTGATAAAATTTGATGGAATTCGACATCGCCTTTTTCTTTATTGTAATCTTGTCCGTGATAGTAGAACATTCCTTGCAACCAATAGCCAAAACTCATTTCGGATGACTTGTTTTTTGGAACTTTAATATCTATCGTCAGGGGAAACCTATCTTTCTCAAAACTATAGTCGGTGTAGCCAATCATGTCTGGCAGATCCTCATCACCGAATAATTCGGACAGACTAATAATAACTTTTTTTTGTGTGCCTTTGTAGTTTCCAGATTTTTGGACAACATCAATTACCTTATCTACCAAAGGTCGAAGTGTTTTTCTTTTTTCCTTTTCCTCCTCGGTTTGAGGAAGTATAACACCATCCTTGTCTTTTTTCTCTACCTTCGCATCAAACAGTGCTTCTGCATAATTGTAAACTGTCTCTGGATTATTCGGTCTTTGCTCTGCAAAAAGAGTACCCGTTGGTTCAACAACACCTCCTACAATCATTGGCAAATTAGCCATAAAATTATACTTATAACCATAAGTCATTACCCAATCGCTATTATAGCAAAGATAAGAATTAAAATGGGCAGGGGACAAGTGATGAATTCCAAATCGTTTCCAGACGAGTGGATCTCTGAATTTAGTGTCTATCATGAAAATACCCCCACTATCCATAAGATTATAAAAACTGTTATGATAGGATCCATTTTACTCCACCATCTTTCTTGCTATATAGGAATAATTTCTATCCCCATGCCGAAATTGAGTAAGCTGAACTTCACCACGTTCAGCCATATTTAAGATATGTTTTTGCATTTTACCTGTTGGTTCATTTTTCTTGTAGGATAGATATTCAGCTAAAAAACCACTAAAATAAATAATGCTTTCGCCCATAGTATTTTTTTTATACCATTGCTTAAAGGCATCAACTGGACTATTCTCGTATTCCAAGGTAGATAATTTATCAACATCTATCATATTTTCCTCCTAAAACGAATTACTTTTGCACTACGGGATTTGGGTGCTTTCTTTCTTTTTTTAGCTACAGCTTTTTTTCTTTTAGCTATATCTTTTTTGACATCATTAACATATCCTATAAAATATTTATCCCTTTCCTTGTCTAACAAATAGACAGCATCTTTTAATAAATCAGCTTTAGCGAGTCCATCTAAAGATCCAAACTTTCTCTTTTGCAATTCAATTTTATCAACTTCCATTCCAATGTTACTATAGAAAACCTTAATTGTAAAAGTTTCCAGATCTGGTCTTAATTTAATTACATTACTCATATTTTCTCCATTTAATAACCAATTGAATAAGTTGCTTTACTGCGTACCTTTCCACAAACATTACACAACCTATTATGATTTCCTTCACTCCAGAATTCAGTTTTGCATACTCCGTAGTTCATGCACTTTATAAACTTCTTTTCCTTTCCATTTTTCATTTTTCTATAATTATAATTATCTTTACTCATATAAATTTAGTGGGTAGTTTGTGGTTATATAATCTTTGGCACTACCCAAACCAGAATGTTCACAACATACAATTCCAGTGCTTCAGCATTGCAGGATTACTGTATCGCCTTTGGGATAGTTTGGGAACTCTTGATTACTTTGTGTAATTTCAAACACAATCACCTTGGCACTACCCCCTGCCGTTATTTTTGTGCTAAAAGACGTATAAAGCATAACAATGGCAGTCCATATACGCCACAAACTGCCTGTGTTTTGATAGCACAAAACTCTATTAAATTTAGTAGAAGGTCGAGAAGTAGCTAGGCTACAGAGAAAACTAAAGACTCGCCTAGCTTTGCCTTGTTCACATTTTCTCATTACTCGACCTCCAATAGAAGGAAGAGAATAAAAGATAATAAGGGATATACTAACTGTGTAGTTTAACATAAGACATAGTCTTCTAGTTAATCTGTGTAATCGGTATAAATAATACATCTTTTAATCCTCGAATTATACTTACCAACTCTTTTTTACTTTATCAACACTTTTTTTTAATTTGACAAAACTTTTTTTTGCCATTAACTAATTATTAACAATAAGGGATAAATGGACGAGGAAAAAAAGAAAATAATATTCGTAAAATGGTTTCCAGATGACTATATTACAGGATGTGAACTTCTTACTTGGCAATCTGAACTCGTTTATTCAAGAATAATCAATAGAATATATAACACCACCAATAAACTGTATGATGAAGATAATACTTGGGAAATACTTATCCACAAGATAGAAAAATACGCAGATATAACAAAAATAAAGGAAGAATTACTAAGAAAAGAGAAGATATATATTGCAGACAGTAAAATAAAGAATAAAAAATGTGATAAATATCTTAAAGAAACAGAAGAATTCCAAGCAAATGCTTCAGAAAAAGGCAGAAAAGGGGCAGAGGTTAGGTGGAAAGATAAAAATGCCACAGGCAATGCCACAGGCAATGCTCAAGCAATGGGTAACCACAAGCCACAAACCACAAACCATAAACCATTAAATTATAAAACCATAATGGAAGTATGGAACAGGATAGTTCCAACCTCTCATATTCAACAAATGAATGGTACAAGAAAGGATTTGTTTAAATCTAGATTTAAACCTTACTTCAAGGAAAGCTACGAGGAATGGGAAAATTTTCTATCAAGAATATCCAAGATCAGCTTTCTATGGGGAAGCAATGACAGGCAATGGAAGGCAGACTTCAATTGGGTATTGAACGAAAACAATCTCCTCAAAATATTAGAGGGAAAATACGAAGTGGATAGGAAGGAAACCACATCATCCGACAGTATCTACGAAACACGTTTAAAGTCACTTAAAAATGACAGAATTACGCCATTTTTATTGAATTATGCCCAACAACATGAGCCAGATGTAAGGGAAGCCGTGCAAAAAAAACATATAACAAAGGAAAGGGCAGAGGAATTGGGCATTAAAATTGACTAAACAAGGAAAACCGAAGAAAGATCCTGTATTAAGGGACAAGGGAACAAGAGAATCAATGATGCACAGGACGATGCTTGTTGGCGATGGCGATCCGTCCCTATCCACATGTGCTTTGGATATTCATTTGGCAAGGAAGCTAATTACTGTGGATCAACACAAATCTGGCACAAGATTTGCACAGTTGCGACAAGCCAATTTTGGAAAAGTACACAGCCAAAGTAACTTGAGCAAGATGTTTATAGGTGGTGGCAAATACCAAAATTACACTGCATCAGAGCCAACCAAGAAAGAGATCTTTAACCATAGACACTATGACGAGGCATGGAATTACCTAATGAAACATGGGGGAGTCAATATTATGAGAATTACTCTGGACATAGTAGGATACGATAGAAGACCACATTATCTTGAAAATATCTATCAACCTATCAATAAAAATGTTTTAGGGAAATTCAGAAAAGGACTAGATCTTCTTTGTACCTTCTTTACAACATCATTTAGAAAAACTACTAGTAAATAACGATTTTTGTATCTTTTTTCGTCTAAAAATGTTATAATTACAACTGTAATTAAATGATGGGAGAAGTATGCCCAGAATTCAGCCATTTTTTTTTTCACTATAAATTATTTTGCAACTTTTTGACGATTTTACGCAGTTTTCTGCCATAAAATTGGTCTTCTGCATAATTATAAAGTGAAGAGATTAATGCATCGACATCAATTTCATCCGTAATATATTGATATATAAGTATTTCTTGTAGTTCTGTGTAGTTAATATCGGTTACAAGCATGTTCATATAGTGGTTAACACTATCGCATTTTGTATCATATCGTCTTAATTTCCTATCTTCATCTTTAAGGGAAACGATATAATCCTCGCCTTCCAAAGCGATGATACCGAATAGGTTATTAGCTTCTTTATAGAAGCGACTAGTTCCATATCCTGTTTCCTGTATAGCTTGGGCAATGACCAAGACAATAGGTATTCTATCATGTGGCTCAATCATGGCATTGTATTCAATGGCACATTGTTTCACTTCTTCCACGAATTGATGTTCAAAATCAATTATGTTAGGTTGATAGCACAGAAGCAATAATGTTGCACAGATGTGGCTCATTTTATTCTAGTAGATCTTTTAAACCTCTACTGGAAATTTTAAATTCATGCATCCTTTTATCAAATTTAAAAGGTCGTTTGTTTATCCAGAAAAGATTTTTTTCGTGTATTCTTACATTGTTAATAGAATCTTTAATATTTCCAGACAATGCTTTGGTTGTAGTGCTAAATTGATATCTTTCTAAATAGTCTTTAAAATGTGAATGATTAAACCATTTATCTGGCTCATTCAATAAAGTTTCTAAAATTAGAATATGGCATAAATCAATATTTTTATTCTTTAATTTTTTTAGTTTTATATATTTCTTTATTTTTTTAATCATTATTTAACCACTACAAGTGCTAATAAGGATAAACAACAGCAGCATCACGACAATTATCTTGAATATCATTCTTCACTCAAAGCTGTATCTATCAAATATCCAATGTTTTTTTTTCTGCATTATCCCAAAGGACAATAAAGCTTTTTAACCAACTCTTTTGAGCCATTGTTACATTTTCATGAAACAGCATTTCATCGGCAGAGGTTAGAGGATAGATATTCTTCTGTTTCTCTCTCTCGCCCCAATCGTTGTAGATCTTTACCAATGTATCAAGATTGTAGGTCATTTAAACATCTCCTTTATCATAGCGTACAACTACGCTGTTTAATTGTTTAAAAAATCTCACACCATTTTTATTTAAAACCCACCGATATTGTTTTCGGTTGTTAGGATCTTGGAAATCTTCCAACAGATTAAGTCCCTCTCTTTCCATTATTCCCATTTTACTTTTAAATTTATATCCTTTGTTCAATCGTCCTAATTGTCTCTGTATACTGCTTAAACTAACATTAAGGGAGCTACATATATCCTTTGTCAATGCTCCGTTTGTTCCTTGTTTTGCGATAAAACATAAAACACAAAGTTGTTGCATAGACATTGTAGCACTTCCTAAAGAACATAACTTATCTGCAAAGGGAAAAAACCATTGATTATTATTAACATCTGTTCTTGATTGTTTCTCGGTGGCTTGAAGATCATTAAGATTCATTAAACATTTCCTTTAGTTTTGGATAGTCTTCTCTAGGGATAATAAATTGCAAATCACTTTGTACATCAGTAATACTAAATTCATCTTCGCTATTTTCTAAAAAAACTTCCAATTCACATTCACCACTATCTTTAAATTTTTTTCTTACATCTAAATTACCACACCAACTTTCATACATAGTATCTTGTGCTTCCTCTAAATGACTATCACCAGAGAGAGCTACTTTGTAATCTCCCTTTTTATAAAAATAATCACCTTTACTAAAAGTTCCCAATATTTCTATGTCCTCAAACTTGTTGATATTAAATGTTGCCCACTTTGAATAGTTTAATTCAAATGCTTTAAAAGGTTTATACTTTTTTGATTTAGCTAAAAATAATCTTCGTTCAGTAGCAGACCACTTGTAAGGAGTTAAATAAATACCCTTTACATTCATTTTTGTTTTACCATCAAGAGTAAGTCCTGTGTATATATCTTTTTCAATCATTTCAAAGTCCTCAACCATGAGTTAGGAATATTATCCAATTTTCTTTTCTGCAACAAGCACAGAGCAACAGCATTGGGAATAACAGTTGCCCCATTCTTGTAGTTATAGACTTGTCTCCACGTTAAGCCAAGATAGGTGGCTACATCCAAGATATTGTCTTCAAACATTTCAGACATCAGACCATCAAACTGCTCTGAAGTCATTTTCTTTTTTCTCTTGACAAAAGTTTCTAATTCAATTCTTTTCATTTATTTCCTTTTCATCTTTTATTTCCTCTACATCACAAATCATTGGAAACCCATCAACATCCCAAAAACTATCAGCTTGTTCTCCTACATCGCCATTTGAAAGTTCATTAGCTTTCTTTTTTGCTTGGTCTTCATCTTCTGCTTCAATGATAAGTTTATGAGCATAACTTGTAGACATAATTACTTCAAATTTTTTCATCATAGTGTCCACCTCTTAACCATTCTGGCATATCATTTCTATTGATATAAATTTCTGATTTATCTTTATTCAATGCTTCTGTTTCATATAGGAAATCAATTAGTTTTGATAGTGTAAATGTTTTAATCATTCCTGTTTCCTTGTTATGAAAGTATAATAGTAATTCTCTTTTATTAGTTCCCATTTTTTTCCTCCCCTTTTTTCTGGTAGTTCTTTATCGCACCATCAGACAAATGTAAAATAATTTTACCAAATATTAGCACAGAAGCACGAAGCGAAGAAGAGTCCATGAAATCAAATGCTGTTAGATTAACAACAGTATTAATATCATCTCTGGACAGTTCCTCTGCTTCAGCTAACTTCTGCCTAATCACCAATGATTGTGCTTGAAGATCTTTATATTGTTTATCAAATACCATTGGATTTAAACTCAATGCTTATTTCTTCAAATGGAGTATCATCAAACCAATGATCCAAAATCTTATTTGGTGGATATAAATTTCCATCAGTTGAGTAAAACCAATTTTTCTTGCCTATCTTTCTATTAAGATAAACATACAAATGTTGTAAGAAATTCTTTTCACTATCGGTCATATTCCATCTTCCTCATCCCATTGGTTTAGTTGATCAAAAGCTTTTTCAAGTTTCTGTTCTTTGGTAAGATCGGATTTCTTTAATCCATCCATCAGTTTGAAATACTTTTTCATATACTTTTTATCTTCATTAGTTGTGCAAAGTTTCTCAAAACTGTGTCTGTATAATTTTTCTACCATTTTTTCTTTATCAATAATCAATTCTGCAATAGATTTATCTCCTAACCCATTATGCTGAAGTTTATTTTTACTCATCAATTACCTATCCTTGCTTGATTGCGTGATCCATGAACACCTTTGTTAAGGGATACATTTTGTCCTGCATTTTTACCAAGACCATGACCAGATGAATTGGAGTGGCTTGATCTTGATGAACGCAGATGAACACCTTGATCTTTCAACCAAGTGTTGATCAGTTGGTTTTTAACCACAACCAGATCACGACTTTGATTGTTAAGGTTATCGTGAAAATTATCTTGTTTCTTTTTTTCTTGGTAAGTTTTCCAAGAATTGTCCTTTGCCATTTTCTCTAGTCTATCGCCTATTTCACTACCCATAGAGAGAGCAAAGCCATTGACCAATGAAACTTTTCTATCAGATTGCTTGTAGAGTGACCCTCTTTTAAATCTATCTACTTCGCTATCAATCGCTTTCTTAATCACATACAAAAGATACTTTGCCTGTTCTACATCAGCACTAAAACCACAAATTGCCATAGAGCAGACTTTCTTTCTGTTGTAGTCATTATCAGTTTTGTATTTGGAAGAATTGTAAAGCTTTACACCACAAATCGCTTCAATACCTTTCCAAGCATATATGCAAGGGTGTGACTTTGATCCAAACTCATAGAAAATTCTTTCAATGTCCTCATTGTCAAAGTCAATCTGGTCTTCCTTAATGCGATAAGTTTGCATAAGATCGGAAATCTTTTGGGCAGAGATCATAGCTTCATTTTGACTACTACCATTGGCAGTAGTGTGTTGTTGCAGTTTTCTAATTTTTTCAATAATGGATTTTATATCATTCATTTTTTACTCCTCGTTAATTCAGTAAAGAGTAAATCAGAGTATTGAAATGATTGCAAGAACATTTTTATTTTATTTATAAATCATCTGGATTTAATGTGGGGACAATACTTAATTTTTTATCAGTAGTGAACAATGCACCACCATTATTACCTTCATCATCTTGTTGAGGATAAAACCAGACACCATTGTCTAGCTGAAAACAACAAGGAACACTATGCCACTCCAAGTCATTGACTTCTTCCTTGTTCAAGTATTCTACCTTAACAATTCTTCTACCAAGAAAAGCTTTACCGATACTCTTTTCCCATTTAGTTTTTAAATTTTTACTCACTATTTACCTCCTCTAATTCATCTTCTGCAATAGGTATGGTGGATCGACACTCAATGCAATCACACCAATACACAAATTTATTTGTCCATTCATTCAATCGTGGCTCTCTTTTAATTTCAACTGTTTCAGCATGTTCATATTTGTAGGACATAAGCTTCAGCTTATCTTTTAACTTTTCTGTCAGCTTGGCTCTATCTCCTTGTTTGAATTTTGGTTTATTCATTTTTTTCCTCTCGAATAATATGGGGACGAGTTTTTAATTCGTCCCCATTTGGAGTAATCATATGCATACCTTTAATATGCCTATAATTGCAAAAATTTCAAGAAATAATTTCACTATTTACAGCTTTCTTCACTTTGCTAGATATAGGAACGACTTTTTCAGATAATTCCCTTTCTTTTTCAAGTCTTTCCTTCTCGACATCTTGATATACCTTGTAGTGAATATCCCTTAAAATACCACTCACGCAATTACTCACTAGCTTTTTCCTAGTAAATGTATTTGCATTAGTCCAAAGTCCTATGTGCCTTTCCAAGTCATTGGAAGTAATATGATAGGGTTTTGCTATTCCCTTATCATCTTTCATCATAAGGGTAGTTCCATACAACTCATCAATAAGACTAATTCTAATCAGCCATTCATCAATATTTTGCTTGGTTATTTTATCCAAACCAATAGCCATAGACTTAAAAACAAGATATTTGGTTATCGGTTGAATATCCCATACTTTGCCACCCTTTTTATTCTTGATCGGCAAATAGTAATCATCTGGGTTTTTCTTAAATCCCAGAACATTCTTAATATTCCAATTTAAAGACATTTTTAACACCCCCTTTCCAAACTTATACTTACAACATTTGTTTCATCATCAGCTAATTCTGAATAATCTTCATCATGTTCAGAAATAAATAGCATACCTAAATGTTCTTCGATTGGCTCTAGTATTTCACTATCATTATTACTGCCATATCGCCTTACATCAATGATATGACCTTTCTTATTCATATCAAAATGAAGATAGTTTTTATTTCGATAGAATAAATTTGAATTATTTTCTCTCAAAATAACATGAATATAATCAACAGTATCCTCTATTGTCTTGTCGTTTATATCAGATAATATGCTATTAACTTTTGCAATATCATCTAAAGTAATCGTGGTATTTGGTCTAAAATAGGTTGACATTAGCCACCCCCTTTCCATGTTGGCAGTTTATCGTAATCCTTAAAATCCATATCCAAGAAGCCATTATCTGTATCAGATAGCTGTATTCTTGTCCTCATTTCAACATCATTATGAGGAAGTTCAAAGACAATGGGAAACAACAGCTTTTCATCAAGCTTCTCTAAATAGCTTGGCTCTAAAGTTCTGTTTTTATTAGCTTCAATGGATTTATTATTCACTCTCATCAGTTCTTTCTTGGTAAAGTATTTAGTCATTTTTAAATCTCCATTTTCTAAAGCTGTTTTAATAACTAATTCACTCATTTAATATTCACTAGCTAACATTACTGTCAGCACTCTCTTTGTTACTTCTGGATTAGTATTATCTGGACTATGGTATTTCATATCATTGTCGTAATAATCAATCTTCCAGAAGATCGTTTTACCCTTTCTTTCAAGTGAGCCAAAATCTTTTTCACCATAAGGATTGTTACCTTCGGTGAAATTATTAAAACTTTTTATGTCTTGAAAGATAGAGCCGATTTCCTCATTATTAAAACAATCCCAAATGCCTTGTGTAGTATTAACTTGGTTTTTAGGATTGACAGCAACAAGAGGACTACCAAGCGATTGCCTAAAGGCATCATTCAGCTTGGCTACTTTTTCACTATTTTTTTCCATGACTTGTTTTTGCATGGATTTGAAATGATTACAATAGTTATTTAATTTTATTT
>Ga0208179_1001086_pt1 | contig 14627 bp, 19 predicted proteins | sample Malvired_Geostar_FD_184238 | JGI IMG/M metagenome (GOLD analysis project Ga0208179, IMG submission 184238) | Marine viral communities from the Global Malaspina Expedition - Malaspina viral metaG DeepMed_Geostar (SPAdes) (version 2) | ecosystem: Environmental > Aquatic > Marine > Oceanic | place...
TTGGTGCACTTTCAGGTACTAAATATCTACTATAAGATAATGAATGGAATTTTAATATTTTATCATCATAATTAAATGTAACATTATCTATATTATTGGTTAAACTGTCTATTTGCAGATTTTCTACTAACATTCTTTTTTCTCCCTTTTTTGTTTACATTATCATGTTTAAATACATATTTTGTTTTCCTACCGCCATTCCTTAATGAATACTTAGGCTGTGGCTTCTTACTATCTGGCATTATCTTTACCCTGCCATTAGGTATTTGTACAACAGTTACATCACCTTCAGTATATACATCAGTAATCCTATCATTTACATTCTTTTGCAGCTCTTTAACTGTTATTTGATAACCTTTAAGTGGTTTCATCTTCTGTTACCTCCTCTTTTTCTAAAGAATTATCCATTACTTGCTCATCACCACAGATGACACAGGCATAAACACCTTTATAAGGCTTATAAATACCATGCTCTTCATTTGTAACATCACGAACTCTTTTATATTCGGATATTCTTTCACCAAATATTTCAACTGTATACCCACATTTCTTAAGGGTTTGCATAGCTTTAAAACAGTTATTAGAACACTTTCCACAACGATGCCATTTAATTCTTTCAAACTTTCTGCCATACTCATCATATTCGAAATCTCGTTTCATTATATCACTCCTTTATTAGAAAACTGCCTGCTTTATTTTAACTGGTAGCAGGCAAACCAGCTGCACACTTATGTTCTCGGTTCAGAACCGGCCTCAAACACATGGCCAATCTCCGGACCAGAGAATAACATACTGCTGTGTGCGTACGGTCTCACAGGGCCGCACAGTATGCTATGGGTTGGGATGCAAATCAAAACTATTTATATAATCTACACATTGTGCAAGTGTACCTATGAAATGTACAAAATTACCTACATTGTCCCATACAATATATGATTTGTGATTTACTTTTTCGATGCTCATGTTATGCTCCCTTCTGGTATTTCAGTATGTGGTTAATTAAAAGCAAAGGGCCTGTAATAGACCCTTTACAGTTGTTTTAAATACAGAATTTATCTGGATATATCTCTTTTGTTATCCTATCTGCAACACGAATAACACGACATTTATCAGTAATCATTGGATGATTCTTCATGGCTTGTAATACCATATGAGGCACAAGAACAATATCAATAGCACTGTTATGCATCAATTTATATAATTCTGTACGAACATTCTTTGGTACATCAATCTTTAATGATACATCTGTCCATACCAAACCATCTTCATTAACATGATACTCTGTTTCATCAATATCCAGCATCATCTCTTTCGCCCAAGCATCTTCACAAGCTGGCAATACTTCACCAGTAGTAAATGTAAATGGATGAGGTGATGAGAAGTTAGCAACAGTTAACCCATTACTAAGTGTAACAGTTGGTGAGTTCATTTTATGCTCCCTTTTTATTATCATTGCATACTACAAAAAAATAATAAAAGGGGCACTAAGGCCCCTATTATTAGTAATCCAATGTTATAACAACCAAGTTAAGATCATATACACCATCTTTACGAGCCCATTGATAATCTTTTAACTCTTTAATAACTAAATCATAACTGCATGTTGCTATAATCTGGCCACCATTAGTCAACTTAAATATACAATTATCACCATCAGCATCAGCTCTAAGATAAGCAACATGATCCATATTGATTAAATATGTATGTGTTTGGATAAATACTTTCATAATATGCTCCCATTTGTTCATAAACTATTACAAGCAAAAAAATAATAAACTACAAGGGAGCTGCAATTTGCATTACAACTCCCCATCCTCCTTTAGAATTATCCTACCACTCGATTTCATCCTTGTCGCTACCATTTAATAGCTCATCAAGATAATCTACTGGCTTTTCATCCTCATCCAATAACTCATCAAGATATGGAGCATCTGGTTTCAGGGTCTCACAATCGCAATCATGCCTCAAATGATACTTATGCGGATGAATTGTATCATATAAATCATAAAAACGACAAGCAAGCCATGTCCTGAAACGATACATTAATGGTATCCCCGGAGGATCATAATCAATAATATCATCTGGATGACCATTATCCCTGCCAAATGCAAAGAAAATACCAGCAACTATGATAGTTAATGAACCAACTAAGAATATCATTGTGTTAATAACAGTGTCCCAACTCATATTTAACTCCTTTAGTTTGTATTCATATGCTACTACAAAAAAATGATAAACCTCATTAGCATGTTGCAAGACCATGTTTGTAGCCTACAAGTACTATAAAGAAGAATGAATGTAGCATACAAGTAATAATGGTACATTACATAGCCACCCACCCTCCCGCATTGCGAGTATAGCGGCGATGCATGCTTGTTTGCTGCTAAAAAAGAGGGGGCCGTAGCCCCCATCAATTTAGGAATCACTAATTTCCTGATCGAATTCACTACCGCTGGCATCACCTTCCAATGCATCAAGGTCTTTCAGCAGTTGAGCAAACTTCTCCTGCGTCTTGCCCTTATCGGACTGCATAGTGAGAGGGTCCTTCATCATAGCCAGGTTAATGAACATCTTCATATCCTGAACGAAGGCCTGTTGAACCTGATACTTGCCAGGAACTTCAAAGCCGTGGATGAATGCTTTCTTCACAGGTGCTGCAAGAAATTCAGCTGCGAATGTTAGCTTCAGCTTCTTGATCTCGCGTAAGATCCATTTATTCATGAGTATACTCCTTCTATCTGTATTTATTATCGTATTCTACTTAATTAATTTAATTGAAAAATAACGTAAATCCTATTTACGGAAATCCGGTCTGTGACCGGTGTATGCGAGAATAACACCCCATATCAAAATAGCATAAGTGTTGACTACAACATGGTCATTTTAGTATATTATGGCTATGTATAAGAAAAGAAAAGAAAGTGGAGTAAAGAAAAGAAAAGAATAGGGGGGGGGTTATAATAGTATATATAATATATATATATATGCTACATAGTGTTACCGGTAAGTAAGTTTTAGTATTTGAGAAATATTGTAATGTTGTATAAATTATTACATAGAACTATGGGAATAAGTATAGAATTCATATCGCACTTGCCAATGGAGTTGCAAGAGGACATATTGAAGCTTATGTCTATGAAGGAAGGCAAGGATTTTCCTATAGAGATAGATGACAACGTATATTTTGTAGAGGAGCCTGTTGCTAAGTTAATAGAAGAGTTAACTGAAGAGAATATTGGGTTCAGGAATAGGCTAGACGAGCTAGATGGAATACCAAAAAATTAAAGGCAATCGTCATTACATTTATGATCACATAAGTGAGTTCTATAATGACCATCCTGACAAGACTCCTCTGAAGGACTGGCGTGATGGTAAACAAGATGATTGGGTCTACAGTGATGATGACAGGATAATTCAGTTATTGAAGGTCGCTGACTTAAATCATCCTAATGACAGGAAAAATTATAAATGGGCAAGGAATTATGTAAGGACTGTAGTAGGCACATTTGTTAACAATAAGAAGACTTTTATGGATACTGATTTTGACCAGCATCCTAACAGGTACACATTTTCTAAGAAGATCAAGTATACGAACATGAGGGTAAGGAAACGTAAGAAGGTGACGAACAATGAAAAGATATTCGCTACTAATGTCGTTACGGGAATGGGCCCGGTTAAAGCTTACATGGATGCATTTCAAGCTGCTACTGATGAGAACAAAGCTAAGAAGAAAGCGTTAGTACTTTTAAAACAGGAGAGGATTATGCAAGAAATAGAAAAGACAGTATTAGATGTTGCTAAAGCGTTAGGTGTTGACCACAAGTATGTTTTAAACAGGCTTAAGTGTTTAGCTGACAATAGTGAAGACGATAATATCATATTGCAGTCTACTAAAGAGCTAGGCAAGATTATAGGCACATCTGTCAATACTGTGAAGCACCGTGAGATGGGTGTCTTTGGTGTCTTCCAAGGTTTCTCTCCAGATCAGTTAGAATCTGCTAAGCAAGAAGTACTGCCTGAGAAGAGTGATGGCTGAACCAACTCTTTTAGAATTAATCTCAGGCGGCAAGGTTAGGCATGGAGGTACTGGTAAGTACAAAGAGGAAGAAGGTGCTATAGCTCCATTAACTGAATCAAAATTAGTTACAGATTTTGTATTGCCTATGGTGACAGGGGCAACTGCAGCGACAGAAGATTATGAACCGGGTGCTTTAGATGTAGCGTTTGCTATTCCAGTAGTTGGCAAAGCAGGCAGGGTAGGTTTAAATATTGGTAAGAAAGTGGCTGGAAGACTATTTTCTAAAGAAACTTTAAAAAGTTTAAGTTCTATAAAACCTAAGATTCAAGCATTTCGTAGAAAGAATATGTATAGAGGAAATGTTTTGTTACCTGAGTCAACATTAACACAATCTCAAAGGGCTCTTGTTAAGGAGACAAGAGAGTTCACAAAGGAAAATTTAACAAACGAAGAAGGATATAAAAGATATATTAGGACATTCTTTGATGACGCTTTTATTGAACCAGACGAAATGGAATTATTAGAGGATTATCTGATGAATTCTCCACGTGGTAAAATTTATTGGAAGGAATTCAAACAAATTGTTGGAGAAAATATTGATATAATGGACTATCGAAATATGGTTAACCCAACAACAGATTTTCTGAGAAGGGCAATGGGGAAGGGGACGGTATATGGCGTCCATATGCCAGGTAGTCAACAAGTTGCTGGAAAACAAAAATTGTTTAATTGGGGTGACAGTGACAGACTAAGGAAGACAACTGGACAAACAAATGTACACGAATTTACACATGCTGGACAGTTACATAGATTTCAGGGTAAACTTATTCATGGTTTGAAAAATATATTTGATCCTAACTTGAATCCAGATATTTTTTCAGCAAGTACTAAACTTCAGTCTGCTATGGCTAAAGCTAAAGGTACAACTGAAGCTATATCTGGTTTAGTTAAGCAAGGAGGTTCGAGACAGATATTTGGAGTGTTTCAACATAAATTAATGAGGAATATGAGGCCTGAAGCTAAGGAACTTATGAAAAGACAGTTTTCTAAAAAGGGAGGTTTACTTAATTATTTAAGAATAACAGGAAAGTACAGTAGTGAAGTGAGAGATAAAAATTATATTCTATATGTGAATGATTGGTGGGAAACAACAGCAAGGCTTAACGCAATGAGGTATATTGAACATCTTGGTCTTGATGTAAGGAAAAGTTCTCAATATAGAGAGTTGCTGAGTACATATGATGAGGGTTTTATTAAAGAGATATATAAGTATTCTTGGGCTGGTATCCCTTTAGCTGATGCACAACTCTTTGGAGAACCTGATGAACATTTAAACAGATTGGAGAAAATTGAATGAGTATCAAGAATACAGATAAAGGTAAACATCTTAATATGTTTACTGGCAAACCTAAAACTGATAAGAAATCAAGTGATAAAGCTTTTGATATGATGACAACAGCCAGTGATAAGACTGATGTAGATTTTTCTAAGTTAAGTAGTACAGCCCATACTGTCTTAGCTGGAGCTGGTATGATTCCAGCTATTGGTAATGTTGCTGATGTAATGGACGCTGTTTTATATGGATTAGAAGGTGATAAGTATGGAGCTGGTCTATCGTTAATGTCAGCTTTACCAATGGTTGGTCTTATGGCTGGAGGTATAAAACTGGTTAAAGGAGGCAAAAAGGCTGCGAATATAGCTAAAATCCAAAAGCGTCAAGTTACTTTAGTTGAAGGTGCACAAGAAGTTGTTAGACAATATGGATTCGATCCAAATGATGCTGAGTTAGTCAGTAATATTGCAGATACTGTATCTGATGCCGCAGAGGGATTAATGGAAGCAGGTAGAAAATATGAGAATTTGCTAAGTAAAGGTATTCCAACTGATGATGCTCAGGCTGTTATGACTTATCTTGATCATATTAGCCCTAGAGCAATTAAGGCAGCTGAAGATTTTAAGAAGATGGGTTATGATGAGTTAGAATTTTATGGTAAAGAAGCTGTTGATGAAATGAATCGGTTAGTAAAAAAGGGCAAAGAGTTGTACAAAACAGGAGAAATGAATCGTGAATTACCAAGAGGTGGATATAATATGTATGAACGTATGATGGAGGGTAAATCAGCTTATTCTAAAGCAGATTTAGAACTTTTAGAGATATTAGGTATAAAGCCACCCCGTCACCTGCGGTGAATATTAACACACAGAATGTATCACAGGCAGAAGAAGTATTTGAATTAGCAAGTAAAGATTTAATATCATTTGGCAAGCTGTTTCTTCCTGATGACTTCATGCGCAGCGAAACTCCTCCCTTCCACTATGAAGTCACGGATGCAATAGATGATAAGTCTGTTAAGCAGCTTGCTATTATTTTACCTCGAGGTCATGGTAAGACAGTACTGACTAAAGCATCAGTATTAAAAGATTTCGTATTTTGTCCTAAAGATGATATGATGTTTTACGCATGGGTATCTGCTACACAGAAGCTTTCTGTAGGCAACATGGACTACATAAAGCATCACCTTGAATACAATGACAGGTTCTTATATTACTTTGGTAAGACGAAAGGGCCCAAGTGGACTGAAGAAGATATAGAACTGTCTAATGGGTGTAAACTTATCTCCAAATCTAATGTAGCAGGTATCCGTGGCGGTGCAAAACTCCATAAACGATATGACTTAATTATACTTGATGACTTTGAGCATGAAGCAAATACTATTACAAGAGATGCTCGTAGTAAGAATGCTAACCTTGTAACTGCTGTTGTATACCCTGCTATTGAACCTCATACTGGAAGACTAAGAGTGAATGGAACTCCTGTACACTATGATTCATTCATCAATAACCTGCTTATTAATCATGCGAGAGCTCAATCGGATGGTGATGATTTTGCATGGAAGATAATAACACATAAGGCATATACTAAGTCAGGTGATGCCTTGTGGTCATCTTGGTTCCCAACTACTAAATTAGAAGAGAAAAAGAAATTCTATAGGGATTCTGGACAGGCCTCCAAGTTTTACCAGGAATATATGATGGAAGTCCAGAGTGCTGAAGATGCATTATGGACAAGAGAACATATAAAGTATTGGAAAGGGTATTATGATTATGATGCAGATGAGAATCAGAACTTCCTTGTTGTAGAAGGAGAGAGATTCCCTGTTAATTGCTTTGTAGGATGTGATCCTGCTACTGATATTGATACAAAAGAATCAGACTTCTCTGTTATAATGTGCATTGCGATTGACAGTGATAATAGTCTTTATGTACTTGACTATGAGAGACACAGGAGTATCCCTACAATAGGTGCTAAGAATGCTGAGAATGTTATTATAGATAGGAAAGGTGTTGTGGACTATATATTAGAGATGCATCAGAAGTACCATTGTATTTCTTCTACTGTAGAAGATGTCGCAATGAATAGGAGTGTGTTCCAATCATTGAATGAGGAAAGGAGAAGGCTTAATAAGTTTGATGTAGCTGTAATTCCTGAGAAGCCAGGCGGTAGACAGAAGATAAATCGTATATACAGTGGACTCTCAGGCAGGTTTAGTATGGGAACAGTATATTTGAGGGAAAATATGTTTGATTTAACTAACGAAATTGTTACTTTTGGACCGCGAATGGCTCACGATGACACTATAGAAGCTCTTTTTTATGCTAATCTGCATGCTTTTCCTTCAGATTTAAGTAAAAATGATGACAAAAGGTTGTGGTTTAAGCCAAAAAAGCGTGTAAAAAGTTGGATCGTAGCATAAAATAAACAAAAAAGGGTAATAAAATGGCTGGATTAAGAAAAAGAATAGGGAAACGGATATCTGAAGCGGTATCAAAACGTAGAATCAAGAAACTTGCAAAGAAAGGTAAAGTAACTGCTGGATTTGGGGCAACAAAAGGTTCTAAAGTTTCTAAAAGAGTGTATGATAAAGGTGGAAGTAAACAGCGAAAAGAGATGAAAGCTACAGGCAAAGTCTCAAGAGGAGCTGTTGGAGCTGAAGCAACTAAAGGCGGAACATACGTTAAATACGGAAAGAAAACCAAAGCAGCTGGAGATTTTAGGGCAGCTTTTAAATCAGGTTGTGCTAAAGGTGCAAAATCTTTTACTTGGCAAGGTCGTTCATATAGTTGCGCTAAGAAGTAATGCCAAGATTTGGTAGGCGTTCTAAAGAACGATTAAAAGGTGTTGATGCTAAACTTGTAAATGTCCTAAATGAGCTTATTAAGATAATGGATGTTACCATTATTGAAGGACTGCGAAGTAAAGAGCGTCAAGAAGAACTCCTTGAAAAAGGAGCGACGAAGGTTAAATATTCAAGGCATATGTCTGGGAAAGCTGTTGACTTAGCTCCATATCCTATAGATTGGGAAGACAGGGAACGCTTTCATTATATGGGTGGTATGTTGAGAGGAATAGGCCACCAATTAGGACTAAAGATTCGCTGGGGTGGCGACTGGGATTCTGATGGTGAAATCAAAGATAATTCATTTGATGACTTAGTTCATGTAGAAATAAAGGAGTAAATTATGGCTAACAAAATAAAAAAAGAAGTTGGATTATCCGCAGCGGCTAAATGTCAGAAAAAAGGTGGCAAATGGTCAAAAGGGAAATGTGTCACTCCTGCTAAAAAAGTTTCAAAAACAGGAGCTACAGCATCAATTAATTTACTTACATCTGGGCTGATGGGGAGAAATGAGAAAAAATAAATGCCAAGAAAAACTAAGAAAACTAAGGCCCAAGTAAATAAGCAATTATGGGATAGAGCAAATACTTCACATAGGACTAAGTGGCAATCTATATCGCAGAAGTCATATGATTTTTATTTAAATGAGCAACTGACTAAAGAAGAGCAGTCTATGCTTGAAGAGTCAGGGATGCCTACATTCATTATAAACAGGGTAACTCCTATTGTAGAGATAATGAAATACTTTGTAACTGCTAATAATCCAAGATGGAAAGCAGTAGGTGTTACAGGTGATGATACAGATATAGCTCAGGTACATTCAGATATAACAGATTATTGTTGGCACTTGTCTAACGGCAAATCAATATATAGTCAAGTAGCTCTTGATGCTCTCACTAAAGGTATTGGCTACTTCATGGTTGATGTAGACCCTGATTTAGACAGGGGCATGGGAGAAGTATTATTTAAGCGTGTAGAACCATATGATGTATATGTAGACCCTGCGAGTAAAGATTTCTTATTTAGAGATGCTTCTTTTATTAGTATTCGTAAGAATCTATCTCGTACAAGATTAATTAATATGTTTCCTCAGTTTGCTGCTAAAATAAAGAAAGTAGAAGCATCAAGTGATGTTGTAAGTTATTCACAAAGAGATTTAGATCAGTCTGCTTCAATACAGCAGGAAGATATAACATTAGGTATAGACTTAGAAGCTGAAGATGATGCTATACTGCCATATTATGAGACATACAAGAAAATAAAGTTTCCATATAGAAATGTATTTATAAAGATTGACCCAAGCCCTGCTCAGATGCAACAAATAAAAGATAATGTTGAAGAAGAGATGGAGAAATTTCGTCAGGAAATAGATGTAAGTCTTAAAGAAAAGTCATTACAAATCCAGCAGTCTGTTGAAGCAGGAGAGATGATTCCTGAGAGAGCAGAGCTTGAAATACAGAAGTCTGAAGAGATGTCTAAACAGGCAATGCAGGAAAAAGAGATGCAACTTATGTCTGAGGCCCAAGATGCAGCAACTGTTATAGATCAAAAGATTATGACTGAAAAGAATTATAGAGCTCTTATTAAAGGCGGAGGAATGGCTGATAATATAGTGGATTCAATACAGTTTTATGAAAATAGGATTGTACTTGTATGTTCAGTAGGCGATGATGTTCTATTATATGAGCGTACTTTAGAGATTTCTGAATATCCTATTATCCCTATTCCGTATATGTACACAGGAACTCCTTACCCAATGAGTGCTGTAACTCCTCTTATAGGTAAACAGCAGGAGATTAATAAGGCCCACCAAATCATGTTACATAATGCTAATTTAGCTTCTAACTTGAGATGGATGTATGAAGAAGGCTCTGTACCTGAAGAAGAATGGGAACGGTATTCATCAGCTCCCGGTGCCTTATTAAAGTATAGACAAGGATTTAATGCTCCTACTCCTATATTACCAGCCCCAATCAACAATGCATTCTTCTCAGTAGTCCAAGAAGGTAAACAGGATGCTGAATATATAGCAGGTGTTCCTTCAGCAATGATGGGATTTACTCAGGAGCAGGCTGAGACATATAGAGGGTTACTTGCTAATGATGAATTTGGCACTCGTAGGTTGAAAGCATGGATGGGTTCTATTGTAGAGCCTGCCCTTGAACATCTTGGTAAATGTTTTCAAATGATATCACAGAATCATTATACAGCAGAGAAAGTATTTAGAATTGTACAACCTGAAGCAGGTCAGAAACCTGATCAAGATAAAGAATCAAGAATTAATATTCCTATTTATAATGATTATGGAAAAGCAATTGGATTATTTAGAGATTATAACTCATCAAGGTTTGATGTAAGGCTTATAGCTGGAGCAACAATGCCTATTAATAGATGGGCTCTTCTTGAAGAATATTTTAAGTGGTTCCAAGCTGGTCTTATAGATGATATAGCAATGATTGCTGAAACAGATATCAGGAATAAGAAGCAGATTGTTGAAAGAAAATCAATGTATTCTCAGATGCAAGGACAGATATCATCTATGGAAGAATCTCTAAAAGATAAAGAAGGAACTATTGAAACATTAGAACGTCAGTTAGTACAGGCAGGTATTAAGATGAAAGTTGGAGATGCTGCTAATGAAGTTCGTAAAGATGTATTAGAAACAGAAGCACAACAGAAGCTTTTAAGAGGAATGTTGAAGACAGAGTTTGAAAAAGAGAAGATGGCAATTAAACAGCAAGTTGCTGCTGGCGAAACTGAAGAACTTGAAGGTGAATAATTGGTTCAATGGAATAAAAAATCTTATCCCAATATGGCTAGAAGCGGTAGTAAGAACGGCAGATGGAAAGATGGAAGCAGTCAAACTCATTATAGAAATAAAGCAAATGCTGGTCGTGGTGAAGTAGTTCATCATAAAGATAATAATAAGAAAAATAATAGTAGATCAAATGTAGAAGTTATATCTAAGGCTAAACACAATAAGGTTCATCCTGAGAAAGGTGGTAAAAGGAAGTGTAAATCTGGTCAAGTTTGGAGCAAGAAATTAAAAGCCTGTGTATAACAAAAGAATAGTTGTGTTTAATATTTTACCAATATTATATTTTAACAAACAAAAAGGATAGCAAATGGAACAAGAACAAGTAAGCAACGCCGAAATGGCCCCTGAAAGTGATGTCCAAGATAGTATCTTTGACGCTGGTGAATCTGAAGACTTTTTTACTGCTTTAGATTCATCTGTTAATGGTGGTATCCAAGATGAACAAGAACTTACGCAGTTAACCTCGGAAGAAGGTGATAACACACCACAGAGCCCTAGTGAAGTTCAGCAGCAAAGTGATGACGTTGGTCAAGAAGCTTTGCAAAAGAGGTATAGTGATTCAAGTAGAGAAGCTAAAAGATTAAACGGACAGCTCCAAGAACTCGAACCATATATGCCTATACTCGATGCAATGAGAGAAGACCCTAATTTAATTCAGCATGTGCGGAATTACTTTGAGGGTGGGGGTCAAGCTCCTCAGAATATGTCTGAAAAGCTTGAATTACCTGAAGATTTTGTATTCGATGCTGATGATGCTTTCAGCACTCCTGAATCCGATTCAGCGAAAGTGTTAGGTGCAACGGTAGATGGTATAGTGCAGCGAAGATTGAATAATACTTTGCAAACACAACGTACTGAAAACCAGAGGTTAGCTAAAGAAACTGCTTTTCGTCAACAACATGAAATGTCTGATGATGAGTGGAAAGATTTTGTTGACTTTGCTAAATCCAAATCACTTGAGCTAGAAGATATTTATTTTTTAAAGAATCGAGAGAACAGGGAAGCTAATATAGCTGATAACACAAGACAGCAGATGGCTGATCAAATGCGTAAAGCACAAGACCAACCTCGTTCTCTTGCTACAGCAGGAAGCACACCAGTAGAACAATCTCCAGATGATTCAGTATTTGATGCCATAGTAGGACTTGACTCAGAATTAGATTCTGTATTTGGCTAATTTAGCTGAATACTTTAATTAAAATAAGGAGTTAATAAAGATGGCTGATCTATTTCAGTTAGAATCTGGATTAACTGAATCCTCCTCTCCTACTGGTATAAGTCCAGCATCATCTTCGCTTGATACAGGCGATCTTAGACGAAAGTACAATTTTGGCGACAGAGTATCCGAATTAGCGATTGCTCAAGACCCATTTTTTCGCTTTGTGTCTAAACTTGCTAAAAAGCCTACAGATGATCCTGAATTTAAATTCACAGAGAGGCGTGGCTCTTATCATAAGCGATATGCGTATGTTGTTGGTTTTTATAATGGGTCTGCAGATGCATTTAACAGCTCAGAACTATTAACCAGTGGCGGAGCAGCTTTATCAACATCTGCTGGACAGCAAGTAAAAGTATTTATGGCAACTGATTATAAATCAGCTGGCAATATAGGTACTATTTTTGGACAGTCAGGTAATGATATTTTGGTTGGAGATGATGGTACTCAACCTGAGTTCCTTCTTCCTGGTCAAATGATCAAGATTAACATGACAAGTAATGATACTGGTGGACACGATGGCGGCTCAGCCGTAACAAGTGTTAGTCAAAAAGATTATATTGTTATTAAAGTTGATACTGTGCATGCTCAAGCAAATACTGCTAGTGTTGTAGGCCGTGGACTAAATGATGGTGCTGTTGAAACTGCTAAGACGTATTACTATACGCCGATAACAGGTACGATTGTTAGACCTTTGGACGCAGCTGCTAATAAAGAACTTACTTCTTTTGTAGCTGATGATCCAATTGGTGTTACATATAGTGCTTCTGTTTCAAACGTATTAGAACCTATGCGTTCTTATGTAGTTGGTACAGCTCACGCTCAAGGATCAGGTTACCCAGAAACATGGAAGGATCAACCTTTCTCGACCGGATACGGACGTACACAAATTTGGAAGACTGCAATGGCAATGGATAACACTACTCGTGCTACCGTGCTAAAGTATGAACCTAATGAGTGGGCCCGTGTTTGGAAGGAAAAGTTGGTCGAACACAAGTGGGATATCGAACAAAGTCTTTTGTTTGGTTCTCAGTATGATTCCGGTAGTGAATGGTATACACAAGGTGCTGTTGATTATATTTCAGGATATGGTAATGTGTTTAGTCTTGCAATTGCAACTAAGACACAGGACGATTTCTTAGATGATTTAAGCAATTACCTTGATCCAAGATACAACAATGCTAGCGCATCGATGTTCTTTTGTGATACTGCTACTTACAACTGGCTTCATAAACTAAGTGGGTATTTCTCAAATAATCTTGAGATATCACCTAACTTTAGAGCTGATATGTCTTTAACAGCTAAAAAGAAGGCATTTGGAGTTAGTATTTCTACTATTAATACACCTTATGGTGATATGAATGTAGCTAGGAATATTCACCTTGATGGACATCCTATCAAGATTCTTGCAGTCAACATGAGATATGTTAAGTACAGACCTCTTGTTGGTAATGGTTTGAATCGTGATACGGCTGTTTATGTTGGTGTCCAAACCTTAGAAAACAGTGGTGTTGATCGTCGGGTTGACTTAATCCAAACAGAAGCTGGGATGGAATGGCAAATGCCAGAAGCCCACGCTTACTGGTCATAAGGAGGTAATGAATAATGGGAATTCCACTTTATGGACAAAATAAGCAAGGTGGTAAGATCGATGATGTTCTTATCAACTCAAAGAATGTTTGGACATTCGATAGACCTCCAATGGTACTTGATGATGGTATGCTCGGTGGAGCTCAAAAGCTTGCTGATGGAACTGCTCAGGATGTTGTATTACATCAATATCCAGCAGGATCAGGTTCTATATATGGATTGCAGTTAGCTGCATCCTATAATGGAACTCAAGATATTGACGGGCCAGCTGTAGCATCTACTGGAATGAATTATGAAGGTGATGAAGCTGATGATGAAGGATTTCAGTGGGCAATGAGTTATCCCGGTAGTAAGGGAATTGAAAATGTTGATTCTTTTACAGTTGGCGGTCCTGCATTTTATGCTAAGCTTAAATATAGTATTGAAGATGTTAGTATTACTGATGATTGTGCTTTTGGCTTTAGGTTGAAATCACAAGCTTCTAATGCTGCTCTTGATAACTATACTGATGTAGCTTGTCTTAATCAGCAAAATACCGCTATTAACGTAGAAAGTATTTTAAATAATGCTACTACAGTTACTACTGATACTACGGATAACTGGGGTGATGGCGAAACTCATACAGTAGAAGTTCGCATCTCAAAAGCTGGTGTTGCTTCTTACCGTTTAGATGGTAGGGCAGTTACAACATCTCCTACTGCTGATGTGACTTTTGATGCTGGTGATGTCTTCACACCATTTATGTTTTTCTTACACTCCAGTGCAGCTTCTTGTGATGTTATTTTACAAGAGTTGGAAACTGGATTA
>Ga0208179_1001087_pt1 | contig 14613 bp, 35 predicted proteins | sample Malvired_Geostar_FD_184238 | JGI IMG/M metagenome (GOLD analysis project Ga0208179, IMG submission 184238) | Marine viral communities from the Global Malaspina Expedition - Malaspina viral metaG DeepMed_Geostar (SPAdes) (version 2) | ecosystem: Environmental > Aquatic > Marine > Oceanic | place...
GCCGAGGGTTGCGAGCCTCAAGCTGGACAAGCGCCTTGTGTTCGCGGAATGCGCGATTGGCGGCTTCTTCACGAAAGCGGATAACTGTCACGCCGCACTCTCCTTTGCTGTGCGGCAATCCATTTACAGCATCAGAATCGCACGGGGCAGCACCTTGCAGGCGTGATTTATCCACTGGGGGTGTCGGGCGGCTCACAGCGTCACCTCTACCCGACCGGGCTTTTCAGGATCTGCGAACTCATACGAAGGCAGGAAGCGGCGATCATTCACGCCAAGCGCATCTGCGATCCCGTCGAAATACGGCTTCATCCGGTTCGGATAGTTTACCCGATCACCTCGACGGTCAGGCGGCACAAAACGGACATGGATGCGAATGTCTCCCTCATCGGGCAGCGAAACGCGAACGGCCTGAGCCGCTGCATAAGCCCAATTGCGATGCTTCTTTTTCACCGGCTGTAATGACCGCCAATGCTCATTATGGTGCCCGCTCAGGCTCGACGGCGGGAACGGCAGCACGATCATGCCTCTGCCCCCGCCAAAGCAAGGCGAGCCACGAAGCGGGCGTTTGCCGCCTCCATTTCATCGCGGTATTGCTGATCGCGCTTGGTAAGATTCGTGCAGTGGTAGCGGGGCTTAGGCTCCCGGCGCTTCTCTGCCTTACGGGTCAGGTCGTGCAGGGTGCGCGGATCTACGCTCCGTCCGAAGCTGTTCATCAGCGCGGCGTGGATCGTGTCAGGCCGATAGCCATAGCCAGCGAGGCGGCGAGCCATGTGGCTAGGATAATCCTCTGCGGGTCCGGTCAGGATGTTCATCACGCCCTCCCCTTCAGCAGCCGCTCGTATTTCCGGTGCAACCGGGCATAGCGGGCATGGGGATGGTCCAGTTCATAGAAGAACCGGGTGACGTAGCGGCGTAGCTTGCGGATCATGCCCGCGCCTCCGTTGGCCGAAGCTTGGCAAGCTGGGCTTCCAGAGCGTCCCGAGCGTTTTCCAAGGTGGCGCGATTGGCCCGAACCTCGTCAGCGTCGATCTCGCCATCCTCAAGCGCCACAGACAGAGCCAGTGCAGCAGCAAGGATGCTGGTCTGTCCGCTGTGGTCACAGTTCTTGCCGGGGCGGCTGTCTTCGCACAGTCGGTCGAAGTAGCCGGTGAAGCGGCCATTCCATTCGCGCTTGGCACGACCGAAGGCTGTCACCTTCATGGCGGCGAGGCCGCTGGCGTATTTAGCCGCCTGATCGTCGGACTCGATGCCAAGAACCTTAGCAACATCGCTCCAGGTCAGGCCATCGTCATTCTTGATTTCACGCAGGGCGCGGCCAATGGCCTCAAGCGCATTCGCGTCGGTATAGACCGCGCGTTTTCCTGTAGAACGTAGGGTCATGTTTATGCGACCTCTTGGTTATGGAAAGGAACGAGATCAGACCCGCCAGCGATGCCAGACCGATCGGTTCGGTCGCCGCTGGTGTGGTCGATGAATTGAAAGCGCGGTGCGTAATGGCCCGCCTTGCGAAACGCCGGTTCCGTGCCCGCGTCGATCAGCGATGGGGGCGTCGGTAGATGGACGTCCTGGTCTTCATCCTGACCGAGCCGCGCGCTGCCGCCCTGATTGTGCTGACGCACTGCCTTATCCGGGGGAGTCACTTGTGAAAGCTCCCGCACATCACAGCACCGCCCAAATGCCAGCGCCGGTAAGCGCCAGAAACAGGGCCGCTGCGACATGAAGGGCCAGCCACGAACGGGCGCAGTCACGCGCGACAACCGTGGTGTGGTCGATACCTGCCTTGTCCAGAGCGATAAGAGCAGGGAGCCAGTCGTATTTGGAGGCCGGGCGGGTCATGCTGCTTTCCTTGGCGAGCGACTTGCACGGGACGCCCACGCATGAACGCGCCCCTTGAAGTCATCTGCGTTGGTGATTTCCCAAGGTCCGAACTTGCCGTTGCGGACTACTTGGACGGCGCGAACAGTCATCGTTTCGGGATCGCCAGAGACGATCACTGCCGTGATGTTGCTGCTCAGTGCGGTAAGGCGCTCGAAATATATCCGTTGGCCCGTAGGAACGGTTTCGACGCCCTGCCCCTTCCATTCCAGAAAGAGAAACCGGCCATTGATTTCGACAGTTGCATCAACGTCGGTCATCCCGATGGCGCGGGGAAAGCAACCGGCGAACTGCTCAATCTTGGGGCGATGCTTGACGTTGTAACAGCCGCGCTCGTCACACTTCCAGCGCATCGGATTATAGCCGCGCGGGTTCATTTCATCACCTGCACGACAAAGCCGATAGAGGCGAAGTGCTGATGGAATCCCGCTACGTCATCACCGAAGTAAAAGAACGCCTGCCCTTGCGTAGGAGCCGCCTTCTCGCCGTTTGGGCCTTCGAAACGGATGCGCCCACGGGTGAAACAGATGGCATTTGCATTGGCCGCGCCAGTCTGAAACCAACGGGTGTCCGTGTAATTGTGCGTCAGCACGATCATGCCGGTGACGCGCCCGCTGTCGAACTCGGCAACAGCCTTTTCGATGAACTCACCGATTGCAGGCTGCGCGTAAGGCGGGTTCAGCCAAACACGACCTTGCCAATCCTGCTCAAGCCCATTGTCGGATTCCGTGAAGAACCGCTCGGCCTGAACAGTTTCGTTGGCGATGTCGCTGGAAGCCGGATCAAGATCGAAGCCACCCAAGAACGTGCGGGCAACTTCGATATATTCGGCAGGCGTGTACCATTCATTGTTGCCGGTGAAGCTGGTACGATTGACGATCTTCTGTTCAATCGCCTCAGGCTGTTCCTCTTTCGGAAGCCGTGCAATTTCAGCGGCAGCAGAAACCTTGATGTCGCCACGGTCGACAGCTTCCGCCAGATCGGGAATGCCCTCATTCTCGACAACGCGGGCAGCGCGAACGGATCGCGGCGAAACGTTGAGCAATCCCGCCGCGTCTTTCTGCGTGATGGGGGCCGGATCGGGATCGTTGGCGGGGACAATTTCAAGAGGCAAATTTGCCGCTTGTTCTGTCTTTTCAGAACGACGATCACCACCATGCCCCATCTTGGCAAGGCGGGTTGCCACCATGGCGCGCTGGCTTTCGCTAAGGTGCCGCCTGTGCAGGTTTGTCGAGATTACGAACGAAAGCGGATCGTCGCCTTCGAAATTGACGCGGGGACATTCAACGCCCGCTTCCCGCGCCGCCATGTAGCGATTGCGGCCATCAAGAATGGTATCGCCCATGAACACGACAGGCTCACGAACACCATTCGCTGCAATATCCGCTACCAGTTCATCGAACGGCTGTCCGGTGAGCATAGGGAACAGATTGGCGTATTCGTGAAAGCGCACCTCTTGCGCCGCGATAGGAGCCAGCGCGTTCATGCCGCAGCATCTCGCTCAGGCGCTGCGAACGCCTTAGGCACCGGCTTGCCAAGCTTCTTGGCGAAGGCCCTCACCCCTTCCATCCGCCATTTCGGAATGGAGTGCGATGTTTTCCAACTCGACACAGTGGTCGGGGCGATGTCGAGAAAATTGGCGACAGCGACTGTGCCACCAAGTTCGTCGATAAAGTCGGATACCGTTTTCATGCCGCTTTTGTTACGGGATTCGTAACTTAAATGCAAGCGCCAATTACGATATCCGTTATCGACAGGCGGTTACGATTCCCGCAAGTCGCAGATATGCTAACGCACGACGAAATCCGGGAAGAACTGATCCGCCAGCTTGATGCAGGCGAGATTAAGGCCGTGACGGTTGCCCGCAAGCTGAACATTGCAGCTGCGCGGGTTTCTGAGATGCGGAAGCGGGACCGTCGCGTCCAGCAAGATGAAATGCAGCCGCTAGCAGAGCTGCTAAAAATGACCCCGGCTTCACCGACTAATGTTCGACCGGTTGAGGCAACGGAGGAAATAGCTAACTGGGGAAAGGTCGCGCAGGGTGTTTGGTTGGAACAGACTGACAGAGACGAATTTGAAACAGTTCCTTATGACAGGTTCGCCGGAGATCCAGGCGTCGAGGATCTGTTTGCAGTAACGCCAGAAGGAACCAGCATGAATCTGGTGTTTCTGCCTGGCACTGATCTTATTTGCCGCCGCACTGCGTTTGGCGACGGGCGCTGGAAGACTGGCGACTATGTCATCGCGCAAAGGACCGCTCATGACTTGCGAGAGCTGACTTGCAAACGCGTCGAGATTGACGACGATGGGGAGTTCTGGCTGCACAGTGAATCCAGCGACCCCAAGTTCGCAGAGCCTTGGAAGATCGGGAAGCCGACAGAGGATCACCATCTGGACAGTGAGATCCAGATCGTCGGCAAGGTCATCCGGGCCGTTCAGAACTTCGAGCGCCGCCGGTAAATGCCCAAGATTCCAGATCGCTTCGTGGTATTCGATCTGGAAACAACGGGACTGAGTCCAAGCAAAAACGATATAATCGAGATAGGTGCGATCAAGGTTGATCTAGCAAACTCGACCCATCCCGGCTTTAAAATGCTAGTGAGGCCGAAAGGCCGAGTTTCCGCTCGGATATCTCAGCTAACCGGTATCACCCAAAGCATGATTGATGCAGACGGGGTGCCGCTCGCAAACGCGATCGCTGATTTTTCCTCGTTCTGTGAGCGCTTGCCGCTGGTAAGCTTTAATGCGTCTTTCGACCGAAGATTTCTTTACAGCGCCTGCGAGAGGTTGGAACACCCTCATTTCAAGCACCGGTCTATCTGTGCGCTGCAGATGGCTCGGAAAGCATGGCCCTATAGACCATCCCACCGACTGACCGATCTTTGCTTAGCGGCGGGCATATCAGTGGCGGACGAACACCGGGCGCTTGCCGACTGCGAAAGGGCGCTGCGCATCTTCGTTCTCAGCGCAATGGCGTTGGGTTGGGAATTTAAACAACGCTAGTTACGATTTTCGTATTGACCTGATGTTACGAATACCGTAACACAGTCTCCAGAGGCGGACAGTCGTTCGCCGGTTTTCTGGAGGCTCAAGATGGCGCAAGATCTGTATCGGGTAATGAGCACGGCGTTTTGCCGGCCCATTGAGTGCCTTGGCATTTTTGATGCAGAACGCACCGCCTCAATTCACCGCACAGCTATTGAGATTGCCAATCGCGCTGGCGAAGAAGTCTGCGTCGAGCAGCTCGTCGGCAAAGACATATGGCACACTGCTGATCTGATCGGCGATTTCGGCATCGTCAGCCCCACGCAGGTGGCGGCATGATGCGCGGCCTTCTCTCCTACCTCTGCCCGAAGCGAAAGTGTCGCCACACTTGGCAGGCCAGCTTTGTTGACGTGATCCGCGATGCCGATTGCCCGCGATGCGGAACCAAGGGCTTGTCGCCGGTCGATGTCGAGGACTTGTCCTATGAGCGCACGGCAGGGGAACTGGCATGAGCAAGCATCCAGAAGAATTCACGGTGAAGGCGTGGAGCGCGAACGCGATTGCATTCATCGAAGATCAGGGCCTGACGCGCGAGTTTAGCGATTGGTGCGGCGGTTGGCCGTGCCCAGTTGACCCGAAGATGGTCACGGCTGCGCCGGTTCTTTTGGAATTGCTGGAAAAGGCGGCCCTGTTTGTAGGCTGGGCATATACCCGCCAACAAGTTGTTGCGGGTGTTCATGCCGAAGAACTGATCGATGCGATTGATGCCGCCGTAGCCAACGCGCGAGGTGAAGCATGAAGCAGCTCGTCGCCTGTCACTGCGGGGATTACCCCGCCGGAGAATGTCCCACCCCAACCTGCTGGCGTGAAGTCTATCGCTGCGCTGGGTGCGGTATGGTGGAAAATGAATTCGGCACCACGGACTGTGATTGCCCCACGCGTGTACTGCACGCGTTTCGCAAACCCTCCTGTTGGAAAGCCAGTGCCTCCGAGGCTGATCTGGTTTCTCTGTTCAAGCGCCTTCCGCTTCACGGCGATGCAGGCTGCGACAAGCTGACGGATGAAGAATGGCGGATTGTCGCGTTGGCGGCAATCCGCGCCCTGTCTCTTCTCCATAAAGGAGGCCGCGCATGAACCAGAACCCATGGGCGCAACTCGCCAGCTATGGCCGCGAACTGCCCACACACTTCAATCTGTCCTGCCAGCCAAACAGCCTCGAAAGCGCGCAACTTTGGACGCTTTCGTTCAGCCGGGGCGGCAGGTTCGTGATCGGCCAAGGCCGGACAGTTCTTGAGGCAATCGACGCGGCCCGAACGCTGACTGGCGAATGCCCGGTGTCGCACGATGGGCTCCACCACATCGACACAAGCATGGAAGCGGGACCGCACCATTGCTTCCATTGCAACGCAAACTTGAGGGCCAAATAATGTCCGAAAATCGCGCCACCGCTATCCGACCGGACGCCATACAGTCCGATTATCGCGACTTTAACCTGAGCTTTGAATACGGATATTACACCGCCGTCCACAAGGACTACGATGCCGATTGGCAGGGCGAGGAAGATGGTTGGGTTGGCTCGCATCCAATCCTTTCGTCCCGTACCCGCACAGGCTTGTTCGGGGAAATCGACGCATGGCATGACGAACAGGTGTCGGCATGAACGCTCCCGCCAACGTTACTCTGGCATGGCCGGTTGAAGCCCGCGCTATCCTCGCCACCCTCGACCCTGCGGACTGGACCAAGGTTCTCGTTCCCTATGTGTCGGGTGATCGCTTTGAATGGCACCCCCTCACCGACGCTGCGGCAGATGCCCACTGGAAGCTTGGCTTGCTCCAGAAGGAGGCCCTGCGCCGCCTGACCAGCTACGGCAGCTTTGCCGAAGCGCATGAAGCCCAGCAGCACGGCTATTACCTGCGCTGCGCTGATCGGATCGGCAACGTGTCCGAAGCCATCGACGCAGAGTTCGCCAAGCGCGAGAACCGCCCTGCCGTTCGCTACTACGTGGACGAGGAAGCATGTGCGCTTTTGCGTGATGCGATTGCCCTGCCTCTGGAAGGGAGGGCGCACTGATGGACCGCGACATGCAGTGGGCCGAGATCATCGACGAACTCGAAGATCGCGTTGATGCCCTGACCGCGCAGAATGCCGAACTCTTGGAGGCGCTGGAAGGGCTGCTTGATGGCTTACCGGCCAGCGAAAGCGATTACGAACTCGTTCAGGCAGGGCTTGATCCGAAAGAAGCGCGGAAGGTTGCGGCAGCATTTGCGGCGGCCCGTAACGCGCGCGGAGACGTGGCATGAACCTCGACAACGCAGCCGTGTGCCGCGCGATCAACTTGCTTGGCCGCGAAGTTCCTACCCCCGTCGATGTAACGGACGCAGAGGCTTTTCCTGAAATAGCCCGCGCTCTCGCACACGCAGAATCCATGACGCCTGAATATCGGGCATCGCTTTGGGATGGGGAGGGAATGTGATGCCGGAAGAATGGCTCGAAATCGCATACATCAATTTTGACAAAGCCATCATGCATGGTCGCGTGACCGATGGCTATGACGAGTTCCGCGTGCGCAAGGAGCGGCAGGTGGAACAAGTCCTCACCGACGATCAGCGCAAACAGGTCAATGACCTCGCCATGCGGCATGAGATCGCCATGACAAAGCTTCTGCGCTCATTCGTGGAGGAAGCCTGATGCAGGGCCGGACCAAAGCTGAATTGAGCAAGTGGGCAGAAGGTTTCAGTCGCACTCCAGCAACTGTCCTTAAGGCTTTCATCGACGCCGGACTTTGCAGCGATCAGACACCGCAGCGGGAAGAAACTCGCTTATTCGCCCACCAGCCTGACAGTGCGCTGGTGCAGGCCGCCCAAAAACTGGCCCCGTATCTTTACTGGACCATTGGCCCCGAAAGCCCCGGTCATCACCCGACTATGCCGAGCGCTGTCAGGGAGTTCCTGAACGCCCTTGATGCAACAGGTGACGCATGACCCACCTCCGCCAAGCCCTGAAGGGCCTCAAGTTCGACGTTGCCAGTGCGGCATGGGGCGCAGGGACGCTCTACGCCCTCGCCTTCGCCTACCAGCTTTGGAGGGCCTTCGCATGAAAGCCGAATGGGCAATCATCACCGCACTGGCCCTGTTCACCGCCTACTGCATCTACCGCCAATGGCAGGAGATGACCGGCAGGACGAAGCGCCGCCTGGTGCGGAAGATCAAGGGACTTTTCGCATGACTGAACGGCCCAGCAATTACGAACCAGCGCAGATTCTGGAAAACGGGAATGTCAAAGGACCGCTCTGCTGCAATCGTCCGATGGCAGATGATGGCGGGTGCAGCACCGGTTGCTGCGATGACTACAAATGCCAGATTTGCGGCTTTCGAACTCGTGTCGAATGGCCAGATTGAGGACACCCGCCATGACTGACGAACCGACCAAGGCCGCGATTGAGCGGGCGTGTGAGATGCTGGGCTGGAAGGTGACTAACTTTGAAAATAGCCTTCTCTCCCTCAGGGAAGATCACGCTTTGAGACGCTTCGCCCGCCACCTCGACCAAGTAAGCGAGACTGCAAAGCGAGGCAAAGCTGAAACCCTCGACGCATTCGAGATTGACGATCCCGAAACGCAGAACTTGGTCGCGATATGGGACAGCCTCATCCTGCCCGATCCCGAACCGGATGTGCTGGGTGAAGTCATGCGCAGCGTTTCAGTGACGCTTCCGTGGTCGGATTTAGACAGCGGCATTTTTCGCGAAGAACTTCGCAAGCGCGGTTACGCAATCACCCCACTCAAGGACACCCGCAATGACCGATAAGACCGTGACGCAGGACGTGACCGTTACACATGCGGATTTTGAAGCATATCGCGCACTTATGGGCGATGAGCAGTATGACGATGAGAAGGCTGGGGCATGGCACTTCGCCCGCCACCGCCTCGCATCACAGAACGATGCACAGATGGCAGCACCCGATGGGTTGGCAACGCTCGAACTATGGTTCTTCCGTGAATTGTCGGGAGAGCAACGGTCGTCCCTGATACGCCTCGCGATGGGGCAAAAGATCGCGGACGAATGCGGCGAGGTCTATAGCCACCAACGCAAGGCTCTGCGCCGCATCCTCGCATCACTATCTGCAAGCAATGCCATGCGTGATGCGCTGGAACCGTTTGCGTTCATGGAAATGGGCAAAGACGAAGATGAAGGCACGGCTTTCACGACGCAGGAAGTATGGGAAACTATCTACCGGGACCGCGTGCAAGACTGGATCAGCTTCGAGGACATCGACAACGCCCGCGCAGCACTCGCAGGCCAAGGGACCACACTGGATAGGCAGACTGTCGAGCGGGTGCTTGAGCCTGACGACTTGCTGCCATCGTATTGCCGCCTGCTCGACGCGATGCAAGGTGATGATCCTGACGCCGTCGATAGTGCCTTCCATGCCAGCATCGAAGCCGTCAGCAAGTTCGGACTGCTCCGCGCATCCATGGACCCTAACCATGTGCGGTAGGGTGCCCTGCAAAAAGATCGTGGGCGGTAAATCAGTGCCGTGTCACGAACAAGCACCGCCAAGGATGCGCCTTTCGGGCAATGGCCGGGCTTTCGTCCCTAAGGGATCGAGCCGCTCCGCGTCTCGCCGGTCCCCGCTTCAATCCCTATTGCGGAGGTTTTTCTAATGAACGCTCAGACCCAAGTTACCGCCGATCCGGTTGTCGAGCTGGAGCGCGCCCTCGCCAAGGCCCTGCCCGAACTGGAAGGGGCCAAGAAGAACAGCGAAAATGCCGCGTTCAAGAATGGCGGCAAGGCTTCCAAGTATGCCGACCTTGGCGCGGTGATCGACGCCATCCGCCCCATTGCCGAGCATGGCATCTGGTATCGCCAGGTACTGCACGAAAGCAAGGAAGGCGTGGAGATCGAAACGCTCTACACCGGCCATGGTGCGACGATCAGCGCAGGAACGCTCTTCATGCCCGCCGACAAGCGCAATGCGCAGGGTTACGGCAGCGCCCTCACCTACGCCCGCCGCTATGCCTTGCAAACCGCGTTCGGGCTTTCGACCGAGGACGATGATGGAAACGCTGGCAGCGTTCAGCCCAAGGACGCGCCGCGCGTAGACAAGATGCCGGATGCAGAATGGGCAAAGCTGTCCAGCTTGCTTTCCGCAACGAATGCCAACGTCCCGGCCATGCTGCGCCATCTGCAAATCAGTGTTCCGAACAATGACCTGACCCAACTTAATCAGGTGCAATATGGTCGGGTCATTGATGCCCTGAATGACAAGCTGGCGGATATGTCCAAGACGAAGGAACCGGCATGATTGCGCTGGACCTTGAGCAAGGCTCGCAGGAATGGCTGCAAGCGCGCGCCGGGAGCCTTGGGGCTTCACAACTTGCCGACGCCCTAGCCAAGACAAAGACAGGCTGGGGCGCATCGCGGGCGAACCTGATGGCGCGCATGGTGACAGAACGCCTCACAGGCCTGCCTAGCGAGACGTTCTGCAATGCCGCCATGCAGTGGGGCAAGGATAACGAACCCCGCGCCCGTTCGGCCTATGAGTTCAAGCATGACGCAACTGTGACCGAGATCGGCATGGTGCTGCACCCTGAACTCAAGGGCACCCATGCGTCACCAGACGGTCTAGTCGGGGATGACGGGCTGGTCGAGATCAAGTGCCCCAACAGCGCAACGCATATCGATACGCTGAGAGGGGCTGAGATCCCGCGCAAGTATGTCCTGCAAATGCAGTGGCAGATGCACTTGTGCGAGCGTCAGTGGTGCGACTTCGCCAGTTATGACCCCCGCCTACCAATCGAAATGCAGCTGCATGTTCGCCGGGTAGAGCGCGACGACGAACTGATCGCTGAGATCGAAGCCCAAGTGCAGGATTTTCTAACTGAAGTGGATGAAGCGGTCGCGGATCTTCGCGCCCGATACATGAAGGAAGCAGCATGAGCCGTTACGACGTAGTCACCCCCCGCCCCCGCAAGGACAGCGACAAGCCCTACTGGCACCGCGTCGGGACCGCCTTCGATGGCGACAAGGGCATCACGATCTTTCTGGATAGTGCCCCGTATCCCGACAACGAAGGCCGCACAGTGCTGAAGCTGTTCGAGCAGCGGGACCGCCAGCAATCGGCTCAGAACGACCGGCAGGACGCAGGACAGCGTTCGGGCGGTTGGGATGACGATGGCGACCGGATTCCGTTCTAGGTCATGGGATACTCGCCCCCACACCAGCGCATGAAGCGCAAGGCCAGCGACAAGCCCAATGCCGAAGAGAAGCGGCACATGGATCGGGTTGCAGCCATGCCGTGCCTGGTGTGCGGGGCGGCAAGCACCCTTCACCACGTTACCGCGAAGATCGAAGGCGGGCGGATAAGCCGAAGCCACAAGCGCATCGTGCCGCTCTGCCCAAGGCATCATCAGATCCAGCACGGCCCCCTCGAAAGCGTTGAGGCGCTGTCTCACCGGGGGTTCTGGATTCACTACGGGATCGACCTGCTGGCGAAGGCAGACGACCTTTGGGCTGAGAGCATCGGACTATAAATGGCGCACCGCATCATCCGAACCGAACAAGACAGGGACGATCTGTTCCGATTGCTGGAAACCCTGAAACTGCCGCTCACCGTACGCTGGCAGCAAGGGGCTAACCGCTCGCTTGACCAGAACCAGTTACAATGGATGTGGGCCGGGGAAGTAGCCCGCCAGCGCGGCGACATGGAACCCGACGAGGTGCAGCGGGAATGGAAGCTGCGCTACGGCGTGCCGATCTTGCGCGAGGACAATGACGACTTCCGCGACACCTACGACCGAGCAATCAAGCCCTTGCCCTATGAACAGAAGATCAAGGCGATGGATCTGATCGACGTTTCCAGCATCATGAAGGTCAAGCAAATGACCGCGTATCTAGACCGCATCCAGCGCGAATGCCTGCAACAGGGATTGCGGCTAACTGATCCCGATCCGGCATAAAAACCCTTATATTCCAGGACCACAACAATGGAACTTAAACCTTCGATTAACCTCGATAAACCAAGCCGAGAGGCGGACGACAAGCTGATCCACGATGCTTTGCGCTTCTTATTTTGGGCAGCAGGTGAAGGCATCTTCCCTTCAGACAACCGCGATGCGCCGGAACCGGAAGAAGCATTCTGGCAATACAGCCTGCGCACGGGTGACGAGGATTGGGAAACCGTTGCAGACCGCTTTGCGAAGGCTCGGGGGATCGAATGACAGCCCCTGCGCGCATAACTCAGGCAGACATGGAGCGGGCGACCAAATCGGTTGCTGCCGCCAAGCTGGCCAATGCGCGCATCGTCATGGATTTGCGCAAAGGGCGGATTGAGATAATCATTGGCGGGGAGCCATCGCAATCCGGCGATGACGAGGAATGGGGCGACGACGATGTCTGACCTTCCGCCGAATGTTCGTCCAGTCAAAGACCGCCACGGCAAGACGCGCTATCGTTTCCGCCGCAAAGGCTGGAAAAGCCACTATCTCCCGGGCGACCCGGGAAGCGCTGAGTTTCACGAAACCTATGCAGCCATCTTGAAGGCTGGACCGCAGGCCGCGCCGGAAGTGGAGCGCGTTCGCCCGGTCAAGCCGAAGTCATTGGACGACCTGCTGGCGCGCATGAAGAAAACCGCCAAGTGGAAGAAGAAGGCCGACCGCACGAAGCACGTTCAGTCCCGGGTCTACCAGCGCTTCATGGACACGGTAGACAAGAAGGGCAGGCGATATGGCGACCGGCCTGTCGATCAGGTCACAGTGGCTTGGCTGGACGCGATCTTCGGCAATATGGCGGACCGCCCGGGTGCGGCAAACGATCTCCGAAAAAAGATGGCTGTGTTGCTGCAATATGGCTGCAAGCTGCAATGGATTAAGCAGAACGTCGCCCGGGAAACTGAGAAGTTTGATGATGGCGAGGGATTCCACACCTGGACCGAAGAGGACATTGCCAAATATCGCGGCACGCACGTGCTTGGCACTATGGCCCGCCTCGCCTTCGAATTGGCGCTGAACACTGCGGCCCGTCGCTGCAACGTCGCCACCCTCACCCGGGACGACATACAGGATGGATGGATCGTTACCGATCACGCCAAGGGGAATGAGCAGGCGACAGTCCCGATGCTCGCCAGCACCCGGGCAGCATTGGAATCCTTGCCCGCCGCGCCGATCAAGCACTTGGTGACTACCGAGTTCGGCAAGCCGTTCAGTGTGGGCGGGTTAGGCAATCGAATGCGGAAGTGGTGCGATGCTGCCGATCTGCCTCACTGCTCGATCCATGGGCTGCGCAAGGCCATGTCTCGCCGCTTGGCTGAGACTGGCGCGACCGATGCAGAGGGTATGGCGGTGACCGGCCACAAGAAGGCCGCGACGTTTCAGAAGTATCGGGAAAAGGCGAATCGGAAGGCCATGGCGAATCGCGCAGTGTCCAACCTTGAACCTCTCGACGTTGTCCAACCCGAATAAAATGGCTGAAATGCGCCGTTTTTTGTTGGAAGTGGTGCCCGGGGGCGGTATAACACAAGTAAGCCGTTATAAAGGCTTATGTGTTGTCCAACCTCCAGAACGACCCACGGAATCCTGCGGTGTCCCGATGCAGCGTTGTCCAACCTTTTTAGCGGCCCGATGGGGTGTTCCAGCACCCGCACCGGGCCTACACATCACGCGATAGGAGCGCGCAATGGATGAACCGTCTTACCCTCGTTCGCAGAAGCTGCACAAGGAAGGTATTCAGTGGCTGCTTGATAATCAGCCCGACATGCAGACAGAGCGCTTCTGGCAGGCTGTGAAGGCGATTGGCGATGAATTTGAAGGCGGGTTTGTCAGCCGCATTAGCTTTCGCCCCGACGCATATCGGATAGACCGCGAGTTGAAGGTGGTCGAGATCCACGAAGTCGTCATGTCACATGAACCCAAGGTCGATCTGTTTCACAAGGTCGCGAGCCTATTTCTGGCCTTCGATGGCGACGAAGAATGGTCGCTCCGCATGTTTGTGCATCGTCGCGGGCAGACGCCTACTGAGGTCGATCTTTGGTACTGGTACACCGATGCGGTGCGCTCTGCGCGGGGCGAGCGGCGTGAATGGGAATCGCCCATGCCAAACGAAAGCTTGCCTGCCGATAGGCTGGGGCTGGACGCATGACTGCCTCCCCCATCCTTGCCGAGATTGCCCGCCTGTCAGGGAGTGCTGATATATGAAGAAGATACCAGATTGGGCGCTCAACAGGGGCAGCAAGAACGAGATCGAGCTGGGTGTTGAGGTTCGCCACAACCCGGACGGCACGATAGACGAGGTGCTGTTCAAGGCTGCGGGCGCGTTCTTTCATCTAGAGCAGATGGACACCGGCACCTACTGGATTGGGGTGTCTTGGAAAGATGCGGATGGCGCAGATAGGATGCAGCACCTCACTATTTCCAGCCCACGCAATTCGCCCATTTACCCTACTGTCTACAGGTGAGGCATGACCCGATCCTTGCCGAGATTGCCCGCCTGTCAGGAGATATTTGATGGATGTTGAACAGGAAGGCGTTGACCGTTTTTATTGGGACAACGGGCCGTGCTGCGCGGGATGCGACCACTGGAATTGGATCAGCGCCTATGCTGGGTCATGCACTAAGGCCGCGCCAATATCGGGTGAGCAGCGCCTTGGTCTGCTTGATATGAGCGGCATCAGCGCACCGGTCGGAGCGGGCCATCCTTTGACGCTACGCCATCACCACTGCGGAGAGTTCAAGGACGACTTTGACTGGTCAACCCTGCCG
>Ga0208179_1001089_pt1 | contig 14603 bp, 15 predicted proteins | sample Malvired_Geostar_FD_184238 | JGI IMG/M metagenome (GOLD analysis project Ga0208179, IMG submission 184238) | Marine viral communities from the Global Malaspina Expedition - Malaspina viral metaG DeepMed_Geostar (SPAdes) (version 2) | ecosystem: Environmental > Aquatic > Marine > Oceanic | place...
GCCACCAACTACACCGAGGAGCTGGTGCGCAACCAGCAGGCCACCGGCGTCGGCGACGTGCTGAAGAACGAGCCCACGGTGCGCGTGGCCAAGGGCTTCGGCAACTTCCAGGAGCTCTATGTCGTCCGCGGCTTCCCGGTCTATTCCGACGACATGACCTACAACGGCGTCTATGGCATCCTGCCCCGGCAGTTCGTGGCCGCCGAGCTGATCGATCGGCTGGAAGTCTTCCGCGGCGCCAACTCCTTCCTGAACGGCGCGGCGCCCGGCGGCAGCGGGGTGGGCGGCGCCTTCAACGTTGTGCCCAAGCGGGCCGGCGCCGACCTGACGCGCGCGACAGTGGGCTATGAGAACGACGGCGCCCTCTATGGCGCCCTGGACGTGGCGCGCCGCTTCGGCGCCGAGCAGGACTTCGGCGCCCGCCTGAACCTCGTGCGGCGCGACGGCGAGACCTCGATCTCCGATCAGGAGCGCGAGCTGTCGGTGGCGGCGCTTGGCCTCGACTATGATGATGGGCGCCTGCGATTCTCCGCCGACATCGGCTACCAGGACCATCGCATCGACGCCCCGCGGCCCAGCGTGACGCCCAGCAGCGAGATTCCCACGCCGCCCGACGCCGACGTGAACTTCGCCCAGCCCTGGACCTATACCGACGAAGAACAGCTGTTCGGCGTCGTCCGGGGCGAGTTCGATTTCAACGCCAATCTGTCCGGCTGGGCGGCGATCGGCGGCCGTGACGGCAAGGAAGCCAATGTCCTGGCCAATCCCACGGCCGTCGGCGGCGGCGCCATCAGCGCCTACCGGTTCGACAACGCCCGCGAGGACGAGGTGATTTCCGCCGACGCCGGGCTGCGGGCGGAGTTCGCAACCGGCGGCCTCGAGCACGTGCTGGTTGCGTCGGTCTCGGCGATCCAGTCCAAGTCGCGCAACGCCTATGCCTTCTCCGACTTCGCGGGCTTCGCCGGCGACCTCTACAACCCTGTGGCCGTGCCGCCTCCTGCGCCCAACTTCTTCACGGGCGGCGACCTGAACGATCCAGGCGTCACCGAAGAGGTGGACAACCGCTCGTTCGCCCTGGCCGACATGATCACCTTCTGGGACGGCCGGATGATCGCCACCCTGGGCGCACGCTTCCAGGAGATCGAGACCACTTCGTTCGACTACGACACCGGCGCCCAGGTGTCGCAGTATGCCGACGATGCGGTCACGCCCGCCTTCGGCCTGGTCTACAAGGCTACCGAAGCCGTCTCGGTCTACGCCAACTACGCCGAGGCGCTGACGCCTGGCCAGATCGCGCCCGGCACAGTGGGCGCCATCCCGATCCTGAACGCCGGCGAGATCACCGCCCCCTTCCGCAGCAAGCAGTACGAGGCGGGCGTCAAGCTCGACCAAGGGACCTTCGGCGGCGCGGTCAGCGTCTTCTCTATCGCCCAGCCTAGCGCCATCGTGATCGGCAATCTTTTCGTGGTGGACGGCGAGCAGGAACATCGCGGCGTCGAGCTCAGCTTCTATGGCGAACCGGCCCCAGGGCTGAGGGTGCTGGGCGGGGCCACGGTGCTGAACGCCGAGCGCGAGCGCACCCAGGACGGCGCGTTCGACGGCAAGACCGCCATCGGCGTGCCCGAGCGCCAGGCCAATCTGAACCTAGAGTATGACCTGCCCGCCCTGCCCGGTCTGAGCCTCGACGGCCGCCTGGTCTATACCGGTAAGCAGTTCGCCAACGAGACCAACACGCTGGAGCTGGACGCCTGGACCCGCCTGGACCTGGGCGCCCGCTACAGCCTGGACGTCTCCGGCAAGCCGGTCACCCTGCGCGCCCGGATAGAGAACGTCACTGACGAGAACGACTGGCTCTCGGCCGGCGGCTATCCTGGCGCCAACTATCTGGTGCTGGGCGCGCCGCGCACCTTCATCGTGTCGGCCTCGGTCGATTTCTGATCAGTGGGACAATGTCTACGGGACGCAACGGTATGGTTCGTTGCGTCCCGTCGCAGAACCGCTTAGTTGAAAGCAATTCTCAACCGCATCCCGCCTGCAAGCCGTTCCCGCATGACTCGCAACACCGTTCGCGTCTGGTCTGTCGTCCACAAATGGACCAGCCTTGTCAGCACGGCCTTCATGCTGATGCTCTGCGTCACCGGTCTGCCGCTGATCTTCCACGAAGAAATCGACGACGCCCTCGGAACTGATGGCGTCTATGAAGCGCCGCCCGTGGGCACGCCGACGCTCAGCCTCGACACCATGCTGGCCAATGCCCTGGCGGTGCGCGAGGGCGAAATTCCGCTCTATCTGAGCTTCGATGAGGACCGCCCCGTGGTGAACTTCACCACGGGTCCGACGCCGGGCGCGACGGCGGAGGAGATGCACTTCGCCGGCTTCGACTGGACCAGCGGCTCGGCCCTGCCGCCCTTCCCCGAGGGCGGGGTGATGCACTTCATCCTGCATCTGCACGTGGACATGTTCATGGGCCTGCCTGGGATGCTGTTCCTAGGCTTCATGGGCCTGGTGGCCTTCGCCGCCATCGTGTCCGGGGTCGTCCTCTATGCCCCCTTCATGCGCAAGCTGGACTTCGGCGTCGTCCGGGTCACCCGGTCTTCGCGGGTCAAGTGGCTGGACTATCACAACCTGATGGGCGTGGTGACCGTGGCCTGGCTGAGCGTCGTCACCCTGACCGGTACGATCAACACCCTCTCCACCCCGATCATCCAGCTGTGGCAGGCCGATCAGCTGTCGGAGATGACGGCGCCCTATAAGGGCCTGCCGCCAGCCCGGGCCGAGGCGTCGATCCAGGAGGCGGTGGACACCGCCCTGGCCGCCGCGCCGGGCATGCGCGTGCAGTTCGTCGCCTTCCCGGGCGTGGCCTATTCCACCGAGCACCACTACGCCGTCTTCATGCAGGGGGCGACGCCGCTCACCAAACACCTGCTGACGCCGGCCCTGATCGACGCGCGCACCGGCGAGCTTTCCGCCATCCGGCCGATGCCCTGGTACGCCCAGGCCCTGCTGCTGTCGGGTCCGCTGCACTTCGGCGACTATGGCGGCCTGCCGCTGAAGATCCTCTGGGCCCTGCTCGACATCGCCACCATCGTGGTCCTGGTCAGCGGGCTCTACCTGTGGCTCAGCCGGCGTCGGGCGCCGGCCACCGATCCGGTGGTCGCCCAACTGCGGGATCGATCCGCCCTGGCGCCTGCGGAATGAGCACGAGCCGCGCCTCGAACCGCGCCAATCTGTGGCGCACCTTCGCCGCCCCGCTGCTGATCCTGGCCGCCAGCGTCATTGGCCTGGTGGCCGCCCTGGTGGCCAACGGCCTGGGCGACTGGATCTCCTGGGCTGCGCTGAGCGTGCCCGTGGCGGCGATCATCTGGGGCCGCCTGCGCCGCAGCCGATAGGCGCGACGCACTCGCCAAGACGTGACGCGCGGTTTAGCAAGATCAACCAGCGCCCCAGCGCGTCCCCCAGGTTAGGTCTTGAGCCCAAAGCCCGCCTCCCCCGCACCGCCGAGTTTCGCCGAGGCCGTCGTCGTCTGGGCGCGGATCGCGGCCCTGTCCTTCGGCGGGCCCGCCGGCCAGATCGCGGTGATGCACCGCATCCTGGTCGAGGAGAAGCGCTGGCTGGGGGAGCAGCGTTTCCTGCACGCGCTGAACTACTGCATGCTGCTGCCCGGTCCCGAGGCGCAGCAGTTGGCCATCTATATCGGCTGGCTGATGCACCGCACCTTGGGCGGCCTGATGGCGGGCCTGCTGTTCATCCTGCCGGGCTTCGTCGCTATCATGGGTCTCAGCGTCATCTACATGATGCTGGGGGACACCGGTCCAGTGGCCGCGCTGTTTTTCGGGCTGAAGGCCGCTGTTCTAGTGGTGGTGGTCCAGGCGGTGATCCGGCTCGGCAGCCGCATCCTCCATCGCGGGGCGCTTCTGGCGATCGCCGCCGCCGCCTTCGTCGCAATCTTCGTTTTCGGCCTGCCATTCCCGCTCATCATCCTTATGGCGGCCCTCATCGGTTTCGCCGGGAGCCGAGCTGGCCTTGGCGCCTTCACCCCGAAGGGAGCCCATGGGCCGAGCGGAAGCGGCGTCGCCGACATCGACACGGTGCTCGGCGAGGGCTCGCCTGCTCATACTCGGCCCCACCTCGGCTGGGCGCTGCGGGTGGCGGGGGTCATTCTTGTGCTCTGGCTGGGCCCGGTCCTGGCGCTTGGCCTGAGCCTTGGCTGGGACAATGTCTTCACCCAGATCGCCGTCTTCTTCAGCAAGATGGCCGTGGTCACCTTCGGCGGCGCCTACGCGGTCCTGGCCTATGTGGCCCAGGAGGCGGTCCAGACCTTCGGCTGGCTGGCGCCGGGCGAGATGCTGGATGGGCTAGGCATGGCCGAGACGACGCCCGGCCCCCTGATCATGGTCACCCAGTTCGTCGGCTTCATGGGCGCCGCCCGCGGCGCCTCTGGCCTTGATCCTCTTTGGGCCGGGGTCCTGGGCGGGGTGTTGACCACCTGGGTCACCTTCACCCCCTGCTTCCTGTGGATTTTTCTCGGCGCGCCCTTCGTGGAGGGACTCCGGGCGCTCGCGCCCTCAATGCAGCGCTGCAGGCGATCACCGCCGCCGTGGTCGGCGTGATCCTCAACCTGGCCGTCTGGTTCGGGATGCACGTACTCTTCAATGAGGTCCGCGCCGTTAGCCTCGCAGGCCTGACCCTGGACCTGCCTGTCGCCAGTTCCGTGGACCTTCCGAGCCTGTTGCTGACTATCGCCGCTGCTGTCACCGCTTTCGCATTCAAGCTGGGCGTCATCCCCCTGATGCTGGGTTGCGCCCTGGCCGGCCTGGCCCTGCACGGCGCGGGTCTTCTGATCTAACGCGCCTCGCCCAGCAGGCCTGCGACCCCCGCCAAGGCTTCGGCCAACACCTCTTGCCGACCGGGCGCGCCCAGGGAGATACGGACGCCATTCGCCGCCATCGTCCCTACAGCGAAGGCTTCTGCGCTGACCAGGGCTAGGCCGCGATCCTTCGCCGCCGCCCGTAGGCGTACAGGGCTCCAGTCGGCCGGTAGGGGCAGCCAGACATGGATGGCTTCGGGTGAGCCCTGCGCCGCCGGCAGGCGCGCTGCGGCCATGGCGCGGCGCTCAGCCGCCTCGGCCCGAACGCCGGCCAGCAGGGCCTCGGCCGTCCCGTCCCGGATCCAGCTTGCGACGACGGCCGACATCAGCGGCGCAGGCATGCCGGCCAGGCTATGCACAGCTTCAACCGCAGGCGCGCCCCGGTCGCCTTCGGGCGCCACCAGGAAGGCGAGACGCAGGCCCGGCGCCAGACACTTGGACAGGGTGGCGATGTGGAAGGTCCGCTCCGGCGCCAGGGTCGCAAGGCCTGCGAGCGGCTCAGCCATCAGCCGGCTATAGGGATCATCCTCGATGATCCAGAAATCGTGGTCCGTCGCGACCTGGGCTATCGCCTGCCGCCTGGCCAGTGGCATGGTGACCCCGGTGGGGTTCTGCATGGTCGGGATGACATAGAGGGCGGCGGGACGCTCTTCTCGGCAGATCGACGCCAGGGCGTCTGGCGCAAGCCCCTCGGCGTCCGTCGGGCAGGCGACCAGCCGCACGCCGACCTGCTCTGCGATGGCCAGCATGCCGGGATAGGTCAGGGGCTCGACCACCAGGGTTCCGCCACGCCCTACCAGGCTCCAGACCAGGGCCGACAGGGCGGCCTGGGCGCCGGGACAGACCTGCACCCGCTCGGGCGCCACCTCCCCCAGCACGGGCGCCAGCCAGGCGGCGCCGCCCGCCCGCTGGCCCAGGGCGCCGAGGCCAGGGTGATAGGCCATGAGGGTCGCCGTATCGGTTCGCTGCAGCACCTCGGCCGTCGTCGCCTTTAGGCTGGCCGCAAACGACGGACCCTTAGGCTGGGGCGGCAGGTTCATGCTGAGATCAACGAGGCCGACCTCATCCTCGACCGCCAGTCGTCGGACGAAGGTGCCCCGCCCCACAGCGCCTTCTACCAGGCCCCGACTCCGGGCGACGCCATAGGCCCGGGTCACGGTGGTCAGATCGACGCCCATCAGGGCGGCCACCGTCCGCTGGGGCGGCAACTGGTCCCCCGGCTGCAACTCGCCCGACCGGATCGCCGTTTCCAGAGCCTGGGCCAGGGCGAGATAGATCGGCTCGCCGCCGCCCTTCGGCGCATGGCGGAGCCAGGGAATGCGGCGGATTGTCATTGTGATTGAAGTCCCGGACCAACCTCCATACATTATTTCATAATTGTATGGATACAAGCTCGCTTTGTATGGAGCCACCGAGATGGCGGAATCCTTCGACCACCCCTCAAGCCTCAGCGCCGGCCTTCGCTGCCGCTGTCCGAACTGCGGCCAGGGCAAGCTGTTCAAGGGCTATCTGACCCTGGCCGAGGGCTGTGACCACTGCGGCCTGGACTACGGATTCGCCGATCCCGCCGACGGGCCGGCCTTCTTCGTGATGAGCGGCGTGGGCGTCGTCGTCACCACACTCTGGGCCATCTGGGCGGTCATGGCCCAGCCGCCGATCTGGGCGCAGCTCGCCGTAGCCTTCCCCGCCATGATCGGCGGGTGCCTGGGCACATTGCGGCCGGTCAAGGCCTGGTTGGTGGCCGAACAGTTCGTCCACAAGGCCGGCGACGCCGAGTTCGTCAGCGTCGGCAAGCATGGCGAGGGCGGCTTCACCGTGGACCGCCGGAAAGCGTCCGGGGGTTAAAATCTCCGCGCCGAATTAACCTGCTGTTTGGCAAAGCGCACCACGGCTCTCCCCATGGGTAGAGATGACGTGACCTTGGAAGAGCGATTCAAACTGGCGGTGCGCCGCGCCTATGGCGCCGCAGGCGTGCGCCTGCAGGAGCACCACGCCGCCTCGCTGGCCAGCGTCTATGCGGACTGGGCACAGGAAGCCGACGACGGCGTCGTCGCGCGGGTGGAACGCGCCCTCGCCGCCTCCCTGGGCGTTAGGGCCTGACCTCTCCTATCGATCGCCCCGGTCGCCCTGCCCGGGCTTGGCCTTGGCCTGGGCCTCCTGGCGCTGGTCGGCGGCGAGGGACCGGCCCACATCCACCACCTCCTTGAACTTGCCGTCTTCATCGCGACGGACATAGCGCTTGTCGCCGGGGGTAGGCTCGATCAGTTCGCGTTTGCTGGTCATGACAGATCTCCTTTCTGAAGGGCGAATCCACAAGACCCCGGCCCGGTTCCTCCGGGGGCCGTATCGCGCCATGGCGCTCAAGCCGCTAAAGGGGAGCTGATGCTGCGGATTTCCGAACTCAAACTCCCCCTGGACCACGCCCCGGACGCCTTGCCGGCGGCCATCAGCCAGCGCCTGGGCGTGACCGAAGCCGACCTTCTGAGCTGGTCGGTTTGGAAACGGGCGCACGACGCGCGGCGCAAGTCGGCGATCCTCAAGGTCTATATCGTCGATGTCGAGGTGCGGGACGAGGCGGCCGTCCGCCAGCGCCTGGCCGGCGATCCCCATCTGCGGCCGACGCCAGACACCGCCTATCATCCTGTGGCGACCTCACCGCCGCCTGGACGACGGCGGCCGGTGGTGATCGGGGCGGGTCCCTGCGGCCTGTTCGCCGGCCTGATCCTGGCGGAGATGGGTTTTCGGCCGATCATCCTGGATCGCGGCAAGGTGGTGCGCGAGCGGACCAAGGACACCTGGGCCCTGTGGCGTCGGAGCGAGCTGAACCCGGAGTCCAACGTCCAGTATGGCGAGGGCGGCGCTGGCACCTTTTCCGACGGCAAGCTCTACAGCCAGATCAAGGATCCGCGCTTTCTCGGCCGCAAGGTGCTGACCGAGTTCGTCGCCGCCGGCGCCCCGCCCGAGATCCTGACCGAGGCCCACCCCCATATCGGCACCTTCCGGCTGGTGACCATGGTCGAGGCCATGCGCGCCAAGATCGAAGCCCGGGGCGGGGAATACCGGTTCCAGCAGCGGGTCACTGATCTGGAGCTGGACCGCGGCCCCGACGGCGACCACCGGCTGCGCGGCGTCCACCTGCACACCGGCGAGTTCCTCGAGGCCGACCAAGTGGTTCTGGCCATCGGCCATTCCTCCCGCGACACCTTCCAGGCCCTCTATGACCGGGGCGTCCATATCGAGGCCAAGCCCTTCTCCATCGGCTTCCGCATCGAGCATCCACAGTCCTGGATCGACCAGGCCATGTTCGGCCCCTGTGCCGGCCACCCCGACCTGGGGGCGGCGGCCTATTCCCTGTCGCACCCCTGCGCCAACGGGCGGACGGCCTATTCCTTCTGCATGTGTCCAGGCGGCACGGTGGTGGCGGCGGCCTCGGAGCCCGGCCGGCTGGTGACCAACGGCATGAGCCAGTATTCGCGCAATGAGCGCAACGCCAATGCGGGCTTTGTGGTCGGCGTCTCCCCGGCCGACTATCCCAGCGACCATCCCCTGGCCGGCATCGAACTGCAGCGGGAGCTGGAGAGCCGCGCCTTCGTCGCCGGCGGCAGCGACTATTTCGCGCCGGGCCAGCGAGTCGGCGACTTCCTGGCCGGCCAGGCCTCGACCGCCCTCGGGATCGTCGAGCCCAGCTACAAGCCCGGCGTCCGGCCCACCGACTTGGCCGCCCTGATGCCAGACTACGTCATCGACGCCATGCGCGAGGCCCTGCCCGTCTTTGGCCGCAAGATTCCGCGCTATGACGACCCAGAGGCGCTGCTGACCGGGGTCGAGACCCGCACCTCCTCGCCCATCCGTATCACCCGCGACGCGACCTTCCAGAGCCTGAACGTGCGCGGCCTGTTCCCGGCCGGCGAAGGCGCCGGCTATGCAGGCGGCATCTTCTCGGCCGCCGTCGACGGCATCAAGGTCGCCGAGGCCGTGGCCCGGGCCATGGCCGATGCGGGCGCCGCAGCCGCCTGACGCGCTGGCTCAGGCCTGACCCAGATGACGCTTCCAGAACGGCAGCCAGGAGTCCCGCTCGTGGGCGGGGATCTCCACATGGCGGCCGGGATTGATGTGCATGGTCTTCTCCGTCGAGCCGAAGGCGTCGAACAGGGCGATCCCCTGGTCGCGCTTCATCAGTTCGTCCTCCCACTGGTAGACGAACATCAGCGGGATCTGAATCTGCTCGGCCGCGGCCTTGTGGTCCTCAAGCCCCGGGAAGGCTCCGAACAGGCCGAAGATGGCGCAGGCGATCCGCGGCTCCTCGGCGACGAACGGCACGCCGAAGCGCGTGCCCATGGAGACGCCCCAATAGCCAACCCTGTGGTCTGACCCGATGAAATCGAGCGCCTGGGCCGCGTCCAGGGTCGCCTTCCATTCGGCGGTGACCTTGGCGACGGTCTCGGGATCGCGGGAGATCTTTGGCCGCTCGGCCCCTTCCGGCCGCTTGCCCTCCTGAGCGGCTCGGCCGGCGGCCAGGGCTGCGGCGCGGCCCTTTTCGGCGGCCTCGCGGCTGATGCGGTCGCCATGGCCCGGCGCATCGATGGCCACGGTCGCATAGCCCAGCGTCTGAGCGTGAGTGACGGCGGCGCCAGCGATATTGGCCGCCTTCTTGTGCTGAGAGCCCCCGTGGCCCAGCAGGATCAGGGGCCGCGAGCCCTTGGCGCCCTCCGGCGCCCAGACGCAGCCAGGCACTGTGTCGCCGCCCACCTGCAGGCGGAACTCCCGACGGGTGACGCCGTCAGCCGTCTTCTCTCCGATGAAGTCCATCTCGTCCCCCAGGGTCGTTTTTCTTGTGATGTCAGGCCGCCGCGCCGGCCGGATCGGGCAGGCCCAGGATGCGCTTGGATATGATGTTGTTCTGGATCTCGTAAGAGCCCGCATAGATGGTCGAGGCCTTGCCCGAGAGCCATTCACGGGTGTTGGCCAGGGCGTCAGGATCGAAGCCCTCCCCCTCCCAGCCCAGCCCGCCCAGGCCATAGATCTCCAGCAGCAGTTCGGCCCGGGTCTGATTCACCACCGAGGAGACGTTTTTAAGGATCGAGGTCGCCGCGCTCGGCCCCGCCCCTTTGGACTCCGCTGCGGCGCGATCCATGGTCAGCCGCAGCAGCCTGCGCTCCATCAGATGGTCGGTCAGCCGGCGGCGGATGTCTGTTTCGGCCAGACGTCCGGAGGCGTCGAGACCGAGATGATCGACCGCCACCTCGTTCAGTGGCCTGCCCTCCCCGGGGCGGGCGGGCGCGTCCTCGCTGCGCTGGCGCTCGTACTGAAGCAGGCGCTTACCCACCGTCCAGCCGCCGTTGAGCGGCCCCAGCAGGTTCTCCTTGGGGACCTTCACATCGGTGAAGAAGGTCTCGCAGAATGGGGACGACCCCGAGATCAGCCGGATCGGCCGCACCTCGATCCCCGGCGAGGCCATGTCGATCATCAGGAAGCTGATGCCCTCATGCTTGCGGGTCGTGTCGGTGCGCACCAGGCAGAAGCACCAGTCGGCGTACTGGGCGCCGGAGGTCCAGATCTTCTGGCCATTGACCAGGAAATGGTCCCCGCGATCCTCGGCCCGGGTCTGCAGCGATGCCAGGTCCGACCCCGCGCCCGGCTCTGAGTAGCCCTGGCACCAGCGGGTCTCGCCCCGGGCGATGGCTGGGATATGACGCTGCTTCTGCGCCTCGGTTCCGTACTCCAGCAGGGTGGGGCCGAACATCCGCACCCCCATGGACCAGCCGATGGGGTTCCAGCCGCCGGCGCGGCGGACTTCTTCTCGGACCACGCGCGCGCCGGCCGGGGACAGCCCGCCGCCGCCGTATTCGACCGGCCAGGTGGGCGCGCCCCAGCCCTTGGCGCACAGACAAGTCTTCCAGGTTTCGACGGCTTCGGCCTCAGGGGTCGGCTGCCCCATGACCGGTGCCCGACCAGCCAGTTCCTTCGGGAAGTTCTCCGCCACCCAGGCGCGGGCGGCGGCGCGCAGATCGTCGAGTTCGCTCATGGGTCATTGGGTAGATTTGATTGGTGCGATCGTCAACAACGCGCGCCCTGACGGCTGAGGCAGCGCCGCGGGCCCCTCGGTTGCGCACCCACTGATCTTATGTATTGGTGTCTTCGTCAAAAAAAACACGCCGAGAGGAAACCCATGGCCCCCTATGCCAGCGGCCACGTCTTTCACGACGCTGACAGCCATGTGATGGAGCCAGGCGACTGGCTGGTACCCCATGCGCAGGGCGCGCTGCTCGATCACTTGAAGGGGCGGAAATCTGCCGAGCGTATCGAAACCCAGGTCGCCGCCGCCCGCGCCCGGGCCGACGATCCGGAAGCCGCCCGCAAGGCCGCCGAGAAGCTCGTGGATGGGCCGAAGGGCTGGATCGCCTATGGCGCCTTCGACGCCCAGGAGCGCAAGCGCGCCCTGGATGAGCTGGGCTTTTCCCGACAGCTGGTCTTCGCCACTTCCTCGCTCGCCCACTTCCGTGGGGCGGAAGATCCCGAGGTGCTGTTCGCCGGCGCCCGGGCCCACAACAAGGCCATGGCCGCCTTCTGCGCCGACCCCCGACTGATCGGCGTCGGCTTTGTGCCCCTCGATGATCCGCAGAAGGCTGTGGAGATCGCGCAGGAGGCCATCGAGCTCGGCTGCGGCGCCTTCTGGGTGCCCTCGACCCCGGCCGGCGACCGCTCACCGGGCCACCCGGACCTCGACCCCTTCTGGTCCCTGCTGGCGGAGAAGCGCATCCCCTTCATGCTGCACATCGGCCAGGGCTCACGGGTGCTGCCCAAGCAGTACAACAACAACGGCAAGCCCCGATCGCCCGACCTGCACGGCGGCGGCGAGAACCTGCGCTTCCAGGACTTCATCGTCCTGCCCTTCTCGGCCCAGATGTTCCTGGCGGCCATGGTCTATGACGGCCTCTTCGACCGGGTCCCGGACCTGCGCGGCGGCGTGATCGAGTTCGGCGCGGCCTGGGTTCCGGGCTTCCTGCGCCAGATTGATCTCGGCTATCGCAGCTTTTCCAAGACCGACCCGCAGCTGAAGGCCCTGGCCATGAAGCCGTCGGAATACATGCGCAAGCACATCAAGTTCACCCCCTTCCCCGGGGAGGATGTGGGCCACCTGATCGCCGACGCCGGCGCCGACCTCTTCCTGTTTTCTAGCGACTATCCGCACCCCGAGGGGACCACCGACCCCATCGGCCGGTTCGAGCGGACCTTCGAAGGCCTCAGTGAGGACGACCGCGAGCGGTTCTACAGCCGCAATTTCGAAGAGATGATGGGCGCATTCTAGAGCGCGTCCGCGACAGGAGAAACGCCATGGCCGACACCCTCCAGGGCAAGATCATCGAGGGCGCGTTCCGCAGCCCCCACAACGGCTTCCAGCAAGCGCCGGGCTCGATCCACAACGACGAGGTGGCCGCCAAGCTGGGCTTCAAGGGCGGCACGGTCCCGGGCTCGGTCCACATGGACCAGTTCGCGCCCATGCTGGTGGAGACCTATGGCGCCGACTGGTTCGCCCACGGCAACATGTCCCTGCACTTCACCCAGGCGACGGTGGACCGGGAAGAAGTGAAGGCGGTGATGGAGGCCGCCAGCCCACGTTCGCGCCTGACCATGTTCAACCGTGAGGGCGTCCAGGTCTGTATCGGCACCGCTGGCGGCGAGACCCGCGATCCGGAGTCGGAGATGACGCGGCGCATGGCCGCACAGGCGCCTGCGGAGACTTTGCGCATTCTCGCCGGCTACCAGGTCGGCGATGTGAACACCGACATTCCCATGCGCATCGAACGCGACGCGCTGGACAAGGCGCTGGGCCGCATCACCGAGCGTCTCCCCCTTTACGACGAGGGGATCCTCCCCCCCTCGCATCTCGTGCGGCTGGCCCATATCAGCCGCCCCACGGTGCTGGCCAAGGTGAACCAGTCCGTGGGCCTCTTTGGCGCCCTGGAAATCCGCATCGCCGACGGGCCGCTCAAGGCCGGTCGCGACTATGTCGGGCGGACGACCATGCTGAAGCTCACCGAAAGCCCGAAGACCGAAAACGCCTGGTACGACGTCGATATCGCCGATGCGGCCACGGGCAAGGACGTGGCCGCGGTCACCTTCATGATCCGCTTCATGAAGGCCTCCTCCCCCCTCTGGGCCAAGTCGGCCTGAGGGGGTAAGCCTTGGCCCTATGGCCCCCCCGCAACACCAAGCTGAGACACCCGCACCGCCGCGCCTGACGCGGGAGGCGCTGTACGACCAGGTCTGGACGACGCCGCTATCGACCCTGGCGACCCGGTGGGGGATCAGCCGCAATGGCCTGGCCAAGATCTGCGACCGGCTGATGGTGCCCTATCCCGGGCGCGGCTACTGGAATGCGCAGAAGGCCGAGCGTCCGCCCTTGCCGCCGACGCCGGCGGGCGTAGACGCCGAGGTGGACCTCTCGGCACGAGCCGGCCGCGCGCGCCGCGACCGGACCCGCCTCTCGCCCGAGGCCCGGCAGGACCAGCTGATGGCGGCGGCGGCGGCCATCATCACGGCCGAGGGCCTGCATGCGGCGACCATGAAGCGCATCGCCCGCGAGACCGGCCTGAGCGAGGCCCAGGCGCACAACCTCTTTCCCCGGCGCGCCGATCTGCTGACCGCCCTGGCGCGGCGCGAACTGGCGGCCATGAATGACGAGCGCCAGGCCGAGATCGAGCGGGGGCAGGACAATCTGACCCGGGTCACCCTCTCGACGCTCGCCTATCTGCGCCAGGTGGAGGCGCACGGCGCCCTGATCCAGCGGCTGCTCAACAGTCCCGAGGTGCGCGCCGGCCTGCGGGCCGAACGGGAAGTCCAGAGCGGCTATTCCCGGCGGCGCATGACCGAACGTCTCCAAACCCGTTACGGCGTCGAAGCCGACCTGGCGCGCGGCGCGACCGTGGTGCTGACGGCGGTCTGCCTGCGGGCCGGGCGGCTGTTGGCGGAGAAGAAGATTCCCCTGTCCATGGCCGAGCGGTTGAGCCTGGCCATCGTCACCGGCGGCAATCGCGAGATCGTCCGCGAAGGTCGAAGCTAGACCGCGTCGGGCGTCAGCGCCCGCAGGGACGAACCGATCAGGCGCGCGGTGAGTTCGCGCCCCCGCTCTAAACTCAAGTCGCCGGCATGGACCAGGCGGCCGGCCTCCTCGGGGATGGTGGTCATGAGGCTGAGCCCGGCCACCGCCTCCTTGGAGGCCAGAAGCAGGCTTGACCGGGCCTGGCGGGCCAGCCGCCGGGCGATGCGATCGCGGATGGCGGCGAGCGCGGGATCTATTCGTCCCGCCATGAAGGGATCGCGCAGCACGATGTGCGCCACCGGCCCTGCCTGGGCCACCTCTTCGAAGTAGAGCCCCGCGCAGGCCTGGGCGGCGTCGAACAGGTCCGCAAGCGCCGCGGCATCCTCCAGCCCCGCCGCCAGCAGCGCCGCAAAGCGGCGGGCCAGAAGCGCATTGGCCAGGTCGTGCTGATTGGGGAAGTAGGCGTAGATCAGCGCCTTGCTGACCTGGGCGGCCCGCGCCAGATCCTCCAGGGGCAAGGGCAGCCCGCCATGGGCGATCAGCTGGACTTCGGCGGCGTCGAGAATCTGGCCCCGCCGCACCTCAGGGGAAAGCCGGGCGCGGCCACCCCTCTGCGCCGTTTCGGACCTCATGGGGGATTTGTGGGCCGCGTCTGGCGCCTAGGCAAGTTCCGCTGTGCGGAAGGCGACGCCG